>Ga0302116_1000449_pt1 | contig 24833 bp, 32 predicted proteins | sample AG5_SCM_MG_FD_203124 | JGI IMG/M metagenome (GOLD analysis project Ga0302116, IMG submission 203124) | Marine microbial communities from Western Arctic Ocean, Canada - AG5_SCM | ecosystem: Environmental > Aquatic > Marine > Oceanic | place: Canada: Western Arctic Ocean | collected 2017-10-01 | reverse complement strand
GGAAGGGGTTATGTTGAATGCTGGTCCTTTTTGCTTCTGTTAGAATATGCTTTTCTCTCCCTTCTTCATTCTCACCTTGACCCGCAATAACAAGGCCATCTCGCACGTGACTTGCGCCTCCTTCTCGGCCTCAACTACACTCTCAATGTCCTTCTCCAAAATGCTCTCGTACTCGTTGATTTCATTCTTGCTCAGCAACTTCTTAGCCAACCCCCCCTCGCCACCTTGCACGCAAACTTTAACAACCTTCTCGCCAATTTCCTCGCTGTAGTTGACCTCCAAACCTTCCAGAAGCTTCTGGACGGAGAAGCCGCAGTCCTTCAACCAACCGCAGACAATAAGCTTTTCTCCGGCAATGCGAGTGGCCTTGCACCTCGTGGTGAGGGCCGATCGGAGGATGAGGACCCTCTCGGCAGGGGAGAGTTTGGAAAAAGAGAGACGCTCCTGGAGAACCGCGAGGGCAGCAAGCCGAACGTTGCTGGAAACGTCACGGACACGCTGGATCACGGTCTGGATCTGGGGGGATTCGTTCTCGTGTTGAGAAAGGTCAAGGATCGAGATTCCGCTCGCCCTGACAACTGCTGAACTGTCGAAGCTTATGCTTTTCAGGAGCTGGTATGGTACATGGAAATGGAAATGAAAATGAAATAGGTGAGAAGAGTTGATAATAATAGAATGAAAATGGATACACAGTAACAGTAACAGCAACTCACCTGATCCTGGATCTCAGCATCGTCATCCTGGAGCAAACCGCCAAGGCGGACACCCTGGCAACGGACGGCGGCAGACTTGTCGATGCACAAGAGCAAGCACACCTTGGAGAGCTCGGTGAACTGCTCGTCGTCAATGACCGCGTCGTTGGAGACGGCCTCCTGCTCCTGCATGGCTGAACAAATGGAGAGGACGGCAGAAAGGGAAATGGCCGAACGAAGGCGAACCTGCTCGAGGTGGCACGACGAACGGACTACGCACTTTGAAGCTATTTCCGCTAGGGTGGGAGCCAAAGGGGAGGGGGTGGCGGGGGAGTGGGCAGTTGCCGGGTGGTGGAACTCATTCGAGCAAGCAACAATAAGCTCCAGGATCCCACGAGCAGATTCAGAGGAAGATTTCTCAGCAAGGAGAGCCAAGTCAAAGAAACGCAAAAATGTTGCCTTCGCTAGCTCGCACTCGGAGGATCGGGAGGACTTGGGGAGGGATGCTATGTCAGCCTTCAGAGATTTTATGACGGGGGCAGCAGCAGTTGCCGCTGAGGGTTTAATGCCTGTTGTGTTTGAATATGTTTCGCTAAAGAGCGAAAAGCCAGTGGTCAGCGTATCGGTCACACACGTCATTTGAAAAAAATGGATGGTGGGTGTGCTTAAAAGTATGGTTGTCCGTTATAACAGTTGAGGCACCACTTTTTGAAACAAATTTGAAAAAATGAACAAATTTTTTTTGCAAACTGTGTTACCATAAACCTGTGTTACCATAACCAAGCCTCTGAAAAACCATCCTTTTGCACCCAATCATACTAATTACTAATACTAGTACATAAAACTACCAACCATTAAGTTCCAGCCGGCATTCCCCACCTCCTTAGCTTGAACCTAAAATGGTGGGCCTTGATGGTTTGGTGCACATCTCAGGCTACCTTTACAAAATGACGAGGGACGGTCGCTGGCAGAAAAGATGGTTCGAGACAAACGGGAACTTTCTCACCTACTACAAGTCTAAGAAGATGACGAAGTTGCTGGCGGCACTGAACCTGCCCCAGGTTGGGTCGATAACATCAATCCCAGAGGGCAAACCCATAGAGAATGTTGACGTAAATGATGGGTCCCTTTTTACCATTGAGCTTAACGAGAGAATTTACACATTGAAGGCCGACAGTCAGGTTGAGGCGAGAAAGTGGGTGAACTCCTTGAACTCTTTGAAGTCTGGAGGACAGAGCGATGCTGTTACTGGGGGTGGTGAGCATGATTTGACTACGTTAGACAAGTCCCAACGGGGGGGGTGTTTGGGCTGCTTCCGATTATAGCAATTGTGGCTGGTAATATAAACGAACGTAGCTCGAGCAACAAAGTTTTTTCTCTCTTCTACTCACTTATGAATTATGACATTGATTCGCGGTTTCCAAAACTCGCTCACAGCCAGCCATAACATGCATCATGTCGGTTCCCAAAGCGATAAACTTGTAGCCGTTTTTGACGCTCTGCAAGATTGCATCTTCCGTCACTAGCACGACATGCTTGCCGCTGGCAATTCCCTTCTCCTTCGCTATTCTTCGGTAAGCAGACAAATCCTCAACAATTCGCTCGTCGCTCGTGTTTCCGCTGCACAGGTACGACCCGGAGTGGTCGTAAGGGCCGTCTTGGGTGAAAACAAGTCCCTTACAGTCCATTATGGAGGAGCAAACCGATTCCGGGTTGAACGCTGCCTTATTTTCTAGCTGGCAACCGATACAAATTTTGCTGTTTGCAACCTGGGCATAATCTGAGAATCCAAACCCATCGATGTTGCAACCACCGTAGCCAAACCCACGACTACCGTTCGGGTACTCCTCGCTCGGGTAGTAACAGTTGTTCACGGCAGTTTGCGCCTCTGCACCGAGCGAAGAATCAGACATCATGTTTAGCAAGACATTTTTTTGCGTCGCTCGCTCACTCAATTGATTACTCACCTGCTAGCGACTGAATGTTAGGGAACAGAATGCCAATCGCACCAGCATCTAAACAACGCCGGGCGAAGGATTTCCTGTCGTCGGAATCGAAGGGGACCCTCACAAAGGCGAGGGTGTTGTTCCCCCCCATGACCTCAATGCAACAAGCAATTTGATCGAGGGAGATTCCGCCGTGTTCCGCGTCAATGACGACCAGCTCGTGGTGGGCGGATAGAGCTCGCGCGGTTCTCCAATCGCCGGACTGCAGCCACCCTGCAAAGACTGGAGATGAAGTGGGGTCCAGCAACTTTTCTCTGAGTTTGGAATTCATCAGTTTTGTTGAAAGATTGCTTGTAACGTCCATAATGTGCAGGTGGGTGTCGTTTCAAAAATTATAGAACTTGCGGTCTTCCATATTATTTTCCTTTAAAAAAGTGAGATTTTTTAAGATTTTTTGTTAAAATTATAAGTGTGACGACAAAGTAAAAGCTCGTCCTGAAACCTAAACCTTTAAATGTATTACATCTAGCTCTCTCTCTCCAGCTCTCAGCTCTCAGCATTAACCTCGCCACCGTGAATCGTGTACGATCCGTACTCTTTAGCTGGATCCCAAGTCTCCCATCGACTCGCGGGGAACACGTGTTTGTTCCTTTCGTACCACCGCCGCTCGACAATTTTACCCGGGTGAGACTCATCCTTCTCAATTCGGCTGTCCACCGCCCCCACTCGAATATCATCGTGGACGTCAAAATTGAAGAGCGGTCCGCTCTTCCCCCTAGCCTTCATCAAAATCAAATCGTAGAAGGTGATGTCTTGGGGAATGATCAGATCCTCCTTGATGTAGAGCAGAGCATCCGAGCCTACGTTGGCAACTTCGCGGAACTCCTTCGCTAGGCTGCGGCGAGCCAGCTCCAAAAATTCGCCAATTGTGTTGCCCTGCGCCGAGCGATGTTAGCAGTGGTGGTGGGTAGTTGTAGCCATTGAGCGAGTGCTCACTCACTCACTCACTCAAAATACCCACCTCACCCACTCACCTTGTTAACCTCAATTTCTCGGCGGTTTCCGCTGCCGTCCCAGTAACTGTAAACGATCTGCAGCCGCTCGTTTTTCACGGCCGACTGAGACTCAATCCACTCGAGCTTGAGCTTCTCTTCCAGCTCCTTCTTGGCCATCTCACGGTTCTTGTCCGGGAGAAAGTCCGTGTTCACGTTCGGATTTTTCTTATTATTTGTGGCATTTTTTTCATCCTCGTCGTCGTTTTCTAACTCCTCATCTCCTCCAAAAGAGAGCGTGTTGAGCATCTTCTTCTTCTTCAGCTTCTTCTCCTTCTTTATTCGCTTCTTCTCCTTTTCTTCAGCCTTCAGTATGTCTTCAGCCAACTTTTCCTTGCGCTCCTTTTCGCCCTCAATTTCACCCCCCCCAGCAACAATGTCAGACTCCTCCTTCAACTTTTTGAACTCGGAAGCTGTTACAAGGCCAACTGTCTTCTTGGAAAAGGTAGACTCGGCTTGAGAGGCAAGGGATGAGCCAGAGAACTTGTCGTCTATCTTCTTCGACCCTCGAAGGCGATCATCCTTCATCTTCTTTTTGGCATCTTCAAACTCTGTCTGTTCCAGCGAACGTTTCTTTGAAAGTTGGGAAGCTCGCGATCCGGCCATGTGAGAGCCTTCAACAGTCGCTATGCCAGCATCCGGCCTTTTGAATCCCTCTACGAAATCACCCATAGGAATGAAATGAATAGGCCTGGGGCAGATAGACAATTGCGAGTTAAAGGGGCCTGTACGTGATTTGTAGTGATTTTAGTTGAATTTTAAAACTGAACCAATACCAGGGACAACGCAAACCTCCAAAATTGATGCGAATCCTTCTACTCGCTGTGGCGATCACGACATCGCTTTCCTACACATTTCCCCACCATCTCCCTAATTCAGTGGCCTTATATGAGCGAAAGAAAGGGAAAAAAGGAAAGACTTCCGTTGGAGGCTTCGGTGGCCTCATTAAAAACATCAAACAGCAACAATTCTCATTCACGGGTAGCATAACTCCGGGAATGCAGACAGTGCAAAATCCCACCCCCCCCACCCTTCCCCCCAGCTCGATACCAGAATATGCCAAGTCTTCGCACCCTTTGACAATTGACGACGTCCGGCCGTGGATAGTTACTCCCAAAACCCCAGAACAAATCTCCAAAATGGAGATTTCCGGTCGAATAGCGCGCCAGGTGCTCGATTTTGGTGGTTCCCTGGTACGTCCCGGAATCACAACTGACGAAATTGACCAAGCGGTCCACGAACTAACGATAGAGCTGGGTGCGTACCCTTCCCCCCTCAACTACCACAAGTTTCCGAAGAGTTGTTGCACGAGCGTGAACGAGATCGTTTGCCACGGGATTCCCGACGATCGCAAGCTTGTTGCCGGGGATATTATTAATCTGGACATTACAATTTACAATGATGGCTACCATGGCGACTGCTCGGAAATGTTCATCGTCGGGGAGCGGTCTGACGTTCCCAAGCGCAGCCAGGAGCTCATCCAGGCTACCTACGATTGCTGGTTGCTTGCCTGCAAATTCGTCAAGCCCGGGAATCTTTACAGGGACATTGGCGAAATAATCGAGGATTATGTGACAGAAAAACAGTTTTCCACTGTCAAGGGCTTCTGCGGCCACGGAATAGGAAGCATTTTTCACTGCAATCCGAACATATTACATTATAAAAATGATCAACCCAACGGCAGGTGAGCCGCGAGCGAAGCGAGCAAGTCACCACTGTGAATGGTGTTGTCACTAACAGGCCAAATACTACTTAAACTCAACAATAACTAAACTCTTTCCCAAAACCACTCACGCAGCATGGAAGCAGGACACACGTTCACCATCGAGCCAATGATCTGCGAGGGAGGAGCGACGACGGTTACGTGGCCGGACGAGTGGACTGCCGCAACGAAAGACGGGGGAAGGAGTGCTCAGTTTGAGCACACGTTGCTGATTACGGAAAACGGGGTGCGACCACTAACCGGTAAATTGCCAACTTCCAAGGTTCAGTTTTGGGAGGAGGAGAGTTTGATTCACAAAGGGGTTTGGTTGGGAGAAGGATAAATAAAATTTAAGTATGGAATTTTAGTGCCCATTTGAACTCGCCCCTCAACACTGGAGTGGGAGAGGAACAAGGAATGGATTATTTTGAAACCAAGCAATCAGTTAGAATTGTTTTTTGAGGGAGGAAAACTATGGGAGCAGCGGGAGCAGGTGATGAGCACTCACTGCTTTCACCACTGTTGATGTGCCTGTTGCTGTGCCTGTTGTGGCTGTTGCTGTTCCTTTTGCTGTGCTTGTTGCTGTGCCTGTTGCTGTGCCTGTGCTGTGTGTCTGTGCCTGTCCTCTCTCTGCTTTGTCATCATCTCAATTGTCATGTCAATTTGCGTGGCGAAGTTGCCTGGTTGCGAATTGCAATAAATTAATTGCATCCAATATTCATTTTGTCATAGTTACAATGTCATACTCATTCACCCCAGGTACAGGTACGTATGTTTTTCATTCTGTCCCAACTCGTGTGAAAGTTCAGCCTAACAAAACATGTCAACATGCGTGACTCTTCTCTTGCTCTCAATGACTCAGACCATGTTGACATGCCTGCACCGGACCTAGATGAAATGCCTGCACCGCCTGCGAAGAGACACAACCCGTTCATGGAGTGGACATTAGCTTACCTCAACCCGCTACTCCGGATTGGAGCCACCCGCCCGCTGGTCATCACTGATGTGCCTGGAGTTGGCGATACAGATTCTGCCAAGTTCATCCACGAAGAGATAACGAGGCATTGGGACGCCCAAACTCAGCGTCCTCGCTCCATGGCGAAGGCGCTGATCGATTCCTTCGGTCGTTGGAATTTTTTGGTTGCTCTGTTTTACTACCTTGTCGCGGCTCTCCTCAAGTTCGTTCCCGTTCTAATCTTGAACGACTTGGTGCGGTACTTTGAGTCTGGTGGCAATACGAATGGCGTTGTGCACGTCACTTTTGCACACCCTTGGATTTTGGTTGCGGGGTTGGGGCTCCTCCCCATGTTCATCACCTTGCTCGAAACGCGGCACAATGTCATTATGCTCCACGCGAGTGTTTTCGTTCGCACGGCCGTTTCCACCATGCTCTACCAGAAGTCTCTCTCCGTCTCCAACACGGGCCGCGGGCGCACGTCCACCGGTCAAGTGGTGAACATGATGAGCAACGACACGGCCCAACTTCAACGGTTCCTCCTCTTTCTGGGCTTTTCCGCCGTTGCCCCCATCCAAATTAGCCTCTGCCTCTACCTGATCCACCGCCAGGTTGGCGCGGCCACTTGGGTTGGGATCGGGTTCATGTTCTGCCTTGCTCCCATTAACATTGTTGTTTTTGGGAGGGTGTCCCGCTTCCGTCGATTGACTTTGAAGTACTCTGACGCTAGGGTCAAGCTCATCAACGAGGTCCTGTCCGGAATTCGAATCATCAAGTTCTACGCCTGGGAGAGGCCCTTCAAGAAGTCCATCGACAGTGTCCGCGAGGAGGAGGTGAGTGAGCGAGAACAAATAAAATGTGGACAATGTGCACGGTAAAGTTTTTGAGGTGTGGAATTACTTTGAATTGTGTCGGGGGAGACCCCCCGATGTCCGCTCGGCTTTCCGCTGCGCTCGGCTATTTTATTTGACTCAGCTCCCTCGCTACGCTCAAAAAACTAACCCAACCCAACCTAATCCAACCCACCCTAGCTCCAATCCTTGACCAAACTTGCTTACACGGCCGCAATTGGATTCAGCATGGTTCTACTGTCCGCCCCCATCATCCAGCCCATCCTGGTGTTTATGACCTACACGAAAATTCAGGACCAGCCGCTCGACGCGGCCACGGCATTCACGACGGTGGCCCTCTTTGGCATCATGAGGTTTCCCTTCGCCTTCCTGCCCATGGGGCTGCTCCAGTACATCCAGAGCAAAATTGCGCTGAAGCGCATTGCCACCTACATGGAGCTGCCGGAGTTGAAGGATTACATCCAAGATGGAAACGGGGAGTTGGAGGAGGAGTCTGACGAGAAGTCGCCGTCGCCGTGCGTCGTCATCAAGAACTCGAGTTTTAAGTGGATCAACGAAGAGGAGAATGCAATTGCTGAGGCAAGAGCTGCGGCTTTAGTGCCAACAAAGAAGGGGAAAGGGAAGGGCAAGGTGAAAACCAAACCGAAGGGTAAAAACGACATCGAACTGTCAGCCATCGACTCTGTCGACCCCGACTCCGTCGACGTCGATGTCGTTTTTGACCCCGAATCCGACTCAACCGCCCCGGACACCCAGTTCACTCTTAAAGACATCTCCGTCACGTTCGAACAGGGGAAGCTCTACGCCGTGGTGGGCACGGTGGGCTCTGGCAAATCCTCGCTCCTTTCGGCCATTTTGGGAGAGATGGAACCTTGTGACAGGTGAGTGAGAGAAGCGAGCGAGCCTTGAGGAAGACGTGCATACGACCCAGCGAGCGACCCAGCAACGCCATACACTAGTTTTTCGCTCGCAAGCCTCGAGGAAGACGGGCATACGACCCAGCGAGCGAGCCAGCAACGCATTTTATACACTAGTTTTTCGCTCGCAAGCCTCGAGGAAGACGAGAATACGAGCCACTACTAAACTAACTCCACTCAATTTACTTCGCACCTTCTTCGCTCGGCGCAGTGCTCCATCTTCCACCGACAAGGTCCTCCTCCCTCTAAAGAAAAACAACGTCCACACCAGCTACTCCTCCCAGACGCCGTGGGTGGTGAACGACACATTGCAGGCGAGTGAGCGAAGCTCGAACGATGGATCTCGCGAAATGGCTGCAGACGGCTACATCCAACACTAAACTAACCCCTCAATTCGTGTGGCTCGCTTGGTTCGCTCGTGCTTCATTAAAAATGCGCTTCGCTTCTCTCGGCGCAGAACAACATTCTTTTCTCGCGCCCCTACGACAAGGATAGGTACGACAGAGTTGTCGAGGCGTGTTGCCTAACGGACGATTTGAGCGTTCTTCCCGCTGGCGACATGACGGAAATTGGCGAGAGGGGGATCAACCTTAGTGGAGGGCAGAAGGCGAGAGTGAGCTTAGCGCGTGCACTGTACAGCGCCGACGTTCAACTTTTGTTGATGGACGATCCCTTGTCTGCGGTAGACAGCAACGTTGGCGAGCACCTGTTCGACCAAGCAATCGCGAGCACAACGCTTTGCCCCACCGCCACAAAGGTCCTTGTCACCCACCACGTTCACTTCCTGCACCGTTGCGATGCGGTAGTGGTCATGGAGGCCGGGAAAGTTGCCCACTTTGGAAAGGTGAGCGATCATAAATTTTATCCGCAATTTTGTCGCCAGCGGGAAGAACGCTCAAATCCGTCCGTTAGGCAACACGCCTCGACAACTCTGTCGTACCTATCCTTGTCGTAGGGGCGCGAGAAAAGAATGTTGTTCTGCGCCGAGAGAAGCGAAGCGCATTTTTAATGAAGCACGAGCGAACCAAGCGAGCCACACGAATTGAGGGGGTTAGTTTAGTGTTGGATGTAGGCCGTCTGCAGCCATTTCGCGAGATCCATCGTTCGAGTCTTCCTCAAGATATTTTTAAACTTTACACTAACTTATTCGCAGTTTGACAATTTGGTCAAATCTGGCGTGGACTTCAACGAGGCCATCAAGTTCGAGGAGAAGGAGAAAGCTGTCGAGGAGGAAAGTTCCCCCAAGGACGAGACAATTGACGTGAAGGAGGAGCGAAAGAAAAGATCAAGGACCATGAGTGGCGAGCATGCTGTCGATGCCAAGGCCAAGGCGGGAGAATCCAACACCGCGTTCACGAAGGAGGCCATTTCCAAGGGCAAGGAGCTCGTCAAGAACGAGGAGGTGAGCGAGCGAGCGAAGATCACTCTAAACCAAACCAAACTAAACCAAACCAATTCGCTCGGTGCAGCGCGAGGAAGGTAGCATCGACTCCAAAGCCTACTACTACTACGGTGGAGCGGGCGGCTGGATCTACGTGTGGCTGATCGTCTTCATTCAGGGCTCAGGTCGCGCGTTTGAGATTGCTGGAACATTCTGGCTCGCCAAGTGGGCGAACGAAAACGTTGCTGCGCTCATCTCCGGAACGCCACTTAGCGATAAGGACACCAAGTACTATTTGAACATCTACGCGCTGCTGTGCATGATCGGGGTTTTCTGCCTCACCGTCAGGGCGATTTTGATGGCGACGCACCGACTGAAGGCGTCCAGGAAGATCCACGACGACTTGACCACCAACATCATGCGCGCGCCCGTATCTTTCTACGACGTGACGCCTCTGGGGCGAATTCTGAACCGTTTTGCTGCGGACATGGACAAGATCGACTTGGAGCTGACGCAGAGCCTCGGACAGGGCGTCGGCACATTGTTCAGCGTGCTGGGAGCAGCCGGAGCGATTATAGCTGCCACCAAGGGAACGATGCTCGCGCCGTTCTTGCCTTTAAGTTACTTGTACTTTTTGGTGCAGAGGTGGTTCAGGAAGAGTAGCACCGAGCTGCAGAGGGTGGAGAGCATCACCAAAAGGTGAGCGAGCGAAGCGAGCGAGCTTTTTGGAAGACGAACATACGAGAGCTCTCGTTTACTAAACTAAACCAAAACCAATCAATTCGTTTGTCTCGCTCGTTTCTCTCGTCCTTCATTAAAAAATGCGCCTCGCTTCGTTGGCGCAGCCCAATTTTCACCGATTTCAGCCAGACGCTGAGCGGAACGAGCAGTATCAGGGCTTACGGCGTTGGGAGTAGGTTCTTCGCCAAGTGCGTTCAGTCCTTCGACATCAACAACGCGGCCTTCATCATGACTCAGCTAACAAACAATTGGCTGGGAATTCGTCTGGACGTGCTGGGTGGCGTGATTGCCGCGTTCATCGGAGGTGAACGAGCGAAGCGAGCGAGCCTTGACGAAGACGAGCATACTCGCGATGAATCCCGCGAAATGGCTACAGACGGCTACATCCACTACTGAACTAACCCACTCAATTCGTTTGACTCGCTTCACTCGGTTTGCTCTTGCTTCATGAAAAATGCGCACAAACTCGCTTCGCTCGGCGCAGGCATCGCCGTGGCCACTGAAGACACGAACTTCATATCTGCGGGCTGGCTGGGACTTGCCCTCTCCTACAGCATCGAGGTCACGGGATTCCTCAAACACGGAGTCAGGATGATCGCGCAGGTGGAGGCTCAGATGAACAGCGTTGAGCGTGTGCTGTCATACGTAAACGACGTGGAGGTGAGCGAGCGAAGCGAACGAGCCTTGAGGAAGACGAGAATGCGAGCCTAACATTATCATAAATAATATTAATTTGTATGGCTCACTCCCTCCCCCTGCTTCATTAAAAATGCACACAATCTCGCTTCGCTCGGCGCAGCCTGAGGCGGACCAGACCACCGACAACGATCCGACCTCCGACTGGCCGACAAAGGGAAAGATCAAGGTCAACGAGCTGAGCCTCAGGTACAGGGACGGACCCGAGGTGCTGAAGAAGATCAGCTTCGAGGTTGAGCCGGGGGAGAAGGTAGGCGTTGTTGGGCGGACCGGGTCGGGAAAGAGCAGCTTGATGACGAGCCTGTTCCGCATCGTGGAGAGCAGCCACGGAAACATCGAGATCGACGGAGTCGATATCAACAAAATTGGCACCGAGCCATTGCGAACGGCGCTCAGCATCATCCCCCAAGACCCGGTGCTGTTCTCGAATACGGTTAAGTACAACTTGGACCCGTTCAACACGGTGACCGATGACGAGCTGTGGAGCGTGCTGGCCAAGGTGCAGCTAACCGAAGTCGTCGAGAAGCTTCCGGGAAAGATGGAGGAGGTCATTGTCGAGGGAGGCGAGAACTTCAGCCAAGGGCAGAGGCAGCTGATCTGCATCGCGAGGAGCTTGCTGCGAAAGCCAAAAATTCTGGTTCTAGACGAGGCAACGGCGAGCATAGACAACTATACAGATTCACTGATTCAGAAGATGGTCAGGGAGGAGTTCAAGGAGGCTACGGTGTTGACCATTGCGCACAGGTTGAACACAATTTTGGACAGCGACAGGATTTTGGTTTTGGACGACGGGGAAATTGCAGACTATGATACTCCCGCGAAACTGTTGGAGAAGGAGGGTCTGTTCCGGACTTTAGTGGAGCACAGTAACAAGTAAAGAAAGAAAAGGAATTTTGTGTAATATTTTACGGGGGAACAAAATCAATTTCTTTCAACATTGAGGATGTGATTTTGACCATCTTCCTCCCCCCACCTCCGCCTCCGCCTCCGCCTCCGCCTCCTCCTCCTCCTCCTCCTCCCCGCTGCTTCCTCAGCCCGTCAATTATTTCTTCCTGATTCTTGATTTGCTTCAGCAAGAAGTTTACCTTGCTGCTTTCCTTATCCGCGTAAAAGTGATTTTCCTTGTCACTTTCACTGTCACTGTCTCCACCCACAATACAGCTAGGTGATCCGCTTTGTGGTTGAGGCAAGTCACCATGGTTTGTTGCTGTTGTCGTGTTTGTGGTTGTGGCACCCACCAGTTCGTCGTCGATTTGCCTGACCTTCCCATCAAGCAATTCGCAATCTTTTTTATACTCCCTCTCCTCTCTCTCCACCTCCTTTTCCAGCACTCTCCCCTCCTTTTTTAGTTCCACAACCTCCCTACCCAGCTCAGCAATTCGCTTCACCCCCTGCTTCTGTAAAACGACTATTCTTTGCTGATCCCGAATCTGCATGCTCAGGGAGTTCAGCTCCTCCTCACACTCCTCCAACGAATAACTGCCGTTCCCGCTCTCTTGATCAGCGCTCAACCTCGTGGAGTGAATTCGCACAATCTGCGATAGTTCGTTCTTCCTGGCTTCGTACCTCTGCATCAAGCTAACAGCATCCATTCTCGATCTTTGAATCGTCTTGATCAAATCTTCTTTCACGTTAACGTCATTGTCTATTGTTTGCTGGTCATGGGCGTGCTGCCGTTGCACAAAGTGGAACTTGTTGCGGGCGTGCTGGATGAACTCCATGAGCTTTGCTCGCTGTTCGTTTAGGGAGAGAATAAATTTTGTTTGATTTTTCATTGGGGTAGTGATGGTCTGCTTCTGCTCCTGCTTCTCCTTTTGCTCAACAATTAATCTCAACTTCTCTTTCTCCAGCTGCACCACCTTTGTCACCAGCATTTCGTTCTTGACCGAGACTCGGTGGAGTTGCTTTTGGCACTCCTTCATTTCTCTGCTTTTCGCGGCAAAAATTTCCTCGTCTCGGAGCAGGTCTTGCTGGTATTCATTGATTTTGTTTTTCAGGTCTATAATGGTGTTGTTGGACTTGCTTGAGAAGTTGGACTCGGCCTCGGCCTTGGCCTGCTGCTGCACTGGAGGAGAAGGAGAAATTTTGGCGTTTTCGTCAACTAGCAGCTCGTTGATTGTTTTCAACTTGGCCAACAGCTCCGTGTCTTCATCGTCCTCCTTCCCCCCCCCCCCATCATGCAACCCTTTGATCAAACTGCTGAGCTGAAGTTTGGCCTCGGCCATGATGAAGCGCGAGTTGACGAGCTGGCCGGTGATATTTTGAATTTGGTAATGTAAAGTTTTTGACGTGTTTTCCCTGAACGATCCGTCCAGGCTCATGTTCATGTGCTGCGCCGATCGAAGCGAGGCGCATTTTTAATGAAGCCAAGATTGTTAGTTTGTATATTCTCGTCTTCCTCAAGACTCGCTCGCTTCGCTTCGCTCGCTCACCTGCTGCTGCTGCTGCTGCTGCGGTGGTGACCCCGCAAGCTTCATCTTCAGCTCGTCAATCTCAGACCGCAATTCAGCTTCGGTCTGCCGCTGCGTGGAGAAGTCGACACTCTCGCGGATCTTGTTGTAGGTAATTTTTGGTTTGTTTTTGATGTTTCGTGCGTGAGCCGCATAAATGATTGTGTTGGAACCCTCCGCAACGTCAATGTCGTCGGGGGACACGCAAGCAATCATGGTGGTTCGAGAGTTGCCCCCGAGCGAGTCCTGGAGGAAACGGGTCAACTTGCTCTCTCTGTACGGAACGTGGTTGGACTCAGTTGTTGTCGAGGATGTGGAAAGCGCTCTGATAACCTTGCCGAGACCGAGGAGGCCCTGGTTGATCCTTACAGATTCTTTGAAACGCTCGCCAACCGCTCCTGTTCGCTTTGCCCGTTCGCTGCCGGCAAGGTCCACGAGGTGGAACTTGGATGACACGAACTCGAGAATTTGGTCATCATTGGAAATTTGTTTTCGGGATTTTTCAAGGTGAAGGGTGAAGATGGCATGGGAGCGAGAAGATTGGGAGTGCACATTAGTTGCGGCTGTTGTGCGCGCATCGCACCCCCTTTTTAGTAGGGAAATGACATGGGAGGCTGAGGTGGAAATAAGGGTTTCTGCGCCTTGAATGGTAATTTCATTTTGGGCATTTTCTCTAATTTGAATATTTTTGGAAAGGGTTGCGGGGTTGAGTAGGTCGCGCACTTCCTCGTTGTATATTTCCAGAAAGCCAACCTTGATTTCGTGTGTCCACGAGGAAGGGGGGGGGGGTGGAGATGGTTCAGATTCAGACTCAGACTCAGTTTCAGGCTCTGATTCTGACTCCGAGTCTGCCAGAGCTGAGGAGGAGGAGGCCTCAACCAAGTTGAAAACTTCATTCACAACTCGAGGGATTACCCCCATGCTTTCCCCGAGCGAAGGGTCCGAAGAAGCTTCAGTACCCATCGTGTAGGTCTTCCCAGACCCCGTTTGGCCATAGGCAAACACGGTGGCGTTGAACCCTTGGAAGAAGTCTGAGACCATGTCGGAAACACATTCATTGTAGAGCATCTTTTGAGGGATATCCTCCATCAAAATGCGATCGAAGTAGTAGGGCTTGTTGTTTGTAGTTACAGTGTTTGAGGGAGGGTTGAAGAGGAGGTGTGGGCTTTTTGAGTTGGAGGTTTGGTGAAGTGGGGAGGTTGAAACTTTTTTGTTATCAGCTCTCGGCCGAACACGAATGTAGACCTGGACATTATTGGAGGGGTGCGGAACGGTGATTGGGTTGGGATTGGGCGATGGTTGGTGGTTCGCACTCATTATATAGGAGTCCATGACTAATAAATCTTATAATTTTAAATTTTAAACTACTTGAACCAACTTGAACATCAAATTGGAGGTTTTTGAGTTTTGTAAATCAAGCAACTCGTATAAAAACGGTAACGCGAAGGCCTGATATTAATTAGTTATTAATTAGTTTTTAGCGAGGCACAACAAAAACAACTCCGACATACGGTTTTGGGAACAGCTTGTTATTGCTCTTCCCTTGAAGCGAGCTCACTGCATCATCGTTAGACAAAACGTGATTCCCACTTGTAATGTCAAAATCTTCTATCCTGACTTTGCTAAACTCGGCAATCTTCCCCTTTAACTTGCTGAATTTGTCACCCATGTGGCAGTCCAAAGATAGCAGTTCAAGATCCTCCCCAAACTGCACGTAAACTGTTCGTTTTGTAGCCAGTTTTTCTTCTAACAGCTCTGACACGTGTTTTATTCTTGCGTTTTCCTTGATGGACAGCGAATAATTTCTATGCCACACTGAGGAAACGTTGAGCACTTGATAGAATTGCGTGTCCCGCCCCCCATGCCGAGATTTATTCCCAGAGATAAATTTCTCCTCCCCTTTATTTTTCCGTGTGTTGGGGGTTTCTAATTCCATGAGAACATCTTCAGCTTCAGACTCCTCCTTGGTGGTGGATAAAGTTGTTAAAGTTGATTCTGGTTCTGATTGTGGTTCTGGGGCTGGGGGGGTTGAGGTTGGGTCAATGTCTTGCCCCATTTTTTCTTCAGCCACTACTGCTTGTGGCAAGTCCTCCTTGGGAGCAGCCGGTTCAACAACAACAGGAAGAGGCGCTACAGCAACTGGGGTTGTGTCTATTGAGGACGTTGTTATTTCTGCAGATGTCGCAGATGGGATTGGAACAGAATTACTTGATGCTGTTTCAGTTGAAGCTGTTTCAGTTGGGCGATCTGCCATGAGTGTGCCAGGTTAATTTGGGTAAAAAATTGAATAAGTCAACTCTTAGTAGCACCTTGGAAACTCTATTCTCTAGGATGAACTTAATCTTGCTTGCAAAAGAAATGCAATAAAAATTAAAAAATTAAATTTTTTTAAATATTTAAAACGCTTGAGAACATGTCAAACGATGACGACTATGAGGATCCTATGATTTTCTTGCAAAAACAACGAGAGAAAATGGCAAGTCTTGGCGCACTCTCTGCCGTCATGGCGGATGCACAAGCAGTGATGAGTAATGTTGGTGCTTCCTTGCAACGCATTGCAGAGCTTGAGAATAAGAGCTCAATATCAGCAGCCAGTGAGGACCCAGAGGTTGACATGTGGAGACGGAAAATTGCCCAGCTCAGTGCTGCCGGTCCTCCCAGCACAAGTTCACTCCCGAGCCCCCCCCCAAAGAAGAATTTGAACCGAAGTTCTTTAAATCGGAGCAGCAGCAGCAGCAGTAGAAGTAGCAGTGGGAGAACACCATTGGCAGCAACAACAAAATCACGGCCAACACCAGCTTCATCGACATCGACATCCACATTCACACCCACAACCACAACCACACCCACACCAACACCCAAACCCACACCCAAACCGACATCGAAACCGTCATCGAAACCACAGCCACAAACAGAAGAAGACGAATCCAGAGGATCCGCAATGACGGCCATAAGAAGAAAGAAGACCTCCTCTTCCGGCTACGGTAGAGGGACGGCTGAAAAACAACAGCAACAGCAACAGTCAAACAATTTGCGACCGTCCGAATTCGACGCGGGGAAAGCAAAACAGGAAGAAGAAATGTGGAGACGGAAAATTGAAGCATTATCCGCACCCTCAACATTTGTGAGTGGCGCCGGGGGCGGGGGAGGGGAAGCTGTTAACGCGAGTCCAAGCCAGCCCCGAGGCTCGGCAGTCGAGGCAGTGAAGAGGAGAGGCTCGAAGATCAAATAAAATTATTGAAAAAATAGGTAGAAAAAATTCCATCAGGGTGAATTTAATTCAAAAAAGAGCTCCTCACATCTAGGAGCCTCGCAGTTCGGGGACTCGATGTAACCTTCGCCACCTGCGATCTGGTACAGCACAGAATGCTCGAGCTGGATGACAGCGGCAACTGCAAATATGTAGTTTTGAGGAAAGATTTGGCGCTTCTCGGCCTCCTCGTCCTGCGCCGAGCGAAGCGAGGCGCATTTTCAACGAAGCATGAGAGCAAGAGTGGGTTAGTCGTCGTCGCTTCGCACTCTTCTGTCACAAGCTCGCTCGCTTCGCTCGCTCACCTCGTCAACACTCGCAACATTTGTGACAAAGGGAGTGAGCATTGCCTTTGCAATCTTCTTCATGTTCTTCTTGGACAACGCCGCCTTGATGTCGTCGAAGTCGAGAGGGTTGCGGCTCTCCTCGAGCTCGTCAAGCTGTGCCGAGCGAAGCGAGGCGCCATTTTTTTTTGGAGCAGGGGGGAGACGAGCGAGCCAAAGAATAAATGTTAGTTTAGTAGTGGCTCGTATTCTCGTCTTCCTAAGGCTCGCTCGCTTCGCTCACTCACCTGTGGTACTATCGGTGGTTGTGGTAGTGTGGAGGCCGCGGCCAATATTGAGCCGATTTGGGACAGGGGGGTTGAGATCAAAACGAGGCCAAGCGGGTAAACAACGCGAAAGAATCGGGTCTCTCTGGGAGAGGGCCCGTCGGCAGGCTGGAGGGAAGTGGTGGTCAGGTCACTGTGGCTGTCATCGAAAGAAGCATACGGTGAGGAAGAGGGAGAGAGAGAGGGAGAGAAAGGAGAGGCGAGTTGGGATACAATGTGGTGGTCGTCAAAAAGCCACCCGCCACATTTGGTCGACTGGAAAAATGTCACATTTGCACTTGCTGGCCTGAATATGTTGGTACAGGTGACGGTAGATTGGGAGGGGAGGGAGGAGATTGTGGTGGTGATCTGGGGAGAGATGAGGGAGGGAGATGTGAGGAACTGGAGGGGGACACTCGTCTCATTCTTGTATTCAATGACTGTTGATGGGAGGATGGTGAAATTCGGAATAGAAGTGATCTTGCAGAGGGGGGCACCGTCATTACCGGTGGTGTAGAAGTAAAAAGATTGTGATGAAGACAGAGAGTTCGATGGGAACACTTCAAGGACTTTCAAGATCTCTGGGAGGTTTTCTAGTAGGTTTTGCGTGGCATCTGACTCCTCCTCCTCCTCCTCCTCCCCATCGTCAACAACTGTCTCGCAGCGAAGCACACTGCCACATTGGACGAAATGCCTTGCCTGATTTGTTAAATTTTTGTCATTGTCACCTTCACAGTCTGTATGGCGACTCAACGAAATGTAGCCACGAAAAGTGACTTCGACGTACATGCCGTTGGTGTGTTTGAGTCGTCAATAGGAGATCTAATTTTGCTTTCAAATTAAACTTTAACACTTTAAGTCTTTACCATATATTTTGCCTTATCAAAGCTTGCAATCGCAATGCACGCCAGCACGCGCAAATCGAATGCCAAACCGCCTGCGAGGAAGTCGACTATCGACTCAAGCATCAAGCCGACTCACCCCACATATGAAATCGGTGATAGAGTCATTGTTAAAAGTGAAGGCCAGAGTGACTCAGCGACAATCTCCAAGATCATTGCAGATGGCACAAATTCGTTTCTCTATCACGTGTATTACGACGATGATGAGTTTGAGTGTGATGTTGAACCCGACTCCATAAAACTCCTGCTTAAAGAACCAGCTGCTACGACCCCCTTTCCCCTTCCCGAACCGATATCAAATTCCGAGCCTTTCCTCGGAATTAAGGGCATTCACGCCTCTAACCTCCGGTTCAGCAGCAAAGCGGGTGATCCAAATGCTTGGAACAATCGCAAACATTTGGAGCGTTGGGCGAAGTACATTCTTGATGTTGGTGGGAGTAAGGGGCCTGAGGTGCGAGGGAGCGAAGCGAGCTAGCCATAACAAATACCAATACAACACTAACATTATTCCACTCTCTTCAATTTCGCTCGGCGCAGCTTTGCAAGTTGATGATGGACACGTGGAAGTGCGAAGTTGTGTTTCGAACAACCGGCACCGAGTGCGACGATTACTTGTTCGACGACCACACACCCCCTCACATGTTCCGTAGCAAGCTTGAAGTTGCTCGCCATATGAAATTTATGGTGGACGAGGAGGCTGGGCTGCCTTACACAACTGCTAAGAAGTCGAAAGTCGGAGCAGAAGCAGTCGAAGCTGCCCCCAAGGCGAAAAAACGGAAAGCGCCAGCAAGTGGCGCAGGATCAGGATCAGGATCAGGACCAGCAGATAAATCAAAACCAAAACCACCACCAAAACCACCGGCCTACATTGACATTTGCGACATTTGCAAAGCATCTACTCTCACCGATGCGACAAGGGCCATCTTGTGCGACGGCTGCAACTTTGAGTTCCACTTCGATTGCCTAATACCGAAGATGACAGAGTTGCCCCTTTTCAACTGGTTCTGTGAGGTGAGCGAGCGAAGCAGAGCGAGCCGTGTGGAAGACGAGCATACTCGCGATGAAGTGCGCGAAATGTGGCCACAGACATAATGGCTACATCCACTACTAAACTAACCCACCCAATGCGCACATCTCGCTTCGCATCGCTCGGCGCAGGCTTGCAGGTCGAAAATGTACATTCCCTCCCGGTTGGAGCTGTTCGGTAAGCGGCGACAAGACGCATTCGGCTGCAAAAAATGCTCGTGGAAACCGGCAGGATGCACAGGTTGCAAACTGGCGAACGTACACAACGAAGGGACACCGGTTCCCGGGGGAAAAATTTACGCGAAGGCTGGAGTGCAAATCCAGCAGGACATAAGGACGCACATCAGGTGAGCGAGCGAATCGAGCGAGCCTTGTGAAGTCTCGAGCGATGAATCCCGCGAATGACTACAGACGAAATGGCTACATCCACTACTAAGCTAACCCACTCAATTCTTTTTGACTCGCTTCACTCGTTTTGCTCTTGCTTCATTACAAATGTTCCTCGCTTCGCTTCGCTTCGCTCGGCGCAGCATTGCGAATGATGGGAGGCAGAGCGACCACAACGGTTGTGGGCTGATTGCGAAACAATTCATCCCCAAGGGAAAAACATTCGTCGACTTCACTGCTTCCTATTCCGATCGACCACGAGAGTTTGCTCGAGCCCATTTCAACTCGAGGGATTACATCGGTTGCAAGGACGGGTATTTCATACTTCGAGAGCCGGTGCTGAGGTTGCAGGCGCAATCGTTCTTCTTCAACGAGGCAAACTACGAAAACAAAAACCCCGAGCAGGAGGCGAACATAATGTTGGAAAGTAGAAACACGCCTGACGCTGCCGAAGAGCCGCTGTTAAATTGGGTGGCCTTGCGAGATATTCAGGTTGGAGAGGAGCTGCTGATCAATGGTTCGATTGACTCAGACCCTGGCGCTGTGTGAAAAGAAAAATACACGTTTTGATTTTCCTACTCTGTTTTTTGTTTTATGTTCTATATATAATCAATCATCTTGGCCCTTCTCGCGCCACACAACCTCCACAGCATCCGTCCTGAAACGTTGACTACACGTGCACTCCTCAAAGTCCCTCCTAACTCCGGCCAAATACTCGAAAATCCCCGCTTGCGCAATCATCGCGCCGTTGTCGATGCAATACCTCGAATCCATCTTGCTCAAGTTTCCGCCCCGCTGTCTGCACATTTCCTCGCCCATCTCCTGTAACCTCTTGTTGCAGCCAACCCCCCCAACGATAAGCAAGTCCTTTGATCTAACGTGAGACATCGCCCTCTCGGTAATTTCGATCAGCATCGCGAAAATTGTCTCCTGCAGCGAGAAGCAAAGGTCGTTGACTGTCAACGAACCGTCTCCTCCCAGCGAGGATACGGATTTTTTCGCAATACCCTCGACGGCGGTTAGGAGGCCAGAGAAAGAAACATCCATGCCCTTGACGACGTAGGGGAGCTGCGCTTCGAGCGAAGGGAGCAAGAGTGGATTAGTCGCTCGCACTCTTCTACCACGCGGCTCGCTCGCTCACCTCCTTGTAAACGCGATTTTCGCCACGGGCGAGAACCTCAATGTTGTAGCCAGGGGAAGGATCGTTCGAAATGTTGCAGACTCTGGCGAATCTGAGATTCGCCAACAATGTTGAGTGAGTTGAGTTGAGTTGAGGGAGAAGCAGTTTAGTTTAGAGGGGGTAGCAGGTAGTAGATATTTATATGCTCGACTCACCTATCCAAACAATTACCAACTGCAATATCTATCGTTTCCCCAAAAATCCTGTACCGCGAACTCTTGTAAGCAATTACCTGAGTGTTGCCACCACTCACATAAAGAACAACAGGGTCGTCCGTGCCTGTGCACACTCGCCCCATCTCAATGTGAGCAACGCAGTGGTTCACAGGAATGAGGGGAATTTCGTATAGAAGCGCAAGGGTCCTGGCGAAAACCGCGCAGCTCGTCAAGGGACCACCCATCCCTGGACCCATCGTGTAGGCAATCGCCGTCAGGTCACCTTTGTAGGAATCCTTTCTACCGAAAGCTTCGAAGAGGGCCTGCTTGACTATTGAGGTAACGTGGTTCTGGTGGTGCCAAGCAGTGTCCTTGGGAAGGAAGCCTTGGCCTGGGGGCGAAATGAAAGTTTTTCGAGGGTTGGATAGTGTCGTGTAGGTCTTGTTGACTGGACAATAGGTGAGCACTGCAGCACCAATTTTGTTAGCGGATCCCTCAATACCGAGGATGGTGGTTGGGGAGTTAGATGGGGAGGCGACAGGCGGTAGGTTGGACAGGAGGGGGCTGGCAGAACATACACCAGTTCCAAGAACATTGTTGGTTATAGCCGATTGGTCCATGATTGATAATGAGTGCTAGCTGGGGTGTAAGGATAAGGAAGGATGTGGTGTGAGCTTTAGTTCGGTTTAACTGCTAGATATTCGCTTATTCACCACTTTATGTTTTGGTTTCAAGTTTTAAGTGAATTCACAAAGTATACGAGAGATTGTGACGAGAGATTGTAATCTGGATGCCCATCCCTGATCCAGCTCCCCAGCCAATCCTCTCCGACCTTGTTTTGATTGGAGGAGGCCATGCCCATCTACACATCCTCAAAATGGTTGGCATGCCGGAATCTGAAGGTGGTTTCCACAACTTAGTCACACAGCTGGGCCTCCGCATAACTTTAATAACTAAGGACGTCCTCACACCATACTCGGGCATGGTGCCCGGGTATGTTGCCGGTCACTACTCATTCGAGCAGGCGCACATAGACCTTGCGAAGATTTGCGGCTTCTCCGGAGTGAGGCTCATTAAGGGGGAGGTGAACAGGATTGACTACGACAAGAAGAAGAAGGGTGGACATGTGTATTTGAAGGGCGACAATGGCAACGGCAACGGCAACAGCAACGGCAACGAAAACGAGTTTCTGGGCCGGGGTGGAATTCGCTTCGACGTGCTTGCGATCGATGTGGGCTCTTCCCCCAACCTGGGCAACTTGAAAATATTGAACTCCTCCGTCCCCCCCGCCTCCTCCCCGCTCCTGACCGCCGTAAAGCCCATCTCAACCTTCTCTTCCCGGTGGAACGCTCTCCTCTCCACCTTCCAGAACCCCTCGCAATTCCTTGAAAAGTATTCACTTCTCAACCCGCACATAACAGTCGTGGTTGGTTCCGGTGCCGGCGGCGTGGAGCTAACCCTCAGCGTCCACACGCGGCTAAGGGCGGAGCTTGAGAATCGAGGCATCGACGAAAACTGCTGCAAGGTTGTGCTCGTGGCGAGGAGCGGGGCGCTGCTCGGGCAGCACAACGCCAGCGTGCGGAACATCTTCGAGAGGATCTTAACTGAGAGGGGAATTGATGTCGTGAGGGGACACGAGCCAGAGAGCATTGAGGCACTGGATAATGAGAATGGTAATGGCTATGGTAATGGCTATGGTAATGGCAATGATAAGCTGCTGAGATTTAAGGGTGGGGGGGAGCCCCTCACGTTCAGCACCGCCTTGTTCTGCACGTCGGCGTCAGCCCCATCGTGGTTTGAAACGTCAACCCCGTTCGAACTAACGAGCGAGGAGAGGTGTGTGAATGTTGAATGTTGAATGTTGAATGTTTGAAATTTCAATCGCCTGTAAACTCACACTCGGCAATGCAACCGCAGCGGCAAGTTCCTTAGTATAGACAGCACCTTCCAAGTAATCGGCACCGAGGGCGTGTTCGCTAGCGGGGACTGCGCAACGAACGTGTCGGACCCTCGGCCCAAGGCCGGCGTGTTCGCAGTCAGGGCCGGGGTCATGGTTCGGGAGAACATTCTGCGGTACTTGCAAGGGTGGCAGCTGAAGGAGTTCAGCCTGCAGAAGGAGTTCTTGGGGCTCATCAGGTGAGCGAGCGAAGCGAGCGAGCCTTGTGAGAAGAGTGTGAAGATACGTGCGAAATTGCTAACATGGCTACATCCACTAATTATAAAACGCGCCTCGCTTCGCTCTGCGCAGCACGGGGGACAAGTACGCCGTTGCGAGCAGGGGGGAGCAGGCGCTGGAGGGGGAGGCGCTCTGGAAGCTCAAGGACGCAATTGACGTTACGTGGATGGAAGGGTTTCAGAAACTTCCAGAGATGGCAGCGGACGAAAATCGACTGCCCACGGGAGGGGAAAAGTGGGGCGTGAGCAAGAAATCGTTGGTTGAGAACTTGATGAGGTGCGGAGGTTGCGGCGCGAAGGTCGGGTCAGGGGTGCTGGAGCGGGTGCTGGCTGAGTTGGGGGGAAATGGGACTGGGAATGACAATCAACAAAGCTTGAGGGACATGGACGACTGCGCAATCAGCGAGATCGGAGAGGGTGCAACGCACATGCTCCAAACGATCGACTACACCCCGAGCTTCATCTCGGACCCGTACCAGTTCGGGTACGTCGCGGCTGTTCACGCCATGAGCGACATGTTCGCAATGTGCGTGTCACAGGAGGAAGAGCTGACGCTGCTGTGCCTGGCGTCGGTTCCGCCAACACCAAGAGACGTCATCACAGAATCTACATTGACGTCGGTTTTGCGCGGATCTTTCGACGCTGTTCGGGCTGCTGGGGGAAAAATCGTCGGAGGGCACACGGTCGAAGGGCCGCTGGGATTGGGGTGAGTGAGCGAAGCTAGGTGGTGGTGGTTGTGGTGGTTGGCGAGCGAAGGCGAGAAACTGTTAACATTATATTTAAAAGGTTCGCCGTCAGCAGAACCGTGAAGGGAAAAGGGAGCTGGTTAACAAAGGGAGGCGGAAGGATCGGAGACGTCATCGTCGTGACGAAGAAACTCGGCGTTGGCGCGTACTTCGCAGACGAGATGAGGGGGGGGGGAGGGGCGCGGGAAAGGGAGCAAGTCATTGACTCCATGATGGAAAGCAACAAAATCGCAGGCGACGTTGCGGCGAAGTTGAACAAGGAGACTGGCGAGAATGCAGTTAGAAGCGCAACGGATGTGACGGGTTTTGGCCTAATGGGGCATCTTATCGAAATGGTCAAGGCGAGCAGGAAGGTTGAAGAAGGAAAAATGCAAACGAAAATGCGGGCCAAAATCAATCTCGAGAAAATTGCCTTTTTGAACGGGGGCGTCAACGCAGCGGTCAAGGGAGTTTTCTCGTCGCTTCAAGAGGAGAACTACAAGTGCCGTGGAGGAGTTTCCAACCACGACGAGTGCCTGGCCAGGTGGGAAAAGGACGACCAAATTATGGCCAAGTATTTGCTCTTGTTCAACCCCGAAACAAGCGGTGGGCTATTGTTCTTCGTTCGGGCCGCGGAGGCGGACGCGTTCGTCAAGGAGCTAGCGGTACAAGGAGTGGAAGGGGTGAAAGTGGGAGACTTGGAAGAATTGGGGGAAGACGAAAGCGGGGAAGGGGAATATTGTGCAGTTGTCGATAAAGAGAAAGGGACCGGGACGAAAGAAAAAATTAGAAAAGGTGCTGACTTCGTACGGGTCGTTTGAGTTTTTGTTGAGTTGCTGTGAGCAGCCTAACAACAAATTGGAGAGGTGGAGAGATTATTTTGAAAGAGTAGAGATGGAATGAACCTGACCACATTTGCGAATATTTATATGAAAACAGATTGTTTTTTACAATTTTTCCATTTTTTCCATAACATTTTGGTAATTTTACTGAGGTGAGCTCAAATCATAACACGAGGAATTTCTCTCTTGGACGCCATCCCCCCCACACCCACCCCCCAC
>Ga0302116_1000448_pt1 | contig 24835 bp, 15 predicted proteins | sample AG5_SCM_MG_FD_203124 | JGI IMG/M metagenome (GOLD analysis project Ga0302116, IMG submission 203124) | Marine microbial communities from Western Arctic Ocean, Canada - AG5_SCM | ecosystem: Environmental > Aquatic > Marine > Oceanic | place: Canada: Western Arctic Ocean | collected 2017-10-01 | reverse complement strand
GGTCACCGCGGCGTCGCCCGTCACGGAACGGGACATCGCCTCGCCTTTATCCGCCCAACGCATGAAGTCGTCAGCCACTGGCGTTGTGCACGTGCCCGTGATGGCGTCGTGGTGTAAACCCAGGTACGCGGCCCGAGCCGCCTCCGATATCTTCGCGGCCGTTGCCTTTTTCGTCGCGACGTTCGCCAAAGCCGCCAGCGACCCGGCGTCGAGCGCCGCCGTCGCCGACGCCATCACCCACCGCTTGAGCTCGCGTCTGTGCACGTACGAACCCACCCACGTGTTCTCACTGACTGGCCAGTTATCCGCGTACGGAAGAAACGACCCTTGACGTTTAGGGAGCGTGTCCGCGTCTCCTCGGTCCGCCGCCGAGAGGGCGAAATACTCCGACGGCGTGGACCAGATGAACCTGAACGCGCTCTTCTTCAACCTCCGAGGCGAACCCGCGCGACGGCCTGCATCGCTCGGAACCGTCGTACCCGCCCCACCCACGCGCGCTAGGAGGTCCTCCCACGCACCGAACGTCCCTTCAGCGTCTTGAAACCGGAAGTCGTCGCCGACTAACATCATGGAACGAACCGACCCGCGCCTTAAACCCTCAAACGACGCCCTCGCCTCCGCCTCCAACACCGCGGACGCGTGTCCACAGTCCACTTGATCAGTACCCTTGAAGTCCAGCGCGGGTGGGACGTTGTAGTGTCGCCGCAGGAGGTGCGCGACGACCACCCGGCCGTCAACACCGTACCCCCACCGAAACTCCCGTTCCCGTCGACGGACCATCTCGCGCCGCGTACCCCTCGGTACCCTGTTCACCACGACGTGCGTGTACCCGAGGTGCGCGAGTAACTCCGGGGTGTACGCGCCGTGTCCGAACGGGTCGATCTGCCACGCCACCGACGGCCGCCAGGTTTCGTCGCCGATGAGCGTTGAAAGCGACGAGACGCCTTCGTCGAACTGCGCAGCCGCGAGGTGGACGGGCGTGAGCGCTTCGTCGTGGGAAACCCATCCGCCGCCGACGACGTCCACGCGCCTTTCGCGGATCAGGGCCCGGAAGAGGTCGAGCCACGTGCCGCCGCACGGGTCGTTCTTCTCGTGACGCGGGGGAGGGACGTAGGCGCAGTTCTCGGGCGGTGCATCGCCGCCCTCGCTCTCTAGCCATCGGACGAGGAACGAGGCGTCGCCAAAGGTGAAGCGACGCGACGGGTCCCGCGCGCACGCCAGCACCGCGCTCCTGTGTATGGCGTTCCCGCTTCCGCTGACGTACGAGTCGAACGTGCTCCTCCAACCCGGGTCCATGTGCGAGTGCGCCACGAGGTGCACGCACGGGGACGAGGGCGAGCACTCGGCAACCCCGGATCGGCCTTCATCTCCGACCGCACGTGCGTGACCCACGAGCGCGAGGAGCGCGAGGAGCGCGAGCCACGCGGCGCGCATCCCGCCGATACCCCGGTTCGAGGACGACGCCGATACCCCGAACCCGACCTACACCGGCGCACGCGCGCCCTATCACTACGAGCGAACGAGTGGACGGTGTTGAACATTTATACACCTTTTCAGATTGACCCACGAGAGCTAACAACACATCACGGCTCTGCCTCCACCGGGGACGCGTCGTACCTACGGAACAGGATGAACGTCAGGAACTCATCCCCGCGCCCGCCGTCCCTCCACCCCCGCCCCGCGTACACCCCGGGTCCCAGCGGACGGAGGTAATCCACCAACGTATCGAACGGGGGCGGCGACAACCGCGGCACGGGCCACCACGTCCCGCCCCGCCCTTCACCGCCGGGCGTCCGCCTGCTCGGGTACCTCATCGCGGGAGGCATGTCGCTCTCCAGGTACGGCGGGTTCTGGTAGTCCAGTAACAGGTCCGCATCCTCCGCGGTGGTTCCCACCTTGACGAACCGTTCCACCGTGTCGTTGGTGCGGAAGTAGAGCGGGAGGTACTTCTCCACGATGTTCGGTTTCTTGAGCACTACCCGCCCGTGCCACACGCCCGCCTCCTTGGGCGACGGGTAGAACACCTTCTGGAACCTGTTGATGAACGGCCCGCCCGGGACGTTCGCCGCCCTTCCTTCGAACACCTGGACCCCGGCCGCGGACGCCACGAGCGCGGCGCGGCGCCTGGCCTTGGCGGCCCTACCCTCCTCGTCGTCGGCGAAGTCGTACTCGTCGTCGTCGATGGATTCGTCAAACGAGTCCGTCCCGCGCTCCGCAGCCTTCTCCACGGTCATGTCGAGCCTCTCCTGGTAATCCTCGAGGTCGGAGCTTATGTCCAGCGCCCCGCCCGCCTCGCGTTCCTGCAGCTTGACCTTGTACAGCAAACCCGCGATGTACCAGCAGTTCACAAGCCCCGCGTCGGAGAGCTCGTCCAAGAGCCGAGGCCTGAACTCCTCCGGGATCGCGTCGAGCTTCTCGTAGACGTACGTGCCCATGTTGGTGGACTTGGACGTCATCGCGACCTCCTCGTAGGCGTTGATGGTGGTGGCGAGGCGAATCACCATGTCCATCGCCTCCTCCTCCCGCTCCTCCGGGGTCATCTTCGCCCACCGCACCGTCTCCAGGGCACCCGCCCGGTTGGCGGTTCGCCAACGACGATGGGCGCCGAGGGTTCTGGCCCCTTTGCCGCATCGGGGGTGCCGGTTCGACGATGCGGCTGGGCGCGTGATGGTCATGGGGCGCGCGTGTGTCGCGGTCGTCATCGACGTCATCGTCCCTCAACTTCCCACCCTCTCGTCGCGCGTGCGCGGGGCGCAATGGAGGAGGATGAGAGGAATTCGAAGAAAGTTCAGGAAAGTGGGCGTCGAGAAGATTTGACCCTATCTTCAGGGTTTGGCTTTTGGCCTCTTTTTCAATGGGCAAACCACATATTTTGCCTCGAATTGATCTCGACGCTTGGTCTACGTCACTCTTACGGAAAATAATGGACCGGGAGAGAGAGCGGCTCGAGCGCACCGGTACGGAGACCAGTCGACGACACACGTGTGCACGTTCGTACGCGTATCCGAGCCGAAGCGAGGTCCACACCCCGCCTCCCTCGACGTAAGACCCGAGTGCGAAAGGAGCCTGCCCGCGCAGACCCGCACACAAAACCACGGATATCAGATAACGTGCCCAGCAAGCGCCGGGAATCGTCATGGCTTCCATGGCCCAGGCAGCGGCCGCCGCGCCCGCCATCGCGGCGCGCCGGGCCGTGCGCGGCACCGCCCTTCGCGGTAAGAGCGCGGCGGTGAAGCCCACCCGCTCCGGTCGCGGCGCGTCCCTCGAGTGCAACGCCTTCCTCGACCAGCTCAAGAAGGCCGCCGACGGGGTGATGAAGGGCAACCCGGGAGAGAAGACGAGAGTGAGGTACCAGGATCGCGTGGACGCCATCAACGCGATGGGACCCGCCGTGTCCAAGCTCTCCGACGACGAACTCCGCGCCAAGACCAAGGAGCTCCAGGCCAAGGTGGCGAAGGGCGCCGACCTCGACTCCCTCCTCGTCGAGTCCTTCGCGCTCGTCCGCGAAGCTTCCGATCGCGTCCTCGGCCTCCGACCCTTCGACGTGCAGCTCATCGGCGGCATGATCCTCCACGAGGGCCAGATCGCGGAGATGCGCACCGGCGAGGGTAAGACCCTCGTCTCCGCCCTACCCGCCTTCCTCAACGCCCTCGGCGGCAAGGGTGTCCACGTCGTCACCGTCAACGACTACCTCGCCAGGCGCGACTGCGAGTGGATTGGTCAGATCCACAAGTTCCTCGGCCTCAAGTGCGGCCTCATCCAGGCCGGCATGGCCGAGTCAGAGCGCAGGGAGAACTACAACTGCGACGTCACCTACGTCACCAACTCCGAGCTCGGCTTCGATTACCTTCGAGATAACCTCGCGCAGACCACCGCCGAGCTCGTGCTCCGCGACTTCAACTTTTGCGTCATTGACGAGGTGGACTCCATCCTCATCGACGAGGCCCGAACTCCGCTGATCATCTCCGGCATGGCGGACAAGCCCTCGGAGCGGTACATCCAGTCCGCCAAGATCTCCGAGGCGCTGGAGAAGGAGTTCCACTACACGGTTGACGAGAAACAGAAGTCCATCCTGTTCACCGAGGAGGGCTACGAAGCGTGCGAGGAGCTGCTGCAGGTGACGGACCTGTACGACCCGCGCACGCAGTGGGCGCTGTACATCATCAACGCGCTCAAGGCGAAGGAGCTCCAGCTCAAGGATGTCAACTACATCGTCAAGGGTGGCGAGGTTGTCATCGTCGACGAGTTCACCGGTCGCACCATGGTGGGCCGCCGCTGGTCCGACGGCTTGCACCAGGCGGTGGAGGCGAAGGAAAGTCTCACGATCCAGAACGAGACCGTGACCATCGCGTCCGTCACCTACCAGGCGTTCTTCCGCGCGTTCCCCAAGCTCGGAGGCATGACCGGCACCGCCGAGACGGAGCTCACCGAGTTTAACAACATCTACGAGCTCTCCGTCGCCGTCGTTCCCACCAACAGGGAGGTCAAACGCGACGACTCGGAGGATGTCGTCTTCCGCAACGAGAACGGCAAGTGGAACGCCGTGCGCCGCGAGATCGCCCGCATGAACAAGAAGGGCCGCCCCGTGCTCGTGGGTACCACCTCCGTGGAGAGGTCCGAGCAGATCGGCGAGCTCCTCGAGGCGGATGGCATCCCGTTCGAGCTCCTCAACGCCAAGCCCGAGAACGTCGAGCGCGAGGCTGAGATTGTCGCGCAGGCTGGACGCAAGGGTGCCGTGACCATCGCCACGAACATGGCCGGACGCGGTACCGATATCCTCCTCGGAGGTAACGCCGAGTTCATGGCCAGGCTTCGCATCCGCGAGGCGCTCATGCCGCGAATCGTGATGCCGGAGGATGGGGACATCGCGTTCGAGAAGAAGAACATCGGCGGCGCCAACGCGGACAGGTGGAAGGTCAAGGACGGCCTCTACCCATGCGATATCTCCCCGGAGGCTGATAAGCTCGTCAAGGAGGCTGTCGAGGCTGCCGTCGCGGGCTGGGGCGCCAGGTCCGTGGACAGTCTCGAGGCTGAGGATCGCCTCTCATTTGCCTGCGAGAAGGCTCCCACCGAGGACGAAGCCGCGCTCAAGATCCGCGCCGCGTTCAACGCGGTCGAGGCCGAGTTCGAGGCTGTCACCAAGGCATCGAAGACCGAGGTCGTCAGCATCGGCGGCCTCCACGTCGTCGGCACCGAGCGACACGAGTCCCGCCGCGTCGACAACCAGCTCCGCGGCCGCGCCGGCCGCCAGGGCGACCCCGGCTCCACCCGCTACTTCCTCTCCCTCGAGGACAACCTCTTCAGGATCTTCGGCGGCGAACGCATCCAGGCGCTCATGAGCGCGTTCGGCATCGACGACCAGCCCATCGAGTCCGGCATGCTCACCCAGTCCCTGGACCAGGCGCAGAAGAAGGTTGAGACGTACTTTTACGACATCCGCAAGCAGCTCTTTGACTACGACGCCGTGCTCAACTCCCAGCGCGAGAAGCTCTACTTTGAGCGCCGCCGCGCCCTCGCCGCCACGCCCGAGCAGCTCGAGCAGCTCATGCTGGAATACGCCGAGCTCACCGTGGACGACATCGTGCAGGCGAACCTGGACACGTCGGTGGACCCGGCGGAGTGGCCCCTCGAGGGTCTCGCCGGCAAGATGTCGCAGTACTGCTACTTCATGGCGGACATCGACGAGGAGGACCTCCGGGCGCAGGCGAACAAGGGCGGGTACGACGGCGTGAGGAACTACCTCGTGAAGCGCGGCAAGGATGCGTACCGCACCAAGCGCGAGGAGGTTGAGGCGATTCAGCCCGGGCTGATGGGCGAGGCTGAGCGATTCTTTGTCCTCTCGCAGACCGATAACCTTTGGAAGGAGCACCTGCAGGCGATCAAGTTCGTGCAGCAGGCGGTGGGCCTGCGCGGGTACGCGCAGAAGGACCCGCTCATCGAGTACAAGCTGGAGGGTTACAACCTGTTCGTGGAGATGATGGCGCAGATTCGCCGCAACGTCATCTACAGCGTGTACCAGTTCCAGCCCAGTAAGGTCAAAGAGAACCCACCGGCGGCGCAGGCTGAGGCGGGTGCGGCTGACTCGGAGTTCCCGGAGATGGGCGACGGTCAGCCGGTGGAGGACGAGGGGAAGGAACTCGCGACCGCCAAGGCTGGCGGTAGCAGGAAAAAGGGCAAGGGGAAGAAGTAAACACGACCAGAGGCGAGGGAGTAGCCTCTGACACGACACGCGTCGACCATTATTAATACATGCGCATTTGTCTCGTCGAATTCCCTCGGACGGCGCGATTAGACTCCAAGATATCCAGCTAAGAATACCAAAGCCTCTTGTGCGACGCCTCACACTTCCCTGCGCGCGTATCCACCACCTCAGCGTCATGGGTCATCGCTCATGGGTCGCCCTCCTTCCTCTCCTCCTCGCCATCCTAACCTTCCCCGGCGTCACCGCTCAGAGTCCGGGCACACTCTCCGATACAGCGGCTGAGCTTCAAGCCGCCTTATCGGAGCTGCCAAACGGACTCGGCCCGGAGATACAGGCTCTGATGACGGAGCTGGGCATGACCCAGAGCACGACGCACTATCGCCCGTTCTACGACCTCGCCACGGGCGAGAAGATCAACAACAGCATCGCGCTCATCCGATATCCCACCGCCGACAACAACTTCACGCTGGACTTCTTGAAGTTGACGCACAGCTTGGACGCGACGAAAGGCCACGCCATGATGGTCTGCGGCCACGCCCGGCCCGATCAGTGCCAAGAAACCGTGCCGCATCTCGGAGCCGAAGACGAACATCCCTGCGGAGCCAGCGACGCGAGCGACCCGGCCATCGCGCAGGCCTCCGGCTTCTTCTGCGAGCTGCTCAACGCCACGACCACCACGACCCACGGCGAGGTTCTCGTTTACGGCGCGGAAAAAATCGAGTTTCTCGAGCAGGCTCACGCGGAGGACCTCGCCGCGGGTCTCGTCCCTCAGCTCCCGGTTCTTCACCTCGAGATCGTGGAGATCGAGGACCTCCTCGAGAGCCTGGATTTTGATTACGAGGACTACGACTTTGGCCTCGGACCCGCGTCGGCGCCCGAGGCGTCCGCCCCCGTCGGAGCGCCCGGTCCCGAAAGTTCTCCCGGTCCCGAAAGTTCTCCCGGTCCCGCGCTCGCGCCCGAGGGCAGTCGTCGTCGTGTCGCGCGCCGTCTTCTTCGCATCGGCGGCAGAGGCGGACGCGGCGGAGGATTCCGCGGCGGCATCGGCGGCGTCGGAAGGTTCCGCGGCGGTATCGGCGGCATGCGAGGCGGTCGCCGCGGTCGCCGCGGCGTCGGTAACAACCTCGCGACCCAGATGGTCCTTCGATCCAGCTACTACGGCAACCCCGCCACGTCGGGGCAGATCGCGTACTACGGAACCAGCACTGTTGGCAAGTGATCGACCACGATAAGGCGGCGTACGCGTGACATGTTCTCGATGAATTCACACGTATTTCCTACCATCGATGGTCTTGTTCCTTTCGTTTCCAGGTCCATCCGATGAAACAAGTAATCCCACGGGTTACCCCTGAACTTCAATAACACTCGCTGGTACCCGCTGGATTACTTGTCGGACATTGACTGACATCATTTTATGGACCTGGAAACGAAATACGAACGCGCAGGAAATACGTGCAAACGAACATGTCACGCGTGCGTCACTTCAGAAACTAATCTCTCGTTTCAATCGATAACAAGATCAGTCGCACTTTCTACCGCCACCCCCGTCCGCCGCACCTAAAATCTCCTTCAGAACCCTCAGCGCCGCGGACGCCATCTCGCGACTCTTCTCCAACTCCGGGTCCGAAGCCGCCGCCGCTTCGCCCCCATCGTCGTCCTCGCCCCCATCGTCGTCCTCGCCCTCGTCGTCGCTCCCCGTCGTCTTCTTGGGCCGCGAACTCTTGTCCATGCCCCTCGCTCGAGCACCCGCCGAGACCGTCGTCGCGAGGCTGGTGAGGGCATCTCGCAGCACCCCGTCGATCGCACCCCCGCGCCGCCACAGAGGCGATGGCCCGCGTCCCCTCCCCGCGGTTTGCACGGCGCGGAGCAAACCGAGCGACGCGCCCGCGACTAAACCGCCGCTGACCGCCCTTCGCCTGGGATCGAGCAGCGGCGCCAGTCTCTCCGCACAAAGTCGCTCCGCATCCGTCGGCGATGTTTCTTTCGTGGGAAGTAAGAGTTCCCAGAGCGCCCCGTGCGCCGCGAGCGAACCCTCCGGCTGGAACTCGTCCCTGGTCTCAACCTCCGACCTCACCCCGGGCACGGAGGCTAGGAACTCGCCAGTTTTGGGCGCGGCGGCCGCGACGAGCAGCACCGCGCGTCGCAACGCCTCAGAGTGCGGCGCGACGGCGTTGTCTGGAGCGGTGAACGCCGCGCACATCGCCCGCAACGCTCCAGTCCTGGTGAGAACGCCGCCCGGGTCCGCGTTGCCCGGCGCCTTTGCAGCGTGAAACGCGACGACGAGTGAACACATCCCGATTCTCTGTTGCCACGCGTTGTCCCCGGTCGCCTTGACGTGCGCGAGGGTGTCGAACTTCTCGGCGACGACGTCGATGTGCGCATCCACGTGTCCCCACAGGTGACCCGCGGCGCCCACGCCAAAGCCCATCGGTTTACCCGCCGAAGAGGAAGCCGCGGATGCGAAATCTCCGAGCGCCTCGCCCCCCAGCCGCACGCACAGAAACGCGAGAAACTCCAACGCCAGCCCCACGTCCTCGTCCCCGCCCCTCGCGCCGTCGTCCAGCCCGAGCCTCGCCATCGCGCCCCCGACGGCGCCGCCTTTTCTCTTCGATTCGAACCCGAGGGCGGAGAGGAGCCGCGCGATGGAGTCGTCCGAGCGTGGCGGCGGTCCTTTCGGAAGCGCCCACGTCTCCCTCAGGACCCTCAGCGGCGCGGATCTCATCGCCCGACGCGCGGGCCGTCCTTCGCATCGCGCGAGTGTCTCCGTGAGGGACACGAGCGCGGACGCGAGCGGAGGGAGTGAGGCGTTCGGGGGTGTATCCCAGACGTCGTCGCCGTCGACGCAAGCTCGCGAGAGTCGGCTGAGCAGGTGAGCGAGTTTGGCGTCTACCCGGGCTTCAGGGGGCATCGCGCCGAGGATACCGTCGGCGGCGTCGTCGTCCGTGGACGTCGGCGCGATGCGTTGGTGCGTCTCCATCGGTTCCCAGTCCGAATCCGAGTCCGACGCGTCCACGGCGCTGGATTCACCAGGCGGCTCCTGCCGATCCTCGTCGCCGACATCCGCGGGATCCTCTTTAACCTGCGCGGGTGCCGTCTCCACTTCGACCCTGTACCGTCGCAGCGCATCGTCCGCCTCTTCGTCGGACATGGCGAGCACCCGCGATGTGAAGTACACGAGGGCCGTCGCGCACAGGCGCTGGTACGCGGTGCGAACCGCGCCCCGGTCCACCGCGGGCTCGTCGCCAACCCCGCCGGCGCCGGGCTCCTCCTTCCGCTCGTCCCCGTTCGACTTGCCCGAGATCCCCGGCGCTGCACCCGTCCCGGGTGCGGGTTTACACGCGCCCTCCACCGCGGCGTTGACGAGCGCCGCGGTGACGGGGTATACCATCGATCCCGGCGTGGTCCCCTCGGCGATCTCGGTCGCCATCTCCTCGACGAGCGCGTCCACCTCGGCGGCGTTCACGATCGGAAAGTCGTACTGCAGCTTGGAGTGGCACGCGCCGGCGAGGTCGGCGCGGCTGCGCGGCCGGGCGTTTACGAGGTCATCCTCGGCGCCCCTCAGCGCGCGATAGAGCACGGCCGCCATCTCGAGCCGCTGCTTCTCGGCCTCTATCGCCGCATCATCATTCCCAGCCTCCCCGGCCATCGTGCCCGACGGAGTGGAAACTGGACCGGCGCCATTACAGAGAAGCTTTGGCCGCTGTAAAATTCCCCGGTCCGCACACGATGCAGGCGACGACGTCGGAGTACACGGAGGGAGGGTTCGTGGTCAGGGCGCCGCCCGACCGCACCCTTCGCAGGGAGGTCCTCAAGTGGATCCAGGGCCTCGACCTGTCTCACTCGCTGAGGAACGTGCGGAGGTGAGCGAGCGTCCACTCGCCGAAAAGCCTTTGCATCCCGATTCGGCAAATGCCCCCACGACCCGGTTGACCGACGGGTTCGCCCGCCCCATCCCAGCCGCTCACCGTCGTTTCCCCTTCCACGCACACAGGGACTGCGCGAACGGGTACATCATCGCGGAGATATGCAGCAGATACTTCCCGGTACGTCCAAGACCGACCTGCTCGCACCACTCCACCCACACGACCGACACCCGAAGATCACGTCCCACTTTCGCCCCGGCTCCCTCTCACGCGCGCCTCCTCGTTCCGTATCCTCCCGCAGACCGAGATCAGCATGCACTCGTACGCCAACGGCACGAGCACGAAGGTAAAGGAGAACAACTGGGACCTCATCGCGCGCTTCTTCGTGCGAACCATGCCGAGGATCGCCCTGGACCCAGGGGCCATCGAAGGAGTCATGAGGGGCTCGCCCGGGTTCGCGGTGGACATGCTGGAGATGCTGTACACCAAGTTCACGCTGAAGAAACTGTCGTCGATGGTACCCCTGATGGACGACTCTTCCTACGGCGGGCCACTCGACGTGAGCGTGCAGCGCGACAGGGAGGTATCGCTAACGGGGGAGACGTCGCCGGGGCATCGAAAGCCGCAGACGGTGACGCGGGGCGGGACAGCGAGCGCGGTTAAGTTCCAGGGGATCAGGACGTTGCCGCAGGAGACGGCGGCGGCGGCGAGGAAGAGGCTGGCGCATGGAGTGACCTACGAAGACGCGGCGGCGGGCATATACACTGCGTGAGTCGGTAGCAACGGTTGTGACAGAATGTCAACTTCACGAGAACTTTAAATTCGTCCCTCACTTCCACACGCGCGGCTCGTTGTGAGCGCGACGCACGCACGGCGTTGGGGCCGCGTAGTTGAACAGTCAAGGCGGGATATCGCGGATGTCCGCGTAGTGCTTACGCACCGAAGCGACAGGGAGCACTATGGTGGGACGTTACCTCGAGAGCGACCTAACGGCGCTCTCGCTCGAGGTGAGGCGCGGCGATGGTTTCGCCGGGCTGTTCACGTCCGATGCCAACCCCGACCTCAGGGCTGCCGTCGACCACGCGTTGCAGACGATACATTCCCTCCCGGTCGATCCGTCCACCATAGCCGGCGTGGAGGTGAGTCCCAACGCACCACCCACGTCCACCGACTGATCTAAACTGTGCCAAGATCCGAACCCCCGCTCACGCGCCCGACTCTTCGCCTCCCTCCCCGCAGGACATATTCCACCCGATCGAGATGGCGTGCGCGTCGCATACCCCGAGTATCGCCGCATCCGGCATGACCCTCGCCCAGAAGCTCCTCGCGGACCGGGCGCTATCACCCGAGCAGACGAGGGCCGTCGCCGGGGCCATCTCGGACGCGGCGAGGGTCGACGCGGGCGGGGACGTGACCAGGCTCAAGTGCGTCCAGTGCGCGCTCGCGCTCGTCCAATCCGTCGAGGACGAGGCGACGACGTCTACCGCGATGGCCGCGTGCGTGAGGGTGCTGATGGCGGAGAGCGAGGGTGTGAGCGCGACAGCCGCGGCGACGACGCGTCAGGCGGCGTTTCACGTATTTTCCAAAGTCCAACCGGAGCCGGCGTCGGTCACCGCGACGCCCACGAGGGAAGGCGCGAGGGTCCCGACGCTCACCGCCGTGGCTGAGACTGCATTGTTACTGTTCGAGGATCTGTGCGCGCTCGCGGGGGGTAAGGGCGCTGAGTGGCTCGGATTCGACAAAGGGTTCGCGACGGAGCGGGTGAAGATTTTCGCTCTCGACGCCGCCGCGGAAATCGCCGCCGACAACGCGGCTCTGTTCGTGGACGTGCCCGCGTTCCACCACGCGCTGCGCCAGAAACTATGCGCCGCGCTCGTCACGCACTTGCAGTCGTGGCAGAGGAGCGACGTGGAGGAGGTGTCCGCGCCCGAGGGACGGGCCGTGCTTCGATGCGTGGATGCCGTGATTGGCGCTTTTCACGAGGCGGTGCCGGCGGAGACGGAGATGTTCCTCACCACGCTGCTCGCGTCGCTGCAGACGGAGATGGACCCGTGGCGCAGGAGCTACACCCTCGACGTTATCAAATCCGTCGTGATGGACAAGAACCTGGCGCGGTTCCTACACGCCGCGTACGACAGCCACAAGGACAGCCACAAGATGATCTTCCAGGACTCGGTGTTGATGCTGGTGCGCGTGACTCGCGCGGGCCTCGCGCCGCAGCCCGAGAGCGGCGTCGAGGATATACTCGCCGCGGTCACCGTACTACACAGGAGCAAAGGTAAGGCTGAGGATGTGGTCCCCGACGACGAGGACGGGGCGGCGCACATCGCGTTCAGCGTCTTCCTCGCTATGGAAGGCGTGATGGGCGCCGCGCATTCAATCGCCTCGCTCGCGACTGAGGCGGCCGAGGGTGATCAAAAGGCCGGTACCGCGCCGGATGACCTCGCCGCTCGGGACGCGACCGAGATGGTCGCCTCGTGCTCGGAGATGTTGTTGGAGACGTTGGAGACTGTCATGACGCACGCGACGGGCGAGGCGCTGGTCAGGGATTTACTGAGGGCGCTACAGGCGTTTGCGCAGGGATGCGGCGTTCTCGGCGCGACTGACACGAGGGACGCGTTCATCGCGGCGATCTGCCACTTCGCCGCGGCGTCCGAGGTTGTCGTCCCGACCGTCATCAACATTCAGGACGCGGACGATGATCAGATGGACACTCCGACGCGACCCTCGCCGCTGTTGAGGAACATCTCCGCCGATAGCTACGAGGGCGGCAGAGATACCTCGGGCGGTTCCATCGTCGGTAGTATGGTGGGCATGGGTCTGGGCGCGGTGGGTGCCGTGGGGAGCGTGGTGGCGTCGCCCGTGCGGGCACTCGTGGGTTCTTCAAGCGGCGGTGTGGATCCAGAGGTTAAGATTAACCCCGCGTCGCGCGTGGTTCTCACCTCGAAGAACCTCCAGGCGCTTCGAACGTTGCTCGGCGTGGCACATCGACTCATCGACAGCCTCGGAGACGGCTGGGTTATGGTTCTCGAGACGGTGTGCTCGTTGCGGCGGATGCTCGCGACCAAAACTACCGCCGCGAGTGCCGACATGGACGCCACCGTCGCGGTGCTTCACGTCGCGGAGCAGCAGCTCTTCGACTCGACCGCGAAGCTGGACGACGAGGCACTCGCCGCTCTCACGAAGGCGTTGGCGTGGGTGAGCGGCGCAGAGTTGGGCCGGCTGGGCGGCGGCGGCGGGAAGGCTCCGGTGATTGGATCTAACGAGCGGCTGTTCATGCTCGAGCGGCTCGTGGACGTCGCGCTCGTTAACTCCGGTCGTATACACAAAATATGGCCGGACGTCGAGGCGCACATACTGGCGTGCATCGAAAAGGAGCCATCCGCGGAGCTGTGCGAGATTGCCATGGCGTCGCTCACCCGGCTCTGCACCTCGGCGCTCGACCTGACCCGCACCCCCGAGATGGATTCACTCGCGCCCGAGGGCCAGGCCGGGTTCGAAATCGCGGTTTTGCGCCCGGTGAACACGCTCATCGCGCACGCCGTCAACCCCGAAGCCAGGCTCGCCGCGCTGGAGACTTTGATGACCGTCATAAACAGGGGCGAGGGTATCAGCCGCGCGTGGGCTTCGGTGCTTCGCGCGCTGCGGGCCGTGGCGGAGCGCGGCGGCGCCGGCATCGTTCCCGCGTTCAACGGCGTGAAGGTGATCGTGGAGGACCACATAGAGGAGCTGCCCGACGACGTATCGGGTGAGGTCATCGCCGCGGTCGCTGCTTTCGCGGCGCAACGCAGGCAGATCAACACCTCCATGTCGGCCGTTTCGTTGGAGTGGACCCTCTCCGATTATTTCGGTCGAAAGGTGGCCGACACGAGGGTCGGTAAAGAGGCGCTCGCGGAGCGTGAGATGATCCCGCTGCTCGCGGCGATGCGTGAGGCGTCGATGGACTCCCGCCCAGAGGTTCGAAACAGCGCGTGTCGCACGTTCACGTCCACTCTGGTGTCGAACGGCGACAAGCTCCCGGCTCGAATTTGGCGGATGGCTGTTTTCGATATTTTGTTTGCGCTGGTGGACGACGTCAGGGCCGCGACGGCGAGTGCGAGCGAGGAGGAGCAGGCCGCGCCGGAGATCGGCGAGCTGGACGGGCAGAAGATCCAGCTGATGGTGCACCACAGCAGAAACACCGAGCGCAAGCAGTGGGACGAGACCGAGACGCTCGCGCTTACGGGCGTCGGGAGGTTGCTCCGAGCACACTTCGACGCCGTGGCGAAATTCGACGGGTTCGATAAAAAGCTGGAGTGGTACCTTCAGTGGGTCACTCGATCCATCGCCGAGGGTTCCCCGGAGGTGTCCTGCGCCGCGGTCAAGTCGTTGCATACCGTGATGGAGGCTGGCGGCACCGCGGGCATGACTCGATCGCGGTGGAAGAAGGCGACGAGGGTGCTCATGACCGCGGCGAAGGGAATGAACGCGGCGGGATCGAAAGTTTCAGGCAAGACCCGCTACGACTTCATCGACACCGTCGGCAAGATATGGGCGAGTAAGCGAGCCGTTTTCGACAAGGAGGACATCCAGTCGCTCGTCGGCGTGGTGGATATGCTGGCCCGGGCTCCTGACGAGTGGCTGGAGAAGTCAGCTGTCCAGTCACGGGCTGGTAGGTACTCGACGCTGCGGGTTCAGCGGCGGTGCCTCGACGTGCTCGTCGACCTTCCGCCGCTGGACCAAGCCGCGGTGGACTCGGGCGCGTACCCGCAGGCCATCTGCCAGCTCCTCGCGTACATCGCCGAAGCGTTGGGCGGGGAGGTGGCGGAGGCTGTCGCCAAGGCTGATTTCGCCTATCCCGGGACGACGACCCAGGACGGCTCGATGTCGCTCGGATTCGCGCAGGAGGCGTGCGAGGCGCTGGGAAAGATTTACCAGAGCGAACACGTCCCCAAGGATGACCGCGCGATGACCTTCGCGGCGGCCACCAGGGTCATGTCCTCGGCGATGACAACATCGGAAGAGGAGGGCGCCGCCAAGAACGCGGCCAACGAACTGCGCGTCACCGCGGCCAAGACGTTTTGCAGCGCGTTGGCCATCGGCGGGTTGACCGCGGTGACCAAATCGTCCGCGTTTGAGTTTCGCGCCGCGTCAGTCGCCGACGCGTGGGACGCCCTCTCCACAGCCTTCGAATCGACCCTGTCCAACGACGGGCGGGACCCGGCGCTGGAGGGTGGGATGATCGAGTGCCTGGCGCAGGCGGTGACGCCGCACTGCGGCTTCGCGGACGAGCACTCGCGCCGGCGTCTGGTCGCCGCCGTCGCGCACGGGTCGTCGGTTTCGCGAATCTGGGCGCTCTCGGCGCTTCACTTTGGGGGTGGACAGATGGGACGCATCGCGCTGTCGCACCTGGTATCCACCTGCGAACGGGTCATGCGCGCATGCGATGAACCCGAGAAGGTGGCGTGCGTGCTGGACGTGGCGTCGTCGCTCGCGAGGGATCCGTCTCGGCGGGGCGAGAACGAGCCGGCGCCGCAGTCGTCGTCCTTCATCGGCTGGATCAAAAAGACCGTCGCGGGCGAGACACGGAACGACCTCGGTCACCTCCGCGCGATACTCGACGCGATAGGGCCGTGTGAGTCGTCGAGTGACGACGTGATCAGGATGAAGGCTGAGAAGGTTCGGGGCGAACTGACGAACGCGCTAGAGATGTGAAAAGAAATTGAATGGTCTTAAAGAATTGACTTGCTTGCTATCGAACGATGATGCTCTCCTTCACCTCCGCGTTCTTCGTTTCTACCTCTGCTTCGCTCTTGCTGGACTCGCCCTTGATCTGCTTGACTTTCCTCGGACCGCGTCGCTTTGGCCGCTTCTTCTTGCCCGTGTCATCCTTAGCTCCGTCGAGAGGGATCGTACAGAGACTCGCCCGAACCTTACCGCCCGTCTTCTCGTCAGCCTCCTTGATGGCGTCGTTGAGAGCCGCGACGAACGCGTCGGTGTCGTCGATCTTGATGTTCTCCTTCTCGAGGTGGGGGAGGATGAGCGCGATCCGTTCCGGCCGCTTGAGCTTGGCGAGGGCGCGTCTCTCGTAGGTTCGAACGGATTCGGCGGAGACGCCGAGGAGCGTCCCGAGCGTCTTGAAGTTGGCGCCGCCCCGCGTCCCCAACCGTTCGTCGTCCTGGATGGCGTTCAACACCTCGGAGCGTGACGCCTTGAGCCAGTTGCCGCCTTCCGTGGCCGTCGACGCGGCGGCGAGACCGAACCTGTGCCTGAGGATGAAAGCCTCGCGGGGCAACAGGGTCGAGAACACCTCCTCCAGAGCCATTCGCAGGAGGTCGGCGTCGACGTCAGCCTCCGCCGCATCCGACGGCGCGTTGAGCCCGGTGCCAAAGTCCGAGCTCTTCATCGCAGCGTTCAGCGACGCAGCCTCGGCGACGGCGTCGTCCGAATCCTCGTACGGATCGCTCCTACTGCCACCCGTGGTCGCGTCCATCGAAACCGGGGTGCGAAACGCCCACTCCTTCATCTGCTTCAGCTTCGCGACGCTCCACCCCAGCTTGTCCGCCAGCTCATCCTCCGTCGGATCCCGCAACTTTGTCTGCCGCAACTCGCGCGTCGCCTTCTTCATCTTCTGGATGTTCTCGTTGACGTGGATGGGCAGCCGGATGGTTCGACCGCTCTTCCCCACGCAGTCGATGACAGCCTTCTTGATCCAAAAGAACGCGTAGGTGGTAAACCTGTACCCTCGCTGCGGGTCAAACTTATCCGCCGCCGTCGCGAGACCCGCGCACCCTTCCTGCATCAGATCCGACACCGAGAGCAAGCCCTTGTCCGCGTCGTTCAGCTTTAGATGGATATCGGCGGCGACTGTCCTGGCGAACCCGACGTTGCGGGTGACGAGGCACCGCCGCGCCTCCTGCCCCGTGTCCACCTTCTCCTTGAGCTGCGCGGGTGATGAGAACCCCATGACGCGCGCGAGCTCGCGTCGGAACGCGGGCGACGACGTATCGCGACCGATCCCGGGCGTCACCCCGAGTGGTGAGGACGCCGCCGGGCTCTTCTTCTTCTTCTTGCCGAAATCAACCGCGAACGGGTCGCCGACGCCCTTCTCGTCCCTCAGCTCAGCCGCGATGGACTCCTCCGCCAGCTGTGTCGCCATGGCCTCGATGGTGAGCAGCTCCTGGATGGCGGCGCCGCATGCCTGTTCCTCCTCGGCGGTCAGGTTGACGGAGGACTGGGTCATCCACGGTTTCCGCGCAGACGACCGTCGCCTCTGCTCTCGCCTCCCCTCCGAATCCTTGGGCTGCGACGTCCGTCGCCTGCCCGCGGTCTTCTTCTTGGCCGCGCCGGCGTCGTCGTCGTCCTTGCTGGATGCATTACCGTTCGGAAGCGTCGAGTACCTCGCCCCGCCCCTGGCCCGAGCGGTCTGGCTGGGTTTGAGCGCCGCCTCCGGGTCCTCGTCCGAGGATGACGAGGTGTGCGCGTCCTGATTGGACGCCGCGACCCGCCGCCGCCGCTGCGACTCGGGCGCGCGGACCCATCGAGCGGCACCGCGGGGGGTCGATGTAGACGACCCCGTCCTCTCAGATCCGAGACGTGATGCCACGATCCATCGCGCGCACCCGCCGCGTACGCAGGCGGCGGGAAGCATGTCGGCCACCTGCCAGATAAGCACTCAGCACCACAGCTCAGCACCGCGTTCTATGCAAACACCATGACGCGGCGACGCGCGTGAACGTGGGTGGCGTGAATGAACGGGGGGTCAATTTCGCCTCCCCGTGGGTCGCCCTGACGCGAACACTCCCCGTCCACCGACGTCGAAGTCTCCGTGCACCAGGTCGGCGCCGGTTTGCTGTGCGGCGGCCTGTCGTCAATCCTCGGTCCTCGAGTGCCGAAGGGATAAGAAGAGGATGAACCTGACTGTACCTTCAGCATAGATAACAGTAAGCTAGTTTGCCGTTACATTTAATTATTTATAACTGTTTACTCTGTGTAGATATTTCCCGTCGAAAATGGAAAAGTCCCCACTTTTTCCTGCCCGGATCTCTGCGACGATGCACGCCGTCGTCACGACCAACGTGCGTGTCACGCTCGCCGGCGTCAACTACAGGTGCGCGTCCCGTCCATCTACTCGCTGGTTCAACCTCTTTTCGCGCGAACCCCTCGAGTCCACGCACTCTAAACGTCGCTGACTCGTCCCCCGGATAACCATTCGCAGACGTGGCACCAACCCTGGAAGGACCGCGAACGTGGTCCTTCCCCGTCTCGACAGGCGCCGCGCGTCTCTCGTGATCTCGCGCGCGACCGAGGAGGGTGAGGAAAAGGCTGAGGAGGCGCCGGTCGACGAAACGACCCAGGAGGACCGGGTGTCCAACGCCATGCAGGAGTTCGCCGAGGCTGGCTTTCCCAGCGACGAGGACGACGCGAAGGACCCGGTGAGCCGAACCAAGGCGATGAACACCGCGGTGGACGACCTGTACAAGCTCATGGATGCCGAGGTGGAAGTGCTGGGCGAGGCGTTCGATCTGCTGGAGAAGCTGGGCGTCAAGGGGCTGGAGAAGCCTCCAAAGTCGTCGAGGCAGGCTGAGAAAAAGGAGACGATCGAGCTCGAGAAGGACGACGACCAATAACTTGCATCTGTGATGATATGATTAAATACGCGTCGACGCACGACACGCCCGATGCCCCCACGCTAGTCACTCCCCGGTATGTACATCTCACTCCTTGGGAGGCAGCTTGTTCGAAGACAGCCCCGCGAGCACATCCTTTTGGCGCTGGGACTGGAACTCCTGCATCTCCACAAACCCCTCGATGAGGAACCCCGCGAGCTCGTACCTGTTGGCGTCCAGCAGCGTGAGATCCTCCACGAGCTTGTCGCTGAAGTACGTGTACCTGCGCTGCGCCTTGGTGAACTGCTCCTCCCTGTGCGGCACCTTCGCCGGGTCCTTGGAGAACTGCCGCGCCTTCTGCAGCTTGCGCTCGTACGCATCCATGTCGAGCATGTAGTGCGTCCTCTTGTCCACGCACTGCTGGTAGGCGGGGAACTCCTCGCAGAGCTGCCCGACGGGTTTGTTGACGCTGTTGCTGAGCTGCTCGAGGCACGCCGGTCGCACGTCCTGGTCCATGACGTCCATGATCTCCATCAGCTGCCCCGCGCGCTCCACCACCTGCCGCCGCGCCTCCGCCTCGGGACCCTCCGGAAGCTCGACGGAGGTCTCCGCCAGGGAGGCGATGTGGGAAGCCATGGACTTCGCCGCGTCCGCCTGCGCCTTGATCGCATCCGCGAGCCTCTTACCGTCCGCCTTGATCTTGTTCAGTAAGAGCTCCTGCCGCTGCACCCCGGCCCAGAGGAGCTCGAAATCCTCGTCGTGGTGTTTCTGCGCCTTGCCAACCTTCACCGCCATCTGCTGCGATGTCCGCCTGCGCGCGCCCTTCATCTTGTACCACACGGATGCTTTCGCGGCGATCGGGTCCGGGATCTCGACCCTGCCCGTGGCGGGGTCGATGGGCCCGGGGGCGCCGAAAGCCTTCCACTTGAGCGACTGGCTCAACGTGGGCGTGGCGTACCGCGGGTCGGGCGGAGGGGTGACCATGATGCCCGGAACCAGGGAAGGATCCTTCGCCCCGGACTCGTCCTGCAGCTGCTGGAGGAGAAGCTTACCGCCCTGCGCGCGGGCCGCGGCCTTCGCGCGGTACGTCTGGACACTGTTGATCATCCTGTTCGTCGCCGCGGACATCTTCGCCATTGTCTTCGCCATGATGCCCTGGGGAGGAGGATCCCGACTGAAGCTCGCGCCGTGCGTGCCCTGCGAGTAGGTGGATCTCGCGCTGGGGGACATGGGCTGCTCGTTGGCGCCGCCCGGGGACATGGGAGGGGTCGCGCCGTTGCCGTTCAAGTCGACGGAGACGTCCGCGGGGGGCGTCGGGGCCCCGCCCGCGGGCTCCCTCCACGAAGGGCTCGGCTGCGGGCTGACGGAGCTCTTGACGGGCTCCTCGGGCAAGCCCCCGACGGGGGAGGAGTCAAAGTTGGCCTGGTCGCCGGGGCTGCTCTCGACGGGTGACGCGACCTGCGTCGAGGCGCGGGGCGAGCCTGGGATGCGGGAAAGCGGGGATGGTAGGTCAGCGCGAAGGTCAGCGCCAACAACCATTCGGGCCGAAAAATAACCAACGGCCGAAAAATGGAAACGCGGCTCTAAATGACGCCCTCAGGGCGGCGATCCCGACCCGGGCGACGGAGGTTCGGGCGCGAACGTCGGCTCACCTGCGGTGGCTGTCGCCATGGTGCTAAACGGCCGTGCGCTGGGCGACGGTGATAGTGTTCGACCGGGGGCGCGCCGCAGATCGACAAATCACGTACCGGTAAGAAAGGGGGACAAGAGATTTTTTCGACCTTTTCTCGATCCTCCGTGACGCAAAATTAACTCAAAGAACCTTGGGTTTCGCCTCCCGTTGAATCCTCAAATCCTGATGACGGTTCACTCGCGCTGGCAAATTCGAAAAACTTTCAAGATGCCGGTGCCGAGTGGCACACTCCTCCGAGGCGAACCACCGTAGACCAACATGGGTGTCGCGGAAACCATCGAAATACCCCCCCTCTCCGACGAGCTGTCGGCCATGAAGGACGAGGGAAACGAGTACTTCCGCTCCGGCGAGTACCTCAAGGCCGCGGGCTCGTACACGAAGGCGATCAAGGTGCGTCCCCGGCTTTGCCAAAAAAGGCCCCCGGGATTCGTTGAAGATCCGTCACTCACCCCGTCCCCTTGTCCCCATCGTAACCTCCAGAACGCCGGCAAGGATGCGACTGAACGAGTCGAACTGGCGCCCGTGTTCTCGAACCGCAGCGCGAGTTTCCTGAAGCTCAGCAAGGTGCGTCATCTCCCCCTCCTCTCGCCGACTCTCCCGGGTCAAACAAAAAAGAAAAGTGCCTCCCGACCGACACCGCATCTTCCCCTCGCCCATCCCCGACAGGTCAAGCAAGCGTTGGCCGACGCCGACGTGTGTGTCAAGCTCCGTCCCGACTGGGAGAAGTCCTACTTCCGCCGCGGCATGGCCCTCGAGGCCAACGGTGATGACAACGACGCCATCGCCGCGTTCGAGGCTGCGCTCAAGACGGACACGGGCGCCAACAACCCAGAGATCGCCCGCCGCGTCAAGCACCTCAAAACGAAGGTCCGCCCCTCCAACATCCACGTCCCGAAGGCCAAGGTCCCGACAAAAAGCACCAGCCCCGCCACCGGCACCGGCCCCAAAGGTGACCCCAAGTGGCTCCTCACCGCCAAATCCCCGGGCGAACCGGTCCCGGCTCGCATCGCGGCTGTGAACGAAGTCGGCACGTGGCTCGCCCAACACCTCGAGCGGAGCCTTAAGAAGACCCCGGGCGAGAGCGAGTGGTTCTTCGAGGATAAGGAGGTCGTCGCGTTCCTGGACGCGGGGGTGTTCGGCTCCATGCTGGACGTCCTCACGCACACCGTGGTATCCATCATCGCCGCGGAGCAGAAGGGAACCGAGGAGGCGGCGGCTTCAGCCTTGGCGGGCGCCGACCTCGCGGGAGCCGCGGCGGGTGTCCTTCACAACCTCCTCCACCCCTCGCTCAGGGCGTGGGGCACCAGGAACCAGACCCAGGCGCTGCTCATGACCCTGCAGCAGGTGTTGTGGATGGCGGGGTGCCCGCTGAAGGAGAAGAAGGGCGAGAAGGTGAAGCAGAACAACGACGTCCGCCAGTTCACCGCACTCGCCGCAAAAATCCTCTCCAACCCGGGCGCCCTAGCCGTGCTCACCGGCCACCACTCCATCGCCAGGGCCAGGCTCCAGCTGCTCCGGTCCATCGTGCAGCGCGCCGGTAACAAGGGCAAGGAGGAGGAGGTCACCAACGCCATGACGCAGTCGGCGATGGCGCTGGTGCTCCTCCAACGGTGCCGAGTCTCGGGCGGGTTTGAAGAAGACGGAACGCCCAAACCGGCGTGGGAGCCCGCGATTGACAGGATGCTCGACGACGAGGGTGCGGACGAGATGCGGGCGGAGGTGGCGGCGGTGATCGAGCAGCACTCCCTTCTCGCGGGGGCGTTCAAGAAGTTCGGGTTCGAAGGGAGCGTCGGGCTCTGAGATTGACGAGACGAGGAGGTCCCGCGCCACGCGCTTGTAATAAAGTTTTTGCCTTCTGACTTTTGTAGCCGTTAATCATCGACCGCCCCATCACTACGACACGCGCAGCCATGAAGAGGACGGTGAGCGTGCTCGCGGTCCTCGCGCTGCTCATCGCGGCGGTCGGCGCTGTCCCACACGCGGACAGCGCCGAGACGCACGGTCCCCGGTCCCTGCTGCAGCGCATGCGCTCGGGGGGTGCGGTACCGAGGCGATCCGGTGGGCACGAGGTTAACACCGAAATAAGGGGTGCCGTCGTCGCCGGGGGGCGGCGTCCGTTCCCGATCGTCCTCCCTTCCGAGGCGGAGCGCACTAAGCTGACGTTACAGCGCGAGGGGCTCGATGTGCTGCGGGGAATCAAGGGTCCCATCGCGCCCGTCGTCGTCATCGGCCCCTATCGCAGCGGCAAGTCGTTCCTGCTGAACCAGATGCTCGGGGTGAGCTGCGGCGAGGGCTTCGGCGTGGGTCACACGCGCAAGACGGAGACCAAGGGCGTGTGGATCTGGGGTGAGCCGATGACGGTGGACGGTGACGAAGTGAACGTGGTCTTCGTGGACACGGAGGGATTCGAGGCGACGGGCATGAGCGACGCGTACGACGATCGGATATTCGCCCTCTCATCCATCATGTCCTCGGTGCTCGTCTATAACCTACCGGAGACGGTCAAGGAAGGGGACATCGAGAAGCTCTCGTTCGCGGTGGAGCTCGCGCAGGAGTTTTACACCCGGGCCAGCGCCAACAACGACGACGGAGGTCGGCCCGACGGTCAGGTGAAAGTATCCGGGTACGACGACGACGAAGACGAGGCGGTTATTGACGCGGACGTGAGTTCACAGCTGGCGTCCTTCCTGCCCCGCAGCCTCGTCTGGCTCATCCAACGCGACTTCTTGGAGGGGTCCACGGTGAACCAGATGGTCCGTGACGCGCTGAAGTCAGTGCCGAACCCGAGCAAGGACACGCACGTGGACGAACTGAACCGGATCCGTACGTCTCTCCGAGCGCTGGCGGGTAACTCGACCGCGTTTGGCCTGAGGCAGCCCCACCTGGAGCGCACCAAGCTGTGCGAGCTACGGGACGACGAGCTCGAGCCCGCGTACGTCACGCAGAGGGACCAGCTCAGGCGGATCATCACTCAGTCCGCGAAGGCTAAGGCGCACGTCGAGATCCCCGGCTCGGCGCCGTCGAAAACGATTGGGTCCGCGACGGGGCTCATGACGGGCCCCGCGCTCGCCGCGCTCATCGAGCGTTCCGTCAGCGCGCTGAACGAAGGCGACTTTCCCAGCGCGGGTAACGTGGTGGATTCGTTCAACAGGGACGCGCTGGAGCGTCACGTGGCGTCCTACGTCGTCGCCATGGACGGCGTTCGTCTTCCCGTCGATGAGGAGGCGTTGACATCGACGCACAGGCAGGCTGCGGCGAAGGCGGTGGAGGGGTTCAGGCGGGATAGGTTCGGCAGGGGCGCGGTGACGACGGCGGCGCTGCGTCGCAAGCTGGCCGAGATGCTGGAGCAGCGGAAGGAGAAGAACGCGTTCGTGTCCGGGAAGGAGTGCGAGACTCTCGCGACGACGTGCGAGGAGGAGCTGGTTGGTTTACAGACCATGCGGCTGCCGTCGCTTCGAAAGTTCGACACCAGCTCCAAGGCGTGCCAGGACAGGTGGAGCACACGCTGCGTGGGTCCCAGCAGGGAGACGTACGGGTCCAGGATCAAACGGAGCACGGATAGGGAACGAAGCGCGTTTCTCCAAAACTACAACGCTCGGCTCCTCAACGGCTTGCTCATGCTCTCCATCGGCGGCATCGTCACGTTCAGGTTCCTGTACACCAACGCGCTGGGTGAGCTCGTGGCGTGGTGCCTGTTCATCGCCCTCGAGGTTGGGCCCAAGCTGTACTTGGGCGGGGACGGCATGTTCGAGTCCGCGTGGTGGACCACCGCGGTTCAGTTTTGGGAAGTTGCCGTGTACAACCAGCTCATCGACATGGACAAGGTCGGGCCCGTGCTGCTGTGCGCCGCGCTCGCCGGGGTGGTGTACGTGAGAGTCAGGCGGTGCGTCCAGTGGCTGAACGGGTGCTGCCCGTGCATCGTGCGCAACTGCTGCTGCACGTCCCTGCTCGGCATACCAAACGCGAGAAAGGGGGTCAAGGGCAAACGGAAAACAGCGGTGAGCGGACGAACGCGCGACCTGGACGTCTGAGACGCTCCCTAAATCTAGTTTACTATTTAATCGTACTCGGCGCGTCATCCGCGTCTGGCTATCTAAGCGTCCCACCGATCTAAGCTCACCGCGCAGCCAGCCTCACTGACGGGGAGGCGGGCGCGGCGGTGGAAACCCTCCAATCAAATGTGGAGGGTACCCGGGTGGGACGAAGCCCGGTGGGTGGCCAACGAGTGACTACTTATCGGAGGTGCAGCAGGCGATCGCGGGATACTGCGCCCAGGGCGGGGTTGCCATCCAGTGATGGATGCTCTCTAATATTTGAAGATGCGATCGCCTGTGGAGGACGGGCTGGTATTATTATTTTTTCATTACGAAGGTGCATTCTAAAACGTCTTCCCCAGCGCACCCGCGCCGGCTCCCAGCACATGGTGCGTCCCCGGTTCACTCCACCCGTCTCATATCCCTCACCCGCACATGGTGCGTCCCCGGTTCACTCC
>Ga0302116_1000447_pt1 | contig 24845 bp, 20 predicted proteins | sample AG5_SCM_MG_FD_203124 | JGI IMG/M metagenome (GOLD analysis project Ga0302116, IMG submission 203124) | Marine microbial communities from Western Arctic Ocean, Canada - AG5_SCM | ecosystem: Environmental > Aquatic > Marine > Oceanic | place: Canada: Western Arctic Ocean | collected 2017-10-01 | reverse complement strand
AGAGGTAGGGGTGCCAGAATGGTGCCATATCAACGTCACGGGCGACATAAGCGGCAAGGGTGTTCCGGAGGACGCGTGCTCGGTCCATGGACCAGGAGCGTGTGATATATTCGCCAACTACTTCTTGGCGGCAAATATATCACACTTGTTCCCCCAGTGCAACGGGACGAACTTCACCACCAAATGGTCGTACAACTCCACGTACACCGGGGGTGTCTGGAGTGATGACGAGGATTCCAATGACGAGAATTCCACGGGCCTGCAGGGCTGTGAGGTGGTGTGCGAGGGGCACGGGTACGGCCAGTCCCAGTGTGAGGATATCGTCGGGTGTCAGTACGACGACGGTGAATGTTGGTCTGCCGTTGGTGCCAACCCGTGCGACTCCGGGCCAACCGGGAGGCGCCTGCTGACGGCGTCCTCGGGGACTCGATCCACCAGTGGCTTAACCGGGAGGCGCCTGCTGACGGCCTCCTCGGGGACGGGGACTCGATCCACCTGCGGGAAGATCGGTAACTCGTACGTGTCCATCACCGACGCCGACGTCGCCGCCGGCTCCATGAACTCTGAGAACCGCGTGATCATGACGGAGTGGCGGGGCGCCGGGTATTGCGACGATGACGTGGCGCCGCTGTGGACGTTCATGGACGCCACGTCCACGTTGACCGAGTCGGACATTTACGAGCGCGACGTGCTCGGCGCGGCGCGAGTGGCGGCTCCCGCGGCGGAGGCGCGGTGCTACCGCGACAGCGGCGATTCGATTCGCCTGACTTGCCTCCCCGACGGCGTTTTAAGCGTTCTGAGCTTCTTCTGCGCGGACGGGTGCGGCGCCGATGACGCGGCGAACGAGGTGCGAACGGGTGAGCACCTCCTCGTCGACGTCACCTCGGAGCGAGGCGAGGTTTGCGACGCCGCCGCGGGCGCCGCGCCGCGGATCGTGTCGTCGTGCGGCGGCCTCGCCGTCGCGCAGTCCTTCTCCGGCGCTCTCGCCACCGCCGCCGGGCCCTTCGGCTCGTTCCGCGGTTACCGCGCGCCGATGGAGTCGCTGCGGGAGACGCACCCGCTGTGGGTGGGAGCTCGCGGCCCCGGCGCCAAGAACGTCACCGCGGCCAAGGCTGAGAATGAGATGCTGGCGAGCCTCGGGTACGAGACGACGCCGGCGCTCAATCACCTGTGCCTCGACTCGACCGATCGCGAGGCGATGGGCTGGACCAAACACAGTCCATCGACGAACGACGGGTACATCAGCATCGCCACCGATGATCCAAAGAGCTGGTGCGCGGGTCACGACTACGTCTCGCTCGAGTGCCCGAGGAACGACGATACGCTCCACGTGTGGTGCGCCAACGCCGACCAGCTGGACGGCGCGGCGAGGAAGCCGTCGGGGGAGTGCCGCGGCGAGCCCAGCAATTACCACTGCCCCGGGCTGCCGCGACCCGAACGATTCGTCTGGAACGGCATCGACCTCGGCGGCGCGTACCGGGCTTCGCTGTACAAACGAGGGTACTTCGCGGAACTGATCCCGACGCCGTGCGACGCGTCCGGTCCCGTCGCCAACGGAGGTTTGGGCGGGTGCGCCGACCCGTTGCCTCACGGGGAATCGTGCGAGCCGACGTGCAACTCCGGTTCCAGCCTGTCGGGGAGGAGGACGTGCCACGACGGGCGATTGATCGACACCGCGAAGTGCGTCAAGCCGTGCGACGCGTCAGGTTCGATCGCCAACGGCGTCGCGGGCGAGTGCGGCGGCGTCCTCGCGCACGGCGCCTAGTGCGTCCCGACGTGCGACGTCGGTTACGAGCTCTCCGGCGGTAGGTCATGTGACGACGGCGCGGTCACGGACACGGCGACGTGCGCCCCGCTGGACCATTTCTGCCTCCATTCCGAGGGGTACCCCGCGAACGGCGCTTTGGGATGGACCAGACACGATCCATCGACGAACGGAGGGTACCTCAGCTTCGAGCTCGACGATCCGGCGAGCTGGTGCGAGGGTCACGACTACGTCTCGCTCGAGTGCCCGAGGGTCGACGATACGGTCCACGTGTACTGCGCCAACGCCGACCAGCTCGGGACCGGCCCGTCGCTGCCCATCGGCCAATGTCGCAACGAGGGCGTGGGGGTACAGGCGTGCCCAGGCTTCGGCGCTAACCAGTCCTACGTCTGGAACGGTATCGACCTCGGCGGCGCGCTCCGAGCTTCGATGTACAAACGGGGCGCGTTCCAGAGCCTCCTGCCGCCGCCGCCGCCGGCACCGGCGCCGGCACCGGCACCGGCACCGGCGCCGGAGTCGGACCCGGGTGGAGGCACCTACGACGGTCCAACCTCGTCGCCGGATCCGGGCTCGGGTGGAGGCACCTCCGACGAGTTAGGAGACTGCTCGTGCTTCTGCGACGCCGACTTGACCGATATTGCAGGGAACGTCAACGTTTGCGACGAAAACGGAGAGGACTGCGGTGTCACCTCGGCTCAATGCTCGAGCCTTGGTCCAGACCAGGGATGCCCGTCGAGCGCGATGAGCGATGACGGATCGACTTTATCACCCACTTGGGATAAATCGTGCTCTACTTACTATGTCGAGTGGTCTGTCAACCCCAGTTACAGCTCGGGTCATTCTCATGATGACGGTCCAGCCCCGGCGCCGGCGCCGGATTCAGGTGGAGGCACCTCAACCCAGTACGGAGACTGCTTGTGCTTCTGCGATGGAGGTTATCAAGGGAACATCGACGTCGGTGATGGCCAAGGCGGCGTTGGTCTCACGCAGAGTTTCTGCGAGGATAACGGGCCGGCTCAGTGCCCGAACGAGGGTTTCACGTGCGCCAGGCCCATTACGGTGAGTTGGTCGTACGTCTCTACGTACACGGGGGCCAACTCTGGTGGTTCGCCGAGTGGCCCCTAGAGTGATCCCGTCGGAGACTGCCAGTGTCTGTGCGGCAACGGCGACGCTTTCGATCCTCAATATTTCCCGAACCAATCAGGCCCTGACCCCGGGGGTGTCACTGAAAGTGAGTGCACGAGTCAGGGTACAGTAATGTGCAAAGGCATGTGGAACACGATGGTTAGCAACCCCCCCAACGTGGCCCCCTGCTCCAGTGGAAACATAGACGAGGTGTACACGGCTTGGTTTGAGGACACCGGTCCACCACCCCTACGATGATTCGGGCAATTTATAATTCGGGCTCGAGTGGACCTGTTGGAGACTGTGAGTGTCTGTGCGATGGCGGCGGCTCTTTCGATCCTCCAACCACAACAGGCGGGGTGTCACTCAAAATGAGTGCTACTCGAGTTTTGGTGTACAGGCGTGCACAAGTGCATGGGATACGATGGTTAGCAACAACAGCCCGGCCCCTTGCTCCAGTGGAACCGTGGACGAGGTGTACACGGCTTGGACGCCGTCCAGCGGTCCGTGAGACCCGACTCACACGAGTCCTGGTAGATAGTCTGCGTGTAATGAAACAGCAATTCAATTATTTCATCCGTCGTGTATCGAACACCGCGCCCACTCCGATGACGACTTTGCGACGACGAGGCCATCCCTTAAAGCTGGGGGGAGTGAACTCTTCCATCAATCTGTTGAACTTTCAAATAACATCGGTTGGGAATCAGATCGGAGGGGCACTGCAGCTCTGTCCCGTTCTGCGAAGGCGACGCCGCGCCCCGAGGCCATGTCGTGCTATCCCTCCTCGACGCAGAGGCGTCACTGGACCCTGTCCGCGGACGAGATCGCGCGCCGTCGCTCCGAGGCGCGCGCGAGGGCGATCGACGCCGCGAACGAGTCTCGCGCGGCGAGGACCGGCGACGCGTCCGCGGAGGCCCCGCCCGATCCCCCAACCCCTGAAGAGGAGGCTACGCTCCGGCGGTACTACGAGGTCAAGATCCAGAAGGTGTGCCAGGCCTTCTCGCTCCCGACGAAGGTCAGAGCCACCGCGGTCGCGCTCTTCAAGCGATTCCTCACCCGGACCTCCCCGCTGGAGCGATCGCACAGCCTGAAGGTCACCATGCTCACATCCATCTACGTCGCGTGCAAGGTGGAGGAGAACTACGTCAGCGCCGACGAGTTCGGCAAGGGCATGCAGGAGGACTCCGCGAAGGTGCTCGCCGCGGAGCTCTCCATCCTGTCGGGGCTCGAGTTCCAGCTCGTCACCTACTCGCCGTACCGCGCAGTCGACGGCCTCGCGCGGGAGATCAAACCCGACGTCTCCGAGCACCTCGCCAAGGCTGCGCACGCCGTGTGCGACGCCATCCTGCTCACGGACGCCCCGCTCATCCACCCCCCGGGCAAACTCGCGCTCGCCGCGCTGCGGTCCGCAGCGGCGAACACCGCCGACGAACCCGCCGTCGAGGAACTCGTCGAGCGGCTCGGCTCCGGTGACGCGTCACTACTCGGGGACGTGAACGCGGAGGTGAACGCGGAGGCGATGGACGCGGCGGCGGATCTGGCGACGGACCTGGACGCCGTGGACGCGCTCGTGGAGGCGCAGGGGTCGGAGCCGGATGAGGAGACGGCGAGAGCCGTCGATAAAAAGTTGAGAGCTTGGCACCGCGGCGGTCGGGCGGGCGCGGGCGACGGCGGTGAGGGTGAGGGTGACGGCGGCGGTGCGAGGGAGGGGAAGCGGCGGAAGAGCGCCGCGGACGAGAGGAAGCGGAAGGAGGCGGCGGAGGACGCGGCTCTGGACGGGCCTTGAAATGTTTTTAAATCGCGATTTAAGTCGTAGTTTCCTCCCCGGCTTCAACCTCAGCCCCAGCCTCGACCACGGCCGCGCCCTCCTCCTCCGCGGGTTTCTCGACGGGGTTTCCATCCTCATCGAGCTCGGGCTCGGGCTCCACCTCGGGCTCGGGCTCGGGCTCCAGTTCCGGTTCGGGCGTCGGTTCCGGTGTGGGTTCCGGAGTGGGCTCCGGAGTGGGCTCGCGGGTGAAAGAAAACACCCCGAGCAGCCGAAGCGTCTCCGCCGTCGCCGCCGTCGCCGTCGCCGCCGCGTCGTCGATCCGCTCCCGCCCGCCCTTACTCGACGTCTCGCGTAGCATCGCGCGCGAGTCCGGGTAGTAGACGGGCGCGGGCACCCACGGATCGAAACCTTCCCGCCGCGACCGCACCGCCTTGGCTCCGACCGAATCCCCCCGCCCGTCGTTCACCACGACGTCGATGGACGCGTCCAGGTCGCCGTACGAGTCCTTGGCGTCCACGACGGCGCACCCACGCTCGTTACGCAGCAGGCATCTCATGCCCCAATCGTACCGATCGGGTCGCCACTCCGCCGGGTCGTGCTCGTTGGCGAAAATCTTGTGAACGTCGAGCTGGTCCACGAGGTCGGGGTCCCGCACCTCCGCGACGCGCACCACGACGTCGTTCAACCCGAACCGCCCGTCGTCGCACCACCGGCTGGAGTGCACGAAGTACCCCGGGGCGATGATCCCGACGTCCACGCACGCCGCGGCGGTCAACCCGGGATCCTTGAGTTTAACGTCGAGAATTTCGGCGTCGCGGTCGTCGGGCGCGAGGTGCACGCCCCGCCTGGACAGCTCCTCGATGAGCTCCCTCGGCGTAAGACGCGTGTGCGCTTCGTTCGACATGCCCCGCAGCGCGCTGAACCGCGGGACGGGAAGGTCCTCCGCGTTCGCCAGCCGCGCCCAGCCGTCCCCAACCTCAATCTCGAGCGGCGAACCCTCCGTGACGTGAGAAGACGCGGGTGTCACGGATATAGTCACCGAGTCGCCCACGTTCCCGGCGGTCGGTCGTACGTGCCACGCGCGGTACGGGAACATCGCGCACCGCGACTGCACCACCGCGAACCGTTCCAGCACGATCGTGGAGAAGCCAAGGCGGTTCGTGTCCGCGTCGAGGACGACGTCCGACACGCCCGCCTCGGTCCACTCCGACTTTGTCTCGTCCCACCACCCCACCCGCGGCGACGGGTCCACGAGCGCGAGGTCCTTCGGCAGGTCGTGCGAGATGCGGATCGCGGGCGTGGGCGCGGCGGCGTCGTCGTCGTCGTCGTCCGGCCGCGGTATGGGGTACGGCACGCGGTCGATGCGGTCGGTCAGCGGCGTCACCGGTCGCACGGTCCAGCCCCGGCCCGACGACGCCAGCGGCGGCAGCGAGAGCAGGTCCACCCGCAAAATCCCCGCACCCTTGACCGCCATGAGCTCGTTCGTGCACAGCTCCGAGTACGTGTCCACGTGGGTCAGACGCGCGCGCATGGCCACCGCCTGGGAGAGCACCTGCTTCGGCAGCTCCGCGGCGAATGCGCCCACTTCGTTTGGAAAATCAATCGTCTTTTTCCGCGGGTTCTTGACGTGGTTGGCCCACACCGCGCACCACTGGTGTGTCCCGTCGTTCGCGGACGTGGCGATGTACCCCGTCTCAGCGTCCTGGTGCTCGTTCGCGTGGTCCAGGCACCTCGCGGCAGCCTTATCGGCGACGAACTCCGCCGCCGCCCGCGCCGTTCGAGCTCGACTGGCCAGCGCCGCCGCCGTCGCGTCGTCGCCATCCTCCGCCGCCCACGCGCGGTACACCTCGCAGTCCACCGCCAACAACTCGCACTCCTCCATCAGCTGGAACGCTTCGTGGAACGGGAGCGGGGGCGTGGCGAGTGTGGCCTGGACGTGCGCTTCAAACGCCTGGACCGATCGCGGGTCCGGTCGGGTGACGCATCGAGCGGCTCGGTCCCACTCGTGCTCGTGCCTGCGTGTGCGGACGTCGTCGGCGAGGATGGCGTCGCGCCTGGTGTGGAACCCCGCGGATTCCGTTCGGTTGGGTTCGAGTTCGGCGTCTTCCTGTGCGACGCGTTCGTGTTCCTCAGCCTCGAACTCTTTATCCTCAGCCTCGCGCTTGAGCCTGGCCTCTTCTTGGCGCCGGGCCTTCTCCTCAGCCTTGCGCCGCTTCTCCTCCTCCTTGGCCGCCTTCTCCGCAGCCTTGGCGGCCTTCTCTTCCGCGCTCAGCTTCTTCTTGCCCTGGCGGGTTTGGGGAAAGGGACGGTGGAGGTCGGGCGGTCAGCGGGATGGGGGATTTCATTCCTAAAACGGCGCGGTCGGGTCGGGGACGCGAGGCGCGACCCGAGGATGGGCCGCGGGGTCGAGGGTTCGGGGTGATTGGGACGCACCATGCTCTCTCGATGCGGCCTGGAGCCGGCTCGGCGTCGATCGGGCGGAAGCTGGCGCCACCCGCGCACCGGGATGTGTGCCCTTCGTCACTGCCAACGAATCTCTGCAGGTCAGTTTTCCTGAGCGCGACGTCGCCTCGAAGTTCATTCATCGATGAGTCGCCTGGGCCGCGTCCTCTCGGGATGCGCGCGCGCGCTCGCGCATCGAGGTGCCGATCCGATGCCGCGTGCGCTCGCATCGTCACGCGTGGGGTACTCGTCCAACCCCATGGAGGACTTCGACCTCATGGGCGCGGGCGGGTCGTCGGTCATCGACACGTACACCGAGCGAGGGTTCGTGGTGAACGGCGTGGAGCATCGCGGCAGCGTCTTCCTCTACCAGGACATGACGCTGCTGTGGAAGGTGAAAGGCATCGACGATGTCACGCCGGCGTCGCTGACCGCCGCGCACGCGCTGAGACCCCCGCCGGACCTCCTCATCGTCGGCTGCGGGGCACGCATGGGAGCGTTGCCAAAGGAAACCATCGAGTTTTTCAGAGACGGGGAAACCGCGGTGGAGGTGCTGGACACCCCGAACGCGGTGGCGACGTACAACATACTGGTTCAGGAAGGACGCGCGGTGGCGGCGGCGATGATACTGCCCATCGATGAGTCCGAGACGTAGCCAGGAGTAGCCGCGGGGGTGACCTGGTGACGGACGTCGACGCCGGTGCGCGTCGTCTTTAATAGTTGTCATTAATAGTGATTAGCGATGATTAGCGTCTACGTCTTCCTCGCCCTGCCCCCGACCGAGGTGGTGTACACCGCGGGCTTGGCCTCCATGGGTTTGGCCACCTGACACGTGAAGCACGTCTGCCTGTGCCGCCTGTTATGCCCGCCGCACTGTTCGCACTCCCAGTCGCCCCACTGCGCGTGTTCCTTCGGGATCCGCCTCGGCGCCCCCGACGGGTTGAACCCTCCGGCGGGGTTAATGAACCGGCCTTGGTTATCGAAGAACCGCCCGACGGCTTTGTTACCCCCCGGACCGGCCGTCGCGCCGGGGACGACGCCGCCGAGCCCCGACGGGTCCGCGCCGCCCGCGCCCATCCGTGCCTTCATCGCGTTCTCCGTCGCCTTTCGTAAAAATTCCAACTCCCAGCCGGCATCCTCGGAGTCGCTCGTGTCGCTCGAGCCGCTGGAGCTGCGACCGCGGCGCCGGCGTTTGTGTCGTCGCCGGTGTTTCCGCCCCGATCGCCGCCTGCTCCTGCTCCTGCTCCTGCTCCTGCTTCGGCTGCGGCGACGCTTACTCCGCCTGGATTTTCGGGATCGCGATCTCGAGCGCGACTCCTTCTTGGGACTGCGGTCCCTCCGGCCCCGTTCGCGGCCCTCTCGCCGGTCCTCGCCGTCGCCCGCGCCGCCCGCATCGTCGTCCCTCCGCGCGGAGGTCTCGCGGTCCTTGTCCTCGCCGCCCATTCACCCCGGAGCGTCTTCGACTGTGACCGAGTTAGGTATTATTGGAATCGCGGACGACGACTTGTACAACGAGTCAACAACGAACGATTCACTTGTGGGGCGCGACGAGCTCGCGATGGGGATGACGACGGTTTGGCGGCCGCGCGTCAGGATTAACGTCGTGAACGTCAGTGATGTCGATGTCAATGATAAGTGCAGAGATGAGTTGACGGTGAGGGGCACGAAGCGGAAGAGAGCCCCTCCCAACAAGGGGCCGTGCGAGCACGGGGTGAAGTACCGCTCGAACTGCAAGGTGTGCAGCGCTTGTCCGCACGGCCGTCAGCGCTCTTATTGCAAGGAGTGCGGTGGGTCAGGAATATGCGAGCACGGTCGTGTACGCACTCAATGCAAGGAGTGCGGTGGGGCAGGAATCTGCGAGCACGGTCGTCAGCGCTATGGATGCAAAAAATGCGGTGGGAAGGGAATCTGCGAGCACGGTCGTCAGCGCTTTGACTGCAAGGAGTGCGGTGGGTCACAAATATGCGAGCATGGTCGTCAGCGCCGTCAATGCAAGGAGTGCGGTGGGTCAGGAATATGCGAGCACGGTCGTAAGCGCTCTGTGTGCAAGGAGTGCGGTGGGGCATCAATCTGCGAGCACGGTCGTCGGCGCTCTCAGTGCAAGGAGTGCGGTGGGAAGGGAATCTGCGAGCACGGTCGTCGGCGCTATGGATGCAAGGAGTGCGGTGGGAAGGGAATCTGCGAGCACGGTCGTGAGCGCTCTAAATGCAAGGAGTGCGGTGGGTCACAAATATGCGAGCACGGTCGTCGGCGCCATGGATGCAAGGAGTGCGTCGTCTCGAGAAGTTAGTTCCCCAAATGTCATCGCGCGACTATCATACTTGCAAAACGGCCGATGGATATTTCGTCGGTGCACCTGTAACTCTTATCAGTCCAGGGGCGACGCGCCCTTCAGCTCGTCCAGGAACGAGTTCACTTCCCCGCACACGTACTCTAGCTCCACCCGTGCCAACCCCCGCCCGAACCTCACCGGCTCCGCGCCGTACTCCAGCTCCAGACACATACTCGGCTCCCCGTTCGTCACGCTCTCCACCACCAACCCGCACCCGCTCACGTCCGCTACCTCCCCTGCCTTACCGTCGCTCACCAGCCCAGTCGCCGTGCGCGTGAACTCAAACCCGAACGCGTCAAACTCCAGCGCCGTCGCCTCGAAGATCTCGTCGAACGCCTGCGTCGCCACAGTCTTACCCGCGAGCCAGAACGGGATTGAAAACGCGGCAAAGAGCAACCCGCCGCCGGATGCCAAGGCGGAGACGGTCCAAAACGCCACGAATGAGTTCCACGCCAGCGCGAACCCGGCGACGTAGGTGCCGCCCGGTGTGAGCCCTTTGGGCGGTATCACCAGACGCAGCTTGGACGAACCGGTACGCTCGCAAATCACGCGCGTCCCCGCCGGTTTACGCACACGTCGCCGCGGCGCCGTCGTGTTCGCCTGAACCACAGCTGCGGATTGAGCCACCGACTCCCTCTCGTTCCAGAAGTCCGTTTCGTCGTCCGCGTCGTCCTCTGAACCCTCGCGTCGTCGGTCGAACATCCTCCCGCCCATCCTCCCGCCGTTCGAGTTCGAGCTTGAGGTCACCGAGTCCGGCGCCGTCCCGCGCAGCGCCGCGAGCGCTTCACCCGCGCCGCCGAACCTATCCTCGGGCGACGGCTCCAACAGCCGCGCCACGGTCGCCTCCAACCTACCGCTCTCGATCCGCACCACCCCGCGGAAGTCCACGCGCAGCCGCGAGGACGGCATCGTGGACGGCGAGACGCCCGCGAGGAGGAAGAGCAGCGTGGCGCCGGCGCCGTAGAGGTCGGACAACGGAGTCGCGTTGCCCATGTACGTCTCCGGGGCGCAGTACCCGAACGTACCCACGACCGTCGACCCGCCTCCTTTCTGGTCCCCGTTCCCGTTCACGGCGGCGTCGGCTGCGGCGCCAAAGTCCACGAGTGATACGCGTCCAGTCTCGCGGTCGAAGTGCACGTTGCCCGGCTTGACGTCCCTGTGACACACCGGCGGTCGAAGCGAGGCGAGGTAGATGAGTACCTCGAGGAGTTGTTCGCCGATGGACACCACCTGCGTTTCCGTCGGTCGCCACCCGGAGTCCACCAAGGACTGGAGCGAGTCACCCGGGGCGATGCGTTGCGCGAGGCAGAAGAACCGATCTCCGTCGGTGTCGAGCTCGAAGTTGTCGCAGTACGCCGGGATGGCTGGATGGTTCAGCGCTTTGAGCGTCATGGCCTCGCGCTCGAACAGCTCGAGCGCCTTCCAGCTCTTCATGTTCCGGAAGCTGAGCACCTTCAGCGCGATGTCGTCGCCGTCCTCGGTCGTCGCCCTGTACGTGGTCCCGAAGCTCCCCGATCCGAGAGCCTCCCGGATGACGTACGAACCGACTCCTTCGTGTGTCACCGTCTGGTCGACGGTGAAGACGCCGTAGTCGCCCCCGATCTTGTCCCCGGCCGCGCGATGCCGAGGCGCGCGGGAGACGCCGGTCCGATCGCCGCTCCGTCGTCGCCGAATGAGCGACGGCACGAGGTGCGACGACGTCCTAGCCGCGGACGCCATGATGGATGCCGCGTCGCGAGATGTGGCTTCTGTTTCTTTGATGTCAACTCCGAGGGCCCTATGTTCCACACTGGCGGGCGCCATGCCGTCCGACCTGCTCGGGGTGCGCGTCGAGGAGGAGCGTGACGCGCTCCTCAAGTCCCCGCCCAGGCGCAGACCCGCGCCCGAGCCGACACCCCCTTCCCCGGAAACCCACCCGGACCGGACGAGCCCCGCGGGGGCCGACTACCCAGCCCCGACGTCGGACCCGACGACGACGAATGAGGCGACGGATGATGACCCGTCGACGTCGCCTGCCCCGCCGGAGGAACCCGCGTCGGCACGTCCCGCGGACGTCCCGGCGGCACCCGCGGCGGTGCCCGACCACGTGGGCAGGGCGACGGCGTACGACGAGCTCGAGGCGAGCGCGCGCGGGGGCCTGGACCCCGCGTCAATCGAGGCAGCCGCGTCCAAATACTCCATCGATGAACGCACCGCCCACGCGACGCCGCTGCCGTACGACGTCCCCAACGGCGTCAGGCTCCTGTGCACCGGCATCGAGGGACCCGACGGCGGCGACGCGCTCCGGGACGCCCTCGCGCACGTATGCGATACGGTGATAGAGGCGCTCCCCACCGGGTGGGTGACGCATCGCAACCCGCCGAGGTCGTACCACACCACTGTGTTCCACACCGGACACCCGTCAGATCCGAGGCCACCGAAGGACCCGTACGATCTCGCGTTCGAGGTCAGAGAGGCGACGCAGCTCGTGGGTCACACACCGCGCATACCGGTGATCGTCGACCGCGTGGTGATGGCGTCCTCGGGCGTGTTACTGGCGCTGTTGACTCACCCGGGCGGGGGTGCATCGCCCACGGATGACCTGCGACTCCGGTGCCGCGAACGGTGGCCTGGTGCGCCCGCGCGGCAGGCCACGTACGTCATGCATGTGTCGTTATGTCGCGTGCTACGGACGACGCCGGCGTGCGATGAACGGGAATGGAGCGAGGTGTTGCGACGCGTGAGGGAGGCGTCGAACGCGGTGAAAGGAAAAACGGCGACACTGACAACCGTGTGGCACGTGCAGGAACGAACGCAGATGACGTGCGGGGACGTGGAGGCGGGGTGCGTGGTCAAACGTTTGGTGCTTGGGAAGGACCTGAAGTAGTGAGTGAAGAAGGACCTGCGGTGAAAAAGAATAGGTGATTAATGGATTAAAACAATCTACGCGTCTCGTGCGATGGTGCCACGAGCGAGTGCAACTCATATGTAGGCGGGCGGCTCGATCAGTTAGCACTAACGGCGGCCAAAGCGACCGCCGCCGCCTCGCCCACCGCCGCCGCCGCGTCCTCCACCGCCGCCCCGTCCGCCGCCGCCGCCGCCCTGGCCCGGCAGCTCGGAGACCAGGTTAAGCCCCGGCACGCCCTTGAGCCCCATCATCCCGACGGTCTTCTTGAGAATCCCCGGAAGGCCGGCGCACCCGAGAATCTCGAGCGCGTACCTGTTACCTTCCTCCACCAGCCTGCGCTTGTCCCAGCCCATCTTGCCCGTGGACGAGTTGTAAAAGCCCAGCCACGCGACGTACGCCTGTTCCTTCGTCCTGTTATCGACCCGTCGGAGCGCGTTGTTGACGTTGTTCAGGACGTCCGGGTCCACCGCGGCGGGCGCGGCGGTGATGGGGAGATCCTTGAGCTGCCGGGTGAAAAACTCCTCGTGCGGGGCGAGGAGAAGTAAGCCTTCGCCCTTCTTACCCGCGCGCGCGGTCCGCCCGAGCCGGTGGATGTACTGCTCCCTTGACGAGGGCAGGCCGACCTGGACGACGAGGGTGACGTCGGGGTAGTCCAGGCCACGGGCGGACACGTCGGATGACATCATGACGCCCTTCTTCGCCGCTCGGAAAGCGTCGGCGGCTTTGGTGCGGTGCCCTTGGGACTTGCGCGAGTGAATCTCTGTGACGTCCTGGCCGAGCGCGATGAAGAGCTCGGCGGCGAGCTGCGTGGCGCGCGCGGTGGGAAAGAAGCAGATCACCTTGTGCTCCACCGGGTTCGCGCTCTGGTGCATGTTCACCAGCTGTACCAGCAGAGGGAGGTGGTCGTCCAGCGGCGCGGCGGTGAGCCACTGCGTAACCTGCGTGTTCGTGGCGCTGTCCTCTTCGCCGACGCAGTCCACGTAGGCGTACCCGGGCCGGAGCGCGTTGGCGGCGATCTGCTTGACCGTGCCGGGAACGGTGGCGGAGAACAGGAGGGTCTGCCGCTGTCGCGGTATGAACGAGAGGATCTTATCGATGGACGGCTTGAACCCCATCTCCAGGAGCTGATCCGCCTCGTCCAGGACCAGCACCTTGAGGTTGGCGCACTTGGGCACCAGGCCGCTGGACTCGAAGTGGTCGATGAGCCTCCCGGGGGTGGCGACGAGGAAGTCGCACCGTTGACTGCTCATGCGGTTGCGCTCGGACTTGATGTTGGTGCCGCCGAACACGACTTGCGACTGGAGATTGTGGAACTTGAGCACTTTAATCGCCTCCTCGTTGATCTGCGATGCGAGCTCGCGCGTCGGGGAGATTATCAGGCACGAGACGTCGCCTTGACGTCCGGGGGGTGATCGGAGTAGGGTCTCGATGGAAGGGAGGAGGAACGCGATGGTCTTGCCGGATCCCGTCTTGGCCCTGGCGAGGACGTCGAGGCCCTTCATGATTGGCGGCAAGGTTTGATCTTGCACCGCGGTTGCGTTGGTGTACCCGAACACCTCGTTCATCGCCCTCATCGTGGGCGCTGACAAACCGAGGGAGGCGAACTGAACCGTAGATGCGCTGTTGGACTGCTGCACGTGCACGACGTGGTGGCCCGGGGCCTGCGCGGCGTTACCCGGGTTGGGCGCGTGGAAGGATTGGCCGCCACCATTGGGGCCGTCAGATCCGCCGCGGCCGCCCCTGCCGCCGCCGCGGCCGCCGCGCGAGCGCTTCTTGCCGCCGCCCTCGCCGCCCCTGCCGCCGCCGCCACCGCCGCCACGGCCGCCACCGCCCTGTCTGGGCGCGGGAATGTTGGACATTGTATCGATGTTCTGGGGTTGCACGTCTGTGCGTTACCGATGTGATCCGGCGCGGGCGAAAAGGCACCTTGACCGGGAATCAGGGGCTCTGAAGTCCTCGGAAATTTAACCGTGTTTTCTGAGTTAATGCATCTTGAGTCAGTACATAGACTGCAGACTGTTTGGTTGTGCGAATCCAATCCGTTTTGTCATCACCATCTCCGAGAGATAGACGAGCTGACTCAGACACCCGTCGCGCTCCTCGCGCGACACGAGCCGGTCGCCATGGCAATCGCGGTCGTCGCGGGCCTCGTATCCATCCCACGCGTCGGGGTCGTCGGCGGAGACGCGCGAACCCGACTGAGAGGCCACGGAGACGTCCCCGATGACGCGCCCCGCCTCCGGGGCCCGAGACGACACGGAAGAAACCATCGACATCCGATACCGTGTTGGCGCGCGAGCGCATCCACGTCCACGTCCACGTCCACGTCCAGTAGTTCCAGTTCCGCGATGTGTCCCCCGGGTCAGGACGCGCGTCCCGGATGGAGAATCGCGCTGACCACCATGCCCGCGACGAGGCCAACCCTCGGGGTGTCGTTCTGGCCGGACTTCACCTACGACGCGTCCGGCGCCACCACGCTCGGCACGGTGACGGACGTGAAGAGGCACGCGGGACGTTCCGGGTCCGTGGTCCACCTGGACTTCGACGAGTCCACGTTCGAGGGACCGCCCGTGTGCGGCCGCACCACGAAGGTCTTCGGCGTGCCCTTACCCCCCGGCGTCAGGATCGACATACGGCCGATATCACTCAAAGGATTTCTGGACTCCGCGACTGGAGAGTGCCGCCTCGACTTCGACGCACGGTTCGAGGGGTCCATCTTCGGCGAGGAGTTCATCAAACTACCGCCGATGACGGTGAGGAGCCCGCTGACGACGGGGGAGACGCGGGGTGAACAGAGGAGCGCGCGCGGGTCCCGCTTCGGCACCGTCGCGCTCGAAGTCCCGTCGAGCCCGATGAAGAGCGTGAACGGGGACTCGGCGCTGGATCCGTGTCTCGGCGGCACGCCCGGTGACCTCGCCGAGCTCGTCGCGGTGGCGTCGGTGCCTGTGGTGAAGGGGGACTGGGACTGGCTCATGAACGTCCTGCTGCGGCTCCCCGCGGATGCGCTAGCGGTGTTACCGTGCCGGCTCCGTCTGTGGGACCCAAAGGATGTCGAGCGAGAAGGTTCAACCGAGGACGAGCTGGCGGTGGTCCGGGCGCTGGACGATAGGTTCGAGCTTCACGAGTGTATACGCGCGGAGCGGCCGCACGTCACGGGGGAGCAGACGAGCCTGGCGATGCTCACATTCGGCGCGGCGACGTACGTGGAGGAGGCGCACCAGCTCGTGCTGTGAGGTTAGTTCGAGGTTAGTTTTCAGTCGAGGTAAAAGTTTAGTCGTGACAAACGCCGCCTCTCTCACCACCGGCCGTGGAGGAACTTCCGCTGCAGGAGCTGGGTCCGTAGCCTGTCCACCCCCGTCAGCAGCGCCTCCTCGCTCCGTCCCGCGCAGCACGCCAGGAACGTCCCCGGGCTAGTCTCCGCAGGCTCCACCAGCGCCCCCGGCACCAGCAGCACCCCGTACGTCTCCACCATGCTCTCCCACAGCTCAGCCTCCGACGCCCACGAGTGCGGGTCGTCCTGGAACTGCGACAGCGACAGGCGCACGAACCCTGGACCGAGCGAGCCGCCGTCTGTGGGGTTGAACGCGGTCGCCTCCACGCCGCCCTGACCGAACAGGCCCTCGAGCTCTCGCACCGTCGCGATCACCACCTCGTCTACGGTGCCCTCCGGTGGGTCGTCCCATCCCCCGCCAGCCCCGGCGCCCATGCCCCCGCCGTTCGATGTGGAGCACTCCGCCAGGTTGACGATACCGGTGGCATTCTCGTAAGGGACGAACGGGTCGTGCGACGCCCGTGCCACCGCGTCGGCGAAGGCGCCCTCCAGCCGGTGACGCACCTCGGGCGGGCAGCATGTGGACGGTGACGTGGTCGATGGGACGTCGTCGCTGATGTTCGAGCGCGTGATCACCGGCGCGGGTCGTCGCGTGATGCCGCATCTTTTCGTACCGCTGACGATGGGTCGACCGGGTTTAATCGACGGGCGCGATCCCGCCGAAGTGGCGCACGCCGACGCGTGCGACGTCATCTGTCAGTCTGTTGCGAAAGTGTCGTCCGCCTCTTGGCCAAAAAGTTGGATTGATTCCGCCCACACCAAAGCGTCGTGTCGTCGTGTGACACGCGAGGATCGCGAGAGGACGTGTGTGGCCGACGAGGTAGATCTACGTAGATGGTGAAGGTTCAGGTGCTGTACTTCGCGCGCGCGAGGGAGGCGACGGGGGGAATGACGGAGGAGTCGTTCGAGGTCGGGGGTGCCGCCGACACGGACACTCTGAGGGCCGCGCTCGTCGCGAAGCACCCGTCGCTGGAGTCGGTGCTGGAGTCGTGCGTGCTCGCGGTGAACCAGGAGTACGCCACGGAGAACACCGCGCTGGGCGAGGGGTGCGAGGTGGCCATCATCCCCCCAATCAGCGGCGGGTAAGGGTAGTCGCACGATGGAAGTCGACGATGGAGAACGAAGATGACTCGAGGGTTGGCTCGGTGGCGGACGACGACGCGGGCAACACGTCTAATATTCCTTTTACACACGAGACGTCACGAACATCCCACGACAACACAGTTATATAACCCTCGCAGTAGAGAACCGCACACCACTCATCATCTCTTCTTGCCCGCGACAGCTAGCGCCGGCGCCGTCGTACCCGCCGCGGTGGACAGTATGTAGTTCCACACGATGGAGCAGCAGCTCATGTACAGCACCTGGAACTTGAGGGGCACGACCGCGAAGTTGACCGACGCCGCGGGCACCCAGAACGCCCAACCCCGCTTCAGCGTGGGCAGCATGTCGCGCCTGATCTTCTCGGGGTACTCGCCCATCTTGCCCTGCAGCGCGAAGGTCCACGCGAAGAACGTGGTGACCACGACGGGCCCGAGCACCGCCTGGTTGAGGAACACCTTGGCGGCGAACGGGCGGAAGTTGGCGGCGAGTGACGCGGCGGCGTTCGTGGGGAAGTAACCCGCTAGGGCGCCGTACCAGAAGTGCTGCGCGGGGCCGTAGAAGACGAAGTTGTACGCGCACTGCCTGGCGGTGCGGATCATGTCGAGGGGCGTCGAGGGGTTGATGTCGGTGCCCTTGGCGCCCTTCTTGTTCGTGCTCGCCTTGGCAGCCTTGGCGGTGGATCTGTTGGTGATTGTCTGGGCGAGGACGTCGCCCACGATGCCCAGGCCCGCGCACGTCACCGCAGCCTTGAGGATGACCCCGCCCTGCCCCGGGGCGGATGAGGCGGACCCGGGCCCCGGCGCGGAGGAGAACGAGACCGAGCCGGAGCCGGTCCTGGGGGTGAACCGGGTGGCGCCGCGCTTGCCGGGGCCACCTCCCCCGATGGGGAACCTGCCGCCGGCCGCTCGAACCACGCCCGAGATGCCCCTCATCGTGCGGAAGAAGCGCGGGTGGTTGTGTCTGTCGTTGTCTGGCGGCGAGTTGGTTCAAAAAGCCAAGGAGTTGGTTGTGGAGAGCTCCTTGTCACCTTGTTGAAAGATCTCAAAGCAAAACTCCGAAAGGGCGGAGGGTGAAAAGTCGATCAACGAGAATTGATTTCACCCACAAGGCACCCCACGGTTCACAAACCGTAAATTCGTCCGAAAATTCGAAAACCAAACCGAAATTCTCACCGAACGCTCGCACGAAGAGGCCGGCTGACACGTCAGGTTTTCTCCTCTCGCCGCAACCGCCGACCCATTGGGCCCATTGAACGGAGCACGATGTCCGCTATCACCTCCGCCCCCGTTGTGCTCTCCTCGCGCGCCCGCGTCGCCGGCGCCGCCGTGCGCGCCGCCGCGCCCGCGCGCGTCGCCCCCGCGCGCCGCGCCCAGGTCGTCTGCGCCGCGAAGAAGGGTGCGTCCTCCTTGCCGCCCAACATAACAAAGACTTTTTCCCTCACTCGGGCGCGCCGCCCCGACTGTCGGTGCGGCCCGAGGACGATCCACGGGCCCCGCCGGGACGTGGGTTCGACGTTGAGACGCGTCGTGGTCGTCGATCCACACGATCCACGCGCGTCTGATCCGGGCCCGCCGGCGCGGTCGTCGCGCCGCGCCCGGGTCCCTCGCCGCCGTCGAGCACCCGAGTGCCACGTCTTTTCCAACATCACAACTAACAGTTTGAATTTCTGCGCAGGCCCCGAGCCCCCTCGCGCGGTCGCCGAGCCCCCCACCGGCTCCAGGACGGCGCCTTTCCAGGATCTCGGCGTCGAGGAGCTCGACCCGGAGGTGAGAATCGCGCGATGCCCCCCGAGTACCCGGCACAGCACCGACGTCCAATCGCTTTTTCACAACTGTTGTGAATCCGCCGCCAACACGGCGCGCGCTCCCACGCTTTTTTTCACCCTCCCATCCCCCCTCAGCCCCGTCGAGATCCACCTCGCCGATCCGCCGTGCCGCGTCGCTGACCCGCCGTACGTACCCACTCCCCCCTTGATTCAACAACAGATGGCCGCCATCATGAAGAAGGAGAAGCAGCGCCAGCGCCTCGGCCTCGAACTCATCGCGTCTGAGAACTTCACGTCGAAGGCGGTGATGGACGTGAACGGGTCGTGCCTCACCAACAAGTACTCCGAGGGCCTCCCCGGCAAGCGCTACTACGGCGGTAACGAGTTCATCGACGAGACGGAGAGGCTGTGCCAGAAGCGCGCGCTCGAGGCGTTCAGGCTCAAGGATGACGAGTGGGGCGTCAACGTCCAGGCGCTCTCCGGGTCCCCCGCCAACTTCGCCGTGTACACCGCGCTGCTCAACCCCCACGACAGGATCATGGGCCTCGACCTGCCCCACGGCGGTCACCTCACGCACGGCTTCTACACCCCCAAGAAGAAGATCTCCGCCACCTCCATCTTCTTCGAGTCACTCCCGTACAGGCTGAACGAAGACACCGGGATCATCGACTACGACGCGCTGGAACAAAACGCCATGTTGTACCGCCCCAAGCTGATCATCGCCGGTGCGTCCGCGTACCCACGGAACTACGACTACAAGCGCATGAGGGAGATCTGCGACAAGGTTGGCGCCTACCTCATGTCCGACATGGCGCACATCAGCGGCCTCGTCGCGGCGAACATCGTGGACGATCCCTTCCCCTACTCTGACGTGGTCACCACCACCACGCACAAGTCCCTGAGAGGTCCCCGCGGCGGCATGATCTTCTACAAGAAGGAGCACGAGCAGGCGATCAACAGCGCGGTGTTCCCCGGGCTCCAGGGCGGTCCCCACAACCACACCATCGGCGCCCTCGCCGTGGCGTTGAAGCAGGCGACCACCCCCGAATTTGTCGACTACCAGAAGCAGGTTGTCAAGAATTGCGCCGCGCTCGCCAGCCGACTCACGGAGCTCGGGTACACCCTCGTCTCCGGCGGGACCGATAACCACCTCATCCTCTGCGACCTCCGCCCCAACGGCATCGACGGCGCCAGGGTGGAGCGCATCCTCGACCTCGCGCACATCACCCTCAACAAGAACAGCGTCCCGCGTGACACCTCGGCGCTCATCCCCGGAGGCATCCGCATCGGGGCGCCCGCCATGACCACCCGCGGCATGCTCGAGGAGGACTTCACCCGCGTCGCCGACCTCATCCACAAGGGTGTCGAGATCGCCATCGAGTGCAAGGCGGCGGCGGAGGGGCCCAAGCTCAAGGACTTCAACGAGTACCTCGCCGCTAACGACCGCGCCGACATCAAGGCGTTGCGATCTGAAGTGGAGGACTTCGCGGATGGGTTCCACATGCCCGGAGGAGTCTTCTAATGCCCGGAGGAGTCTTCTAATGCCCGGAGGAGTCTTCTGAGCGGACGTGTTCGTCGGTTCAACCTCGCATTGCACATAGTTTCATATTTACCTGTGTCATAATAGAGATATAGGCGTATAGCCAAACGGAGTATAGCCTCGTCGTCCGCCGCTCTTCGCCAAACAGAACGTCACTTTTTCGTCAACAGTTGACCGTTTGGAAGGGTATTCGGTCGCCCGTGACGAAGTTTGGTTCGTCGTCCGGAGGTTCGCCCGCGTCCATACGGAGGACCGCAGACACGGCGTATCGCGCACGATGTCTCGTCCGTCGGAGCTCGCGAAGCGGATAGCCCATTTCCGCAACAAGGAGCCGAGGTGCGCGCCCGCCCGCGTCAACCAATCCCGCGTCGACCCCCCGACCCACGCCATTCTTTGACGAGAATCTCGGACCGTTACGTAGCGCGCTCCCGTCGCCGACGCGTTCACCCCACCCACCCTGACCGCGCGTTTCCCCGTCCCACCGCAGTCCTGATGATGAAGGGGACGTCCGCGGCAAGTTCTGGTGGCAGAAGAACCCGCCCGACGCGTCGGCATCGTCGACAGATCCCGCGCTCAAGCCCCACAACTCCACGGACGGCCCGCACTCCATCCTCAAGTCCCCCGGCAAGCCCAAGAGCCCAGGCCGGATGACCCGCGCGGAGAGGCACGCGGCCGGCATGGAGAGGGCGCTGAAGGAGCTCGAGCGCGTCGCGGCGCACAACCCCGAGCTCGCAGACGCCCTGGGCCTCATCCAGCGCGGCGAGGACGGAACCATCACCGTGGGATCCCTTCGCCGCGCCGAGGCGGCGCTCCGCGAGAAGTACGCCGCCGCGGCTGAGCGTAAGAAGGCCGAGATGGAGGCGGAGGCGCGCGCCAGGGAGGACGAGGCGGAGCTCGCGAGGCTCAAAGCCGAGCTCGCATCGCCGGGCAGCGCGGCGTCCACGCCGAGACGGGTCAATCCCCCCGAGCCGTCCCGCCGCGGATGGGCGTCGCCGGCGAACCCTTTCCCGGCGGATGCAACCATCTCCCCCGTACCCACCACCCCGGGTGGTGAGGTCAGCCCGAGCCCGATGAAGCAACCGGCGTGGAACCCGACGATCAAGGTGGAATCGGGTCCCAAGTCCCCGGGTGCGACTCCCGCCAAGTCGCCAAAGAAGTCCCCGGGTGGTGACAAGTCCCCGGTTCCACCCCGCACCGTCGCGTCCTACGTGGAGAGGCACGCGCTGCACGCCAGGCGGGCGTTCGATCTCCTCGCGGGTTCACGCGGCGGCACCGACGCGGACACGACGCTCAGTTTCCTTCGACGTTTCTGCGGCGAACGCGACGCGCCCGCCGCCGAGCTCGCGTCACTCGGTCGTTCTCTCAGAAGTTCAACGTTCGGGGATAACGTCACGTTCTCGGACCTGATGGACGCGCTCGGGTTCAGCGCGGACGTCACCTCACCCGCACCTGGCAAGGTCACAAGCATCGCCAAGGCTGCGGCGGACCACTACCCGTACGAGATTGACCACCCTAAACCGCCCACGTTTTCACCCGCCAAGTCGGATGCGTCGTCTGTTCGCAGATCCGCCGACCTCGGACACCGCGTGCACTTCGCCGACGAAGACCTTGAAGGAACACAGGTTGAGGCGCCCGAGCACATGTACCCGCCCCCGCCGGAGGATCCCGCGAAGCCGAGCGCGCCGCCGTCACCCGCGGTCAGTTTCAAGGTTGTTCCGATGGAAACGCCGCCGTCGCCCGAGGCGCCTGCGGCTCCGAGCGCGCCACCCGCGGATGCGTCCCTGACTCAACACGCGGCTTCAGCGGCCACCACCGCCTACGATGCGTACGACGCCGAGGCTGCCGCGACGGCGATGGACGCCGCGCGCGAGGCGATCGCGACGGCGGGACTCGCGGCTTCGCTTCTTCCCCCCGCGGTCGGGCCGGTTCCGCCGGTTCAAGTTCCCGCGGCGGGCGCTGCTGCGGATGCGGCGATAAAGGCTGAGAGGGCCATACTGGAACGGGCCGCTGCGTACCAGCGGGCGATGAGCGGGAGTCCGATGGGTTCGATGGATGTCCCTCCCGGGTCCGCGACGTCGACATCGTCGTCAGCACCCAAACGTAACCCGAGGCTGGACGAGTGGACGGCGGAGGTTACCCGGGCGAGGCGGGAGGTTGAACGGAAGCTCCTTCAGCGCGAGAGCGAACGGGAGGCCAAGGCTGCGCTGGAGGACCAGTGGTCCGCGTTCCTGGAGAAGGACACCGAACCGGCCGATGAATTCTTACGGCAGCTCGCGCGTGAGCACCGAACACGCGCGAAGGAGGTGGAGAGGCTCAAGTCCGAGGCTGCGGTGACGGCTGAGAGGCTGTCGAACGAACTGACGGAGGCGAACCGGAGGGACGAGGCTAAGCGCGAGTTGCTCTCGAAGCTGCACTCCAAGGCGAGCGAGATGGCGAAAGCGGACGCCGAGGCGAGGGAGACGGAGGCGCGGACGAAGGCTGTGAAGGAATCACTCCCGCCGGTCGCCAAGGTTGTGTCGATGCGATTCGACGACTGGCGCGGCGGCGACGCGTCAGTCGCCGCGGCGCCCGCGCTCGCCGAGTTGAGCGCAGTCATCACCCGCGACCTCGACGAGTCCGTGGCGAGGGTGGTGCGCGCGGTGTCCGGCGGCGGGGCATCGTCAAGCGACTCTCAGGTGGGTGCGTCGTTCTACGTCGCGCCGCAGCCCGCGTTCGCATCCGGTCCGTACACGCTGGTGGCGCCCCCCGTGGCTCCGGTGGCGCCGCGGAGGGAGGAACCCGAGATGACGGAGCGACAGCGCGTGGCGTTTGAGCAGCAGATGCAGCTCAACGCCGTGCTCAGGCGGCAGCAAGTGGCGCTGACGCAGCAGCTGGCGATGAGGGAGGCTGAGGAGGCGAGGTCGAGGGTGGGTAACAACCCGCCGTCCAATAACCCGCCGTCCACGCCGCCTCGACACGCGGACGCGATGAAGACGGTGCCGGCGCAGTGGCAGTCGCCGGGTGGGGCCGAGCCGCCTCCGCCCGGGACCACTCCGCCGCCGCCGGCTGCACATTCGGTTCCCGTCGCGCCGGTGGCCCATTCGCCGCCCGCGCCAGTACCCGCGCCGCCTCCCGCCGCCGCGCGTGTTCCCCCGCAGCCGCAGCTGTGGGGTCCTCCTCCCGGTCCTCCCGCGGTGCCGCTGCCCTCCTTCCCGGCTCCAGGTTCGGTTGACCTGAGTGGACAGCCCAGGTGGACCGGGCCGGCGCCGCCGTTGTGGGTACCGGAGACACGCGCGCCGGGGTTTGGTGAACCCAGGGGGGATACTAAGCTCACGGGAAGTACGGGAAGTAGGGACTACGTGTCCGACGCGGTGGAGAACGCGTACAGGTCCACGTTGGAGCAGCAACGTGCGGTGTTCGGGAAGAGGTGAAGAGAGAGTTGGCCTTTTTTTAACAAAGAAATTCTCGAGCCTGTAAACCTACTAGTTCGTGCCACACGTCGACGCGCCATGGCGGCGGCGCGCGCCGCGGCGACCGCTTTTCTCGCGAGGGTGGCGGGTCCACGCGCGTCGAATGCGCGCCGGTCCATCCGCAACGCCGCCTGGAGCCGACGCTCATCGGTGAGCGCGGCTGTCGGCGACGGTGATTCAGCTCCTCCGGTTCGACTCGATCACGCGGACGATGTGCTGGGGGAGGAAAGGACCGGCGAAGGGGTCGTGACGCGGCGTCATACGCTCGGAAAGAGCTTAACGTTTATCGACGTCACGTGTCAGGGAGTGGGGCCGGGCGAGCGCTCGGGGTCGGGCAGCGACGAGGGCGACCCATCTGACTCGTCGTCGCACTTTGTTTTCATCAAGGCGTTCGGCAACATCGGCAAGGCGGTGCGCATAGGGGCCACGATCAGCTTCACGGGCAGGGAGCTCACGCCGATACGACCACGGGAACGGGACAGCATCGCACTGCGCCCGGGATCGTACTCCGTCTCCGTTCCACCCAACGGAGTCTCCCTGCTCAAGGCTACACCGGCGTCGCAGATCGCAAATGCGAGGCCGTGGGACCCCACCGCCAAACGCGTCGACGGAACCACGGGCCCGCGAGGGGGCGGTCCCATCTCGGTGGACACCACCGGACGCGCACCTGTCGCACAGCTGTGCAAGTCCCTCGTGGCTGTCGGCCGGTGCGGGGACCCAAACTGCGTTCGGCGCCACGATATATCCGACACCGAGCTCCGCGAAGTTCGAAACGCCCGGGAGGAGTCGAGGGCGAGGTCGGCAGCCGCGGTGGCCAGAGAGTTCGACCCCGACGACCCACACGCGCACGAGACCAAGGCGAGCAAGCAGGACAGCGACCGGATATTCGCCGATTGGATCGTGCGGACGTTCGGGCTGGTGGGGGCGGGCGACGCGGAGGTGGCGGCGACGAAAGCGGCGGCGGGTGACCTCGGGAGAACGCGACGCGACGGGGATGTGAACGCACGTGGGGGTGACGGGGGTGGCGGGAACGTGCACGGGGGTGACGGGACCTCATCGGTGAGTACATCGATGCAATCCCGTCGGCACAGGGTCGCGGACATCGCGGGGGGCGGCGGCGTTCTTTCGTTTGAGCTTCACGTCCGACACGGGCTGGGCGCGACGCTGTGCGACCCCGCGGCGGTGTCCGTGTCCGCCAGGCAGATGAACACGTGGAAGAACCTGCGGAAGAAGGCATCCCGCGCGGGTGTCGGGTCGCCGGAGTACCGCGCGTGGCAGAGGGCGGAGTCGTGGGTGAACGTGGCTCGGGCCGAGGAGACGCGGCGGCGGAGGGAACA
>Ga0302116_1000442_pt1 | contig 24901 bp, 21 predicted proteins | sample AG5_SCM_MG_FD_203124 | JGI IMG/M metagenome (GOLD analysis project Ga0302116, IMG submission 203124) | Marine microbial communities from Western Arctic Ocean, Canada - AG5_SCM | ecosystem: Environmental > Aquatic > Marine > Oceanic | place: Canada: Western Arctic Ocean | collected 2017-10-01 | reverse complement strand
ATTCCGAGTACGGATCACTGCGCCGAGCGAAGCGAGGCGCATTTTTAATGAATGACGAGCGAAACAAACAGAGCGAGCCAAACGAATTGGGTGGAATAATGTTAGCTTAGTAGTGGATATAGCCATTATTATGTCTGTAGCCTTCATTGCGAGTATGCTCGTCTTCCAAAAGGCTCGCTTCGCTTCGCTTCGCTCGCTCACCTCAGCTCTCCCTCGTAGATCCACTTGGAGAGCATTTCCAAGTAGGGTTTGCTCCCGATCTCCATAAGGTAGCCCAGCACCCTGCCGGACCTCTCGTCGCCTCCTGCGCCGGAGCAAGAGTGGGTAAGTCGCGAGTTTGTCACAACAACCAGTGTTTTTTTGTTGCTGGCTCGCTTCGCTCGCGGCTCGCTTCGCTCGCGGCTCGCTCACCTCCGACCCTGCCTATCACATTGTGCAGAACGTTGAGTGCCTCCCCCCCCACAGCGCCCTTGAGCTCTTGGAGGAAGTTTACCAAAATTGTCATTGTGCGTAACGAGGGCTGCACGTGCAGGTGCAATTTTTGGAGAGACAGCTTGTTCTGCCGCATTTCGGATTCCATCTGTCCAACACCGATCAAATACTCCTTGAGGAGCAAGTTGACGGCGCTCGCTAGCGCGTGAGACACGCTGCCAAATTCGTACCGGTAGCGGAGCTTGCACCATCTGTCGCAGTAGACGAACTTTCCGCAGATGGGGAGAATTCTCTCACACAGGTAAACCAACGAGGAGTCGAGGGAGGATTCGGATTCGGTTTCGGTTTCGAATTTGGTGGTGTTGACGGAAAATTTTGTGGTGAGGTTGGTGGAGTTGGTGGTTGAGGTGATGAAGTCGCCTTGGAAGCCCATCATGGCAGAGAGGCACTCGTTGAGGAGCAGGTTCTCTTGTTTTTGGAGTGATGGGGGAGGGTTTATTTTGGCTTTGACTTTGACGTTAGCTTTGGGGTCGGCATTTTCAATTTCATTTTCATTTTCGTCACATTCTCCGCCATGGCCAGTCAGGAAGGGGCGGTCCCAATTCCACCTGGGCGTCGTAGGCGTATTCGCCTTTACCACCTCCCAAGAGGAGCCAGCGTCAAAGTCTAGAAGGCCGCTGCTATCATTGTAATCGTCGTTGTCATTGTCTCCCTCACCGTCGAAATTGAGGCCTCGGTTGGAGTCTTGGCTGTGGCTGTGGCTGTATTGGGGGAGCTGGGTGGTGTCCACGAGACCAATGTCGGAAAAGAACTCTGTCAGATCGAGAAGAGACCCATTAGGATTGAGCATCGACTGAGATAATGTTAGAAACCGGCCGGTTGAAACTGACTGAAGTCGAATGGTGGAGCCAGAGAGAATTAGCGCGGTGGAGGAGGGGGAGGGGGAGGGGAAGGCATTGTCGTCCCCAGACCGAATTATCCACTTTTCACCCTGGCCAACGAGACCACGGAAAAACCCGACCTTCCAAGATGGCGCCAACACGTCGAAACTCTGCCCATCGCCAGCGACAGTCACATCTTGGCTGCTGACCATCTTAACGCCCAAGAATCGGTCATTGGTGTGGCTGCTGTGGATCATAGTGTTATTGGCCCCACGAGTCGCCGGAACACCCTTTAGTCTCAGACAAACTGTGTCGCCGAAATGAGCGCAGTTGGCATACTCGGAGGAGTTATTATCGTTTTGTTGGGACGGCGGCTGAGGAACCAAACTACTCGGGTTTATCAGCTCAAAACACTCCATCGGATTTCCACTACCCGTCCCAGTCACAGATGCAACACCGGGGACTGGTCTATTCACTTCGGAATGGGAATGGAGGGTTTTGCTGGGGAACTTCAGCTCAATCGCACGGTGCAATATTGTCGATTTTAACACGATTTTCGTATTGAATTGTAGAGTTAGGGAGGGGTCAGCTGACAAGGTCTGTGCAGCTATCTTTGTGAATAGGGGTTTGGGAGATTTAGTTTTCGTTTTTGTTGGGGGGGAGAATGTAGCTGTTTTCGTGGAAGCTTTCAGGTTCACATCTATCTCCTCGAGGAGATTGATGATGCCTTCCATTTTAGAGCTTTGGGTGGATATGGTGTTGAGGTCAACATTGCCATCGATTTTGTGAGGATCGTTCTCATAGTTGTACGACATGGTAGAGCTTTACTCTCAAAACCACTGAGATTTGGAATTGTGTCTACAATGTCCGGGGCAGAGCTTTTTCGACCCTAAGCCCACTGCAACCTATAAATGGAATTTTAAACTCATATACATATTTTGAATTTGTGATTTCGTCGTGAAACCTTTAACCTATTTAACCTAACCTTCGTCGTGGATTAGAAGTCCTCCCTCCCTCTCTGCGACTCTTATATGGAAAATTGCGATTGCATAACGAGATGCTTCACAAAAAAAAAAGCGGAAACAAAACCATCTTATCATTATTCGCCCCTGGGGAGTCCTCACCCACCTACCCCACAGAGTGTGCTTCGAACGACAAATTATGGGGCAATGATTGATGGTCTGGAACGTGAGAAAGCCCATTCAAACGTACAAGACGATGTTTCCCCCAAGAAGAAGCGCGTGTCGATTGCCACAGTCCCGAGCAATTCAACCAATCCAACTTCAATTAAGAGTGAAAATCCTTCATCCAGCTTCAAGTTGTCCCACCCCGATAGCTCGTCGATAAGCAAGACAGAAACACTCACGGACAAATACGTGCTGCTGGAAGTTCTTGGTGTTGGTTCCACCTCCACTTGTCACCGTTGTCTCAACAAATCCACAAATGTTTCGTACGCTTGCAAAATTATTGACAAGCGCCACATTGAGCAGCGGTTCCGGGGTCTTCTCCAACAGTTCTACGTCGAAATAGAGGCTCTCAAGGCCCTTGACCACCCTAATATAATTTCCCTGGAGGACGTGTATGTAACAACTGACAAGATCTACATGGTCATGGAGTTGATGGAAGGGGGTGAGCTCTTCGACTACGTGGTGGAGAAGGGGACGCTGACAGAGGAGGAGGCGAGTGAAATGGTTCGAAAGATAACGTCGGCTGTTGTGTACATGCACAAGAAGAATATAATTCACCGGGACATGAAGCCTGAGAACTTGCTCTTGACTCGCAACAACAACAACACGAACAAAAGCAATAACAACAGCAACACCAACACCAACTCCAACACCAACACCAACAACAACACCCCAGAGGTAAAAATTATTGATTTTGGACTCAGCAAATTTCTGCAAAACGAACCAACAGCTAGGAGTTTTTTGGGCACAAGAGGATACCTCGCACCCGAAATGCTACAGCGCCGGGACTATGACAAGGCGGTCGACATTTGGGCTTTGGGTGTAATCGTCTTCGTTCTGCTGTGCGGGTGCTTGCCCTTTGACGATGACAGCACTGCCGTACCGACCGACGAGGTTGTCAAGGAAAAATTCGTCTTGCGTTTTCCGCGGTGGGCGAAGAATCTCTCGGAGAGCGCGAAGGACTTGCTGATGCACCTTCTCGACTGCAACCCAAAGACTCGGTACACAGCCGACCAGGCCATGCTCCACCCGTGGGTTAAGGGAAAGAGCGTCAAGAAGGACAACTTCCTGCAAAGTCCCAGGATTATCAAAACGCCCATGACCGGCAACAGAAATGCCAAGAACGTGAAGAACAGGGTTGCCGAGCTGGTTAGCGGCAGGAGGAAGGAGAACACAGTAAATGCTTCGCCACAGACGAACAATCGGGGGGGTATAAAAAGTAAGGGGGGTGGCAAAGCGGGAGGGAGCAAGGGGAACGTTGGAAATCTCGTCAGAAAGAACTCGATTTAAAAACTACAAGGGCATCTTAAACGCCATCTTAAAATTACTCTTCATAATGTAAATCAATATTTGCCCCCAACGCTCCGTCTCCTAAATACATATCGGGCCTCTTCTCATCCAATTCATCCAACTCCTTAACACTAACCTGGTAGCAGTCCAATCCGTCCTTGTTCAAAATCGCATCGTCGCAGTTGATTTTGTCGATCAAGTAATATCCCAAAACGTCCGCACCGGCTAAGAAGCAGCTGTGCAAGCACGTGTTTCCATTCTTGTCCTGACTGTTAATCAAGCACCCGCTCGTAATTAGCAGCTTGGCGATTGCCTTCGAATTAACCTGGCATGCTGTGTGCAGCAGCGTCAGTTTGTTGCTGGTGACCATGTTTACATCAAAATCGGCGAACTCATGCTCCATATCTAAATCCATATCTAACCCCCCCCCCTCGAAGAAGTAGTTCAACGCCTCCTTAACTTTGTCAATCCGCCGGTGGCGAACCCATGAGAAGTAAACCGGGTCCCTCTCCCACTCTCCCTCCTCCCCCAGGCCCGGCCCCAAACCAAAGAACATGTTCTTACGGTGCAGGTAACCTCGAAATCTGGATTGTATTTTCACTGACATCCAGTACTGATAGTCGTAGAACTCTCGCCAGTATCTCACGTACTTAATCGCTGCGTCTCGCCTGCACAGTGACTGGAGGATAATGGCAGAAACTTGTTTCAAATTGGCCATTTTTCGGGCCAAAATCCCCCGAAGAATTGCTTGAACCTTGCACGCCGCACTGTCGTTTCTCATTTCAATTTCTAACTTCCTGATGCTCGTGAGCAGCACCTTGGCACCCCTGGCGCTGAAATTTCTGAAGCAACACTGCAAGACTACAGCTGCTTCGAACTCGTTCTTGTTCAGATCGAGCAAAAAAGCTCTCCTCGTCTTTGCGAGTTTTCGCCCCGCTTTTCCTCTCCCAACTCTCTGTAGGAGCGAGCGTGCAGCAAATTGAACCGTCAGCTCTTTCAACTTCTGTCTTGCCAGTGCAGCTCTGATCTTGGTTTGAAGTTTCGTGGCGCAAATTTCGCGCAAGGAGAAATTGACATCCTGCCTCCTTTTTAAATTCGCATACGCAAGCTTCCTTCTCACGTGTGCTTGGACCGCAGTTGCTGCACCGCCCCTCTCCTCCTCCTTCTTCCTCATTTCGCTCACTCTCAGCTTTGCCCTGCCCGCCCGGGCCTTGCTTTGAATCATTGTCGCGGCAATCATTCTCTGGACAATCTCAAATATTTTTTGTTTCCCCAAGCACTGACGAATTTTCGTTTGGATAACAACTGAAGAAATGTTTTGGAGCTGCTCGAGCTGATCCGCCTGCAATTCCAATTGCGCGCGTCTCCTCGCGACCCTTTTATTCGCCTTGTGGGGTCTGAAAATGTTTGTTTGGATGGTTGTGGCAGCACGAATCTTCCCCTCCATTTTCGAAGTTGCTTCACGCCTCACAAACTCAATTTTCTTCCGAGAAATATTGAGCCGGGCTCTGTGCCGAGCAAGGAATATGTTAGTTTAGTGGTGGATATTGATGTGGCTCACTCACTAACTAACCTGCATTGAATCTTTACGGCGCACAAGTTCGACAACCGCAAGTGTTTGACGAATTCCTTGGCATTGTACTCTCGAATCTTGGACTGGACCAAAATTGCGCACGTCTCCCTGACCCTCGCAAACCGAATTTTCTCAGCCATCGCTCCCTTCTGTTTCGCAAGGTGTTTAGCGTTTAACAACCTGGACCGAATCGTTTTTTGGATCGTCACCGACGAGGCAAATGCCTTCATTTTTAGTTTCATCTTTGTGATTTTTCTCCGCCTCTCCTTCAAGTCGTCGAAAAACCTCTTGGCGGTGTTTCTTCGAGCGCACGATTGAATCAACACAGCCGAGTTGAACAGGTGCTCAAACTTTAAGTTGAAAAGTTCAAAATATATCTTCCGAGCGAACATGATTCTAGCCTGGGTTTGTATGTAAATTGCGGCATTGTGCGCCTCAACTAGCTTCCAGTAGTTCCGTCGTGCGACGTAAAACCTGTATTTCGTCTGTACTGTTATGGCGGAGGTTGACAAGTTGCTGTTGTGGACTTTCATATTCGTGGTCCTTTTTCTCGCGATTTTGGATCGGCAAATTGCCTGGATTTTGGTGCAACAATTGTTTTTGAGCTCAGTCAGCTCGTTGTACCGCTGTTGCCTACCTTTCAATTGCTTCACCGACGCCATAATTCTCGCTCTATTCTGCAGCACTATTGCGCTGTGAAGCTGCAAATTGTTGCACCTTTCGCGCAAGAGATTTGTCTTCTTTTTGGCAATGTTTGCTCGGACGTGCCGCTGGATTGAGATAGCGGAGCTATGATGCAGGACTAGCAATTTTGTGCGGCGCACTGCCAGACAAATTCTTATTCTGCTCTGGATTTTTGTCGCCGAGAAAATGGATTTGTTGTGAATTTCTTTTGCCCTTCTGGATCTAAACTTGCGCTGCAAGATTGTCGCGGAGAAGTTTTGCAGGTTATTCCTCTTGTAGATCAGCTTGTTCACGCAACGAACAGCCCTTTTTTTCCTGGCGAGCTTCTGCAAAGTGATCGTAGAACTGTTGAATTTCCTATTCTCGAACAAAGCAGCTAAAGTTCGTTTCGCAATGACCACCCGGAAGGCCCGCTGGAGGCACAAAGTAGAGTGCTGCTTGATCCTCGTTTGGTGAACGACCCGCTTGGCCAAGGTGGCCCGCATGGTTTGCTGAAGTCTCGTTGCAGCTCCAATTTGAGATTTTTCCAAAAATATTATTTGGAGCATTTTTAGTTTTTTTTTGGCAATGATTGCTCTGGCAAAGTTCTGCAACTTCGTGCTAGCGCGCAGCTGCATTATTTTGTAGGTTAGCGCGCTTCTTGCGGTCGAGCTCCGGAGAGCGCTTTGCATCACCACTGCTGCTGAAAACTGGAGCTTCTTAGCTTTGAGAACTCGCAATGCCAGAATTTTTCGAATTTTCGTTTGAATTGTTTTGGCCGATGAGTAGTGAACGAGCGGTTTTTTGAACCTCCAAAATATTAGTCTTCCGCGAAGAATCTTTTGAATGTACTTCGCGGAAGCGCGCCGGGATATTAATCGTTCAAAAGCAATTTTTGTCCCAGCGATGGCAAAGTTTCGCCGAGCTATGGATTGAACTTTAACGGCGTGACTCTGCTTAATCGCCGCTGTGCGAATGATTTCCTTTACGAAGTTGGGGGTGTGAATTTGAAGCGACGTGTTCCCGGGGGAATCCTCGTCGTCGATTCTTGAGAGATGGCACACATTTATGATCTGCTTGATGAAAACGGTTCTAACGTCGAGGCTTGACGAGAGAGGGGCATTCTTATTGAAATTGTTCGAGGTGAGGGAAGTGGGGGGAGCCTCGTTGTGGTTGTGGGAGGCGGCAGACAAGTGTTCTTTGATGTCATTTGCGTTGAAAGAGGGGAGAGCAAACGTGGGGATCTGAAAGTTCGTCGATGCATCGTAAATTGGATCGTAGAAGGTGATTGTGGTTGTGTCGGCAGTGGTTGTGGTGAAGGCCGAAATGTCAAGAATTATGTCATCTATTGCCACCTTGTCTCGGAAGAAGGGCGGCAAGCGGTTCTTGTCGTCGGCGGACTTCTTATTGGGCGCGTTGCTATTGGTGGTGGCGGTGCTCGGGTCGTTCACCTTGAGAAGAACCAAGAACTTTTTCCCAGCCTTGCCCGTCTGCTGCATATACCGCGGAACGTTGGACTTAGCCTTTGGGAGCTCAATTTGGCGGAAAGCCAGTCGTTTGATGAGGGTCTCGTAAAACTTGTCTCGCTCGATTGCCGTTTTTTTGCTCACGAACGACATTTTCAAGCGCGACTTCGTGTTCAAGGTTTCTTTCTTCACAGGGTCGGTCGCTTCAAAAAATATTTGATCGTTGAGGTGCCACACTTCCACAGAATGGAAGGAACCGTCGAGCGTTGTTTGCGACTTGTGGTTCGGGAATTCCTCCTTGTAATTTATTGAGGGGTCAGGAGTGCTTTTGGATATTGTTGAGGAGGAGGAGGAGGAGGAGAAGGAGGAGATTGAGGGGCGGGGGGAGGAAAAAGAGGGGGGGGGGGGCTTCTTAGCTTTCTTCTGCAAGCTCGACGCCGATGCAAACGAGGGTGGCGGAAGAGGTGCCAGCGACGAGTTTTCTGGTGTTTGTTGTTGTTGTTGTTGTTGTTGTTGTTTTTGTTGTAATTGTTGCTGTCGAGAGTGACGTTTTTCTTTCCCTTTGTGTTTCTTCTTGTTAGGGTGCAGCGGGGGACCCTGTGTGGGGTTCTTTTGGTGTATGTGTTTAGACTCAGTGTCGTCGTCTTCATTCTCACTCGTTTCAACCAAAGATAACGAGTTGTCTCTGCTGTCACTACGGTTTCGATCCAAGGCAGTCATGGTTTCCTCTGCCCTTCGTTTCTTCTCTTCCCAACCCAAAGTATCCTTCTTAACATCATCAAGAGTGGAGGTGGCTTGATTTAGCCAATCCATAGCAGAGCTCATTTTGAAGTCGGGGAAGTTGTTGATGGAATTGATGTCGGTTGGTTGTTATATTTTGTGTAGGGGGCTTTAAGAACGTCGTCAATATGGTGACGAGCCTCTGGTTCTGGTTTGGAACATGGTATCCAATTTGTTGCAGATATTGCATAAAAAAAGGAAAAATTCTTTTCTCCTTGTTTCTCCTCATTTTTTATTTTTTCTTATATGCTATAATAGCATATATAGCTTTGAATGCCTAGAAACAGTTTGTAAACATTTGTTAAAGTTACAAATGACAAGGAGGCTCGGTGCATATTAATGACGACCACGCAAATCAAATCACAATACTATTTTGGAAGATCACATAAACTCGAATCCAACTCATGAGCTTGCCAATTACAACTTCGTTTCATAAACCTCCACCAACATCACCCACAACGAACTCTAGGTTCAAACAAATAATATTGTTCCTGCTACTCTCCTTTCTTTACATGTCCTACAAAGACAACAACATCCTGTCAACCACACACCCTTCTGTGCATAAGTACGTTGCCTTAAAGCCTCATGAAGGAATTGGCGTCAAGGGTTCGGAAATATGGAACCGTGTGTACGGAAACAATGAGCCTGAGCCAGAGCCAGAGCAAGAGCCTGAGCCTGAGCCAAAGCCTAAGCCAAACACCTCCCCCTCCTCCTCCCCACATCCACCGAAAGTAGAACCTGAGTCGCCTCCTTCTGTCCCTCATTTCCCCGATCTTACCTCGATTTACCCGGCAGCCCCATCATCAACTTTTCCCACAACCCAGAAACGAGGCGTAATATCTCCTTCCTCCTCCTCCTCCTCCACCAGCATACAATTTAAGACAGACGCTGATTTTTCCAACAGCTACTCGATCGGGTTCTTCTGTCGCGTTCTGATCGGCTCGCTAAACAATGTCAAGCACGTTTTAAAGCGGTCTCCAGCGTCCTTGAACAACAAGTGCGGAGGAAAACAAACTACAGCGCACGGCATGCCGTTCCTCTGCGACTGGCCAGTTGGAGAAATGGTAACGTACTCGCTGAGCAGCTTGCTCAGCGTCAACCTCGTTCCAGAAACGTCTGCCGCGGTGTTGTCAAATTCCAAAGTGGATAACTCGTTCACTCCAGCTCCGAGCGCAGAGGTCTGCACCGGTCAGCAGTACAAGCTGCTGGACATGGCCTACGTGAAGAACGAAGCGGACCTGAGTTTTTTTTCTGCTCAGCAGGTGAGGGATGGGGTAAAGGATATCGACGTGAGAGTGTTGGAGCAGGTCGCGGCCTTTGTTCTAGACCACGGCGCAAACGATGACATGAATAAGCTCATATCGAGGTGGGGGTCAGCTGGCTCGGAAAAAATTGCAGACGGAAAGATATTTGATCAAGTTCTGGATGCCTTTCTGCTTGACTTCTTGGTAGACATGTGCGACAGATTCGGAAGCAACGTCGTCCAATTTCGAATTGGCTTCAACAACTTGTTGCCAATTGGACCTGGCAGCGATCCACACTGCAACGCGGGGAACTTTGTAATTGACGAGGGCAGCAGCAAGCTGTTTTTGATTGACAACGGGAAAAGTTTGCACTGTCGAACATTTCTTGACAACTCTATGCGCAATAACCGGAAATTGGGAGTAGAGGTTTTGTCTACAGCGAAAATAGCCGAGACGGTCAGTCTGAAGCAGGAGGTGAGTGAATGATTTGATTTGGTATTGTTTACATTTCACCTAACAACAAGTGCGCGAAATGAAGGACGACTCCTTCTTGTCGGTCAATCGGAACTATGCAGCCCACCCTATATGCGCCTTCACCCCTGCAACCTTGAACAAGCTCCTCTCTTTAGTCAAAAAAAATTATGTCAGCGACTCAATTGGCGAATTGGAGGGCATGTCGGCTCTCGGGTACTACTCTAGCGACGGATTCTTGGGGCACACCGAGCGGATACGATCGCAGGTGAGTGAGCGATTTGAGCGGAGCGGGGGGGGAAGGGTTGCGGAAGCGAAGCCAACTAACAATTGTTTTTGGTTTCACAGATCACAGATGGAGCAAATGGCAGCATATCAAAGCTGATAGATTTCTCCACGCTATCGAACGTTCTCGTGGGCGTCGACCACCGAGCAAATTTGGTTATTGAGCATGTAATGATCAACTGTATGAGCTGCGAGGGCGTGGATGCTGTTGAGGTTGAGGTTAGGGAATTTGAGAACATACAGCAGATTTTGAGTGCGGTGAATGGATTCGGTGCGGCCAAGGGCGACGCATTTAGCGGCTGCGTGAAAGTTGCCGCGTCTGGAAGCGTTCTGCACGCCGTCAACGCAGTCGAGGTTTTTACCAACAACCTTGAAATGCTCATAAAAGTGGCAAAAGCTAAGGAGGTCGATGTTGGAGGGGTTCAGCTCCTAGAGGTGACGACGAAAAACAACGAGCAAATTAGATTCGCGGTCCACGTTATTGGTGATGGGTTTGCTGATTCGAATTGGGTAGCCAATGCGGTTGCCACGGTGGACAGGGACAGCGGCGCAATGACTGATTTGAATGCGGGGTTTCTGAGCCTTTTCAGCACGCTCAGCTACGTTGATAAAGGGGCGATTGATTCCATCGAGGCCGCGAAGATTGCGAATCTACTCGACAATAAAGTTATATACGTGAATAACAACAAGAAGGACGAAAAGAGGAAAAACCAGGATGACATGAAAATCACTGTTCGACTCACGAAGGAAGAGGTCATGGCGGTGGACGTCAAAGTGAGAATTTATCTTTGGGACTTCATGACCTTTCACGATTACGCAATCGACGGAAACGGGGGCCTTAACTGGCATCAGACCATCCAGGCAGAGCGAGCCAAATTCGACAAGGAGGAAGCTTTGTTCATGGAGGCTTTTGAAGTCGCAGCAGAATCGCCTTAAGAGCTAATAATTCGGCAAATAAGAAGTAGACTTCTATTCTTTGGACATAACTTTCATATGAGGATTTTGGGAAGTGGTAGGAACCCCCATCAGCTCTGCCATCTCTGGTGTCATTACAATCGGCTTGTCATCATGCTTTTTCTGAACTGCCGAGGATCTCTTATGCCCATGCTGAGGAGAATCAAACGTATATTGCTCTTTAAAATTCCTAACTTTCACCCCATCCTCTTTGTGAAACGTTTCTATGTTGGCTTTCTTGTCCATTGGTGTGGTAGTGGTGCAGAATGTTCTTTGTTCTTGAATAAAATTAAAAAAAAAAAAAATTTGAAAAAAATTAAATATTTCCAGCTTCAACTACCACAAAAATGTCAGGGACTGGAGGAAAGTCATCGTCAACGCATCGCGGGTGACCCCGGTCGTAAATGTCAGGGACTGGAAAGTCATCGTCAACGCATCGCGGGTGACCCCGGTCGTTTAACCCCGCGAATCAAACTTATTGGCAGACATCCCACCCCCCTCAGCATTCACCATAACCAAATATTTACATGACTACTGCTAATGAGCACCACAAGTGGCTCAAGAGGCGTGATTGGCCCGCGGTACTAGATGTTATTTATGGAGATGGGCATGGACGACTGCCACATCATTGGCTCGCAGCGAAAGCTCAAACACACACACATTATCTTGCCTTTGTGCCCACGGGCGTGCAGTCGATTTGCTTGAATGACGAGGCCCTCACCACACGAGACAAGAAAGGCGAAACTCCCATCGACATTGCCCGTAGGAGTGGAGCCTGTGCTGAGATCATCGGCTTGCTCTCCCAAACTCCCGAGGAAGCTCGTTCGTTGGGCAAGGAGATGTTCCGCTTGTAAGCACCAGTGGCTTTTTGGATGGATGAGATGATTTTGTGGATCCAATCACGATCGTGGGCAGACTGTCACAAGTTCATCGATGAGCACGATGACGAGTTGGTGCGTGAAGGGCACAAATACAGCCAAGGACATCCCCTCCACCCCCTTCCCCACCCTCCTCCGAAAACACCTCCCCAAAAAGTTCGTCGACTCGTCAATCTTCGGCACCGACAACAACGCTTGCACGTTCATCAAAAACATGAAGTACGACAAGGCTGAGCTGGTCGAGGTGGAGGACGTGCTGAAGAAACCGACTCGCAAATTCGACGTCTGCAAGACCAACACGACGAAAACGTGCGCACGGTGCAAAACCAGCTTCTTCTGCAGCGCCGAGTGCCAGAAGTCAGCGTGGAAGAAGCACAAGAAAACGTGAAAGGCCCCGACCACTCCTCCAACAAGTGTGGCCGAATTGCGGGTTTTGCATGAGGGCATGCTCCTCCTCAAACGGTGCATCCAGGAGCCTGGAGCTGGAGACGGACCCACAAGTGTGGTATTAGATTTCTTGAGAACCGACTCGGCGTAGAGCATAAAAAACAACGAAAGAACTCAGAAAAAGGCCGAATACCAATTTTATTAACAGGAAATCTGAAGGTTTCATAAATTATAAATTATTTTGTTACAGAGAATTCCTTCGAACAACCGCTGAATTCTTTAACCTTGCCGAGCAGGTCTTTGCTAGCTCCGTAATGGCAAATTCTATACGTGCCCGGCAGTAAAATGTTATCCTCTTGGATCACCTCTGACATATCCCACGTAATAGTTGCTTGGCTCCTTCCCGCATGACCAATCCCCCCCTTCCACTCAAACTTGGTGCACCAATCAGAATCCACATACATTTTAGTATACGAGCCATCTTCGTTGTTCTTAAGGTCGACACTGCTAAATGAGCCTTCGAGCCTCTGGTTGTTGCGGGGATTTGCGCTTCGGAAAACAACTTGAACGCTGTCGCCGATAGTGTAGCTGTCCTTCGCGTCCGTCACGATGTTGCCGTACTTCTCGCCCAAACCGACGAAATCAGAAATGACCGGTGGGACAAAACTGACCTGGCTCGACAAGAGGTCCTTCGGGCTTTCGTCAGTCGTGGTGGCTTCATCATTCAACAAATTTCTCAAAATTCTCCCCATCTCCTGGATATATCCGGCAAGAGTGTGGGGACCGTAGAGAGTCGACGCAGCTTCATAGCGCTGTCCTTGGTACTTAATAATGATGGGTTAGATGTTGTGGCTCGCCGCTCTCCTCTCTCAGCTCTCCTCTCTCACTCACCTCTTCAAAAGTTGTGATGTAGTGGGTGTAGCTGTTTGCCAGACCTGCAATTACAACCTCTACTTCTTCTCCATCTGGCAGGACATTGCTGTCGATAATGATTTCCTTCATCATTTTGCGCATTCGCCTGCCTGCCATTGTGGTGAACTCTCCGGGTACGTTCAATATGAAAAGAGGCCCGACCCTGAAAACTGAGATGGGAACGGTCACGGGATCCCAGTTGTACGGTTTGTGGCAGTCGCCAGTGTTCAGTAAAATTGGTTTGGGCGCTTGGCAGGCAATTTCTTCCTTGGTCGGTTCGGAGAGGAAGCCCGACACAACGTTCCAAAATGGGGAGCTCGTATTGGACCCCTGAGTGAAGTCCATCATGCCCGGACCATCCGTGGTTCCCGCGGCAAACGAATAGCCCAACGACGCGTGGCAGGTCTTCGCTGTCGATCCGTCCTCCATCGTGACGGAAAGGTCGTTCATGTTGATGAACGAATGACGGAAGTCCACGATTGAGCCGTCAATAGGAGTAGTGGCGGCGTTTTTTAGTTTCATGGCGTGCTCAAATTGCTTCGAACCGATAATCTTCGTGCTCTCAAAGATATCGCCGTTGGTGCCAGGGCCGAACGAGACGCACTTTTCAGATCTACCGTTACAAGTAGAAGTTCCAAGGTCACACGGCAAGCCAGTGTCGAGACACTTGGGCCCATTCGTGTTTGGAGAAACATCCCCCAGATTTGTTGAGGCAAACGCGGCAACAAATTTGCCCTTCGCCCCGGGCATCGTTGCATCACCGTTCATCTTCTTCTCAACCAAGTAAGAAGCGAGGCCTCGGTTGTCGCCAGAAATCAACCCGTTGGTGGAGTTCAGGGAGGTACCATGCACGGCAAACCAGTTCAGCATTGCTGGAATAATGTTAGTATAGTATAGTAGTGGATGAAGCCATAATTACTCGCTTCGCTCACCCACCGGTGTCGGCCCCAGTATCGGCGTCTTTGATAGCCAGCAGGAACATATTTTTATCAGTATCGCCCTGATCAGCATAATCGTTTCGCTCTTCTTCGGGGTTGAGGAGGTAAGAAGAGGGAGAACGGTTGATATTGGAGTCCAGGAGGAACCCTTGATTCTTTACTATTTCAGACGCCTTCAAGTCGTTGTGGGCGTCTACAATGGACGACGAGACACCGTCTACAAACGAATCAAACGTCTCTTGGACAAAACCCAAGGAGGTGAACTGATAGACGACGTATTGGAGAAATCCAGCTGGACCAGAGTGGGTGTGAGTGCCGCTGATGCTTAGGTTCTCGATGGTGTAGAGAGAATGGTCTCCGAGCGAATCACCAACTTTCTCAAGCACTTTCATGTTGAGAAGGTCACTTCCCATTCCACTATCCATTGACACGAACGCCACTCTCTTCGGAATAGCGTCATCTGACTCATCTGACTCGAACACAAACGCACGGGAACGAAGCCGAGTGTGAATTCCGTTCCCAACCTGATCCGGAACTGCGTAGCCCATAAAGTTGATTTGAGCGGCCGGACCTGTCATATCAGCAATTCCAACCCCAACTCTAGCAGAGCAGGCAAGTTGAAAGCATCCAACTGCAATTAATATAAGTGTTTCCAACATTGTCTGTTGTTTTGTGTGAGAATTCTGCCAGCTAAATCGAGTGGTAGTTGGTATTTCTTTTTTTTGCAGAGACAGTTCCTTCGAAGTTGTAAAAGGGTCAGATAGTGGTTTCGTTAAATTTGTCGTGTGGGGGAGAGATAAGGAACAGGGAAAAAAACCTTCTCTTTTTTTTTTTTTTTTTTTATCCCCAAAAGCCTTCATTTGCTATAGCATAGTTATATTGTTATTCCTTTTTCCCGCTTACTCGCTTGTTATCTCCTTCTCCCTCCCGCGTCCGCCCCCCAAGGCCCCATGAAGTGCATTTACACTTTTAAGAACTCACGCTCACCACGCTCACAAGATCCAGAAAATAAGCAATGAGTACTCTGCTGCGAGTTGGCACTTTCAACATATACAACACAACTGCGCGGTACGATATAAGAGAAGGATTGCTAACCACAACGATAAACAATCTCGACCTTGACATTCTCTCTCTTCAGGAAGTGGAACAAAATCAAGTCGACAAGTTCTGGAAGCCACCTCATTTTTTTGCGCCTCTACAAACTCCCATAACTGCCGATGAGGACCCCACTTTCCAAATTGATGGCAACTGCATTCTTCATCACGACCTTTCCTTTTGGTCAGTAGTCGAAGATTCTCAAAAGATTGAACACATATCAAAAAATCGAAATTGCCAACTGGTTGAGATTACGAATAAAGCCGGAAACGTCTATATTGCCAACACCCACCTGCATTGGGCTGCCGATCCCTTGGGGTTGAGTACGAGAGAAGATGCTGTCATTCGAAATGAGCAGCTTCGAAAGGTGCTATTATTCATAACAGACTCAATTCCAAGCGACAGCAACATTTCTATTTTGCTATGCGGAGATTTCAATATTTATTTCTCAGATGAGACAATCTACCAATCGATAACTGACGCAGGCTTTTCCTCATGCTACCGCGAAAAGCACGGCCACGATGTTATCACCGTCCCGACCCCTCTGGAAGCTCCAACAATTCACGCAGAGGCTTCCGTCGAGCAAAAGGCGGATTACATTTTCCTGAAGACCCCCCCAAGCTGTCCATACAACATTTCTGTCGATGATTGTTTCCTCGCTGCCAACAAACCTTCCCCCTCCGACCCGACGCTTTATCCCTCAGATCACTACGCGTTGATCGCCAATTTATCAATAAAAAAAAAATAGAAATTTTAGAGAACGGTTCACATAGTTTATACACTCAGTGATACAGACAGAGTTCGTTCTTATCTAATCGAACAGATAATGCGTTATACTCGTTGCCTCCGCAAGTCTCACGTTCAAGTCCTTCAGGGTTCCACCCCCCTTGACCAGCTTTCCCACACTCTTCTTCTCCTTGCAATCTGGGGCAGCCGGATCATATCCATACTGGCCAACATTCACCTTGCTCCCCGCGGCCTTCACAACTCGGTATACGTACTTTCTATCAACCACATTGTTGTTCTTCACAACCCCCTCGAACTCCTCGACCAAACAATCGCTCAATCTCACCACAACGCTGCCTCCAGCAACTAAGCTGGCCGCAGGTTTTTCTTTCGCTTTCTTCCCCAACTCTCCGCATATCCACGCATACGGATCGCTCTCCTCGAGCAGCTTCTGGGGTACCTTGCCGCTGAAAACAGGCAACAGGAAGCACCCGCTATCCACGTACCCGGAGCTCCTGAAGATCGGTAGGACACTCCACAGGCTCTTGTCCTGCTCGCTAACGGTCCAGGCCTTCTTCACCATGCTCACGTGCCTGATTTCCATTATGATACTCAAGCTCTCGTCGTCCGGCACTCCTGCATACTTAAAGTACCCATCATTGAACTTGGGCGCGCCCTGCTCGCTCTTCAGGTCGTACTCGCGCGTAAACTGGATGTCCTCCGTCATTGGTGGGTCCTGGTAGAATAGTGCCGGCGGACTCAGTAAGTACAGCACCTTGTAGAATGGCGTGCTGCTCATGAACCCCCCTTCCGCCATTTTGTTCAGCCCGTCCACGCAGAACTTGAAACCATTGTCAGGTTGGTATTTGCTCATGAACGTGTAGTCCATCATGTTCCTTGGCTTTTCCTCAACCTTCTCCTTCACGTGTTCAACCATTTCCTCCGCCGTGAAGCTGTTGTCATGGGGGTTAGTTGTGGTTGTGGTTGTGGTTGTGGTTGTGTTTGTTTTGTAGTTGTTGCGTTGCGTTGCGTTGCGTTGCGTTGCGTTGCGCTGCGTTGCGCTGCTTTGCTTTCCGCTGCGCTCGGCTTACTGTTCGGAGCTTCGCTCGCTCGCAGCTATACGACTCGTCGCGCGCAAGCGCGCTTCCTCGCGGACGGCGCCTGTATTGGCATCGCTTCGCTCCGCTTCGCTCCGCTCCGCTGCGCGTTACTCTCACCTGCTTATATCTTTCTCCGGATCAATCTTTTGGAGCTCTTTCAGAACGTACTCCCTCAGGGGCATATCCATGCGATGCTTTCGAACCTGGTACAGCCTCTCCTCCACGCCCATGGGAACACACCTCGTGGAATCGTAGACGCCAGTCGGACCATAATCGGGAGCAACACTCACCAGCTTGTTCTTCTCCCACTCGCCCTCCTCAAAGTCGCTCCTGCTCAACACGGTCAGCCCATCGTCGCTTTTCGGTGCCATCACGATCCTCACTAAAACAGTGCTGCAGCTCACCCTCGGCATTGCGTCGAGCTGGTTCGCAATCAATTTCTTCACATCGGGTGCCTTTTTGTGCAACGGGATTTGGAAACACCCGGTGTTCAAGCTGAACTCCTGAGCGTTGGCATTGTCCGGCTGCTTTTCACGGTTTTTGTGCTCGGTGAACAAGTTCAGCAGCGTGTAGCCGACCGCACGCGCCTTTTGGCTCTCGTTGTCGAAGGTGTCGACCCGAATCATTAATGTGCTAGTGGGGTCGAACTGATCCCCCCTGAACTCCTTCCTCAAATTGAACTTGGGAGACAGCAGTGAACCGCCGAGATCGCAAAATGCGAGCTCATCATCGCCGCCGATATGCTTCCCCGATTGCGTGTACGCTTTCAACGACACTTTCGTCACGGTCGAGTTGTCCGGCAAGAACCGGGCACCGTCAAGGTAAACGTCGAAGCCATCGCCGTTCTCAAACTTGTTCTTTGCCTTGTTCTTGACGTCTTGGTAATTGATCCAAGGCTCCTCCCCAGTTTGGTCGCTCATGTCGTCAACCACGTCGTTGTCCAGCTCATCTAGATCCTCCTCTTGCACACTGGGTTGCACGTTGCCGCCCTTCTTCCTCCTGTTTTTCAAGCTCCTTCTCGAAGTCCTGGAGCTGTGGGAAACCTCACTTTGCGTGTCGTGTTCCCGATTCTCACCCAATATATTTACCCGCAAGTACGCCGCAGCCTCGTCTGCGTGAGTTTTGCCTCCCCCCGAGCTCCTCCTCATTGAAATTTGATGGTCACCGTAGTGAGGGGAATTCTTGTCGTTCAGAAGCGACAGTGTTCCATGAAAAATACTGCCGTTGTTGATCATGGCGTGGAAAGTGATGAATCTAGTGCCGTTCTCAACAGTCATCGCTTGCCTCTTGTACGTGTAAACCAACCCTTTTGGTTTCGCACCGGTCGTCGTGTATACGAAATCGTCAAGGTTAGAATTTGGATTCGCGTTCTCTCCATACTCAATGCTAATGGAAATTTCGCCCTTTTTGTCGGGAATTTCGGAGTGGGGAAGAACGTCAAGGCTCTTCACCCCAACGTGCATCTCCTCGAACCGAGCAATTGACATGATTTCGTCGTCGTCTGAGCTGTTATTATTATCTGCCTCTTCTTGCGTAGTAGACTCAGCCTTCTTTTTCAGCGCCCCCAAGAATGAGTCCTTGCTCATAGCGTTTTTCAATTTTTTATCCAACTGCTTGTCGGACTCGAAAGAATTTCGACGCGAGTTGCTTTTTTGCTTGGGAGATTTGTTCTCGTTGTTTTGGTTTTGGCTCAAGTTGCTTTGTTGTTGGGTTATGTTCTCCGGTTTATTTCTGTTGCGCTCTTTCTTGTTGTTGTTGTTGTTGTTGCTGTTGCTGTTGCTGTTGCTGTTGCTGTTGTTATTATCCTTTTCCTTTTCCTTTTCTGCAACTTCCGCCTCGTCGAGGGTCTTGTACATGTGCTGGGTGCAATCTGGATCGATGGTGAACTGCTCGTTGTTCTCATTCGCGTGGCGCACTCGAACGAAAATGGTCGGAAGGCTGGAATTCTCGAGCCGAGACTTCTCGGCGAGCTCAGCTGCTAGTTTCCCGTCGTCGTTGGCCGCCGCAGCCGCCTCCGCAGCTTCTATTTTCTTGGCTTTCTCATCCTCAACTTTTTGTTTCATCGCAGCTGGGGAGAAAGCACCGCTGTGCAACGCGAGCTTAAGGTTACCCCGCTTTAGCGAGGGATCATGGGAGCGGATTGTATCGAAGAATAGAGGCAGTGCACACCAGCCAAGGGATTTTCCTTTTGGCTTTCTCTCCCCGTCATCACCAGCAAACTGTACTTCTAGGATCATGACCATTTCCAGCAAGGGTGAAACCTTGGTGAAGGCCTTGTTGTTGGCGTATATGCACAGATTTTTGTCCTGATTCTGGGTCAGCTCGGTCTCGAAGAAGATTGTCCCCTTAATTTTGGTGAACGGGTTTACACCCTGGTACATGCAGTGAGCAATCCTCGTCTTGAAGAGTTTCGTGTTGCCCTTTTTCAGGGGCAGGTTCGTCGCATAGTCCCAGAAAATCTTGAATCCGGTGGCAGGATCGTAGAGGGTGTTGGCATTATTGTCGTTGTTGCTGTTGTTGTTGCTGTTGCTGTTGAATTGGGACTGTTGATTGAACATTGGGATTTCTCGGGCCAAAGCTTTCTGAACTCGTAGAGCGGCAATGTGCCGCTTTTGCTCAGCTAGCCAATTTTCATGTTCTTGTTTTCGCTCCTGAGCAAGCCTGCAGAACGAGTGAGTGATATGGTTGGTGGGATATAATATAGTATAATATGGTATAATATAGTATAATATAGTATTCATTTGCTCTCACCTCTCAGAATCAAGCTTGTCTTTTATCGCGTTGATTTCCGATTCTTGCTCGAGCCGCTCTCTCTCAAATTGAAGTTTAGCCATGTATTCGAGGTGGTCAAGGCGCAGTTTCTCGAGCCTTTTACTTTCGACAACTGGCTCAGAAAACGACAAACCGGAAGATTTTTTGTTTTTCTGATCGATTTGTTGCTGCTGCTGGTGCGCCGAGCGAAGCAAGCGAGGCGCATTTTTAATGAAGGACGAGCGAAACGAGCGAAACGAGCGAAACGAGCGAGCCAAACGAAAAGGGGGGGTTAGTTGAGTAGGGATACAGCCGTCTGAAGCCATTTCGCGCACTTCATCGCGAGTATGCTCGGCTACCAAAAGGATCGCTCGCTTCGCTCGCTCACCTGCTGCTGTTGGTTGTTTTGGTTTTGGTGGACCGGTTGATTTGAATTTTGTTGGTAGTAAGAAGGTTCCTGCTGGCTCATGTATTGGTGTTGTTGGTGGGGGAAGTGCTGGGGCTGCATGGACTGCTGGAGCTGCTGTTGCTGCTGCTGCTCTTGGAAGGACGCGACTTCCTCCTGAAGCTTGGCGTTTTCAGCTTCGAGTTGCGCAGACTGCTGCTGGAACATTTGCATGTACACTTGCATCTGCTGCTGCTGCTGCTGTTGCTGCTGCTGGAGACGCTGCTCGCTCTGCTGCTGTTGCTGCTGGTTCATTTGCTGCTGCTGCCACTGCTGTTGTTGCATTTGCATCTGCATCATGCTATTATCCTGAGATTGGTGTGGTGGTTGGTAGTGCGGGTGAGCAACGGGAGGGTAGTTGTTGTACTGGTGCTGCTGTTCGGGAGGGAGCTGTTGTTGCTTTAAGCTGTTCAGTTCGGCGAATGTGCGGTGGTCGTTGTTTTCGAGAGCGATTTTTTTCGAGTTATCTAATTCGTCTCGGATCGATGCGGTGGAGTTGGTGGCGTTTAGCGGGGGGGGTATGGTTTTGTTTTTGCTTTTGCTTTTTGATTTGGTGTTGGTGTTGGTGTTGGTTTCGTTGGCATCGTTTTCGTCGTCCAGATCATTTATTTCATCAGTTTCATTGTCGGGCGGGGGTATTTGCCCGTCAAGGGGTTGTTGTTGTTGCTGTTGTTGTTGCGGTTGCTGGTGCTGGTTTGTTGGGGGGCGCACCTCGTTGCCGACCAAGGACTCGTCATTCGTGTAGACGTTCTTGTAGACGACGCGCTCCTTCGCGTTTGTGCTGCTTATGGACACGTCCTTGAAGTTTAGCTCCTCTGATTGGCCTTCCAACCAATCTTCGAGCACCTTTTCCGCATCTTTCGGTAGAGGAAACTTAGTTTTGCTCGATTTCACGGCAGAATCCGCGTCGTTCAGGAGTTCGTTGTCCACCTCTTCTTGGTCCTCCTGGAGCTGTTTCAGCTTGTTAATTCGGTCTTGCAAGGTCTTAACGCCCTTCTTCGACTCCTTGAACTTATCTTGGAGCAGCTTGTCCCCCTGTTTGCCGGACGCGGAAGATAGCTCCTGCATCATAAAGGTGAGCGAGTCGAGCTCGTTGTCGTTGTCGTTGTCATTGGCATTGTCATTGCCCTTATTGGCGGCGGTCTTGATTGATTTTTGAACCGCAAACTTGGTGGCAAGGTCCGATTTGTCTCGCTCGATGGATACTCGCTCCTTTTCCAGGCGAGCCATGACCCTGCCATGGTCCAAGGCCAGTTTTTCACGCACGCCTTTTTCTTCAGATACATCACCGCCTTGATTCTTCTTCGTGGATTTTTCCATTTCGTCGTTGAGCTTGGTGATTCTCGCCTGTCAGCCGAGCGAGCGATTGAAATTGTAAAAATGTTAATAGTTAGTGTGGGAAGGCGCAATGCGCAAGTGCAGTATCACCTCACCTCCATCAGATCGGTCTGCTTGTCAAGGTCGCGCTCAACGTTAGCGACAATTTCGTCCATCTTCTTCTCCCTCTCAATCAGCGCCTCCTTCTCCTTCTGAATCACTTCCAATTCGTGCTTACGCTCTTTCGATAGTTCCGACAACCGCTCTTCGTTCACCCCCTTGAGTTGACGAAGGACGCGCTCACGCTCTAAACCAGCACGAATTTCCTTCTGCTTAGCTTCAATTTGGGCACGTCGGAGCTCTTCCAAGGCAGCTGTCTGCCGAGTCTTCTCATCGCGAGCTGATTTCTGCTTTACCGAGAGAGACTTGAGCTCCTCCGCTTTCTGCTTGGCTCGCTTGTGCTGAAGGTGACCTTTCACACGCTCATACTCTGCCTCGTTTTCTTGAATGGAAGATCGTACATGGGCCAAAGTTGAGTTCCCTATTGTTGGATCATCCATGTCACGAGTGGCAAGGTATCGGCGTATGTCTTCAAACGTCATTTGTTGTGAAGTAGAAACTTCATTGGGTTCCGCCATGGGACGTGGAATATTTTCCTACCCCCAACCCTGTTAATGTAGTTTTAAATAAGTACAAGCTGTTCAAATTCCACAAAAAAATTTAAAATTTGAAAAATTCTATATTTTTATGTAGCATAGTATAAGGCAATTTTAGGCCACGAAATATGCTATATGCTAAGGCATCCAGCAAGCATAGTTAGTGCTATAACAAGCATTCTTAATTATTCATTTGAGATCTTTTCATGAGCATATCTTTATACCTTCCAATGAGCACCACAAGTGGCTCAAGAAGCGTAATTGGCCCGCGGTACAAGAAGCCCTGTTTCATCCAGATCTGTACTTAGATTTCTTCAGAAGAAAGTACAAGGAGAGAGATGAGCATGGACGACTGCCACATCATTGGATGGCAGAGAAAGTTCAGACATACACACATATTCTTGCCATGGTGGGCGTGTTTTCGATTAGCTTCAATCTAGAGGCCCTCACCACACGAGACAATAAAGGCGAAACTCCCATCTACATTGCCCGTAGGAGTGGAGCCTGTGCTGAGATCATCGGCTTGCTCTCCCACACTCCCGAGGAAGCTCGTTCGTTGGGTGGTAATGAGATGCTCCGCTTGTACGCACCAGTGTCTTATTGGATGAATGAGATGAATGGGTGGATCGAATCACGATCGTAGGCAGACTGTCACAAGTTCATCTATGAGCACGATGACGAGTTGGTGCGTGAAGTGCTCAAATACGACAATTCTCATCTTCTTAACGATTGCCGCACACAGTCAGGAATCAGCGACTCCCTCATGTTTCTTGCCCTTCGAATGATCCATCGACACCCACTTTCTCTTAAGGCTACCGACGTCTATGACCAAATAGCACTCCAGTTTTGAGCACCCCCAATACTATGCGTGCAAAGAGATCCGAAACGTCCTCCGGCTCACCCCCAAGTACATCTCCCGCACCCCCTTCCCCACCCTCCTCCTCCAATCCCTCCCCACCAAACACCACGAGATCTACGGCCCCTACAACACCGTCTGCACGTTCATCAAGCACATGACGTACGACAAGGCTGAGCTGGTCGAAAATGAGGCCGTCCTCAAGCCGGCTCGCAAGTGCGACGTCTGCTGCTCCCTCCCCTCCAAACCTTGCTCACGATGCAGAAACACCTTCTACTGCTCCTCCTCCTGCCAAAAACTAGCCTGGAAGAAGCACAAGAAGACGTGCAAGGCCCCGACCACCCTTTCAGCCACCGAGGTCGAATTGCGGGTTTTGCATGAGGGCTTGCTCCTCCTCAACCGATGCATCCAGGAGCCTGGAGCTGGAGACGGACCCACAAGTGTGGTATTAGATTTCTTGAGAGACTGACTCACATAGAGCATAATTAATGTAAAAAAAGGAGCTATTTGAGCGCGCTAAATTATACTTAAAAAGGGTGTCCCTCGGTAATTTTTTTCTTGAGAATTTTTCCCTTTACCCTCATTCTCTCCACCTTATCTGGTCCTACGACTGATTTGATAGCGGAACCGTCTAAATACCCGACCCCGGAAACTATGCTTGTGACGACGCTCATCGCACAAAGTGCTTGGAAGCCTGTGTCAAAATTTGACCAGGTAACCAAATCTATAGGCCCCATTAAGTAGGAGCTCTTGCTGGCTAGCTCGACCATGACATTTTTGGGAAAGTCCGAGTCCATCAGCAACGATGCGACCGTCGTCGTCGTACTCACCTTCAAATCTCCTACAGAGGATTCTAACGCGAACGTATAGCTGTCCAAGTAGTTCTGCGAGAGCAAATTTTCCCCGATGAAATTTGCGAACTTGTCAAAAACCGATTTTTCGTATGGTTGCAGGGGTTGCATTGATGATGTTGATAGGTATTCTACGCATTTATCCTTCAAACCGTCGCTGCCAGATTGTCGCAACCGCAGAGGGTCAGCACTCCAGCCAGCCAGCGCAACCATCAGGGTACTCATTTGTAATGTTGTGTTCACTTTCGATATGAGGCTGGGCTCCACTACCGAGTTCTCGTCGCCAAAGCCAGTGCCCGATTTTGAAATGAACGCATAGTTGCCAGCAAGGATAACATCTCTCGCAATCCAAGTGCCAACGACGGCACCAGGAATCGTATTGGTTAGAAAAAGTGAGAACCCGACCAGTCCAACGAAAATTTTATCTGATATTGGGTCCAAGTAGGAGCCGAGCTTCGTTGACCACAGAGGGTTGGCACGAGCAAGTGCACCGTCTATAAAGTCAGAAGCGGAGGAGACAATCGTTAGGGGGAGGGTGAGAGGTGCCAGAGTGGTGATAGCGATTGAGTTGAGGGTTGTTGTTGCTGCTGTTGCTGCTGTTGCTGCTGCTGTTGCTGTTGTTGCTGCTGTCACTGCTGCTGCAGGAACCAGAATGTAAGGGTTGATTATCGTGAATGCTATTATTGGAGATACCATCATTCGCAAGGTGGTAAGCACATTCGGTGGGGTCAGAATGAGATTAGAGGGGGGGGATAATTTGGAG
>Ga0302116_1000441_pt1 | contig 24940 bp, 17 predicted proteins | sample AG5_SCM_MG_FD_203124 | JGI IMG/M metagenome (GOLD analysis project Ga0302116, IMG submission 203124) | Marine microbial communities from Western Arctic Ocean, Canada - AG5_SCM | ecosystem: Environmental > Aquatic > Marine > Oceanic | place: Canada: Western Arctic Ocean | collected 2017-10-01 | reverse complement strand
AGGAGACAAGCGGCTGTTTGAGTCTTAGGAAAAGCAATAACATCACGAATAGAATCGCTGCCTGTCATAAGCATAACAAGTCGGTCTAAGCCAAAGGCCAAGCCACCATGAGGGGGGCACCCATAACTTAATGCCTCCAAGAGAAATCCAAATTTTTCTTGGGCATCCTTATCGTTAATCCCAAGAATATCAAATACTGACTTCTGCATCTCTAGGTTATGAATACGTATAGACCCACCACCAAGCTCAGTGCCATTTATTACCATATCATAAGCTGCTGATAGGGCTTCCCCCGGATTGCTTGCTAACTCCTGAGGAGTGCAAGATGGTCGAGTAAACGGATGATGTAATGATGTCCAGCCGCCCTCTTCAGTTTCTTCAAACATAGGGAAATCAACGACCCATAGAGGCGCCCATCCACAGGTATACAAATCTAAATCTTCACCCAGCTTGCACCGCAAAGCACCCAAAGCGTCAGAAACAATTTTCTCTTTATCTGCACCAAAGAAAATTAAATCACCATTTTCTGCTTCTGTGCGCTCAAGTATTGCTGCACGCACCTCGGAAGGAAGGAATTTAACAATTGGTGATTGTAGGCCTTCTTCTAGGTCATCCTTATTGTTCACCTTAATGTAGGCTAAACCTCTGGCACCATATATACCTACAAATGAGGTATAGTCATCGATTTGTTTTCGGCTAATAGTGCTTCCTCCGGGAACACGTAAAGCGGTAACGCGGCCTTTCGGATCTTTGGCTGGACCAGAAAAAACTTTAAACTCCACACCAATCATTAGATCTTTAATTTCTACTAGCTCAAGAGGTATTCTCAAATCTGGCTTATCGCTGCCATACCTAATCATTGCCTCGCTATATGGCATACGAGGGAAATCTCCTAGGTCGGCGCCCAGTAGCTCTTGAAAAACAGAGCGAATCATTCCCTCACTAACTTCCATAACCTCCTCTTCGCTAATAAAAGAGCCTTCAATATCTATCTGGGTAAACTCAGGCTGACGGTCAGCACGTAAATCTTCGTCACGAAAGCATTTTGCGATCTGATAGTACTTGTCTACGCCAGCAACCATAAGGAGCTGCTTAAACAATTGTGGGGATTGAGGTAAAGCAAAAAACTTTCCTACATGGGTGCGACTAGGAACAAGGTAATCTCTAGCTCCTTCAGGAGTAGCTCGAGTCAAAATAGGGGTCTCAATATCCAGAAAACCTTTTCCATCAAGATGATTTCGCATTGTAGCGGTCACCTTAGAACGAAAAAGCAGATTCTTTAACATTTCAGGACGACGCAAATCCATATAACGATACTTTAAACGAACATCTTCCCCTACTTTACTATGCTCATCTAGCGGGAAAGGTGGCGTCTCAGAAGCATTTAATATTTCTAACTCTAGCCCATATACCTCTATTTCGCCCGTTGGCATCTCAGAATTAACTGTCTCTGAGGAGCGGGCCCGGACTTTACCTTTTACCTTAAGCACATACTCACTACGCACCGTATCGGCAGAACTAAAATGCTCGCCTCCATCTGAATCAAAAACTACCTGAACGATCCCTTCACGATCACGAAGGTCAATAAAAATAACACCGCCATGGTCCCTTCGGCGATGCACCCAACCACAAATTGTGATTTCTTGATTAATGTTCTTGGAAGTAAGAGCACCGCAATAAATTGTACGCATTATTTTTCCCATATTAATACAAGCTCTGCTGAAGAGCCTGTCCATACCTATAGAGTTATAGCCCTATAGGTATGGATCTCAAAAATTCTGGCATTATACATCATGAAAACGGGCGCTAGAAGAACAGATCTTGTCTCATGATCGCGAGCCGAAGATCTGCAACGATAGATTAGCGCACATCTTTCAGATTGGGCGCTCGATAAAACTAAAGTCTTTTCCGGCAAGAGACAGGCCCATTGACTTAATTCGAAGCTGCAGTTTATCTTTTTTGTATTCAGTCTGAGGCGCAGCAGCCCATACCGGATTCGGCCAAGAAGCATCGTTCTTATAGCGAGCAACATGATGCACATGCAACTGAGGAACCATGTTACCTAAAGCTGCAATGTTAATCTTGTCAGGCGCAAACAATTTCGCCATCGTTTCAGCCAATAAACAAGATTCTTTTATTAGCTGCATTCTTTCTTGATTCGACAAATGGTAAATTTCTGTAATATCAGGTTTTTTTGGCACCAAAATAAACCAAGGATAACTTGCATCTCGATGAATAAGAAGATTTGATAGCTCAAATTCACCAACAGGTATACTATCCTGAATTAACCGGGGGTGGAGCTTAAACATTTAAATACCTCCCTACTTTATATCAATACATACGGGCATCGTAAAATACTCTCTTTTGCGTTAACCGCCAAGATAAAGAATAGATTATGCGCGCTAGCAAATTTCTCATTACCACAAAGAAAGAAATCCCTTCTGATGCAGAAGTCATTAGCCATCAGCTAATGTTGCGAGCAGGAATGATTCGAAAGTTAACCTCAGGCCTATATACCTGGCTTCCCATAGGATTACGCGTGCTACGCAAAGTGGAAGCTATCATTAGAGAAGAAATGGATAGATCTGGGGCGCAAGAAGTCCTGATGCCTATAACCCAACCTGCCGAAATTTGGAAAAAATCAGGTCGCTGGAAAGAGTACGGCCCAGAGCTTCTTCGAATAAAAGATAGGCATGATCGATCTTTTTGCCTAGGCCCAACTCACGAAGAGGTCATCACTGACCTGGTTGGGCACGAAATTCAAAGCTACAAACAACTACCCGTTACTTTTTATCAAATACAAACTAAGTTTCGGGACGAAAGACGTCCTCGTTTTGGCGTTATGCGATCTAGAGAATTTTTAATGAAGGATGCTTATTCTTTTCATGCCTCTGAAGAAAGTCTTCGCCACACATACGAGTTGATGCATCAAACCTATACTAATATTTTCAAACGAATAGGCTTAGATTTTAGGTCTGTTATTGCTGACACTGGTAGCATTGGCGGAAATCATTCACATGAATTTCACGTTTTGGCCGCATCCGGTGAAGATGCTATTGCTTTTTCAACTAAAAGTGATTTTGCAGCGAACATTGAGACAACTAAAGCGGTTAACCTAGAGAAAAAGACCTCAAACAACAGACAGCAACTACAAAAAATTGAAATATCACACCAACATAGTACTGTAGGGACAAATAAGCTCCCAGATACAGATAAAGTCCAAACAATTAAGATAATAATTGTGCTGGCTGAGCCCGATATAATACTATCTAACGATGATCAGGCTATTTCGATCAATCCATTAGCGGCGTTGATCTTGCGTGATGATCATGAGCTCAATACTGTTAAATCTCAAAAAATTAGTGGCATCAAATCACCACTGACTTTAGCGAGCCAAGAGATCATCAAAAAACAATTCGGTTGTGATATCAGCTTCTTGGGACCGGTAGGTCTTAACATCCCTGTGATTGCTGACCATGCTGCTAGCCAGTTAATTGACTTTACATGTGGAGCTAACAAAGATGGTTTCTATCTTACAGGAGTCAACTGGGAGCGCGACTGCCCAGATGTAAGAGTCGAAGATATTAGGAATGCCGTCCAAGGAGACCCTAGTCCAGATGGTCGAGGAGTATTAGATATCAAGCGTGGTATAGAGGTTGGGCATATCTTTCAACTGGGGGCTAAATATAGTAAAACTATGAACGCAACAGTGCTCAACGAAGAAGGTAAGGAACAGACGATGTTTATGGGTTGCTATGGAATCGGGGTCAGTAGAATTGTAGCTGCTGCTATTGAGCAAAATAATGATGCCAGCGGTATTGTATGGCCAGATGCATTGGCGCCTTTTCAAATTGCATTGATCCCTATCAATATGCAAAAATCTGAGCAAGTAAAAATAGTTTGCGAAAAAATTCACTCTGAGCTTGTAGGTTTAGGGTTCGATGTTCTCTTTATGGATCAAGACAAATCGCGCCTAGGCGTCATGTTATCAACCGTTGAGCTTATCGGCCTACCTCATTGCATAGTGGTTGGGGAAAGAAGTTTAGAGCAAGGAGTCGTTGAATACCGCAATCGCCGATATTCAGAAAACCAGAATATCTCTCTCACAGATCTCAATCAATTTTTACTCCAGAATATAAAACGCTAAGCCATTAATCAGATCAATAAGCGCCGCTTTATTTAGCTAGGGTAGCTCATTTATCTCTGCGTCCTCTTTTTCAGAAGGCATTAAATCTTCTCGCTGTAGGCCTAAGGTAAGAAGCATGTTTGATGCCACATAAATTGACGAGTAAGTTCCAATAAAAACACCCACTATTAACGCAATAGCAAAATTATGAATCAACTCTCCACCAAATAAGAATAATGACACTAGCACCAGCAGTGTAGTCAGGGATGTTACTAAGGTGCGACCAAGAGTTTGGGTTAATGATTTGTTAATTACTGTTTCGATATTAGAAATACGCAACAATCGTAAATTTTCTCGAATCCTGTCAGATACAACTATGGTGTCATTCAGCGAATATCCTATAACTGCTAATACTGCAGCTAAAACAGTAAGATCAAATTCCAAGCCGGTAACGGAGAAAAATCCAAGGGTGATAATTACATCGTGAGCCAGCGCAACGACCGCACCTAAAGAAAACTTATATTGAAACCGAATAGCGATATACATCATAACAACCAGCAAGGCTACAAGCATGCCAAGGCCACCATCCTCTCGTAGCTCTTCCCCTACCTGAGGCCCCACAAAGTCGACTCGACGTAAAACAACATTAGGCTGGTTGGTTTGAAGTGCTTGTAGGACCGCATCAGACAAGCCTGATTCAGGCTTTCCCTGCATGCGAATAAGGACATCTCTCTCAGACCCAAAGTGGACAACAACGGGAGCCTCAAAGCCGGCTTTAGTTAGCTGGGCTCGGATATCTATCAAATTAGCTGACTCTTGATAGCCCACTTCAATCTGAGTGCCACCAGTAAAATCTAACCCTAGAACCAACCCTTTGGTGCCAAAAGAAACAATAGATCCAATAATTAGAAAAATAGAAAGAATGAACGCTACTTTCCGCTGACCCATAAAATTAACAACACTATCAGTGATCATATCAGCTTTCCTAAATCCAGATTTTTTCTATGGTGCGATTACCATAACTCAAGTTAACTAACGCTCTGGTGACAATAATAGCCGTAAACATGGACACTAAAATACCGATGGAAAGAGTCACCGCAAACCCCTGTACGGGGCCAGACCCAATAACAAAAAGAATAATAGCAACTATAAGAGTTGTTACATTAGCATCTACAATTGAAACAAAGGCTCGATCGTATCCAGCATTAATAGCAGACTGAGCAGGTAAACCGGAGGCTAGCTCTTCTTTGATTCGCGAAAATATAAGCACATTTGCATCTACCGCTATCCCTACTGTCAAAACAATGCCGGCAATACCAGGTAATGTTAAAGTTGCCTCAAGCAGTGACATGAAGGCCATCAAAATCAATAAGTTTAAAGTCAAAGCGATATTAGCAAAAAGACCGAATAGCTTGTAATAAATTAACATAAAAGCAATTACAAGAAGCATACCAATCGTTACAGATTTGACACCCAAAGAAATATTTTCAGCTCCCAGCGATGGACCAATAGTCCTCTCTTCTACAAAATACATTGGGGCGGCCATAGCGCCCGCCCTCAAAAATAATGCTAACTCAGAAGCTTCACGCGGACTAGTCAAGCCGGTAATTTGAAAACCAACACCCAGGGCGCTCTGAATAGTCGCCAAATTGATAATTTTCTTATCGACATAGCGCTCAGAAACGGCTACCCGCTTACCAGTGTCATCAGTGTCATATTTTCTTCCTACCTTGTATTCAATAAACAGGACCCCCAGACGACGTCCAATATTATTTCTAGATATGCGGTGCATTCTGGCGCCACCTTTACTATTTAAGGTAATACTCACATTGGGAGTTCCTTGCTCGTCAAAACCGGCAGAAGCCTTGGACACATGATCACCTGTAATTACCACCGTGCGCTTTAAAAAAGCGTCTTTAATCCCTCTGTCGCGGACATAGTTTTCACTGAATTCAAATCTTTCGCGATTGGTAGATCCAGCTTCCGCCTCTAACCTGAACTCTAAATTTGCCGTTTTACCAATAATTCGTTTAGCCTCGGCAGTATCCTGCACGCCAGGTAGCTCGACAACAACTCTATTTCTTCCCTGGCGCTGAACAACTGGCTCTGACACTCCTAATTCATTCACACGATTACGCAATGTCGTTAAATTTTGATTAATAGCGTAGTCTTCAATTTTTTTAATTTCTGATTCCAGCATTTCAGAGTGAATGATAAAAAAACCGTTTTCTTCAGTGCTCTTTCTAGTTATGCCTCTAAATTTATTACGCAAAATACTGCTTGCTTTCTCTGCCTCAGCCTTAGTTTTAAAAACACTGACTATTAACCTCCCATTCACTATTTTTACAGACTCGTAACGTAGTTTTTCTTCTCGCATAGCAGCACGCACTTGGGTAACCGTGGTCTCCATTTGCTTTTCTACAACCTCATCAGTATTTACTTCAAGCAAAAAGTGGACTCCTCCTCGAAGATCAAGGCCGAGCTTCATTGGAGAGGCTCCAAATTTAGACAACCATTCTGGAGTTGTTGGAGCCAAATTTAATGCAACAATATAATCAGGGCCAAGCTTATCCTGAATAACTCGCTTTGCAGGCAACTGCTGATCAATATCTTTTAAGCGAAGGAGGCCGTTTTCTCCACTTACTTCTTCACCAAAATATTCAATATTCGCCACTCTTAATGCATTTGTAATTTTATCCATCACCGGCTGGTCAATTACCATTTCTCCGTTCTGCCCAGAGATTTGTAATGCAGGGTCTGCCGCAAAAAGATTAGGTAAGGCATAAACAACACTCATAACTATGGTTACAAGAATAAAAAGATAAGTCTTTAAAGGATAATTATTCATAAAATTGTTCTTTGTGTGGCATAAAAATGATCAAGGCTCGCATTATAGGCTGAAAACAGTCTTCTTGTGAGGCCTGCTAAAGATTATTTTTAGGCTTTTAAAGTAAGAGTCTCTGAAAAACTACTCTTTTTTTCAATGCTACACTTAATAAAATAAAATCAATCAGCTCTTACTGAAAAAGCAGCAGGCAGCTGCCATTGGTTGTCCTTTAATTAATTAAAGTCCTTGTTCCTGATAAAATTGTGCTGAAAAATCATCTAATCGATGCTCTTTTATCGCTTGGCGTACATCTGTCATGAAATTCTGATAATAACGTAGGTTATGAATAGTATTTAACTGCGCTCCAAGCATTTCTCCACATTTCTCTAAATGATGGAGGTATGCGCGGCTAAAATTTTTACAGGTGTAGCAATCACATTTTTTGTCTAACGGCCCAACATCATATCGATATTGTGCATTTTTAATTTTAACCACACCACAACTAGTAAATAAATGGCCATTACGTGCATTACGTGTAGGCATAACGCAGTCAAACATATCAATACCGTGCTTTACTGCCTCCAGAATATCCAATGGTTTCCCCACACCCATCAAATAACGGGGCTTATTGTTGGGCATTTTAGGTGTCAGTGCATCCAACACCCTAAGCATGTCTTCTTTGGGCTCGCCCACAGAAAGGCCACCAACGGCATAACCATCAAACTCTAACTTTTCAAGACCCGTTAAAGATAATTCGCGTAAATTTTCATACATGCCACCTTGGACAATTCCGAATAATGCGGAAGAACTATCGTCATGTGCTTTCTTACTGCGCTCTGCCCAACGTAAAGATAGCTCCATAGAGGCTCGCGCGTCTTTCTCTGATGCAGGATAAGGCGTGCACTCATCAAAGATCATTACAATATCAGCTCCCAGGTCCTTTTGGACCTGCATTGAGGTCTCTGGGTCCAAAAACACTGGGCTGCCATCAACAGGAGAGCGGAAAGAGACGCCTTTATCAGTAATTTTTCGAATCGATCCCAAGCTGAAAACTTGAAAGCCTCCAGAGTCAGTAAGGATTGGACCATGCCACTGCATAAAATCATGCAAATCTCCATGAGATTTGATTACCTCTGTTCCAGGCCTCAACATCAAATGAAAAGTATTACCTAAAACTATTTGGGCGCCAATATCTTTAATATCTCGTGGCAACATACCTTTCACTGTGCCGCACGTCCCAACAGGCATAAAAGCGGGTGTTTCTACATTGCCTCGAGGAAACTTAAGTCTACCTCTCCGAGCATTGCCGTCTGTAGCGTCCAACTCAAAAGACATTAAGCACTTACGTCTCATTTAAAATATCCCTTGAATACACTTTGGTGATCGGTAGTTCGTTGACTGCATTTAAGTTACGAGTTAAAAACATGGCATCGCCATAACTAAAGAATCTGTATTTTTTGTCAATAGCTTGATGGTAAGCGTTCATTATCTCAGAATATCCTGAAAATGCGCTAACTAGCATTAATAGTGTAGACTCAGGCAAATGAAAGTTTGTCACCATGGCATCCACCACCTGAAATTCATAGCCGGGATAAATAAATATATCTGTTTCACCCTTCATGGGCCTAAGGACTCCATCAGCAGCTGCACTTTCTAGGCAGCGGACACTAGTCGTTCCAACAGCAATTACACGCCCTCCTCGCTGGCGTGTTGCTACTACTTTTTCGCAAACACTCAAAGGTACATCTATCACTTCTGAGTGCATTACATGCTCATGAATGCTATCAACGCGCACAGGCTGAAATGTTCCAGCACCGACATGCAATGTGACATATGCCATGTCAACACCCAAGAGGGACAGTTGTTCTAGTATCTCTAAATCAAAATGCAGTCCTGCAGTTGGTGCAGCTACTGCGCCAGGTGTTCTAGCATACACCGTCTGATAACGCTCCCTATCAACAGCTTGGTCAGCTCGTTCTATATAAGGAGGAAGAGGTGTATGGCCTGTAGATTCAAGTATGTTCATCACGGATTGGTCGCTAAGAAATCTAACCATAAATAAACTTTCTTGACGGGTTTCAACTATAGCTTCAATTCCACCATCAAATATAATTACTGTGCCAACTTTAGGCGACTTGCTGGCACGCAAATGAGCTAAAACTCTTTGGTCGTCAACCAGTCTTTCTACCAACATTTCTATCTTGCCGCCAGTATCTTTTAATCCAAATAATCTTGCAGGTATAACCTTAGTGTCATTAAAAACCATCAAGTCTCCAGGCTTCACTAAAGAGACAATTTCATAAAATGATTTATGCTTAATTTGCCCATCCTGAGACCCCAGAATCAGCATTCTGCTTCCTCTGCGCTCAACGCTTGGCTCATGGGCTATTAGGTCGACTGGTAATTCGTAGTTAAAATATTCTCGTCGCATAACAGGTTGTATGTCGCTCTCATTGAATGCAAAGTCCGCAAGGGTAATAGAAATAGGAGTCCATAGCTAGCGTCTCTGAGATTAAGCGCTCCGTTAGGCGAGCGGTATATTCTCACTTGCTTCTACGAAGGTCACTGCTATAATCGTGCTCCGTGCCAGAGTGGTGAAATTGGTATACACAGGGGATTCAAAATCCCCCGCCCTTAAAAGCGTGCCGGTTCGAGTCCGGCCTCTGGTACCACTCCTTATTTTTCTTTAGTCCAAGCCTGTCCATATGGCTCTTTAGTAAATTTTAACTTTAAAGTAAGTATATGATTTAATTAATTAATAATACAGCTGTCTAGTATTAGACTTTGTCATACATTGGCAGCCTGAAATAATTGTTGGTATATTTTTTGGTATCGTTTTTAAAATAACCTATTAGATAGCAAGATACCCGAAAAATATCCGGGCACTTTTGAAGCAATCTGGTGGCAATAGGTGCTAAAAGCCATATGTCAACTCAGAAGTCACTCATCAAATCCTCTCTGAGGCTGGCCGCAAAGGCGCTCTATCAAGACTTGGCGCCTGCCTAATATTTAGCTACAACCGCTAATGTCTGATGTGCTTGGATTAAAAAGGAGAGTTGAGCAACCGTCTTCTTGAACTCGCCTAGTTCTACTAATTCCTCACGAAGAGAACTTATAGCTTTCTCGGCCTTATCAGCCCTATCCTTGCTAGCAGACGTCCTTTTTTTAGCTTAGAAATCTGGAAGTTCACCTGTGAATATCTAGTAGAATCTTTTGTGCTAGTTTTTTGGGTGGGCACAGAAGATCGATGGGACTTTCCAAATTGATAATTCAATCCTGCCCTAAAGACCACTGAAGGAAGACTACAAAGGACTAGAAGCTTTATATGCTTCAAATTATAAGAGCTTCTTTGTGCAGCAAAAAGCCAACTATTTTTTATATGAAGATAACTTGTGTAAGATAGGCTATGATTTGAGTTGTTGTAAAAAAATACTGGGATTTAGCCATCATCCATGTGTCAACCAAGCTAATGCCTACATCATGAGACATAATTTTTATGAACAAATTTGCACTGATTGTGCTGTCTAGTCTTTTCTTTTTTACGGCGAACTCTTACGCCAATGATGGAGAACTTTACACTTGCCCCGTGAAGGAAGTATACAAAACCGGGGCTGGCAGATCTATCGATATGCCTGGAGGCACTGTCAAATTTACAATTAATGGGGAAAAAATTGTTGTAACTAACCCTAGCGTTAACGGTTTCGGTTCGATCCCATTAACTATAATACAAAGAAATGGAAATCAAATTAAAGCAAGAAGCGACACCGTCATGTTTACATATAAGGTCGTATCTCGGGAATTTGTGATTCATACCGGCATTGCCCCTATGAAATTTGATGTAGACGTGGGCCATAAAGGTAGGCAAATGAGGATTTTTGGGGTATGTAATCCGCAATAGATTTTTCTTTTTGTACCAAGAAAGAGATTATTTATGTAATGTAATCATCCAAATAACTATTTATCTCTAACTCTATTTTTCCCCTGATCGCGCTCATTAGAAGTCCTAGCTTAACCTCAACTTTTACCATGGACTTATCAAAACTTATTTTAGCGTCTGCCCCGTGATAAGCATAATGAGCCAAATTGCTCTCTAGCTGATAATCTCCACCAAATTTATCTTTGAGTTTTTTGCCGAGCCTTTCAATTAGATCCTGTAGCTGTAGCTCATCCATATTATGATTTTTTTCAATTAAAATTTTGCTCATATTTCAGCCTTATGATTTTATAACCTACCCAAGTAAAAGGTACATTCAGTGCAAATGCAATACTAAGAAAGTCCAAATGATGTCAATGTATTTATTGCTCACAAGAGATACAATTATACTCGACCTAAAGAGTGTTAAACATGAACAAAGAGACCACTAAATTAAAAATATCCGCAAATCTTTTTCGGCGACTCATGGCTATGCTGTACGACTCTTTATTGCTTGTAGGTATTATTTTTGCTTTTGGAATTATTGTTTTTATCTTAAGGCGCTTAGCGGGAGACGACACATTACAGGCGCCGAGTGATGTTGCCCAAAGCATCATCACTCTGGGTATGTGGCTAAGCTGTGCATCATTTTATGTATGGTGCTGGCATCGCAACGGACAAACATTAGGGATGAAGTCATGGAGGCTTCAACTGCAAGATTATGACCAGAAACCTCTTTCTTGGGAAAGATGTTGGTTGCGCTGTATTCTTGCGCATATTTCATTGGTATCTCTTGGGGTCGGCTATTTGTGGTGCATAATTGACAAGAAAGGAAGGTGTTTTCATGATATTTATAGCCAAACTAGAGTCATAGTTTTAGCTAAAAAATAACGCAGCCTAAGCATTCAATCAAAGCTTATGTGGCGATGAGGCTAATTATCTGGAGTCATTCTTAGGAGGCTCGTCTCAATAATATAATCCCTATAAAGGTGCACACCATTGCAGGAAAAATAACTGCGATAAAAGGAGAGAGCCCAAACACAATACTAGCAGGACCAAGTAGATCTTGACTGATTCTAAATACAATTCCCACCACTACTCCAGCAAAGATACGATAGCCCATAGAGACTTGGCGTAATGGCCCAAAGATAAACGAACTTGCGATCAGGATCAAACTGATCACTGTCAGTGGTTGTAAAGCTTTTCGCCAAAAATCTAACTCATACCTAGAGGCATCCTGCCCTTGATGTCTTAAATAATTGCTATGTTTGTTAAGATCTCGCATGGAAAGAGAATCAGAAGGCAGTGAAGCTATATTCAGCAACTCTGGTGATAACTCAGTGCTCCAATCTTGTGTTACAAACGTTTCTACTCGAGTGCTATTTCCTTCAAAATAGGTTACTGCTCCAAGCTCTTCTACCCAGGTTTCACCTTGAAATGAAGCTCTACCTGCAAAGCTAGCCTTCTTTAAAACGTGATTATCATCAAACTGATAGCGAGTTACCCCAAATAATATCCCGCCAGGATAAATTGCATCAAAATGCATAAATTCATTGCCTTCTTTATTCCAAAGACCGCTAGCAGATCCTTGGGATAATTTTCCTTTAGTTAAAAGCATCCGTCGGCTCTCAGCATACTTCTCGGAATAAGGAACAACATATTCACCAAACATCGCACCAAGTAAAACTAGCACCATAATTGGACGAAGAACTATCCACACAATACGAAGCAATGGTACACCAGCAGCACGAATTACGATCAATTCAGAATTATTTGCCAAGCCGCCCAGACCAACAAGGCATCCAATCAAAGAGGCTGTAGGAAGAAATTCATAAATTCTAGCGGGTATAGTTAACGCAACATAAACAACCATCTGGGCAAAAGTATACTCTATGGTGATGTCCCCCACCCCGTCAATCATGGCGCCGATGGCATCAAGAATAACTATAATTAATAACACTAGGCCTATGGAGCCAATAACCGAAATTGCTATGTAAGTCGACAGCCTTTTCATCGACTTAAAATCCCTTAGTACAAAGGCACGCAATTTCTCCCATCTATGAAAAAAACTAACTTCAAATACTTCTTGATTTCGAAAATATTTTGCTGCGTATGTCGGTAGTTTTTTATTCGATACAAAAGTAGATAATTTTCCTACAAGGCGCAAAAAGAAATTCCGATTCATCACTTGGCTACCAAGATATTACGCTGTTTTATCTTTAGCTTAATAGATTGAAAGAACAGCAAAAATAAAGCAATCAATACAAACAATGCGTGGACAACCCATAACCCAACCGCAGGCAGGAGAGCCCCTTCTTCTACCGCACCGCGGGCACTATTTAGCATCACCAAGTAAACCATATAAAGCAATACTGCTGGTATTATCTTAGAAAAGCTTCCTTGTCTTTGGTTTGTTTTACTTAAGGGAACAGCTATCAGACTCATCACCAGCACTAAAATAGGAACAGAAAAACGCCACTGCAAAGCGGCTATATGCGGTAACTCTTTAGAGGCCATTAACTCCGAGGTAGAAAGCGTATCAGTTTTTTTTCTAACACGGCGACTCGAATCCTGCTTTTGCATAGATTGCCCGTATTCCTCAAAACGGGTCATCTGATAATCTGCTTGTCCGGGCATCCCCTGAATGCGATAACCATCCCGAAGAACAAGGTAGTCTACGCCATCATCATCACTCTTTTGTTCACCAGTTTCGGAAACAATTAGGACCAGCTGTTTTCCATCTTCAGCATCAGGGTGATGCTCAGCAAGAAAGACGTCAAGCATCACGCCATCCTCATTTATTTTTTCAGCATAAGTCACTCCTTTTCCCTTTTGGAGTGGGTAAAAATGATTAGCAGCCATGCCATCCAAGTTTCCGCGAGCATTTTGATCCGAAATAAGTATTCCAGCCGCCCGTGTGCCATTAGGCGTAGCATAAAGGCTCAGATAGGACACCAGGAGCGCCACTATTAGCGCCGGGGCCAATGTATAAGCCGCTAATCTGTTTTCACTCATACCGCATGCAATCATGACTGTCATTTCATTTTGAACATATAGGCGCCCATAGGCCAAAAGGATTCCCAAAAAGCACGCAAGAGGTATAATTAATTCCAAAAAACCAGGAAGACGGGCGCCAATAAGAGAAAAAAGGATTCCTGCGTCCATGTCACCCGCAGCAGCCTCTGCAAGATATTTAACAAAACGGCCGCTCATGACGATCATCAGGAGTACCGCGGAAACTGCAAATGCAGACGCTAAAAAGTCACGCGCAAGATAACGAAAAATGAGCAATATAAAAATTCCTGTTATGTTTTAATATAAACTTATATTCCGACGGTCTTTGATACTCAAAGGGGCTCATCTTGCTAAGTGTACGTCGATTTAAACCTCTCACCAACTAAACTTTGGAGAAACAATGCAACTTACTGCCGCTGCCTGCGACCTTCTTACCAAAAAAACTGACTGCCTAGTGCTAGTTCTTGGGAATCAACAAGATGATCCCCCCTTGCAGTCACCAAAACATATAGACACCACAATAGAGGATTTGATCAAAAAATTAAAAGAAAGCGGTGATATTAAGGAAACTATAGGCAGCTCAATCGTAATTAATAATCCTGATGGACTACAAGCGAAAAGGTTACTAATATTTAGCAGTGGCGAGAAATCACTTAATGAGCAGTCATTTATTAAGCTTGCGACAAGTGTTGGAAGTAAACTTATTGGTTTACCTATCAAGGATGCATTGATATCACTAGAAGACATAGCTATTTGCGGACGAGAAAAGACATGGGAGGCACAACAATTTTCTCGAATTCTGGGCGAACAAAACTATTCTTCTGGCTCTCTTAAAACTAGTATCAAAAAAATTCCATCCCTAAAAAAAGTTACTCTTGCCCTATCATCGGCGGTAGATTTACAAAAAATTAAGCAAGCATGTATTTTAGGTTCGTCGATAGCAAAGGGGGTAAATCTGTCTCGATATCTGGGTGATCTACCAGGGAATATATGTACGCCTTCCTATCTAGCCACAGAGGCAGAAAAACTTGCAGCCCAACATCCTCAGGTTGCCTGTAAAATATTAAATGAAAAAGAAATGACAACTCTTGGAATGGGGTCTCTGCTATCAGTCACTGCGGGTACTCAGCAGCCTGCTAAAATGATTATTTTGCAATACTTTGGGGCTAATAAAAAAGATAGTCCTGTCGCACTTGTCGGGAAAGGAGTTACTTTTGATTCCGGAGGAATAAGCCTAAAGTCTGGCGCTGGCATGGATGAAATGAAATATGACATGTGTGGTGCAGCTAGCGTTCTAGGGATTTTTTCTATGCTAATTGACATGAATCTTCGCCTGAATGTAGTTGGTATAATACCTGCCGTAGAAAATATGCCGGGAGGTAGCGCAATCAAACCTGGTGATATCGTTACAAGTATGTCTGGTCAAACTATTGAGATCTTAAATACTGATGCAGAAGGACGACTAATTTTATGTGATGCACTCACATATGCGAACCGATATAAACCAAAAATCATGATAGATATTGCAACCTTGACAGGCGCATGTGTAATGACTTTAGGCGGTCATGCTAGCGCCCTACTCAGCAATAATGATGCGCTCGCAGAGAGTCTAGAAATTGCTGGTAACTCTAGTGGCGACAGGGTTTGGCGGTTACCTCTTTGGGGTGAATACGACAAGCAGCTAAAAAGTAACTTTGCTGATATGGCTAACATCGGGGGGCGAACAGCCGGTACAATTACTGCTGCTTGCTTTCTTGCTCGTTTCATCAAGAATGGTGCCTGGGCTCACCTAGATATCGCTGGGACAGCATGGAAAAGTGGAGCTGACAAAGGCTCCACTGGCAGGCCTGTGCCTTTATTGGCTGAATTTCTAATAAAAGAAGCTAGCAATGACTAATATTATTTTTTATCGCATTACGGGAGACTATGATGCAGCCATATTGCTTGCTTGCAAATTAACTGAAAAAGCTTTTCAGCAAGACCTGCCCGTACTTATTCATTCACCGGAAGAAGCTATATCGGAAAAAATTAATGAAGAGCTGTGGGGTTTCAAGGCGACTGCTTTTCTTCCCCATCAGATTGAAGAATCTCCATCTGCTCCTATTTCTATTAGTCATCATTTAGATCCAGGAAACCATGACGCACTACTTATTAATATGTCCAGTCATGTTACGCCTGACTGGTTTTCTCGCTTTCGAAAAGTGGTAGAAATTGTGTATGATGATGCGCAAGTAATTGAAAAAAAACGTCAGCGTTACAGTTTTTATCAGGGCCGAGGATACCCTATTAAGTACCATGACTTAACTCGAACCGGCTAGCTAAAAAGTAATATTGAACATAAGTTCATCGACGTAGTCATATCTATCCCTTTATAATTTACGCCTTTTACAGATACGGTATTAGTTTCTTCAGCAAGCGAAAATGAAACAAATCACACCATTTTTTTAATAATGAAACGAGCACCCATGGAAAAAACTTACTGCCCTAAAGATATTGAAATCCAGTGGTATCAAATCTGGGAAAAAAATGGTTATTTTAAGCCTTCAGGCCATGGGGCTTCGCCATATTGCATAATGATACCGCCGCCAAACGTCACCGGCAGTCTACACATGGGTCATGGTTTTCAAGAAGCCATCATAGATGCCTTGATACGCTACCAGCGAATGAAGGGTAACGATACTCTTTGGCAGGTTGGCACAGATCACGCTGGAATAGCCACCCAAATGGTAGTGGAACGACTACTCAATAGCGAGGATGTAACTCGCCATGATTTAGGTCGGGAAAAGTTTATTGAGAAAATTTGGGATTGGAAAGAAGAATCAGGCGGGGCAATCACCAAACAACTTCGCCGATTAGGTGCCTCACCAGACTGGTCAAGCGAACGCTTTACTATGGATGACGGTTTTTATAAAGCCGTTCAAGAAGCTTTTATTAGAATGTATGAAGACGATCTCATCTATCGGGGAAAAAGACTCGTAAATTGGGACCCTAAATTACATACCGCTATCTCTGATCTTGAAGTAATTTCCAAAGAAGAAGATGGAAATTTGTGGCACTTTAAATACCCATTATCAGATGGCAGTGGATCTCTAACTGTGGCCACTACTCGTCCAGAAACCATGCTAGGGGATACTGCTGTCGCTGTACACCCCGAGGACCAGCGATACAAAAAACTTATTGGTAAGCATATTACACTGCCTCTCACCAACCGAAAAATTCCAATAATTGCTGATGACTATGTTGACCAAGATTTTGGTACGGGTTGCGTAAAAATTACTCCAGCACACGACTTCAACGACTACGAAATGGGACGGCGTCACAACTTACCCATAATCAATATATTTAACCATGATGCTGAATTAAATGAAAATGTACCCGCTGTATATGTAGGAATGGACAGATTTGCCGCTAGAGAAAAAATTATAACCGACTTAGATAGTCTAGGATTGCTTGATAAAATTGATGCCCACAAACTAAAAATACCTCGTGGCGATCGTTCTGGGGTTGTCATAGAGCCATATCTTACAGATCAGTGGTATGTAAAAACATCTCCTCTAGCAAAAAAAGCGGTTGCTGTAGTTGAAAGCGGTGACATCGAGTTTGTACCAAAACAATATGAAAATATGTACTTTTCTTGGATGCGAGACATTCAAGACTGGTGTATATCTCGTCAACTTTGGTGGGGACATCGTATTCCCGCTTGGTATGACGATAAAGAAAATGTTTATGTTGGCCGGTCTGAACAAGAGGTGCGCAATAAAAATAATCTTAGCGATATAGCACTCACACAAGATAACGATGTTTTAGACACTTGGTTTTCATCGAGTCTATGGACTTTTGGTACTCTTGGCTGGCCAGAGACTACCGAGCTTCTAAAAAAATATCACCCCACAAGCGTCCTGGTAACTGGATTCGATATTATTTTCTTTTGGGTTGCCAGAATGATCATGATGAGTCTCTACTTCATGAATGATGTTCCGTTTAAAACAGTCTTCGTTCATGGCTTAGTGCGTGACAGTCATGGCGAAAAAATGTCTAAATCTAAAGGAAATGTGATTGATCCTATTGATCTGATTGACGGCATTGAATTAGAGCCCTTGGTCGCCAAACGCACATCAGGGATGATGCTACCCCAGCTATGTGAAAAGGTTGACAAGCAAACGCGCAAAGAATTTTCGAATGGCATAGAGGCCTATGGCACAGACGCACTTCGCTTTACCTATTACTCCCTGGCATCAACCGGGCGAGACATTAATTTTGATGTAGGAAGAATTGCAGGTTTTCGTAATTTCTGTAACAAGATATGGAATGCTGCGCGCTATGTGCTAATGAATACAGAGGATCAGGACTGCGGTCAAAATAATCATGATAACTATGAGCTCTCCCTTCCAGATCGATGGATTATTAGTCGCTTACAACAGGCTGAAAGCACAGTTGCAGAGGCAATTGCCGACTACAGGTTTGATCTGGCCTCTCAAGCTATTTATGAATTTATATGGAATGAGTACTGTGATTGGTATCTGGAGCTATCGAAACCTGTTTTATGGGATGATACCTCTAATCCCCGCCTTCAGGTGGGAACTCGTCGTACACTCGTTCGAGTTTTAGAGGCCACCCTTAGAATGACTCATCCATTTATGCCATTTATTACGGAGGAAATTTGGCAACAGATAAAAACTTTAGCAGGGGCTAAAGGCGATACTATTATGCTTCAGTCATACCCTGTTTCAGATAATACGCTCATAGATGATGAAGCTATTATGAACATCGAATGGCTTAAAAATGCTGTTATTGGCATTCGCAATATACGCGGTGAAATGAATATATCTCCAGCTAAGATGCTAACAGTTTATTTGCGCAACGGATCAAAAGAAGACAAATGCCGCTTAGATGAAAACAGGCCTTTCTTGATGAAACTCACGCGCCTAGAGACAATAACATGGCTTTCTCCTGGGGAAACCGTCCCAGCGTCTGTAACAGCACTAGTGGGTGCAATGGAAATTCTTGTACCAATGACTGGATTAATTGACAAAGCAGCAGAAACTATACGACTTGGCAAAGAGCTAGAGAAAATTCAAAAAGAAGCAAAAAATATAAAAGGGAAATTGAACAACGAATCATTCGTCGAAAAGGCTCCTCCAGCAATTGTCGCAAAAGAAAGGGATCGACTGGATGAGCTAGAAGCAACTTCTGCAAAACTTGTACAACAGAAAGAAAATATTGCTAATCTTTGAAAAACCCGTTTTCAGCCTACAAGCGAGTATTTTAAATCTATTCTGGGCGCATATGCGGAAATAATAAAACATCCCGTATCGATGGAGAGTCGGTTAAGAGCATCACTAAACGATCAATACCAATTCCTTCTCCAGCAGTCGGCGGTAACCCGTACTCTAGCGCTCTAATATAATCCGAATCATAGTGCATAGCCTCGTCATCTCCAGCATCTTTTTCGGCTACCTGCTGATGGAACCTTTCTGCTTGATCTTCTGCATCATTGAGCTCAGAAAAACCATTAGCTATCTCTCTTCCACCCACAAAAAATTCAAATCGATCGGTTACAAACGGATTAGTATCACTACGACGCGCAAGAGGCGAAACCTCTGTTGGATATGCTGTAATAAAAGTTGGCTCATCCAGTAAGTGCTCTACAGTTTTTTCAAAAATCTCGATCTGCACCTTACCCAAACCCCAGATATCTTTTAGGGGAATGTCTAAAGCTACTGCTATTTTTCGAGCTTGAACATCATCGTCTAGATCTTCTTTGGAAATATCAGGGTTAAATTTCAAGATAGAGTCAAAAACTGAAATTCTTTGGAATGGTTTAGAGAAGTCATAGATCTTCTCCTGAATCACCTCGCCTTCCTTATTCTTGAGTGTATTGCCAACTTTGGAGCTCCCCAATACTGCAAGAGCTAGTTTACGCAACATATCTTCTGTCATATCCATTAAGTCAATATAGTCTGAATAAGCTTGATAAAATTCAAGCATAGTGAATTCAGGATTGTGACGAGTAGACAGCCCCTCATTACGGAAATTACGATTAATCTCGTATACTCTCTCGAAACCTCCAACTACCAATCTCTTGAGATATAATTCTGGCGCTATACGCAAATACATATCAAGATCTAAAGCATTATGGTGTGTAACAAAAGGACGAGCGGCGGCGCCACCAGGGATCGTTTGAAGCATTGGTGTTTCTACTTCCATAAAATGGTTATCATTCAGATAACAACGGATGAAATTAATCACTTGCGAGCGAATTTTAAACACATCGCGGGATTCAGAATTAACAATCAAATCAACATAACGTTGTCGATACCTCGTCTCTTGGTCTGATAGGCCATGATGTTTATCGGGAAGAGGTCTCAATGATTTTGTTAGCAGAAAATTTTTATCCATGCTAACGTACAAATCACCTTTGCCAGATCTTTGTAGCGCCCCGCTCACACCCACAATATCACCAAGATCCAGGCTTTTGGCGAAAGGGCGCGCTTCCTTGGCCACATAAAGCTGTATCATTCCAGACATATCCTGGATCACCATAAAAGCACCGCGATTCCTAGTCACCCGACCAGCGACACTCACTTGATGCCCTTTGGCCTCAAGAGCTTCCTTGGATTCGCACGCATACCGGTCTTGCAGATCACCAGCTAAATATGTACGCCGAAAATCATTAGGGAAAGAACTAACATTATTGGCGGCAGCCTGTTCACGAATTAGCGCCAATTTAGCCCTTCTTTCGGCAATCAATCTATTCTCATCTTGTGGTGATTCGTTGCTCATATGTTTTCCGGTCGATTCAATTCTGAATTATTATGTCTGCAAAATTTGTATTTTCAATCAAGACCTGTTTATTTACAAACCTGCTTTTAGTGAAGCTTCTATAAATTGGTCTAAGTTTCCATCCAGAACTGAATTGCAGTTACTAGTCTGGACGTTAGTCCTTAAGTCTTTTATTCTTTGGTCGTCTAAAACATAAGAACGGATCTGACTGCCCCATCCGATGTCTGACTTAGAGTCTTCTAATGCTTGGGCGGCCTCGCTTCGTTTAAACATTTCCTGCTCATAGAGTCTTGCTCTAAGCATTTTCCAGCAATTATCTCGATTTTGGTGCTGAGAGCGCTCACTCTGGCACTGAACTACCACCCCTGTCGGTAGGTGTGTCAACCGTACTGCTGAGTCTGTCTTGTTGATATGCTGACCCCCAGCGCCACTGGCTCGATACGTGTCCGTTCTTACATCTGCTGGATTGATATCAATCTCAACATCATCATCTATTTCTGGAGACGCAAAAACAGAACAAAACGAAGTATGCCTGCGATTTCCTGAATCAAACGGAGACTTTCGAACCAATCGATGCACCCCTGTTTCTGTGCGTAGCCACCCAAAAGCATACTCGCCCTCAAAATGTATTGTGGCGCTTTTGATGCCAGCGACTTCCCCAGGAGAAGCCTCTTCCAAGATTGTCGTAAAGCCTTTAGCTTCACCCCAGCGAAGATACATACGCAAAACCATCTCCGCCCAATCTTGAGCTTCAGTTCCACCAGAACCTGACTGAATGTCCAAATAAGCATTATTTTGATCCATTGGACCAGAGAACATTCGACGGAACTCGAGTTTAGCCAGCTGGTCTGACAGGACAACCAGCTCGGACTCTATCGACTGAATGGCGTCAGCATCTTTTTCCTCAAACGCTATTTCTAGAAACTCCCAAGCATCAGAAACACCTAAATCTAATGCATCTATGGTTTTGACTACCAGCTCAAGGGCCGATCGCTCACGGCCAAGATTTTGAGCGCGAGTAGCATCGCTCCAAACATCAGAATCCCCTAACTCTAACTCAACCTCAACAAGACGATCTTTTTTGTTGGTATAGTCAAAGATACCCCCTGAGCGTATCAGTTCTTAACTGAAGATCCTTGAGGGTATTTTTAATAGGATTGATTTCCATTAAATACTGACACCTGAAAATTAGAACAGGAAGCGAATTCTATCGGAATCCTAGCTCCTTCTCTACCTACTTAGGCATTCAAACAAACGACAAGGCTAAAAAATCACCCAATAACAACCTTAGGCACAACTATTCTCATAGATTGCACGTACATTGGCACGAAAATCAAAAACTCTGTTAAAATTCGCGTTTATTAATATCACCAATCACATAAGCATTAGAGTTAATTATGAGTTTAATCCGTCTCGATGATATATCTATTGAATTTGGCGATTTGCCATTACTCAATAATACCAGTTTTTCCGTAGAACCAGGAGAGAGAATCTGCTTAATCGGGAGAAACGGAGCTGGAAAATCGACTTTACTTAAAATTATCAATAGAGAAGTTAAACCTGATTCTGGTGAACTCCACTATAAGCAACACTTACGCATTAGTCAGCTAGAGCAAGCTCTGCCGACAGCTGTTGATCGCAAAGTTTTTGATGTCATTAAGGATGGTCTAGCCGATCAGCAAGCACTAATTGATCAATTTAATCAGCTTGCGGTACAGGCTCTGGATAAGCGAGGACTAAGTGAACTGGAGCAACTACAGGCACAAATTGATGCCGGCGGAGGCTGGCAGATTGATCAGCAAGTTGAGACTATTATTAGCCAGCTAGATCTTCCTGCTAATAAAACACTAGCTGAGCTTTCTGGAGGCTGGCGGCGTCGGGTTGCTCTAGGCAAAGCGCTGGTTTCCAGCCCGGATCTATTACTGCTAGACGAGCCAACCAACCATTTAGATATTAGTACAATTGAATGGCTGGAGCATAAAGTGAGGGGATACCAAGGCAGCGTCATCTTTATTACTCATGATCGAAATTTTCTACAGAAGCTAGCAACGCGCATCGTGGAAATAGAGCTTGGCCGACTGATCAGCTGGCCTGGGACCTTTAATAATTACTTGCTTCTCAAAGAAAAAGCAATAGAGCATGAGCAGACTCGTAATGCTCTATTTGACAAACGTTTAGCAGAAGAAGAGGTTTGGATCCGTCAAGGTATTAAAGCTAGGCGCACACGAAATGAGGGGCGTGTACGCGCACTGCTAACAATGCGAGAAGAGCGTATGCAAAGATCTAGCCGCCAAGGGAAAGCTAAAATTAGTGTCGAAACATCAGATCAATCTGGTCGAAAGGTAGTTGAGGCACGTAGTCTTTGTCATGGGTATAACGGTGAGATCCTCATGGATAATATCAATATCAAGATACGGCGAGGCGATCGGATAGGTCTGATTGGCAATAATGGCGTAGGGAAATCTACTCTACTTAAAATTCTTTTAGGACAAATAATTCCTGACAAAGGCTCCGTGAAGCTAGGCACCAACCTAGAAATAGGTTATTTCGATCAAATACATCGAGAGCTAGATACCGAGAAAACTATTGCCGAAAATGTAGGTAACGGCAAAGAATACATAAAAATTAACGGCAAAGAGCGTCATATTATAGGCTATTTGCGTAACTTCTTGTTCTCCCCCAAACGCGCCATGACTCCAGTAAAAGCACTCTCTGGAGGCGAACGCAATCGAGTTCTTCTGGCTAAGCTGTTCACGCAACCCAGCAATCTGCTAATACTAGATGAACCAACAAATGACCTTGATATAGAAATGCTTGAGGTGCTTGAAGAACAACTGGTAGAGTACGAAGGAACGCTGATTATTGTTAGTCATGACCGTAAATTTCTTGATAACGTTGTCACAAGCGTATTAGTTTTTGAAGAAGAAGGACAAATCCAAGAATACCTAGGAGGCTATAGTGACTGGGAAAATCACGGCAAAGTGCTAAAAATTGCTGACAATGAAAATACTAAAACAAAGCTCGATGATAATCCCAGCAACTCAACCAGCATCAATGCAAAAAAAATAATGCCAACCAAGCTAAGTTACAAGCTACAGCGTGAACTTGACATGCTACCGACGCTTATCGAAAAACTAGAAGAAGAGATAGCTGCCATACAGAAGCAAACTACCACACCGGAATTTTACCTTAAGCCATTCATAGAAACACAATCTGTATTGGATGGCATGGCAAAAAAACAAGGGGCTCTATATGCTGCCTCAGAACGATGGCTCGAACTTGAAGTTGGTAAAAACTAAGCATTGAGCTCAATCAAGTATAATTACAAAATGAAAGATTCGACTATTAACTGCAATGATTCTCTTCCTTGCCAAAAATTAATGTCCATCTTGTAAACGATCTGCACTTTTTCTTTTTTTTCGTCAGGCCAGCTATTCATATCTACATTAAATGCGATGGCATCAATTAGCTGACGTTGATTGCTGTCTACTGATAGTAGCAGCTTAAGGTGTTTTTCACCCACAATACGCTGACTAGCAATATAGAATGTTCCTTGAAATAACGGCTCTGGAAATTGTTGCCCCCAGGGGCCAGATTCTCTTATTAGGAGCCCATTCTGTAGATTCAATTCTTCCGGTGTTAGCTCACCGTCTACGAATATTTCAGCCTCTAGATCAGAAGGCGTCAATTGGCGCCTAACTTCTAGATCAAAGGCCTCAGAAAAGGTACTATAATCTTTCGCTTTAATACTCAAACCTGCTGCCATCGCATGCCCTCCAAACTTGCTTACTAGCCCTGGATGCTTTGTTGCTACTGCCTCTAAAGCATCACGAATATGCAATCCAAGAATTGAACGCGCAGATCCCTTATATTCTTTTGTATCATCATTCCCGCCGGCATCAGCAAAAATAATGACTGGACGATGCACGCGATCTTTAATTCTAGATGCAAGCAGGCCGATCACTCCTTGGTGCCAATTGCTGTCAAATAAGCATAGTCCCCAGGGTAGTGTCTTCTGGTCTATTTCGAGATGATTGAGAATTGCAACCCCCTCTTCCTGCATGCCTGCTTCAATCTTTCTTCTCTCAAGATTAAGCTGATCAAGCTGCAGCGCATACTCTGTTGCGGTACTAGGGTCATTTTCTAGGAGACATGCAATGCCAATACTCATGTCATCTAGCCGGCCAGCGGCATTCAGTCGTGGCCCTACGATAAAGCCTAAGTCAGTAGCAACTAACTTTTTGGGGTCTTTGTCTGCCAAAGCTAATAATGCCTG
>Ga0302116_1000435_pt1 | contig 25103 bp, 27 predicted proteins | sample AG5_SCM_MG_FD_203124 | JGI IMG/M metagenome (GOLD analysis project Ga0302116, IMG submission 203124) | Marine microbial communities from Western Arctic Ocean, Canada - AG5_SCM | ecosystem: Environmental > Aquatic > Marine > Oceanic | place: Canada: Western Arctic Ocean | collected 2017-10-01 | reverse complement strand
CGATCTACCGGACGTGAGACCGCCAGCCGGGGGGGCTAGTAGAGGCCCAGAGACCCAATCGGGGGATAACATTGACCGGTACAGGGAGGAGGATGCGATGCTCGAAGATGGAGAGACATTGAGCAGGTTTGCTAGAATGCCACCCGCCGGAAGAATGAGGACGAGTGTTGGTGGTGGTGTTGGAGTCCAGAAGCAGATCAAGTTGGGGGTTGGGAATAGATAATGAAATGAAATGGGATGGGAGGAATGGATGTTAAAATATATGAACGATTAAATTTTGTTTATGCTATATATACTCCAATAGTGTATGCTAGCATATAGCATAATAGGATTGCCTGTGCTATTCTTGATATGATATTGGATCTTTAAACTTCAAACTCTGTGAACAAATAAATAAAGCGCGTGATAAATATTAGCTCCTCATTACCACAATACAATACAATACAATACAATATGACCCTGCTAAACTTGACCTTTTTTGTTGCAACACTGTCAGTATTATACAAATCCTACATCAACCCTTCAAACAATCTTCTGAAGTGTTTTAATCTCGGCAGCCTCGATCAAATTGCCAAACTCCCCGGCTGCATAAGCAAAGCAGCGTTTCAATCTTCAAAATCTTTCCACAACGACAATTGGGAGGAACAACCATCCTGCAAATTGGTGAATCAAAACCTGCTGAAGATTCCAAAGAAGCAGCTTTGCCCCAAAACAAATAAAGAATTCATAGCCAGATATGGAGAGAAGCTGTCCATTTTGAACGAGTGCGACTTTGAGCAGTACGTCGTCCAGTTTGCTCCCTTTCTGCGGAAATGCCTGCCAGTTCTTGCTTCGAAGAGCCGCGACATACATCTCTACAAGTATTTCCTACACGAAGTGCTCCTCAACCAGAAGCACCTCTATGGTAAAATCCACACCTACCGAGACCTCATTTTGTGGGTGTACGAGAGGGCGGACGAGCTGGGCGGCGAAAATAACTTTTCGAATGACGAGAAATTTGGAATTGTTGATGTTCTTTGGGACAACGGGTTGCAGAACGATTCCATAGATCTATCGGTTAAAATCTTCGAATCTATGGAGATAAGCAAGACCTCCACCTCCACCTCCACCCCCCCCTCCACCTTGCTAACGGAAGGTAGCTCTATTTGTCACGAAATGATTTCCGCTGGGGCTCCTTCTGTCATGCAATCCATCCTCATGCGAAGGTTTGATTTGGGCCTCGAGCTTGCGAGAAAGGTCCAAAACAATTTGTTGACCCCGCTGATGACCGAGTTGAAGAGCGACCTGGACAGGAGAACTATATTTAGCGAGCAAGTTGTCATGGGTGTTATTTCTAACGGTGTGATTCAACAGCTGAATTTAATCAGCGCGGTGGAAATACTAACAGCACTGGGGCTAATAGACGAGAGTGACGAGTGCCACCGAGGGGCCATGTTTGGCAAGTCAGTTGCGAGGGAATTGCTGGAGCGAGTAGACTTTGGACAGCAAGACATGGACAAGTTCTTCTCCATGAGCAACGCATTCAGCCAAAAAGACAGCTTGGGGTGGCTGGTCAATTCTTTGAGAGGCGAGCCGGAGAAAAATCGTGTGCGAGTTGATTATACCCAAGAAGAGCAGAAATTGCGGTGGGGCGGGGTTGCAGGGGTTGAGGGTGACAATGGAAACTGGGCGAGCAGCAGGTGAGCGAACGGAGCGTGGAGGGGGTTGTAGAAGACGAGAATACGAGCCAGCGAGCGAAGCGAGCAGCAAGCGAAACACGCAGCTAGCTAGTCACAACTATTTCAGACGAGAATACGAGCCACCATTAACTCCTTCGCACCTTCTTCGCTCGGCGCAGCATCGAAGAGCTGTACCCAGCGATTGAGAGCGGAGGCGGGGGGGTCGACAGGAGGAAAAACTTGTCCACGAACGAGTTCAGAAGAGATTACGTTGACAAGGGGCGGCCAGTTGTGGTCGACGGCATGATCGACGAGTGGGGAGCAATCAGAGCCTGGAGGAAGAACGAGTTCGTTGAGAAATACGGGCATAACAATGTGACCTTGCTGCGAAGTGGCGACGGGGGCTGGAGCGGCGATCGCTCAAGTCGCCCAGACATTAAAACTTTCGTCGAGTTTCTGGACCACGCGAAGGTGAAAGAGGGAGCGGGAGCGTTGGGGGTCAACTTGGAGGGGGGTGACGAGATGCTGAGGAGCAAGGCGGGGGGGGCGGGGGGGGCAAGGGGAAGGTTCCCGTACTTGTTCATGAGAGACTTTCCCATTGGGCGGGAGGTGTTGGAGGACTACGAGGAAGTTGGCATTTTTATTTCCGACGATAAGGGAAATCACAATTGGAATCTGGAGAAGAGGAGGAGCATGAGCTTGTTCATTTTGGGCGCGCCCGGCGCCGGGACGGGATTTCACGCGCACACTGCAGCGTACAACGTGCTGTTGTTCGGGGTGAAGCGGTGGTTCTTGATACCCCCGCATGTGCCCTACTTGCACGACAACGACAAGGATTTGCCGTGGTTCAAGGTAATGGCCGAGCAGGAATTGAGAAAATTACCCCACAAGCCAATCATCTTTGACCAGTACCCGGGAGAGACTATATATATTCCAACGGAGTGGAAGCACGCCACGGTGAACATGGAAGTTTGCGTTGGCATTGCCGTTGAAATGGGCGACGAGAGTTACTTAAGATGGTAAAAAGGTATAAATTTGATTTCTATGAAGGTGGAAGATTGGGATGGTACCACGGAAGTTCCTTTGTGTACTGCGGATTGGAACTGTCACCGCAGAATTGAATTAGTTCGGCAATCTCAGGGTTGGAGTATTGGTAAGAGGGAGTAACGAAAAATGGGTTCCGAGAGGCGCGCTTGTTGGTGAGGATGGGGTTTCGACAGCCGAACAGGTCATCCAAATAAGGGACGAGGCTGTTCTCGAGCTGCGCCGAGCGAAGCGAGATAAGTGCACATTTTTAATGAAGCACGAGCAAACCCCCAAGCGAGCCAGACGAGACAGAGGGTTAGTTTAGTAGTGGATGTAGCCATTATGTCTGCAGCCATTTCGCGAGATCCATCGCGAGTATGCACGTCTTCCTCAAGGCTCGCTTGCTTCGCTTACTCACCTCCCCCTTGGTGGCCTTTTCTAAATCAAAATTATATTTGCTCGGCGGGTCAACACCGACAAAGGAAATTTTTTCTAGTGGCCATCTTAGAGCAAGCTCGCCGTGCACCTTGGTAAAACGCCGCTCCTTGAACGTGAAGGACACGACGGTAATTTTCTCTGGGTAACGGTTGGTTATTTCGTGGAAACGAGCAATGCTGAATAGAAGGTTTTCAAAGCTATCGGTGGCAAACTGCGGTATAAGGTTTAGTTATTTTCTTGACTTTGACTCGAGCGCTCGGTCATTTTGCTCACCTCTTCAGTTGCCATTCTCGAACTGACTTCTGATTCAATTTCTGTTTCTGATTCGAAGAAGTTGAGCTCCTCGGCCATTGTGTAGTAAGAGGCTGCTTCGGAAAGACCAGGACCTGCATCACGCCGAGTCTGGCCACCGGAAAACAGGAGGAGTGCATGCGGATCCAGTTCCGCAGCAGCTATGCCTGCCTCAATGTGAAGAAGAATGCCAAGTCCGACTCCAGAATTCTGTTGGTAGGGAAGCAAATGCCAGTCCTCGTCAAGAGCGGCAGCCGAGGAAGCACTCAAGTCAAGGAGGTTGTGATTTTGAATTGTTACTTGTGCGCGGTGAGCAGAACGCTTTGCAATGCCGTGACAAGCAACAATGACCAGATTTTTGGCCTTTGTTGCTTGATCATGGTAATTGAATTCGTGTTCTTTGTGATGGATATAAGGGTTGGGGTTGGCAGGAGTTGTTTTAACTATAATTACGAAAAGGGTGACTGAAGCACACAGAAGAAGCAAGCCAAGACTACCAAGACAATTTGGGATGATCCCTATTCGGCTACGACGACGAAACCGTCTTTTCTTTACACCGCTCTCAATATCAGTGTTCATTAACATTAACGTACCGCTAATGCGCGTCGCAAACACTCTTTTACAACGAGGAATTCCTTGTCACAGCTATGCTTCACAAGAGAACCTGTATCGTGTTTTGCAAGACAACAAATAGCGTATGCAGAGATCTGTGTTGGACACTTCCTGGACGCCGATGAGAAGGCCTTCGATAGTTTTGATTTGACCTCCGAGTTGTTGGCCATCAATGAAATTATGTGGATTCTATCACTCTATGCTATATTTAGCATATGGGGAAGAAATACGTGTAGTAATTAGCCTTGAAATTCAAAATTTTGAAGACCATACAAATATAAAATAAAGAAAATTTGTTGCTACGTACAACGATCAACACATCACATCATAGTAGAATGACTTCCTTCACCAACAGCACGTCAAGGAATAAGTCTGAGATCCCAACATTTGAGAAGGACAATGCTCAAGCGGCAGCAAGTGACTTTGCCAATTATTTCTGTTCCTATGCCCAGCTGTATCACCAGAAGCAGATGCTTGCGGATCATAATAGGATGGCTGCATACCACAGTGCAATAATTGGCAATCGCGCGGCGTTTGAGGGGAAGGTGGTAATGGATGTTGGGTCAGGAAGTGGAATACTGGCTGTTTGGGCTGCTATGGCCGGCGCGAAGAAGGTGTTTGCAATTGAGTACACTGATATGGCAGCGAATGCGAGGAAGGTGGTTGAGCATAATGGGGTCAGTGACGTTGTTACGGTGATTCAGGGTGCCGTTGAGGAAATTGACCTGTCTTTGCACGGTGTCAACCCTGGCGAAGTGGACATTATAATCAGCGAGTGGATGGGTTACTTCTTGCTTCGCGAGAGCATGCTGGACTCTCTAATCAAGGCTAGGGACAAGTGGTTGAAGCCCAATGTCGGGTTAATGTTCCCCTCCCACTGCACCATGCTGCTCGCTCCCATTACCGACGAGGATGAGCGCAAGGCTTGCACCCGGGAGATGAGCGGCGCGATGGAAGACTGGTCGCAATTTGTTTCGTCAACCAGGGAGACGTACGGCGTGTCGATGAGCTGCCTCACGGATTTGTTCGAGAAGGAGAGTAAGGAATATTACATGCTGAGCAGCAGATGGAGCGAGCTCCCGAACGATGCTTTGCTGGCCGAGCCAGCAGTTCTGAAAATTTTCGATATGTGCACATGCACCCTTGAGGATAGTTTGGGGTTCCTTCCTGGGAATGCTGTGCCGTTCAGTTTCGAGGTCGACGGAAATATGCAGTCAACCAGTAATAAATTCGACTCTGACGGCTACGAGCAACAGCCGAATGTGCAAAAGCCACCCGTTGTTTCCGGCTTTGCTGGGTGGTTCACTGCCGACTTCAAGAGCAGGACGGACGAGGCGGGCGTCAACGCTCCGAAACTTCAGGTGAGTGAGTGAGTGAGTGAGCGAATGAGTGAGTGAGCCAGCGAGCGAGCGACGAAGCAAGCCATCCACTACTAACTCATTACATTAATGGCAGAACCCAATTTTGCTCACCACGGGGCCTGAGGGAGGCTACACGCACTGGGGACAGCAGGCTTTTTTCCTGCAGTCTGCTTTGCCCTTGATTGCCAACGAAGTGACTGACATCAGCGGCTCAATTGAACTAGCTAGAAGCAACGACAACGCGCGGCTGTACAATTCGAAGATTCGGCACATCACCACGAGGAGGAACAAAAGTTCGGGTGTTGAACTTTTCAAGAGTGCCCAGCACGAGACAATGTACCAAATTCCTTAAGATTCCACAATAAAACATTAACATACCCATACAGACAACACGAAATAAAAAACAGTTAAATTTAAAGTGGAAATCAAAAATCATTTGACAAAGTTGAGAGCATGTTTTGAACTTCGCGCACCCCTGCACCGTGTTTAATAGCCCCCCGCACACCCGCTTTGGCAACAACGCACATTATCGGTCTCCCTCCCGTGTACTCTCGCCTGAGAGCGTGCTTAATTTCGTCCTCAACTAGCATGATCCGCCTCGCCAAATCCGCCCGCGAAACCAAGTCGCACTTGGTCATCACAATTTGCAGCTGGGGAAAATTGCCGATTTGCGCTTTGGTGGTACACCGGGCCAAGTAATTTTCCTCTAGTTTTCGCAAAAACACAATGTCCGAGCGTTTCAAGCCGTGGCGAGAGTCGAGGAGGAGGATGATTCTTTTCAGGGGCTTTTTATTGCTGGCGGAGTTAATGGATATACATCGGTCAACAACGTACGACTCAATGAAGTCGTAAAAGAGATCGGTCCCCACGCCGTCAGTAGCGGAAGAGAAGGGCTTATTCTTCTTATTTCTATTCGAATCAGCATCGGCGCCATAAGAAAACCCGTAGCCAGGAAGATCAACCAGAGTTAGGCCTTTTTTTGTTTTTTGGGGGGTTGTGGTAACGAGCTGGTAAAAATCGATGCTCCTCGTCGTCCCGGGTTTTGCTGATTCGAACGCTTTAGGACCCTTGGGAAGTTTGTAGGAGTCCGGGGTTTTCCCGCGCGTCGTATTGGGATTAACGGGGGGACGCGCACTTCCACCGTAGAGAATGGCATTAATAAATGTCGACTTTCCAACGTTGGAACGACCAAATATCGCAACCTCGTTATAATCCGGTTTTGGGAAAACAGGGTTAACAATCACGAACTTCTTATTGTTTTTGGAATTGGAATCTGAATTGGCGTCATTATAGTCCTCATCATCATCATCGTCATAATCATGGTCATTGTCAAGGTCAATGGCATGATTATCGTCATCAAAACTTCCCAAGCTCTCCAAATCGTCAAAATCTACATTAGCATCGTCGTCATCAAGGAAATAACATGGCTCCACCTTCTTCCACATTTTAACACTCTTGACACCAGGCTCACTACTTTGCGACAGAGCCTTTTGCGGTCTCCTCTCCTCAAGGACTGCTCGGAATATATTTTTATCTCTCTTCTTATGCATCCCATCCTTTGGACGGTCAAGACCACCACGTTCTCGCTTCATCGGGGTTTTACGTTTGCTTTTGTCCGGAATCCCACAACCTATTGACTTGAGGTACGCCACAATCTTATGGTTGGGCGAGATTTGCCTGAATTTCGCATGATTTGATTGAGGAGCGTTGCTGAAAGAGGCTTGGTGGCTTGAAATCGTGGATGTGAAAAGGAGCGATCGAGGGCTGGCAAGAGAGCTGATTATTGAACGCATTTGGTTTAAATGAGCATTCCTAGTTTGGTGGAGGTTGCTACTGTCTATAGTGCTTTTGAAATGAGCTCGTGAAAAGGTGAAAGCGAAGAGCAAATTTATAGAAAATCAAAAAATACAGCATGGTAGTCCTTACGAGAACGTGGACCCAGTAAATTCCACAACCAATGTCTTCTAGCGGCAGTGAAACCACTCTCCCCCCTCCTATTTACTGGCAAACATATATCAATGAAATGATTGATGCTATGCTCTCTCCTAGCCTCCAAACCAAGAACTACCTCTTCCTCTCTCCGGTCGACACAGTCAGTTATCCAACATACTTAAATTACGTTTCTCACCCAATGGATTTGTTGACAATAAAGCAGAATGTTGATGCTGGTCAATCTTCCATCTATGCAAACGACATGGACTTGTTCGACAAGCACGTGAATCTTTGTTTTAAGGTGAGTTATTGCATGCGTTTTGTGCTTGTGCGGCGCGAGCGAGAATTTATTTGACTCCCCATCGCATTCTAACCCCCACTCACCCTCACCCTCACCCTCACCCTCACCCTCACCCTGACCCTCACCCTTACTTTCTCACTCACACACACTCACTCGCACTCTCACTCGCACTCAATTTCAGAACTGCGTCGCCTTTAACGAAAGCCGTGGCAAGGAGGGCAAGCCCATTGTCGCCATTGCAAAGGTAATGACTAAAGAGTATGCGAGGTGCAAAAGATCGATTCTTGCGACTGGCTCTGCTAGGCCGAAGCCCCAAAACCAAGCTCCTACTAATAATAATAACAACAACAACAACAACAACAACAAAAAGTCGAAGAATTTGAATTCCAGCAACTACGCTGTCTACGAGCAATCCGATCCATACTACGACCCTCCTCCAACAACCACTTCGTATTCAGACTTCCCCCCTCCCAACACCACCACATCCTCCTCCTCCGACACGGCTATGGCCACAACCACCCCCACCCCATCCATTGGAATTGATCCCTTCCTCCTAGATGACGAATACTACTCCAACACAGTTTACGACCCCAACAAGAAATTCACCGACGATCCAAAAATAAAGGCAAAGTGCGTGAAGGCCATATCTACCCTTCGGCGCCTGATTTTCTCCGATACAAACCGCCACGGGTTCAACAAATCCACGTGGCGAATGTTCTCCGAGCCGGTGAAGCTAACCTTCCAGAAGATGCAGGCGTACAATGCCAAGATTAAGAACAAAATTGATCTTGGTACTATCGTGACCAAGCTATTTGCCCACACGTACATTTACGTGTCTGAGTTCGTGCTGGAAGTTCGTCGGGTCTTCTCCAATTGCATCCGATTCAACACTGATTGGCTAACCAAAGATTTACGGAAGAGGACAATGATTTTGTTCAAGGAGGTGAGTCAATTTCCAATTTTTTTGATTCTATTTATAAAACCAATTTTAACACACCCCACACAGTGCGAGGACGTGCTGCTGGATCACTTGTCAAGACTCTACGTCAAGCCCGTGGTCCACAACTACGAAATGTGCATGGACGTTATGGCGCACATGATGGCTGTCCCGGACACGGACGATAATTCCGTTCAGCTCTGCCTCTACTTCCTCCACCCAGTCACTCTCTTCTTTGACGGAAAGTATCCAGAGGGATACTTGAAAGTCGTGAAGAAGCCGATGGACTACGGAACGTTGGTCGAAAATTTGCTAACCGCCGAGTACGCAACCTTCAGCCAGTTCGAGGCCGACATCATGCTGATCAGCACCAACTGCAAGGCCTACTACCACGACAAGCAGGTGAGCGAGCGAAGCGATCGAGCCTTGACGAAGACGATAATACGAGCAACATAACATACTATACTAAACTAAACTAATATTATTCCATTCAATTCACTTCGTATTTTCTTCGCTCGGCCCAGGATGGCGCGCTTTACATTGCGAAGGCCGAGCTGCTCCAACAGACGGCCATGCCTCAGCTGGACGCCTTGCGCAAGATGGACGACCCGTCCTTCCAGTGGATCCACCACGGCGGCCCGAAGAAGGGGAGGCTCGTTGTCAACGGCCAGCTGCGCCACATGGCCAAGGAGCCGCTCTTTCAGTTGCTCAAGACCCTCAAGAACTTAAAGTACACGAGTAAAATCAACGGGCACGAGGTCGATGCGATGGCCCCCTTCATGAAGCCTGTTGACAAAACCAATGGTGATTATCACGCATTCATCCGCGACTCAATGGACTGGTTCACGGTGGACCGCAAGATTAAGGCCATCAGCCACAGGTGAGTGAGCGAAGCGACGCGAGCCTTGAGGAAGACTCGAGCGATAGATCTCGCGAAATGGCTGCAGACGGCTACATCCACTGCTAAACTAACATAATTCCACTCAATTCGTTTGGCTCGCTTGGTTCGCTCGTGCTTCATTAAAAATGCGCCTCGCTTCGCTCGGCGCAGGGTTCAGTTCGTCTACAACGCGTACGAAACCCCGGAAGACTTTGAATATGACGTGAACCTTTGTTTCGGAAACGCCCTCCGCTACAACGGTTTCGACGGCCCTAACTCCGCCAACGGCGGCGATATTTGCCTGCTGGCCGATTATTGCAAAACTAAGTTTGCGAACATGTACACCACCCACGTGTTGAAGTTTGCAAACCCGATTTCTATGGAGAAGATCCTTGTTCCGACGGACATCAACAGCCAGGTGGGCAGCACAAACCACCCAGCGAACCGATCCCTGTCGCCGAATCCGTCCGGCGCAAACTCCCCCCTCCCCAACAGCACCCCAATTCGTTCGGTGCAGGACATCATCCACGGCGTCGAGCACAAGTACTCGCTTCGCCCCCTTCACATCCTGGCGGACTGGGAGACAGCCTGCTCGAACTTCTACACCGAGCTTTTGAGGCACCCATTCGTCAATCCCGCCGGCAACAAGAAATTCGTCTTCAACGTTCCCGTTGCGCTGCTGTGGCCGGATTTGAAGGCTTCTTACCTGGAGAAGGTGGCCAAGCCGATAGACCTAACCACGATCAGGTGCAAGCTCCTGCACGGAGGAATCTACAGGTACCCCGACGATTTTTTCGAGGATATCGCTAGGTTATTCGACAACGCGATGCTGTTCAACATGCTGGGAAATGACGAGAAGGACGATTTAGCCATGAACTACTACGAGGCTTCGTCCCACTTGATTTTGTACAGCCGGTGGCTCTCGTTCTCCTTCATCACTGGGTTCTTGTTGCAGGTGAGCGAGCGCAGCGGAGCGATTGTGGAAGATGAGAGACAGCTAGCTACCACATCTCTAATTACTAATTATATATGTGCAGAACGACGATGGAAAGAGAGACATCAACAAGGACCCAGCTCGCAGTGGACCGTACTTTCCGTGGCAACTGACAACGAGCTACTCTCGGGACTGCGAAGAGGAGATGCATAGCATGGTTCTGAACTCGCCGATCTTTTCAAATCCCACCAACTCCAATTCTCGATCCTCCTACAATTGGTGCTCACGGCTCGAGGCGGACAAGGTCATAGCGCTCCTCACCCACCAATCCAACAAGAAGGTGAGCGAGATAAAGTGGCGAAACGATACATGGCGTTCACTGGAACTAAACACCAATTATTATTATTGTGCAGCACATGTACTTCTTCGCGGGAACAGACTACCCCACGTCGCCCTTGTACGACAGCATGATCAGCGACAAAATGTGCGTCGACACGCTCACGAAAAAGCTTCGCGGGGGCGAGTACAAAACCTTCGACCCCTTCTTTCGAGACATAAGGTTGATTTTCTCCAACGCGATTCGGTACAACAAAATCTTCAAGGATCGTGTTGTTCTGATGGAGCAGGAGGCGGAAAAGGTTGCCGCTGAGCAAGCCATGTACGACAGCAACAGGCCCCAGCCCGATAGAATTAACATTCACGATCAAGAAATTAAGGCGTACAATTCGGCTCTCCTCATGCAGCAGAAGTCGGAGGAGGAAATTACAAAATGCATCCACTGCACTGCCGAGCGAATTGGAAGGCTGAAGGTGGAGAGGAACATGAAACGCCGAAAAGAGACGGCGGTGAAGGCCGAGAGCAAGAGGAGGGCGATCGAAAGGGAAGCGCAGGAGCTAGAGGAGAGGAAAGCCGCCGAAAAGCAAGGTGAGCGAGCGAGCTGCGGGAGAATACTCGAGCGATGAAACTAACATTATTCCACCACTTAAATCGTATTCGTTTGGCTCGGCGCAGGTTTCAAGTTCAAGGCCAAGACCGTTTTCAGAGATGACCTTGAGCGGCACGGAATGGTGGAAGTTGAGGAGGAGGTGACCATCGAAAAGTCCACTCGAAGATTCGCTGAGGATGCCGACGAGGACTTGGTTGAGCTCTTCACCGCGGGGGAAGGGAGCGGCGGCGACGGCGGCGGCGGCGGCGGGGGGATGAGGGGGAGGAGCGACAGCTTCATGTTTGAGGACGGCGACGACGGGATTTCCTTTGGTGGAGAGAGAACTACGGCGGACATTATCCTGGAAAACGAGCGGTCGGAGCAGCTCATCATTTCTCAGAAGTTGGCGCAAGTTGAAAATTCGAAGCGCGTTAGCGACGCCGCAACGTTCTTCCACAACTTCAATGTGCGGCATCAGCAGCAGCTGATGGGGGCGGCGAAGGGGATGTGTGGTGGTGGATTGGGGGGCAAGGAGGGGGGCAAGGAGGGGGGCAAGGAGGGGGGGGAAAAGGTCAAGGCAACTGCTTCTAGGGCTCCTGCTAATTTTTCAGCCATCAAAATTGGCCACGTGGCAAAAGCAAAAAAACAAAGGCTGGTAGAGGTGGCGGGATTTGATTAATTTGTGTAGATAAAAGCTCATACTCCATATTCATTCGTTTTGATGAGGCCTCCCATTTTCCAAAATGACACACTACAATCCGCCCCAGCAATGATGACGCCGGGCTCGCCGATCGTTTGCCACCTTGCAGCAAGAAGACGCCCACCGTTGGTTCTCAGAGCTGCTCCGAACGTCGGTTGAGGCATCTTCTCGCCGTCCAGATAAAAGATGCTGCACTGGGCATCAAAAGCAGCGGAGAGCAAATAACGGCCGCATGGACTCACGTCCAGCGACCTGCACTCGTTGGTGTGGGCGTTGGTGATACTCACAACCCTGCCCATTCGCACATCTACTTGTTTTATGCTGCCGTCAGCGTGAGAAGTCATGATGCAATGCTTCCTCGCCCAGCCCATGCTCAGGACAGCATTGTCCAAATCCACTGCTAAGCTGCTCTTCCCTCCGTTCGTCTCGTTCCTAATGTCCCACAGGTTCAAGGTGCTGTCGGCCCCCCCCGACGCACAAAAATAGTTCTCGAAAGGGGAGAATTGGCAGCAGTAAATCGTTTGCGTGTGGGCCTTCAGAGTGCAAAGAGGCGCAGTGCCATCATTGTAATTTCCGTCGTCACGTGTATTGAAGCCTGCCGAGTGGGTTGTGTTGATGTCCCAGACCTGGCCTACGTTGTCACCCGCTCCAACCGACAGCAACCTGCCTGGATCGGAATTATGGAAACTCACGGCTCTCACGGTACCAGTGTGACCCTTGAGCGTCATATCTTCTTGCTCGATGCTCCGCCTGAGATTCACGTCGTCTGCGTCAACGTTGACATTTATAATTTTTACCGTCTTGTCGTTTGAACCCGTCGCAATCAGCGTAGACGAAGCATTCCAGCTGCTGCAGTACACGCTTCCGTGGTGGTGCATCGGACGCTCGTAAACAACCTCAATGGAAGTGCCGGAAAGTTTGCAAATTCGCAGGGCCTTCGAGTTCGTCCCGACAGTAAAATGGGATCCGCTCTTGCTGAACTCAACCGTGCGAATCGGGTGCGATTCGTTCAGTGCCGCCACCAAAGCAAAGGTTTTGAAGTCTTTGTCCATGTCGAGGTTGGCGTACGGTGCGTGAGGATTGAAGGGGGTAGAGGATGGGTCCGGGATTTGCTCTTTTATGAATTCTTCCGAAATTTTGTTATTTTTGTTTTGTAATCGGGTTGAGGGGGTGGTTGAGGGGGTGGAGGAGTTGGAGTTGGAATTGGAAGGGGAGTGGCTGGGGGAAGTTGACTTTTTTGAATTTCGAGGGGAACGGATTTTTTTGTGCTGCGGGCTGGTGGAAGGAGCTGGTGGCTTGGCTTGGGGAGGAGGATCGAGTTTGTTGTTTTCGGAGTCCGAGTTGTCACTATCGTTCATTTTTATCTCCCAGGCGACTGGAGGTCTTTTGTCGTTGTTGTTGTTGGTGGTGATATTGGTGTTGTTGGTGGAAGTTAGGTTGGCAGGAGGGAAGTGGGTCGACTCCATCGGAGAGTTTTGAGGTTGATGATTCTCCTCCAACGAAACAAATCCGCCAGCAGAAATTTTTACCTTGTCGTCGTCGGCATTGGCGTCGTCTGCGCCTTCTTTTATCACGCCGAAAGTTGGAAGTCCAACAGAACTTAGCATGTTGTTGTTGGTGCCGTTGATGTTGATGTTGTTGTTGTTGCTTACGCGACTATTTACGGCCGCAAGGGTTGAAGGCTCAACGAGAAACTCGCAAATTCCAGCTCCATCCGGCATTGATTGTGACACCGCAACCTTTTTGTTCCTTCTGTTTTCCATCAATCCCGGAACGTTCTTCTGGTAGGTAAAGTTGTCGTTGAGAATGGAGGCGAAGTACTCGTCAGGAACTCTAGAGTTGGGATTTTGGAATTTGAATTCTTGGAGTTGTTGCAATACTGCCTGCTGGCAGAGCTTTGATAGATGGTTCGGCTGCATCGATGATGCACGTCCTCGCAGCTTCACCTGGTCCGGGAAGATTGGAGTGAGGTGGGTGAGGAGCGTTTTGAAGAGTTGGTTTCGCCCACCGTAGAGCGTCCAATCGGCATAGTCAGGGTGGGACGCTAACGAGGAAACTGTCAATGTGTAGCATAGGGTGTGGAATTCCTGCTGCGTACAACGTCCTTCGAGCCGCTTTAGGGTATCGACCAGGTTGTTGGATGTTAAAGGGGGATCGGGCGAGGAAAGAGAGGTTTGGTTATCGAGAAGCTCGAGAAAGACCTGCTTGTCAACTTCAAAGAGGGAACGCTCATAATCAAATTGAGAGCGTTTCAACGGGGAGAGAAACTTTTTAAGGTCTTCGAACTGCCCCTTCATTATAAGCGAACGAGCAAAGTTGATGTCTCTCCCATACTGATATGGACTTGCTGCTCCTTGTGTCTCTTCCTCCAGAATGTGAGCTGTATGATGCAAATTTGAGGCCTGCAAGTACGCTGCAACTACGAACAGGATGTCCTCCTCGTCGATAGTTATTTTCATTTTAATGTGAGGTTTCAAAGAGCAAGGTTTATTTCTTCTAGGCCATCCCGCTTCTAATCATATAACATTTTTTCAATCCAAATTTAATTTAAAAATTTAATTTTTTTCACTGTGACTCAAAAATATCTCTTCGCTATCTACTATGGTTCTGACCGAGATTAAAAATGCCAACACGGCCTGGGAGGTATCAGTTAAGGTGCGTAGTTTAAAAACGGGAACAACTGTTCTATAAAGCAAACATAACTTCACAAATCAAATCCAGAGTTCCTGCGACACCTGTGACAGAACTTTTGGACATAATCAGAGTCTCAAAACAACAAATCAAACCCCGGGGCCAATCCCAAAACGTCGTTTGGTCCCTGTTCACGCTCTATTTTGTGTGATGCTTGATTTTTTTGTTTTGCCACCGATCCAAGATACAACTTAAATATAAACCAGACTAACAAATATTGCAATGCAATGCACCTCGCCCTCTACCGTAATAACAATTACATCAATTGACCTTATCACCTCCCCTGTCCTCTCCTCATCTTCCTCGTCGTTTTTTACAGACTGCATCACCCACAAAACCAAAAGTTTCCAAACGACTTGAAGCCCGCTCCTTTGTGGACAGGAAATCACCCACCAAGGAGAACTGCGCGATGAAGCAGGAGAAGGCAGATGCAAACAGAACCAACATCATGGCCGAGCAAATTCTCTCCAACGCCGTGCACTTTGAAAAGGCCAAACTCAATTCTGTGCAGGTGGCATCTAGAAACTTGCAGGCCCTTGCTGACAAGAGCTCTTTAACGGAGCAGAAGCAGGAGAGGGCGCTGCAGAATGCAAACTCAATCACCCAGGAGAAAGTGATTCGCCTCGCGAAGCACAACGAGAACGTTCAGATGAAGAACGCCCTGGTTCATTCCGAGTGTGACAATATTAAGCAGACCAACTTGGATTTGTTGACAGCCAAGATGGCCGTTGCGAGCACCAGGCACGATCAGGAGATCCAGAAGGTTGTTTCGAGGGCGAATGTTGGGGACAAGCTTGAGAGGGGCTCGGCTGCACTTGCTCGATACGCTGCCAAGGCAAAGGAGATTGAGGGCCTGCAACACAGCAAAATGGCCCTTGCTACCGAGCGCCGTGAGAAGAAGATTGAGGAGGTGGTTGCCAAGGCATCGGTCAAGAAGACGTCTCCACTCAGGGCCGCAAAGCCCACCACCACCACCTCTGACATAAACGAAAAAATCGAGGAGGCGACCGTTCGCAGGGAGATTCTTCTCGCGCAGCGTAGTGAACAGGCTGGCCTGCACAATGAGAAGGTAAAAGAAATTATCAAGATTTCGACACCGGTGAAGCCACCTTCTCCCCGTAAAATGCACCACGAAAATGAGCTTCTAGTTCCCTCTGATGCTGCTACCGAGGCCGCTACCGCCACCGATGAGAGTGTGAGTGAGGTCGAGGTCTCCGAGGCTGAGCCCGCCAACATCTCCGAGCATCCAAGTGGAGGTAGCGATCTTTTCGCAAGCGTGAAGGGAGCCTTGGGGTTTTGAATTGAATAGAGAAAAAGAGAACGAGGAAAGAACGAGGAAACGAGGAAAGAACGAGGAAAAATTACATAAGTACCCCAAAAAAATAAAAAGGAAACCATTTAAAAAAAATCGAATTCCACCTTGTCAGAGTCTATGTAAAAATAACCTGCTCCAGCTCCAGCTCCACCTCCAATAATCACCCCACAACTCTGTTTACATAGTGTCAACGTCATGTTATCTTGGTTATTAGTTTAACAAAAAAAAGCAAAATAATTGAAAATAAATCAACTTTTTTTCTTTCTTTTTTTAACTTAAAAAAATTGGTCTAACCGAGGTTTGCGCTATTCGCTCCTCCTTACCAACCCAAAACCCCCAACCCGCAAAACAAAGCCGCGAAACATATTCCTCCTTGATTCCTGCACAAACTCACGTTCAGCATGGAGGTTGACTCTGCTCTCGTTTTGGACTTTGGGTCAAGTTCAGTTAAGGCCGGCTGGTCTGGCGAGGACACTCCTCGGTCTCTATTTCCTTCCGTCACTACCAACCTCAAAGCCCAAGAAATCCGCGGTGCCCGAGAGATCCGAAGAGCTGAGAGCTTGGAATCGTGTATTTCATCAATCAACACTTTGGACCAGGATGTTAGGCTAACTCACCCAATCCAGAAGGGCAAAATTGTAGATTGGTCGGCAATGGAGAAGCTCATCGAGCACACATTTTCAGTAGAACTTGACGCTTTCCCCGAATCATTGTCAGCGCCCGTTCTTATTGCCGAATCTCCATGCATTGACAAGGCGGATCGTGCCAAGCTGTGCCACATTCTTTTTGAGGCGTTCAAGGTTTCTGGTGTGTGCTTCGCAAACTCCTCGGTTCTCTCATTGTTTGCCTCAGGCAGAACAAGGGGTATTGTGCTTGAGACCGGAGCTGCGGTCTCCCATGCTGTCCCAATCTTTGATGGCTTTGCTCTCCCCCACGCCATTTTGAAGTTGGAGGCGGGAGGAGAAGACGTTACTATTGCGCTAAAGAACTTATTGAAGAGAACTGGTCGAGACCTGAGTTTTTTGCAGATGCGAGACATTAAACACCAACTCGCCTACTGTACCCCAATTCCGGGAAACAGGTGAGCGAGCCTAAACTGATTTAACTGACAAAACTAACTGCACAAAAACTAACCCACAATTCGTTTGGCCCGGCGCAGTTTCGCAAAACCCGACAGTGTTTACGAGCTCCCTGACGGCACCACCGTAACAATCAACGGCAAGGCCGCGAGCCAGTGTGCTGACATTCTGTTTGACCCGAACAATTACAACATAGAGAATTTGGATGGAGGCATGGCAATGATGATTAAAAAAAGCATTGAAAACTGTGATAGGGATTTGCAACCGGATCTGTATGATAACATTGTTTTGGCGGTGAGTGCGCGAAGCGGAGCGAAGCGGAGCGAAAGGGCGAAACAAAATAAGCAAAACTAACCCAACTCGAGCAGGGAGGAACAAGCATGATCCCCGGATTTGGAGATAGGATTTACAATGAGCTACAGAGCAGCGTGCCAACAAATTGCAACTTGAGCGTCATTCCGGACAGCAAAAGCAACGAACCGGGGTACAACGCACAGAGGAAGAATGCTGCTTGGATCGGAGGGAGCATATTCGCGAGCCTGGATACATTTAGCAAGGTGGTTGTCTCCAAACAGGAGTACGAGGACGCGGGCTCGTCTTCGAATATACTGGACCGGAAGACGGTCTGAAGTGACGGTGATGGCATAATAATTGTAAAGAATGTTGCTGCGTTGAAACAAACGATTTCTTATGTCTCCTCTTTGCGATTTTTTGAAAAACTTTAAAATTTTTAACTTTTTCTGACCCGAAGAATGATTTTGTTAGGATTTTTACGGATTTTTACGTTTATTTCTATTCTTGAGAACACATACACTCTGCACACACTCAGCAACAACATAAATGCCGGCTGTCAGATTCAAAGCGATTTATGACTTCATTGCCGAAGACGAAGGAGAGTTAACTGTTCGGAAAGGAGATATTGTTTCGGCCAGTGCTGGAGCTGACGGAGTCTGGGGGAACGAGGATGATATTAAGGATGGCTGGTGCCAAGTCACCGCAACTAAAGGGCGTGCCGGCTTTGTTCCCATAGATTATCTGGAGCGTATCGCGAATCCTTCCCCAGCCCCATCCCCTGCCCCAGCACCTGCTCTTGCTCCTAGATTAACACACCAGCAATCTTCGGAGAATAATAACCCCCCTTTGTCACTTCAAGAACTCGCGGGAGGTTCACCAACTACTATTGTGGACAAGAACGAGCAGCTGCACACACTTGCAGCTTCTGTTCCAATTCGTCGAGTATCTGATCCTCGCTTGAACTTAACCTTGCTCGACGCAATGGATGCCGACGCAACTGCCGCAACGACCAATAGCAATATCAATAGCATGAGCAACAAGCTTAATAGCAATAGCAACGCCAAGATCCTGGCGATGAGCGGTACATCCACAATAAATTCGGTCAGCTTTAAACCAACATATTCGAACACCTCAATGAGCACGTTGAACAACAACAATTTGACTATCGCTCCCCCTCAACACATCAACAGCAACAGCAACAGCAACAGCAACAGCAACAGCAACAGCAACAGCAACAGCAACACCCCGAAATCCATGTCAGCACGGGCCAAAATTGCCTTCGATAAAGTCCAAGCAAAGAACTCGCCGATGGCTTCTTCGTCCACTAACGATAGAAAACTGTTCAGCTCAGTCAGGAACGCTGACGCTGCTACACCCACCAAAGCCATAAACCCCCAGCTCGTGAGCTCCATTAACAAGGAGGAGTACAAGGCAATGCTGAGCAGGAACACCGAAATGTTTGAAAAAGTGTGCCACGCTAGAACAGAGCAATTTGCATTGGCCACAAAAATGGCCGACAGCTTGGCCAGAAGCTTGGGTGATCGTAACTCTCTCAACGAGAAGATCGAAACTGATTTAAATGACTTGATGCAGACCATGGAGTCGCAAAGAGTCGCAAACTTGGGTCTAACGAGATGATAAACATTTATTAATAATTGGCATGATTGTCATGATTGAAGTTAGTAACGTCGTCGTCGTCAGCTATTGTAGACCACTTATCAAAAATAGTTCTATCAAGACGCACCAGCAGGAACAAAACTGCAATGATACTTTGATTTATTGTAGTTTTTTCTTTTGTCGATTCCCAATCTTCTCGATTTCCAATAGATTGAAGTTGAAATTAACAACCCCTTCCTTCCACATCCTCTATATAAAAACATTCTGTTTTAATTAATTTAAGCCCACAAGATTTTCAGAAATTAGCCAAAGTTTGGCAGCGTTTTCGTCAGTAACTTGGTCGTTGGGCGAAACAGTAGGCCATCCTCCGACGCAACCTTTAGGGGAGTTTTGCTGGGCATAATAGGCCCCGTTTTCAAGATTATCCTCGAGGATCGCGTGCAGCGACGTTTGCACTCCCTCCCATGGCTGTATCATTCCCATCAACACTGGCATCATAAGGTTGAGAACAGGTTTCACAACTGCGGGAACTTTCATGAGATTTGATTTCACAAACCCGGGATGAACAGACACGGTGGTGATCTCAGGATACTGCTTGGCCATTTCGCGAGCGAAGAGAAGGTTTGCGAGCTTGCTCTGTGCGTAAGCCGACCAACCGTCGTACTTCCTGGTCTCAAACATGAGGTCGTCATACGCAATAACGCCCTTCTTGCCCATAGCCTCGTCGTGGAAGACAGACGACAGGCAGATCACCTTGGGAGAGACGGACTTCTTCAAACTCGGTATCATCATGTGGGTCAGGAGGAAGTGCCCGAGATGATTGGTTCCAAACTGAAGCTCAAAGCCGTCCTTAGTTTCACCCTTGGGGCAGTTCATTATTCCCGCATTGTTCACCAGAATGTCACACATGTCGAAGCTCTTTGTGAATGTATCAACAAAGGTCCTGACAGAATCTAGCGAGGCAAGGTCGACCTCCATAGCCACAGATTTGCCTCCGCCAGACTGGGCGTTGCACGCATCGGCAACTTTTTGACCTGATGTCATTCGCCGACATCCAACAATCACATTGGCACCCTGCTTTGAAAGCTGCAAGGCAGTCGACTCTCCTATTCCACTATTTGCACCAGTGATGACAATTGTCTTTCCGGTGAGGTCTTTGGAGAGCAACCTTTCGTCAACGTACTTTACTTGGACTGCTCCCATGATGATTTAACAAAATAGCTTCGTTAAAAATACACTGACAAACGCAAAATAAACTCAAATGGGTACCTACCTTTCACGCCCAAGTACGTCTGTCCTACGGAGAGGGAGCAGGATTTTATCGGCCTCTGGGGTTTTCACAAGACTTCTCGATTAAAATTTTCTCTCATCTGCTCCTTCTGCCTCTCCTCTCCTCCTTACTCCACCGTTCCTCCTCCCTTCTAACCCCCTCCTCTTCTCTCTGTTCGTAGATGTTGATAAAAACTCGACCTCTGGTGTTGACCTAGTGAGCGATGTGTTGACCCCTGTGGCTTGGTCTGCTTCTGATATGCAAGGCTGGCGAAAGCATATGGAGGACTCTCACATCACAAACACGAATGTTCCGCCCCCGGCCCAGGCGCAATCGCAGGCGCCGGCGAAGATTTTTGCCGTCTTTGATGGTCATGGTGGTCGGGAAGTTGCGCTCTTTGTGGAGCGTCACTTTGTCGACCTCCTCACAAGGTGAATATATTTGCTCATAATACTCACTCACAACGCTCCGTTCACTAACTTGATTCAACTTACAGCGACGATGCGTACAACGACAACGATGTTGGGGAGGGTTTGAGGCGAACATTTCACAATGTTGATCGGATGGTTGATGATTTGCAGAACAGGGAGGAGATCATGCGGCTGAAAGAAGTAGGCCGCGAGGGAATGATTGGGCAGGAGAATGGGGGAGTTATGCGTGGACATTCCACGAGTTTCGACGGCGAGGGTGGTCTCGACCCTGCCCCCGCCTCTTCGGCAGTGGCCACGAGGAACCACAGCATTAACGAAGCCGGCTCTGGCTCGGAGGACTGGAAGGAGAAGGAGAAGGAGAAGGAGAAGGGAGAAACAATATCCGCGAGCGAGGCAATCGATCTGTTTCAAAAGCTGCTCTCCATGCGTCAGAATGGTGCGGCTGACGGCGAGGCTGCCGCTACGTTAATCGGTGACAGCGATAGCAAGAAGCCTGCCGCCATCACCAACGACGCTGCTGCTCTGCTGGACCCAGCACCCTCCGCTGGTGCTGGTGCTGGCGGTGATGCGCCAGCACGCCAAGTCTGCAACTTGGCCGACCACCCAATTCATGCAGGTTGCACAAGCGTCGTTGCTTGCCTTGTGGGCAGGACCTTGCACGTTGCCAATGCTGGCGATAGCCGAGCGGTGCTCTGTCGCAAGGGAGGCATCACGGAACCTCTGAGTTACGACCACAAACCCGAGCAGAAGAGGGAGAAAGATCGAATCGAAGCCGCGGGAGGGTTTGTAAATAATTTTGGCAGGGTGAACGGAAATTTGAACTTGTCCCGAAGTCTTGGCGATTTGAAGTGTGAGAAGCGAAGCGAGAGGCGGGGAGAATGTGTTATTGTACTTGTACTAACCCAATTCATCAAATCCAACCGAAACAGACAAACAAAATAAGGAAGTAGGCGAGGCTGAACAAATGATCACTGCCGAGCCGGATCTCGTCAAGGTTGAACTCGAGGAAGGAGATGAGTTCATTGTCATGGGGTGCGACGGAATTTGGGATTGTTTGAGCAACGCTGAGGCCGTGAAGTACGTAAGGGACAGAATCGATGCGACGCCCCCCAAGGAAATCATCGAAGAAATGCTCGATGAGATAATTTCTGACGATCCTCGAAGGACGCAAGGAATTGGCGGAGACAACATGACAGCAATCATAATCGATTTGCTTCCTACTACTCGGACATATGCTAAATAATATTAAGATGTCATTATGCTATTAGAACCTTTTTGTTTAAATAAATTGTAAATTTATTTAAAATTTATTGAAAAAATCTTAAAAAATCTGGAATAAAAAAGTTTGCCAAAAAATAAGACACGTTATCACGTTATATAAACAACGACGTCTAACAATTATTTTATAACAACACATAATAATATATGGAACAAGTGGCTGTTATCCCAGCCGAACCCAATGCTGCCGGGTGGAAACTTCCTCGATTCCTTCCTACAACCTCTATGGAGCTAAAGAATCATTCAGCATCACAAGTTGTGGCCTACAAGGTAAAAACAACTGAGCCATACAGGTATCAATTTCACCCGACTTCTGGTTTCATTCCTCCCAACTCCTCTGCAGTTGTGACCATTACATTGCAAAGGACTATTGTGGATGTGTTGGTTGGGGAGTACAAGGTTATTCCTGACACCGAGGCGAGGGAGGCTTTCCTCCAGAAAGAGGGGGCATCGAGGGATAAGTTCCTTGTGAAGTATTCGTTTGTGGAAGAGAACGAGTTTGGCGAGGAGGGGTGGCTCACAAAAACTCGTGCGATTAAGGACGAGAAGGTGCAAGTTCAGGAGATGAACCGGCTTTGGCAACGTGCAGAGGAAGAAGAAGAATTCAAGGAGAGCGTGAAGAACACAAAGATAAGGGTCGTCTTCTCAACCTCGACAGTTGAGAGAATAATTGTCGCTCAGTTTGGTATAATATTTGAGGACGTCATCCGAAAAGAAAAGGCGGATAAACACGAGGTCGACCACTACGTCCCTCCTCCTCCCTCTGGCACCAGTCTTGATCAGGTCTTGATGAAGTTTATGCTTGGAACACCCATAGCAATTTTTATGGTTTTTGGAATCTTATACATCAACAAGCTGCTGAGCGATAACAATACTCAGGCCGCACTATTGTTCGCCTGCTTGTTCTACGGTTTTCCTCTTGTTCTTGCCTGGTTCACTTGCGGTCTGGGCAACGCTGTGAAGAGAAAATTAGGCCTCAAAGTCCCGGAGGTGAAATCGAACACAAAAGTAAAACCCAACTCCCAATCCATGCTGGACGCCGTCAAGAAGGCCAACAACAAATAACTATTTTAAATAGAAACACGGAACGACAGACACACGTTGTTCTAGAATTGAAGATTTTTTTTTTCACCGCTCAAATGTCCTTTGAAACCAATTCTTCTTGCTCCCCTCATTTCCACTCCCCCCGTGCATAACACCCTTGTCGCTCTGATTGGACGTTTCAATGTAGTATTGCAGAAGTTTAACTGTGCTGGGGTTCATCCTGTCGGCGAAGGGCGTGCCGGCGTTGCTCTTGTTGTTCCTTGCGTTCTCAATGTAGCTCTTCGTCTCACCCGCCAACTCCTTTCCGAGCTCGACTCCGTACTGGTCGAAGCTGCACCGAGCGTTAGTAGTGGATTTAGCCGTCTGTTTCATCGCTAAATTTTCGCTCACCTATTTATGTCCCAAACGAACCCTTGCACTGCAGTTCTGTGCTCGTACAGCGCCAGCAACTGCCCCGTTGCGTACGCGGTGAGTTTAGGGAGCAGGAGACTCAAGCTTGGGCGGTTTCCCTTAAACGTTCTGTGGGGAGCGAGCCAATCGGCGCACCCTTCCGCCAGCACCTCCTCCTTGCTCTTGCCATTTGCCAGAGCGTCGGGCTGAGCGAAGAAGTTCGCCATAAGCTCGTCGTGGCTGCTCATTCTCTCGCCGTCGACAAACAAATCGTGCTGAGATTGAACGAAACCGATAAAATCGCAGGGCACGGTTTGCCCCATGTGCAATAGCTGGAAGAAACTGTGCTGCCCGTTGGTTCCTGGCTCGCCAAAATCAACTTCTCCAACCAGGTAGTCAACCTCTTCCCCCTCTCTATTTGTGCACTTCCCGTTGCTCTCCATGTCGAGCTGCTGGATGTGCGCCGGAAACTTCAAAAGAGCCTCCGCGTAGGGCAGGCAAGTTCGCATTTTGTACTGCGCGGAATAATGTTAGTTTTAGTAGTGGATGTGGGTGGATGTAGCCAATCGCTCACCTTCAAAAAGGACAAGTTCCAAACTCCAAGCAGGCCCATTAACACTGGGATATTTTCTTCGAAGGGCGCTGTCAAAAAGTGCTCGTCCACGCTGTGGGCGCCATCCAAGAATTCCCTGTACATGTCAAACCCGTAGATTAAGCTGATGGGCACCCCCCCCGCAGCAGAACAAACGCTGCGCCGAATGAATGGGTTAGGAGTGGGTTAGGAGTGGGTCAGGAGTGGGTTTAGGAGTGGGTTTAGGAGCGGGGTAGGAGCTGGTTTGTCGCTTCGCATTCTTCTATCACTCGCTCACCTGTACCGCCCACCGACCCAATCCCAAAATTTAAAGTAGTAGCTCTCGGTGTTGATCCCAAACTGGCTCACAAGTGCACTGGCGTCCGCGCTCGCGCACGCCACCATGTGCATTCCAACAACGTCCCTGTTGTTTCCCATGAAGTCCCAAAGCCACTGCCTCATCGTCCTGGCATTGAGCATCGTTTCGGCGGTGCTGAAAGTTTTGCTCACAATCACCACGAGAGTTTCCTCTGGATCAAGCTCCGAACAGGTGCGCTCGACGTCGACTGGGTCAACATTAGAGAGAAATTTCAAATTATAGCCAAGAGCATTCCGAACTCCGTCCGGTTCAGTTTTCAAGCATTCATGAAGGAATTCAGGCCCCAAGTAGCTGCCTCCAATTCCGACGCTAATTATGTTGCGGAGCCTCTTGCCGGTGTAACCCTTGACTTTACCGCTGTGAACTTGTGTTAGTTGTGTAATTTCCTCTCCAATTCCTCCAACACAACTCGCTCACCTCCTCACTCGACTCGTGAACAGCTTGATCTTATCAAGAACTTCGTGGACCTCCTCGTGAATCTCCTCATCCAAGTTCTCACGGTTCTTGTGGTCACGAGGAGCCCGAAGCGCAGTGTGCAGAACGGCCCGCTTCTCCGTAAAATTAATTTTCTGACCACCAAACATGTCCGAAATTCGCTGTCGTAAATTTTGCTTTTCTGCCAATTTGAATAGCAATTTCATCGTATCCATCGTCACTCGTTGTCGAGAGTAGTCGAGGTAGATTCCTTCGTAGATAGCAGACATGTATGAGGTTCGAGCCTCGTCGGTCAAAAGATTCTTTAGGTGCGT
>Ga0302116_1000432_pt1 | contig 25230 bp, 31 predicted proteins | sample AG5_SCM_MG_FD_203124 | JGI IMG/M metagenome (GOLD analysis project Ga0302116, IMG submission 203124) | Marine microbial communities from Western Arctic Ocean, Canada - AG5_SCM | ecosystem: Environmental > Aquatic > Marine > Oceanic | place: Canada: Western Arctic Ocean | collected 2017-10-01 | reverse complement strand
CCCACTAGATGGAAAAGCGACCCCACAAGTTTGATCCTCTTCATGCGAGCCAGATATGACCGCTTACAGGAGGAGCACGCTGAAAAGGAGGCAGCCCTAAGAGTGGAGATTGAAGAGTTGCGGCAACGCATTGCTGAGTTGGAGCCTGATGAAGACTACTAAGGAATTGCTTTTGCGTGCACAACGGCGGCTACAACGTCACCTCCGAGATCCCCTCTTTCCTATCCCCAGCTCACCTCCCAGTCCAAATCACCCCGACCATGTGAAAAGATAAAGGGAAGGGGAAGATGCTTAATAGAATTCAAAATTAACTTTAGGCAAGAAGAATTGATTCGTAATTGTAGTTGAGTCCCCTACAGTAAAAAAACCCGTCCCCTCGACATTTCTCAACCAGGTGAATGTGGCACTCGCCGCGCCGTCCAGCTGCAAGTCCGCGAGTCCAAAAGTTGTATCGTCCCTGAAGGCCGACCATTCTGGTGCTGTTTCGTTCAGAAACCCTGCGCTTGCAAGAATAGTTGAGTAGGTTAGTTCAGTAGTGGATGAGGCCACCATGAGAAGCATTTTCGCACGGAGCTTCGTAGCACTCTTCTACATTTTGTCACAAGGCTCGCTCGCTTCGCTCGCTCACCTTTCGCGTGGCCTTCACGATTTCCTCCGTCGCCAATGATCACGTATATCGGCGCAGTTTCATCACGCTTCTCGTAGGCAACGCCATAAGTCCTCTCGTAGCCGTGCACATGTCCCGTGAATATCATATTGACTCGATTTTCAACGAACAGATGCTCCATCGCCTGCTTCATGGCTATTTCCTGAGGCTCGTTCTGGTGGTCGTCGAAAGAGTTGTACGACGGGCAGTGGTAAAAGACGAGTAGCCAGGGGGTGACTTTTCTATTGATCGTGGCTAGTGTTTGCACCAACCACCGGTACTGATCGGAATCCTCCCCAGTGCCGCTGTAGCTGTTGAGGAAAATTATGTGCGCCGGGCCGATCTTCGTTTCGTAAAAAGAGTTACCAAAATCGTAGCTGCCCGAAAATACGCTCGGCGTGGGGTTTCCGGTGAACTGCTCGGGAAGCGCCTTCGCCAATTTGGCGGGAGTCGTCCAGGGCATCCTAAACCGATTTTCGTAAGCTTGGAAAACATCATAATTAAGGTCGTTGATCTCAATTTCGTGGTTGCCGGCGCTCACGTACCACGGAGTGGAAGCCGCAACGTACTCAATCATGTTGAACCAGATGTCCCAGCGGTCCTGCTCCGCGTCGGCATAGCTCATATCGCCCGCCTGCAAAACCGCGTCAAATCCAATGCCATCGTTGGCAATGTGGGCGACAGTCGCTTCAGAATTGTTGGTCTGTCCGAGGTCTCCAACCACAGCGAATTTCATCGGGTAGTCGTCGAAATTGGCTTGAGAGGTTTTCTGCGTTGTGAAACTGTACGCGGTGGCAGTGGGGGAGTTGAGGGGCTGGTAGAAATAGATCGTTCTGGGAGTGAGGTTCTTGATGCTCACGTGATGGATAAATTGGGAGGTATAATCGCCATATTTCGTTGTGTTTGATGTATATTGGAGGGGGGGGGAAGGGTTGGTGGCTGTAAGAATGAGAGAATCTGCATTCGTACCGAAATTGACAGTTGACTTGCAAGCTTCTGATTCAGTCATGAAAGAAACAGTCATTGAAGTTTCGGGTATGAGGCCACCCACGACATGAATCTGTGTTGGATTGCAGCTCGCATCTTCGGAGGAAGATGTGAGCTTCAAGAGGGTTGTAAGTATTAAAGACTTCATTAAGAGAATAGAAGTAAAAGATTTCTTAAGTTTTCTTAAAATCGAAGAATGACGAATGGGATTGCTTTAAAATTTAAACTTTTTAAATTTTTTCACCACGACGACATCGCCTCAACATGTTCCAAACAAATTCATTCAATAATATTGAAGTTCTCTCAAGGCAAAAGCTGGCTGTGGTGAAATTTCGCGCCAACTTGCCAAAGGTCGACAAAATAGATTTCTCCAAGCTGCCCAACACACAAGTTCTTTTACGTTCCCGCCCCACGCTCACTGAACACGATCTCAAAATTGATGAAACATTTGAGTCTGTGACGACTAACGCAAACCTTGCTTATGTCCACAAGGAAAAAACGACAGCGGGGCTTGCCTCGGGTGAGATTGTGAATAAGAAGTACGAGCTCCACAACTGCTTTGGTCCACTATCCACCAACGAGAACATCTTTGAAAGCTCCATTTTGCCGCTTGTTGAGCTGGCGAAATCCGGAGGAACAGCCTGCGCTCTTGCGTACGGCCAAACCGGCAGCGGGAAAACTCATACTATGAGCGCAATGAGTTCACTCGTGGCGGTGAGTCTTGCCGATTTAGAGCTGGTTGAGAGCTTTAGTTTCTACGAGCTAAGGGGGGATATATGTCTTGACGGTCTGAACGACGGAGAAAGGGCAAAGTTGAACATCAGGACAGACGAGAACAACGTTGATATCGTGCAGAACCTTACGAAGCTGAAAATCATGGGAAAAGATCACCTCCTCGAGACACTGGTGAAGTGCAGCGAAATTCGCGCAACGGCGAGCACGAGCAGAAACAGTCAGAGCTCAAGGTCCCACGCCTTTTCAATATTTAACTTGAGCAACGGTGGAAGTTTAAAGCTTGTAGATTTGGCAGGTTCCGAGAACAAGGAGGATGCACACGCCCACGCGGATGCGGGGGGAGAAGAGGCGAGTGCGAGGCTGAAGGAGATGGTGGAGATCAACGGGAGCCTTGGCGATTTGAAAGAGTGCATTCGGCTGAATTTGGTTAATGCGAAGTCAGCAAAAAAGCAGCACGTGCCTTTCAGAAGAAACAAGTTGACTAGGCTCCTAAAAGATTCTTTAGACAGCGAGAGTGAGGCTAGCATGAGTGGAAGGTGAGTAAGCTTCCCATCTATTACAAAAAAATTATCTAATTCGTATTCGTTTGGCTCGCTTGTTTGGTTCGCTCGTGCTTCATTAAAAATGCGCCTCGCTTTCGCTTCGCTTCGCTTCGCTTGTTTCGCTTCGCTTCGCTTCGCTCGGCGCAGCGTGAAAACGGTTTTGCTTGCGCACGTGAGTCCGCTGAGAACGAGCTTGGCCCAGACCGTCAACACGCTGACTTACGCCACTTTCATGATTTCAGCGACGAACGCGGCAAAGGAGAAGAAGAAATTTGCCGGCCCCGAGGTGAGCGAGCGAGCGAAGCGAGCGAGCTTTGAGGAAGACGAGCATACGAGCTCTTACTAAAACTAACGTTATTCTCAATTCTTTGACTCGCTCGCCTCCCCCCTGATCCATTAAAAATGCGCAAAATCTCGCTTCGCTCGGTGCAGGCCTGGTCATCGAAGCAAGTCCAAGAGTGGGTGAGCACAACTGAAAATGCCCGTTTCGAGAAGCACGCGGAAGTATTTTGTTTGAGTGGAAAGCAGCTCTCCATTATGTGGAGTGGGGATGCAATCAAGCGGGTCGTTGCAAACGGAGGCAGCGAAGCTTTGGGAGACGAGCTGTACATGGCGTTTCGTAATTTGTGCAAAGAGGCGAAAGAAAAGGAGAGAAAGTCGACGGGGAAAAAACCCGCGGGGGGGAACGTTCGTAAGCCGAATGAGGTTGCTGTGGAGGTCGTCGACAACAACAAGGCGGGGAAGCTGATGTATGGGGGAGGGTTGTCCTCTGAGTGCGTGGAAAATAGCTAGAACCACATTCCTTGGTTCAAAATTTTTTAAAAACTTAAACATTCTATTCTGACTACTCTTCATCCCTCTCCCTGAACCTCCCCCTCCTCAATTCAACGGTTGGTTTTAACCACGTTGTTGCTCTTGGCATGGCCTTCTTGGCCGCATAGTCAACCACAAACTGTGGCAGCGCTTTACTGATCTTAATCTCGCAAAGAAGCCAGACTCTCGTCCACCCTTCACCCCTCCCATCCACGTTACTTTCAGTGTGCCAGATACCCTTAGCCTCTTTCAGCACCATGTTGGTGCATGCGGGGTCGAGAGTGAACACCATGTAGTCGCCCAAAGGGTGCGGGCGATAGTTGTGGATGGCAGCAATTTTCAGCCGGAACTTGGACAGCACGAACCGCGCCCTCGTTACCGAAGGAACGCCATGCTTCAAAAAAGCAATCTTGCCTCCCAGCACGTCCTCCTTCTTCAACTTTTTTTCGCTCAGGTACGACCTGTCGAGGTGCGTATTCGTGTACATATTCATTTCTCGAACTGTGGGAATCGTATTAACATAACCCTCGAAATTTAACAACGTGTCCCAAACATCTTCAGAGCTTGCGTGAACGTCGAAGCACACGAAACCCTTGCCAGAGGAACCCATCTTTGACTGTTCCTGCAGCCTTTGCCCTGCAAGGAGCCGCTGGGTTTGATTCGATGTCAAGGTTGGAAGGATGAAGGGGAGGGCTGGGGTTGAAGGAGGGGCAAATGCTGCCGAGAAGTCACCAGACAGAGAGTCCTTTTCTGATATAGTGAGCGAGTCTAGAAAAGTGTTGTAGGAGGGGGAGGGGGGCTTGGGCGTGCAGACGACCTTGGACGTGGTCGGAGAAATAGTGCAACCATCGTCGTCCTCCACAAATCCGCCGATTGAGGCTGCTTCGGAAATTGAATTAGCCAAGGAGTTTGGTGTGGTCTCTGTGTCTGACTCACGCTCAACCGTGGCAGAAAGCTTCGAAAGCTTCAATCGACTGAGCGTCGACAAGATTCTGTCGCGTTTTCGAATTGTTGTTGTTGTTGGTGGTGACTCATTGGCCGGGTGATTTGCAAATATTGGTGTTGCTGACTGGTGTCGTTTTTGTTTTGGAAAGAATTGATGGGTTTGGGTAGGTTTATTGGTAGCTGATTGTGTTTTGGAGTGGAATTTTGATACTGTGTAGGCTGTGGGGGTTGTAAAGGCTGTGAAGGTGTTCATAGCACTACTGACTGTCAGCAAGATAACTACGATTGCGAGAATGAAAATAGCCATGGGGTCTAAAATTTGTGAGGGCCAATTCAATATGTACTAGCTATGGATGGGGGGTAGGAAAAAGGTGAAGCTGATGGGGATGTGTGTGATAAGAAAAATACAAAAATGAAACGTCAGACTGATGATAAATTTATTGCTTTGTCCATATAGACTCGGTAGCACTCAAATTAAGATGTACACTCTCTTATCACTTATTGTTGCTGTGACGTTTTCTTGGCTCATTCCACTCTCGTCTTCCTACACACAACTCCCATTTGTGGTGACATCAAGCTCACAAAACCGAGCGAGGACCACTACAAAGAAACAGTTTCGGTTTCACCCCATTCGTGTTGATATTGGTAATAATCTTGAAGAAGCAAACGATGACGAAGTGTTTGTGGAAACCCCCCTCGAAGTAACTGAAGAGAAAATATCAGATCTTCCCTTCTTCTCTGATGAGGATCTGGATGGGATGACCATGGAGCAAGAAGTCGAAGCGGTCACAGCCGCGGAGGTGAGATTGAAGCGAGTGAGCGAGCTTTGAGGAAAAAAAAACTCGAGGTAATTTTTATCTCCGAAACTAATTTATTCCAATCTTGGCTCGCTCGCCTAGATTAAGAAGAGTAAGTTGGTGTCGAATCTTCGCAATCAGAATGGCGTTGATTACGCTCCGTGGATGAACATTTCTGCTGACGACGAGAAGGCCATAAAGCAGCTGGTGAAGTCCAAGGCCGAGGCCCGGAGGAGGCGCGATCTGGAGGCCCAGGATGTACAGGGCAACTTGTTTCTGGATTCCCAGGCGCAGGAGCTTTCCGGCGGCGGGCTCAAATACAAGGTACTGAGCGACTCAGAGGTGGAGCTCGAGTGGCAGGTGGGAATCGAACGGGACACAGCCGGTTACATCGTGAAGCGGCGACAGTCGAGGGCGGAGGGAGGGTTTGAGGAAATCAGAAGCTACAAGTCCTGGGGACCTCTGGTGGCGAAGGGCGGAGAAGGAAACACTTACCGGTACACTGACAGCACCGTCGCACCTGGCGGCTGGACATACAGGATCACGGAGGTCGGCACCAACGGTGTGGTCGACGATTTGTGCCAGGCGCTGGTGGAAATTGAAACGAAGAATGAGCAAATCCAGGGCGTGGTTGCGGCCGTCGCGATTGTGCTCTTGGGGGTGGGTGCAGTGGTGGCGGGTATTAGTTTGGACCCGCTTCAGTAAACGAAGGCAAGGATGGGGAAGGTTAAATGTCAAGGTCAAGGTCAAGGAAAAGTTCACACAAAATCTTCTTTCTTTTTGATCACTCCTCATCATCTTCATCAAATTTCTTCTTCTTCTTCTCCTTCTCCTCGCCACCCGCATTCCCCACGGACACCTCAAACTCCGGGAAAAGTTCAAAGATATCAAAGCCTTGCAAACTCACGTCGAACCTGCTCGTTCCACTCAGCAATGTCATTCCACAGACACCTACGCAACTGTCCATCACCCCCCCCAGCGTCTTCAGAACAACCGTTTGACTGCTGGTCTGGGTCGTCTTCCATTCCCGCCTTAGCTCCTCGTCGCTCTTTTCAACGACATCTTTCTTCAACAAGCTTGGATCCATTGCAATCCCGAGCGAACTGAGCCGGTGCGCTAACCGCGCTTTGTCAATAGCCAGCTGCTCCCTTCGTTTTGCCATTTCGTTCATGCCTCCCAGCCTTTCCATTTCCTCCTTCTCCAGCTTGGTGGCAAGTTCAGTTATCAAGAGCTTGTGGCTTAAAATTTTCGTTTGCAAGTCAATGATGTAGTCGTGCATTGAGCTGGCGAATCCTCTCCACCAGATGGCCAGCGTTCCGGCGTTTAAAAACATGTCTTTCGTGAGCCAGGCCGGGACCCAACCAGCAATTAGCTTGCTCCCGAAAAACACCTCATTAATCGATTTGAAAGAAAATTCGACTGCGCCGAGCGAAGACGAGGCGCATTTTCAACGAAGCACGAGAGCAGCGAGCGAGCGGGCAAAAATAGTTGAGTAGGTTAGTTCAGTAGTGGATGTAGCGAGTATATATAGTATAGCAATTGTTCGCACTTTCTTTTCTGTCACAAGTCTCGCTCTGCTTCGCTCTGCTTCGCTCGCTCACCTAGGCTGCCCTTCGTTCCCTTGAAGAGTCCCACAATGTGCCACAGACGCCTCCGCCGCTGCTCAATAATGACCCTCTGAGTCTCTAACTGGAGGCCTGTTTTCGTGACCTTTTTAATATCAACTCCAATTTTAATTTTGCCAAAATTGGGATTTTCCGGATGACTTTCGGCCGTTCTCTCGTCTTGCCGAGTTTGGATTGCGGCCTCCTCCTCGTAGATGACGTCCTCTTTCATTTTACCCTCCTCCTCGTGGAGCAACAGTTCCTCCATCAGTTTCACCAGCAGCCCCCGGGCAAATGTAACAACGATTTTACTTCGCAATGCCAACTTCTTTTCCAAAACAACTCTGCGCCGAGCGAAGCGATCAAAACGAAGTGTGAAGTGTGTGTGTGTGTGTGTGTGTGTGTGTGTGTGTGTGTGTGCGTGTGTGTGTGTGTGTGTGTGTGTGTGGGTTAATTAATTAGCAGACCCCCCCCGCTCCGCTCGCTCACTCCTCACTCACCTCTTACTGTCAAACAAATCCGTGATGTTCAGCGAGCACTGTCCCTCAACGCTGAACTCGCTAACCAGATCGCCAAACGTGAAACCTAAGTCGAGCTCTCTCAGACAATAATCGATGCTCGATGTTTTATCAAAGCAAATCGCGATGCGCAAAACCAACATATCGTCCGCGTTTTTGTGGGAGTAAACCTGCGCCGAGCGAAGAAGGTGCGAATGAGGTTAGTAGTGGCTCTTATTCTCGTCTGTACACTAGTTGTGACTTGCTCGCTTCGCTTCGCTTCGCTTCGCTTCGCTTCGCTGGCTCGTATGCTCGTCTTCCTCAACCCCCCCCGCTCCTCTCGCTCACCTTCCAGGAGTGGAACAACGGAAGGCGCTGAAGATCTCTGTCAAAGTGCTCGCTCACTACGCTGTTCAAGTGATTTACCGCTAATCTGACCTCAACTTCTGAGGCGTCCGAACGAACGAGAAAATCAAACGTAAGGGCCGTCCCGCACCCTCTCGGGAGCCTCATTTCGGCAAACGCCTGGGTGGCCTTCTCCACTTTCGTGTAGATTATCTGGGCCGATAGACCATTGTCGACGTCTTGTGTTTTGCCAATTTCAAGCAAAGATTCCATTCGGCACTGCGCCGAGCGAAGCGAGGCGCATTTTCAACGAAGCACGAGAGCAGCGAGCGAGCGGGCAAAAATAGTTGAGTAGGTTAGTTCAGTAGTGGATGTAGCCATGTATAGATAGTATAGCAATTTCGCACGAATCTTCGCACTTTCTTTTCTGTCACAAGGCTCGCTCTGCTTCGCTCGCACACCTGGTCCATTTTCAAGCCGCCCAAAATTCGCGGGTGCAGAATATCACGCTCTCGCAGCTCTTTCACCGCTGTTTTTAACTGTATTCCGGCCAGCATCAACTCCTTGAATACCCTGCTAATCTTGGTTTTCGATTTGATGAAAAGCTTCTCGAAAAAGTGGACTTCGGGTTTCTCCCGACCGGACATGATCCAACTAAGGAAGCCGTCCCGGTACACTCTTTCAACATCCTCACCGTCAATCTTGGACGCTTGGGTGTTGGAAAACGCGTTCTTTCGGGCGTAACGAGCTCTCAACTGCTGCATAACTGCCATTGAATTGTGGTGAACGTGGAGCATTTGCGTAAGCTGTGCCGAGCGGATAATAATTAGCATAGAAGTAGTAAAAATGAAAAAAGTTGATCCTTTGCACTGCGCCCAACTCACCTGCTGGAAAGTATAGAACTCGCCACAATCGGCCAACAACTGCTGGAAGGATTCCTTCTCAATCGTTCCTGTTAAACCTCGTATTAAAAATTCCTCCGCCTTCTTCTTTCCCAATCTCCTCAAAATTTTCTTATTCTCCTCCTCGATGCATTCCTCGTCAATCTTATCGAACATTTTCTTATTATTAGCCCAGCTCTGCAAGCTTTTGGGCAATAAATCCAAATTCATACGGAGAACGTCGATTTCTAAGGGCTGCTTGTGCTCAATCAACTGCGGCGAAGACAAGCGAAGCGAAAAGTGAAAATTCAGTTTAGTGTGGCGAAAAAACTCGCCCACTCCGCTCGCCACTCCGATTCGTTTACCTCACGATATCGGACTAGTCCTTCTGGCGTCATGTTGCCTTCGGCGTCCAAACCGCCAAAGTCGTCAACAAAGACCTTCCAGCTCTCCTCGTTGTCGGTCACCTCGCTGAACTCTTTTGGCCGACCGGCAGCAGAGAGATAGTCCCGAAACTCCCTAAAGTTCATGCAGTTGGGCTTCTGGTTCGCAAAGTGAGAGTGAAGGGTCTCTGAAGCAAGTTGTGCTCCACGGTGAGAAAGGGTCGAAGTTGGATTCTTGACCATTGCCTTGATTCCTGCGTTCTGGGAGAATGCCGAGTTATCCTCAGACGCCGATGATGGTTGAGTGTTGATATCATTCTGTTCAAAAGACTTCTGAAGGGACCGTAGGAGAGAGATGAGGGTTGCCCTACGGTCGAGCAGTCCCTCTTCATCCAAGCCAATTGATGCTACACGGGACTCTATGCTCTCAGCCCTGGCCCCTTCCATTATAGAGATGGTTCGTCTAGCAAGATTGTTGGTTTGAGCACGTTTTATTTCTTGCACTTAACTTTAATTGTGAGAATATTTTAAATTTTTGGTTGTTTATTTTTAAGATACGCAAAAGTTTTCCTTCCCCGGGCACCTGGTAACGAAGAACTATATATTAACTTGCAGCATGGAGATTTGGATGAAAAATAAAGCTTTGAAAACATCTGGAGGAGCTGGCATGAAACGAGCAGTGTTGTCCGAGGAGCAAAAGCGTTTGGAGCGACTTCGAAATGTGAAAAGCACTGTTGGAAAATCGATGAAGCACAATGACTGGACTGAATCACAAGTTAACAAGCGCTCTAAAATGCAGAAATTACAGAGAGCAAGGCAGCAGCGAGAGCAAGAGGAGGAGGCTAATTTCCAACAGCAGCAATATTATGAGCACCAGCAACAATTTCAAAACCAACAGCAGTCCCAGCCAAAACGAAGTCAACAGCAAAACCAACCAACAAGTCACAAGCAGCGATTGATCCAGGAGATGCAGAACTCCCCCCCGGCCTTCGACACGAGGATGAGCAACCACAGTAGCCAGCACGGAGTGAGCAGCAGCGGTCTGCGAGCGAAAACGCTGAGAGGTGAGCAAGAGAAGCGAGCGAGCCTTGATGGAGACGAGAATACGAGCAAAACAAAACTAACCCTTGCTCGTTTCGCTCGTCTTTCATTAAAAGACACAGATTACATAATCACGCAGAAGCAGCAGCACTCTCAGTCGGGAATGTTGCCGAGCTTGGTAGAGCAACAACAGCAGCAGCAGCAGCAGCAGCAACAGAAGCCGAGGCGGATGGCGAAGAAGAAGAAAAAGAAGAGATTTGGAGAGGACCAAAAAGAAAACCAAAATTATGCTGATTTCGCGAAGGAGCAGCAGCAGCGGGTGCACCAGCAGCAAAATCAACAGCAACATTACCAACAACAATACCAGCATCAACAGCATCAACAGCAGCAGCAGCAGCAGCAGCAACAATCACACTCACACTCACAATCACAAACCAAGAACGACTACCTAGACGACGAATCAAACATTATGTCCATGGCCCTTCCCAACTGGGAGGTGAGCTTCATCAGTGACCGCTTGCCAACATGCCACTAACTCATTTTCCATTTTCAATCCACTTCAATCCAATCCACTTCAATCCCATTCGATCATTATTTTTATTCGCGCAGGTGGGAATGACTGACAAGACAATTCCCTCCTCCCAGAAGAAGAAGAAGGAGAAATTAATGTGGGAAGAGCACCAGCAGAAGCTGAACTACGCGCAACACGGCAACAGCATCGACGAAGAGCTGAACATCCAGCGGCCGGACAGGATGGCCGACATTGACTCAGCGCTGGATTTGATGGGCGACGACAATGACAACGACGACAACGTTTTGCTGGGAACGCCTCCCCGGGCGCAGCACGCGCAGGTTGCGTTGCAGAGCAGCAGCACGACCAAGAAGAAGAAAAAGACAACGATTTCGAAAACAAAGTCAGCGGGGAACGTAGGATTCGGGAGAGGTGGAGAGCTCAAGCTGAACATGAATCAGTACGCGAGCGCCCCCAGCGGCGTTGGGGAGGACGAGTACAACCACATGGACGACGACGAAAACAGCTCACCGATGCGAGGGAGAATTAGGCGGAGGGGGCAGGCCAAGGCGAGGGCGGAGAGGGAGAACACGACCAACATGCACTTGGAGGAGAAGAAAGCGGGATTTGACGCGAATTACCCGAGGCCCTGGCGGGACGCGAAAAAAGGGAAAGTGCAGCAGAAAGCAGCATCGAGAGTTGTGGCGAAGGAGAGGCCCGTGGCGGTGTTTCACCCCAAGAAGTCCAGCCACGGAATATTCAAGAGCAGCAAGGGGCAGCACAAGATGAAGCACCAGCAGCAGTATCAGCACCAGCAGGATGATTACAACGAATTAGAGGAGAAAATAGAGGCGGAGGCGGAAATGCAGTTCGAGATGCAACAGATGCAACAGCAAGAGCAACACACGCCAATTAAAACCCGAATTCAAAAGAAGAAGAAGAAGCATCTGATCAGCAAAACGAAGCAGATCGAGGAACTCAGATCGGAGTACTCCGAAGCGCTTGACATTCTGAGGGACGTGGTCGGCCGAATGCAAGACCAGGAAGCGCTGCAGGAGGATCTGTCCCCGATGCTGAAGGTGAGCGAGCGAAGCGAGCGAGCCTTTTGGAAGACTCGAGCGATAAAGTGCGCGAAATGGCTACAGACATAATGGCTACATCCACTACTAAGCTAACATTATTCCACCCAATTCGTTTGGCTTGCTCGTTTCGCTCGTCCTTCTTGCGCTCGGCGCAGCATCGCTTCGGGGAGAAAATTAATCCAAATTCGATTAACCAAAAGAACGATTTGCTTGAGAGAGGCATCGATCTGAGGAAGGAGCTGGACGACAGCTTAGGGATAGGGATGGGGATGGAGATGGGGATGGGGATGGAGGGGAAGGAAGAAGAAGAAGAAGAAAAAGGAGGAGAAAACGAGAACGAAAATGAAAGCGAGGGCTTCAACGTCACCGGCGGCACCGACTCGAAACCCCAAACGCTGGCAGACTACAACGAGTGGTGGCGGTCACAATCTTCCAAGGAGGGGAGCGTGGAGCCTCCACAAATCGAGCTGGGCTTGGGCGCTGTTTCTCCGGCGAGGGGAGTCGCTAATCAGTATGCGGAGAAAATGGCCGAAATGCAAAGGACGATCGAAAAGCAAGTGGAGGTGCAGAAAATGTTGGAGGAGAAGATTGAGAGCTTGGGAAGTAAGGAGGACGGGGATGGGGTGGTGGGGTTTGTGGAGACGGAGAAAGATACGGAGGTGGTCGAGGAAGACTTGGGGAGGCGAAAGAGCAGCGTGAGATTCGGAGGGAACTTGAACTTGAATGTGGACGTTGATGAGGCCAACGGCAACGCTGGAGGCGAGAAAAGGAGGAGCAGCGTCACCACTCCGCCGGTCAAGTGGGCCAAGATTAATTTGGACGATAGCGACGAAGACGAAGACGAGGAAGAGGAAGAAGAGGAGGAGGTGAAGGAGAAGGAGGAGGAGGAGAAACCTCGAGCGAAATCGCAAATTGAAAAGCTCAACGAAATGGAGAAAAAGAGACAGATGCAGGAGGTAGAAGAGGACGGAGGGCGAAGAAGCAGCAGCGTAAAGTTTGGTGGAGTGAAGGATAGTGGAGACAGTGGTGGGGAACTGGACGTGGCATCTAATTTTGGTTTTGCAGCGGAAGGAGGCGAAAGGAGAAGGAGCAACGTTACCACTCCGCCAGTCAAGTGGGCGAAAGTGAATCTGGACGATAGCGAGGACGAGGACGAGGACGAGGACGTGGGAAGTGGTGGAGGGGACATTGGAAAAATAGAATTTGAGAGAAAGGCGAGTGTGAGCGAGAGGGCCAAAACTCCGCCTGTCAAGTGGGCGGCGTTCAATATGGATGACGAGGATGACGAAGACGACGAGGACGATGACGATGGCGAGAAGAACGAGGAGGAAGTCGAGAAGGTGGATGTGAAGGAGGACGAGAAGGAGGAAGTTGTGATAGAGCCAGAAAAAGAAGAGTTGCAGAAGGAGGTGGCTGTGGAGCCTGCTGTGGTGGAGCCTGTTGTTGAGGTGGAGCCTGGTGTTGAAGTGGAGCCTGTTGTTGAGGTGGAACCTGTTGTTGAGGTGGAACCTGCGGCGGTTGAACCAATAATATCAGTTGAAAAAGAGATAGAGGACCAAAGATTTGACGAGGTTGTTGTTGTTGAACCTGAGCCAGCACCTGTGGTTGCTGAAAACGAACAAACTCCAGAAGAACAGAATGAGGACGAAAAGCTAGACAATGTGATTGAACAGGAACCAGAGGAAGAGCCTGTGATAATAGAACCAGAGGAAGAGTTCGCGGTAGAACCAGAGCAAGAGCCCGAACCATCACCATCACCATCACCGTTTCCATCACCAACACCATCACCAACACCAACACCAGCACAAACACCGACCCCGACGAAAAAGAATGCCAGCTTCGAAATGCTCCCGCCCCCAACAATTGCGGTGGGAGGCAATTCCGAAATGGACGCGCTTTTTGGGGCCGCTGCTGAACCCGAGCCTGACCAGCCAATTGGTGAGCCGGAGCCAATTGTTGAGCCTGTTGTGGTGGTTGATGAGGTCGATGCGCCGATCGAAACCCTGGACCAACAACTTGATGTCGAAGAGGACGGGGAAGGGGAGAAAGCTCCCGAAATCAACCTATTGGAAGAGTCCCTGGAGCAATCACAACTTGCTGCCCCCAGCGAACCCATTCCCGCACTCCCTCTTCCCACAATAACTGGAGACGAGGTTGACGAAATTCCTGATGACGATGATATTGTCTCGGCCAGGAGCGCGAAGAGCGACGAAGGTTACGGAGGAAAGATTTATCTGCCCGATGGAACGTACACGACAACGACGGATAAAGTCGGGCGTGAGGTCGAGGAAGCTGTAGCCGAGAACATCACGAGCCCGGTTAAGATGAGTCACGGTGATGGCGAGGATGATGAGGAGGAGGAGGTGCAGACCCACACTTCTCCCGTCAAGTTCAAGATAGGAGTGGAGGAGGAGGATGTCTATAGCGAAGACGAGGAGGTGTGAATGAATTTAAATGAAACTGTCAGCATATCTACTCTTCTCATCACCTACATTAGCTCAGTAACCCAATCGTGTCGCCCACTCTGAGCTCTGTCTCTTCAACTCGGCTCACGCTTTTCTTGATTCTTAAACTCCGCTCTACGAGCCTCTGCGCATTTCTATCAAAACGCTTAATTTTGTCGTCCCCCAGCCCCTCATGCTGATGATTGAGCGATTCTTTTAGCACTTCATTTTTACGCTCACGAACGGAAGATACGAAGAGATCGCTAATTTCTACGCTTGCAAAGCGCAGGTATATACTTTTATCAAAGGTCGAAACTTTAACTATTGGGGCCCCAGCCATGTCATTCCACCAAACAACCAAGTTGTCCTCATCGGTATTGCTGCTAGAATTCGAAGAAGATAGAATCTTCAAACCGTCGATTGCTTCGAGGCTGACTGGGCACCCCTTCAACTTGCCAGCCTCGAACTTATAGAGAAACGAACCAACGACAAGAATTTCTCGTTTCTTTTTGATCTTGAATAGCCACGAGGAAAAAGAAAAGAGCCTGGCGAGGTTTATTGGAAGAATGGCAACGAGAAATGATAGTGAGACAGTTAAGGAAATTTTTGTGGTTGGTGCTGCGAAAGAGCTTGCTTCATGAAGTCCAACAAAATGAGGAGACGGTTTCTGTCGATTCCTCATAATATCACACAGTTTACAATGATATATTAGAGTGCCACGTAAAATGCGTATAAACGAGTTTCTCCCACACAATCACACGTGCACAAAATTCACTTGTGCTTTGTGACTCAATTCATTTTTCGCCATTAAAATTTGCGGAAGATCGTCACCAAGCCCACATCCTTCATTATTCCCACACATCACCCTAATTCGAATAAACTATAGACTAGTTTGATTGATCTGATCTTCGGTCTCTCGATCTGATCTCCGGTCTCTCGATCAGATCAGATATGTCTTCACTCTCCTCCCAGCTCAATGCTCTGAGTTCAAAAAGCAGTTCATTCACCCCTAACGCTACACAATCGGCCTTACACAAGGCCACGCTAGTTTATCAGTCGGGACAAGCTGCCTCCGATGTTCCCCAGAACCTGGTGCAGCAACGAGCATTCTCCTCCCTGCTTGCCATTTCCAATTCCCTCTCCCTTCCAGTCCTGGCCGTGCATGCGTCCACTCTCCTTTCCCCTACTTCTTTGTCGCACGATCCTGCCAGGACTACGCTCGACTCCCAGGCTAGATTAACCACCAGTCTCCAAACACTTCTTCAGACGTTGATTGGTTCTGGAATTTCTCTCCTCTCCTTGACCTCCCCTCCCCTTTTGTCTCACCTCTTGAACGTTCTGGAGTACTTGTTGAGGAAGTACGACCTCCATGCTTACAGAAACAACAATTCCAATTCCAATTCCACATCCGTGGCCACCCCCACAGCGTTGGCAATAACCCTTCTGCTCCCCCTCCATTCCACCCCTCACCTCGTCAACTTTCTCAAGGTGAGCGAGCAAGCCGTCCACGTCCACGTCCACGTCCACGTCCACGTCCACGTCCACGTCCACGTCCACGTCCACGTCCACGTCCACGTCCACGTCCACGTCCACGTCCACGTCCACGTCCACGTCCACGTCCACTGCTACACTAACACTTATTGTAATGCTCAATCCCGCGGTGAAGCTTGTCGAGTCCGCTTCCTGCCTCGAGGGCAGCAGAGCGTACAGCTGGCTCAGAGGCTACGCTGGCAAGCAGGGGATGGGCGGGGAGGCAATTGTTGCCTTCAAGGCGCTTGGGGACGGGGCTAGGGGGAAGGAAATAGGGTACCTGACCGAGATTACGAGGGCGTTGGAGGTGAGCGCTATGGAGGAAGAGGAGAATATATACGCGAGCAACATACTAAAGCTCAAATCCGTTTAGTGTGCGAGTATCGTGAATTACTTTGCGAGGGTGGAGGGTCAACCCGGAGATGATGCAGCTTCCTCGGATGCAGCAGCTTCCAACTGGCTCACAATGTCAGCCAAGACGCCGCGCGCAACTGAGAAGGTCGTGAGCTTCTACACAATTATTCTTGTTAAGGTGTTGCAGGCGTCCGTCTCAAACTCAGCCTCTCTCTCTTCGGCGGCGCAAACTCTGCCGGAGCGGACCTTGAGGCTCATCATTCCCCACGTAACAAGAGCCACCAACCAGTGGAACACAATAAGCAAGGACGACCACTTCAAGTACAACGGGACAAACACGACCACAGCGATTCGCTACTCTCCCTACGCGACCCCGTCGTCCGTCTCCTCGGGCTACATCCTCTCTGCCCTTCTCCCCACCCTAAGCCCGCTGTCCTCCGGAGTCCTCGAGATTCTCGGCTCCGGAATCGTCAGAGGGGCCAAGGGAATCGACGGCTTGTGGAAGAGGGCGGCGATGGGGAGTGAGAGCAGCGAGGCGCTCATGCAGGCGAGTGATGCGATACTGGCTGTTATTGGGCTCTGTGTGGGTGGGAATACGGGGAGCATGGGGGGAAGGTGAGTTTGATTTGAGTGATTGTGATGGGTGGCGAGAGTTTCTGACTAACACCTAATCCTATATTTAAATAGCTACAAAACCCTGCTCCCCCTTCCGACCTTTAAGCTCCTCGCCTCTCACCGCCTTCTCCCAGCTGCCCTTTCCTCGATCTTGACCAATAATAATAATAAACATAATAGCAACAGCAACAGGTGAGCGGGCGAAGCGAGCGAGCCTTGAGAAAGACTCGAGCGATGAATCCCGCGAAAAATGCTTCAGACGGCTACATCCACTACTAAACTAAACTACTCAATTCGTTTGGCTCTCTCGTTTTGCTCTTGCTTCATTAAAAATGCGCCTCGCTTCGCTCGGCGCAGCAACAGCAGCTCCCTCCTATCTACAACTACGCTCCCAACATTCTTCGCCGCATTTCTGTCCAGGTGCGTGAGCCTACTCCACGTTGCAGGGGGCAACAGCAACAATAGATACGTCACAGTGATCGAGTACCTGCTGAACGACGGGTCCTTGTCGGACGTTTGGACGGCGATTGTTGCCACGACGAACGAGGACAAAAATATTCCGCTTGCGACCTTGGTTGCCAGGGACGTCACCATTGCCCTTGATGGAACCGACGAGCACGAGATAAATATTATGGCGGAGAACTGCTCCAGGGTTCTCGGGGCGTTCTACGCCGCTCCGGACCAGAAGCAGCGCTCCTGCGTCGACATTGGAATTGCCCTCGGAGTTGGAATAATTGAGAAGCAGGGGAAGAAGGGCGGAGAAGGAGGAGGAATCAACGAGAGGACGAAAAAAGTCATTGATCAGGTAGTTGGAAACGTTCCGGCGGCCACGGCCACGGCGAAGGGCAAGAAATCGAAATCGAAAACAAAATCAAAGAACGACAATGATAATGCTGGCACAGGCATCCCCCCCTCGATTGCCCTCGAACACCCAACTTCCTCAATCCGCCTATCGGCCGTTACATCAACAATCTCCCCTCCCTCTCTGCCCGCCCTGCTCCGTCGTTTTCTGACGGACGACGACCTCCAAATATGCAAGGCTGCGGGAGACCGCATTCTCGCCCTGACAGAGAAAGATGGCGACAGCTTTGCCGCCGCCCCCGAGGACTGCGTGAAGTGCCTTGAGAGGTGGGGCCTCGCAAACTCCTCTCGGAGAAAGGGAGGCAGCGGCAAAAGCAAGAAGAAGAACAACTCCAACTCCAACTCCAACTCCAACTCCAACTCAACCGAGGCAGAGGCAGACTCAGACCTCCCCTCGCTGAACATTCTGGCGCTGAAAATCACCTTCTCCAGCTTCCCCCCCTCCCACCCCCCCCCCTCCCATACGCTTGCTGCGCTTGTCGCGGAGCACCTTCCCGTGCGGGACGGGATTTCCAAGCCCACGCTGTGGGAGTTCGCCAGCAACACCGCCCCGACCGACCAGTCTCAGATTGAGGACGTTGCGGTCCAGGGCGTCAAGACGTGGTGGAAGTACGGGAAAGAGTGGGAAAATGTGCTTGGGGGAGTTGGTGGGAGGGGAGGTTACGGAGTGATTGTTGGTGTTTTCGAGGGTGTGTTGAGCAGGTCCGAGGACGTCAGTGATGCCATTGACAGTGATGTTGACAACGACAACGACAACGACACCGCCCAAGTTGACGGAAGCGACACAATATCTGAATCTGAACTCAAGAAAATGAAAGTCGGGGAAATTCGAACGCTCTTGACAAAACACTTTGGTGAAGATGCGAAGAAAGGGACCAAACCCAAGTTGATTGATAGATTCATTGAGCTGCAAACGGCGGCGGCGGCGAGTACACCGAGTAGTTCTCCTTCCAAAGCCACCACCTCACCCACAACCACAACCACATCCACCTCTTCTTCCTCATCCGTCCAAGACCTCCTAATCTCCTACCTGTCAAAACCCACGACAGCAACAACACTACAAAGACCCCTCTTGAAGCTGCTGAGGAAGATTTTCACCTCAACCTCAACCTCAACCTCAACCTCAACTTCTCTCACCTTCACCCTCTCCCTCCTATCCCTGTTCCCCGGAAACAACGAACATTACAGGACATTCAGCGAGAAGATTCTCCTCGCTGAGCCAATGAAAATTTCGGCGTACCTCCAAATTGCATCCGAATCGACCACATCTGACGAGTCGACCGCTCGGGCCGTCGACTTTGCAACGAAGCTCCTCTCGGATGGGCATTCGCTCGAAAATGTTGAGTGCTGCGAGAGCGTCCTAATCTCACTTTCCCTTGCCACCCACAACGACCGGCTAATCCGGCGTTCGGCTATACAATTTTTGTCGGCGTTCTCCTCCCAAGATCACTCAACGACTACTGGGACCGGAGAGGGAGAGGGAGAGGACTACGGGCAGTTCATCACCATTGCGAGCAGGGCATCGACGGGCTATTCAGTCGAGTTCGAGTCCGAGGGTGGGCTGTCTAACATTTCCCGCTTCTTGGCCACAACATTCTCCACAATGAACAAGTCCAAGCAGTCAGCCCTCCGTAAATTATTCTTTGCCACCCTCACAACCATGAACAATAGTCCCAATGCCCTCAGCACTCTGCTGAACGCGTTGGAGCAGGCTGGCGGGGGCAACGACGAGCTTTTCCCATTGGCCGAGAGGTGAGCGAGCGACGAGAATTGCCAATCCGCTTCAAACAACATTAACATTAACAATAACATTAAAATTAACATTATTATGCTTCGCTCGGCGTAGGTGGAACCTTTGCGGCCTTACTGGTTACACTCAGCTTTTGGGTTTGGATAACGACTCCTTCGGAAAATCGCAATCCTTGCGATCTCTCTCCGCCACTCTCACCAGGATGCTCCTCGGTATCGCAGGGGACGGGTCCGGGCAGGTCGAGCTCGGAATGACCAACACGACGATGAACAAGGGAAAGGGGCAGCAAAGCCGGAGAGACCGCGCGTATTCCGTCAGCGACTCGTCCTACGTGTTTCCCCTCCCCACTACAATGTTCACCTCCGCCATCTTCAAGGCGTTGGCGCTCCCTCAGCGACACGTCTACTTGAGGGACGAGCTGATTGATACGGTGCTGCGGAAGCAGTCGTGGGCCGTGAACATCTTTTCCAAATTGGACTCGAAGACCAAGTCAAACATTGCAACGAGTCTGCTAACGCTGAAAACGGAGGGGGGGGTTGTGGGGGCTGGACAGGCCTTTCTGAACCTTCCCCTTGAGGTTGCTAGCGTCGTTGAATTGCTGAAGACGACTAAGAAGTTGAAGGAGAACAACATCACTATAATCAACAACAACAGCAACAATAACCTTGGTAGAGTAGCCTTGTTGGCGGAGTGGGTGAAGACCAGAGGCGGGGAGATTGGGGGGGAGGGCGAGGGTGAATACGACGGGAGTGTTGTGGAGGTGCTGTTTGGCCAATTAAGCGCGTTGAGCGAGAAGGAGGACGACAGCAGCGAGTTCACCTCGTTCTGTTTGATGGATGCGTTGTTAAGTATTCTGGTGAATGCGAACGCGAACGCGAACACGAACACGTTTGTGAAAAATTCGACCAGCACGAAAAAGGTGAACGAGCGAAGCGAGCGAGCCTTTTGGAAGACGAGAAGAATACTCGCGATGAAGTGCGCAAAATGGCTACAAACGGCTACATCCCCTACTAGGCTAACCCACCCAATTCAATTCGTTTGGCTCGCTTCATTCGTTTTGCTCTTGCTTCATTAAAAATGCGCCTCGCTTCGCTCGACGCAGTTCGCTGCTTACGCGCAGCTCTGCGTTAACATTATCACCCAGAGCCACACATCGGCCCGCTCCTCCGCCACCTCCCTTAAGCTCCTCTCGGTGCTGTGCTCAATTTCCCCCAAGTCCGTCGCCTCAATTCTTCTCCACGCAATTCAAACATTGTCTGCGGGGGAGGGATTCGACGACACGAGCACGTTTCAGACGACCTCTGACGCCTTGATGGCCATCGTCCCGAGCTACTGCAACAGCGGAAAGGGCGAAGTGACCTTAATTGAGTTGTTGAAGTGGTGAGTGAGCGAAGCGAGCGAGCCTTGAGGAAGACAAGCATACGACCCTCTACTAAACTAACATTTCCTCACTCAATTCGTTTGGCTCGCTTCATTAAAAATGCGCCTGGCTTGGCTCGGCGCAGCTTCGTTGAGAAGTTCTACGACATCACCCCTATGTTCCGAGGAACGTTCTACTACAGCGTCACCAACGCGCTGACAAGTGTGGAGAGGAACGTTGCAGTTGGGCCGCTGGTCGCGAGCTTGATATGCAGCTGTGGTGGTGGTGGTGTGGGGGGGGGGAGGACGATGTTGTGGCGTTCGCCTTGAGTCTGATGCAAAGGGCACCCACGAGCGAGCAGGTAAGTGAAAATTCATGACAAAAATCATAAATATGAAATACCTTCCTTGCTTGCGCGTGACGAAACCTATTAGCTTAATCTTTTCAGAGCGGGAACTAGACATTCCTATAAAAAAACAGCTGAAACTCAGTACTTTCCGATGCATGCAATAATTTAATTGAAGCGGCGCACATCGCAATCCGCCCGCAAACTAACACAAACACAAACACAAACCCAAACCGCAGGTCCACGGCATGCTCCAGCTCCTCAACTACACCACCAAACTCGTCACCCTCATTGCAAACCAATCGTCCGACGACGATGAAGAGGATTCAGATTCAGATTCCGATTCCGCTCCTCCCAAAACAAATAAAAACAACAACCAAATCGAAATGGCAATCACAACCCAAGATCTCGTTGATCTGTGCAACGACGACGAGAGAAAGATCATGCTCGCAACGACGAGCATGCTAAAGCTCCTCCAGTCCCACCTGAGCTCTGAGAAGACTCAGGTCATCATGAAGAACACCAAGTCGGCCCAATCGACATTTTTGAACTTGTTCCAGAGATTCTTCCAGATTAGCAACGGCGCTGGGGCCACCGCCGGGGGGGGAACCGGAGCCCAGCTCTTCTGGCAAACCGTTCCAGCAGCTGCTCAAGATTGCATCACGAGCGTGCTGCAGCTTCTCACCACCCCGAACTTCCTCTCCGCAATCAAGCTCATTGTCATGCAGGCGAGCGAGGTGGACCCGCGGCTGTTGAAGAGCTGCTTGATTCTGCTCGGAGAGCGCGTGGGGGGGGTGAGCGTGGGGAGCGTAGAGAACACGCTGTACGTTGAGCTGATCGGGGAGCTTGTGGAAATTGTCGTCGAGAGCGGGGCTGACTTTTACACCCGGCAGGCTGGAGTCGTTGCGATCGAGCGGCTGGCCAAGAACCTGAAACTCAAGGCGGGGGGCGGGGATGAGAGGTGAGCGAGCGAAGCGAGCGAGCCTTGATGAAGACACGAGCGATGAATTCCGCGAAATGGCTACAGACATGATATAATGGCCACATCCACTACAAAACTAACATTATTCCACTCAATTCGTTTGGCTCGCTCGTTTTGCTCTTGCTTCATTAAAAATGCACCTCGCTTCGCTCGGTGCAGCTACTTCTTCCCGGCGCTGGAGCTTGCGGTGGGAATCTTCGAGGACAAGGAGTGCGGGGAGGCGTTGCAAAGCGGATGCAGCTTGTGCATCGGAGAGCTGCTGAAGCGGGTGGCAACGAGAGCTCTGCCAATTTTGCCCAGGTTGATGGCTGTGTGCGGCGAGAGGTTAAATGCGAGCTCGTTGGCTGTGATGATCAGCGTCGTGGAGAGCTTGCCGAATTTCGTCGGGCCCTACGTGGGGGGTTTGTTGAAGGTGGAGGGGTTGTTGGGTTTGGGTGGGGTTCACTCGGGCGGAAACGAAAAGAAGGAAGGGGAAGTTATGGAAGTGGAGGAGGGGGTGATCGAGGGACTGAACGCTAAGTTGCTAAGGAAAATTGCAGGAGACGTCAAGATCAGGATATTGCTGGAACATTACTTGGGGGTGGTGGAAATGTGCGTCGAGAAGGATGCTTGGCGGGAATTGGGAACGGCCTTTCAGGTGTTTGGGCTGGCGGTTGGAGGGGCCACCAGGGCGGAGCTGGCGAGCTTTGTTTTAGTCATTACCGACGGTTTGCTGAAGGCGTATGACGGAGTGGTGGGCGGAGCCGGAGGCGCTAGTGGAGAAACGGAACAACTGCTATTGGCCAGCATCAACGAGTTCTTGGTGGCGGTCGTCATGAAGGGAAACGAGAAGCAACTGAAAAAAATCTGGACCAAAATCGTCATCTGGAACGAACAGGACGAGGAGGACAGGATGGAGAAGAACATAGTCACGTGGAGCGCGGCTAGCATCTTGAGCAAGGAGCTCAGAGGCATCTTCTTGGGCTGCATGAACTTGAGCTTTGCCGAGGGGGTGAGCATTTTGGATAAGGGGGTGAACTTTGGAAAGAAGAAGAGTGATAAGAAAAGGGGGAGGAAAAATGCAAGGGGAGGGGGAGTGGGAGGGGGAGTGGGAGGGGGAGGGGATGGACGAGGAGAAAAACTCGTGCGGGTGGTTTTGGAAGCAATGACGAATTGCTTTAGAAGCGATGCGGAGGTGAGTGCGAGTGCGAGTGCGAGTGAGAGTGCGAGTGTGCATTTGAATGTGATGTGGAACAGAAACTTACCCTACTCATTTCATTTCGCTCGGCGCAGGAGGGAGGAAATTGGATCAAGAACGACGAGGCGAGCAGGTATTTCGACGCGCTGAAGCCATTAGGAAGCATGCTGAGGAATGGACTTTGCAGCGAGGAGGTTGTCGAGTGCTTGATCGCACTAGCTATCGCCGTGGGGGAGGAAAAATATTGGAAGAACATCAACGGGCCAATGATCGACTGCATGGCCGACGACGAGATCGACATGAAGGTCATAGGGCTTGGATTATTATACGGGATGTTGAAGGCATTGGGAGAGGAGCTAGTGGTTTTGATGCCCGAACTGCTTCCAAGCTTGAGCGAATGTTTGGAGGAAAGAGACACAAATGTGGTGAAATTGGCAAAGAACATTATAAGTCTGGCGGAGAACTTGTGCGGGGAATCGTTCTCAAGTTATATGTAAATATTGTGGGGTGAGTGACGAGGTTGTGCGAATAGATTGCTAATATGCTATTGGATTGGATTTTTCACAAAGGGAACATTTTTTGTTGTTTATGCTATATGTATTTTCTTGATAAATGTTCGATCCCGCCCCGCTCTATGAGTAAACTTCCAAGAACTTCAAAACCTCACTGGTAGGTCCGTCTCCCGCTCCAGGTTCCTGGATGCAGCGGTTGAGGAGGAGCATGCCCTCGTGCAAAACCCGCAATTCTACCTCACTCGCCGCCACCCTCGTTGGCGCCTTGCACGTTTTCTTGTGTTTCTTCCACGCCGATTTCTGGCACTCGGCGGAGCAAAAGTAGCTGGTTTTGCACCGTGCGCACGCTTTCGTTGTGGAGGTCTTGCACACGTCGCACTTGTGGGTCGGCTTCTTCAGCACGTCCTCCACCTCGACCAGCTCAGCCTTGTCGTACTTCATGTGCTTGATGAAGGTGCAAGCGGTGTTATAGACGCCGACGACCTCCTCGTCGACGAACTGTTTGGGGAGGTGTTGTCGGAGGAGGGTGGGGAAGGGGGTGGAGGAGATGTACTTGGGGGTGAGGCGGAGGACCTTGATGATTTCTTTGCACGCATTGAAATGCGGGACTTGTGCCCATTGGAGGGCTGTTTCCGCGTGAACTGTATCCTTAACGGTGAGGGAAAGTGGGTGCCGATGGATCATTCGAAGAGCAAGAAACACGAGGGAATCGCTGTAAACCTGGCTATAGCAAGCAATGGCTCGAAGAAGAGCAGAATTGTCGTATTTGAGCACTTCACGCACCAACTCGTCATCGTGCTCATTGATCCACTTGTGACAGTCTGCAAACGATCGTGATTTGATCCACCCATACATCTCCTCCATCCAATAAGCCACTGGTGCGTACAAGCGGAGCATCCCCTTCCCACCCAACGAAAGAGCTTCCTCGGGAGTGAGGGAGAGCAAGCCGATGATCTCAGCACAGGCTCCACTCCTACGGGCAATGTCATGGGAGTTTTGCCTTCCTTGTCTCGTGTGATGAGGGCCTCTTCATTGAAGCCAATCGACTGCACGCCCACAAAGGCAAGAGCATGTGTGTGTGTCTGAGCTTTCGCTGCCATCCAATGATGTGGCAGTCGTCCATGCTCATCTCTCTCCTTGTACTTTCTCCTGAGCAAATCTATGTCCCTATCTGGGTGAGCTATGTCGTTATAAACAGCGGGCCAATCACGCTTCTTTAGCCACTCGTGGTGCTCACAAGGTGGCATTGCTTAAGGGGGGGGCGACGGATGTCCAATACTTAAATTTGATTTACTGCTTTTGGGGTCAGATATTTTCGACAGGCTTTATGCTATTATGTCAAATTAACGTTATCTTTGGACTTTTCTTGGATTCAATTGTTACTCCCAGCTAGAGGACAGCTATGAGTTACCGCGTGCTTATCAAGAAGCTTCATAACCCATCAGAACCTTCGAAGCGAGTCACCGAAAATATGGTAGCCCTACATTCCT
>Ga0302116_1000431_pt1 | contig 25244 bp, 19 predicted proteins | sample AG5_SCM_MG_FD_203124 | JGI IMG/M metagenome (GOLD analysis project Ga0302116, IMG submission 203124) | Marine microbial communities from Western Arctic Ocean, Canada - AG5_SCM | ecosystem: Environmental > Aquatic > Marine > Oceanic | place: Canada: Western Arctic Ocean | collected 2017-10-01 | reverse complement strand
CGTGCGGTGACCACGAGGGCGTCGTGCGACTCTACGACCTCCGCTCGTCGCGTCCGTTGTTCGAGAAGGACCACATGAACGGCCTGAAGGTGGTGGATTGCAGGTGGCACGTCGGCCCGGGCGGGCACAAGCGGATAATATCAGCGGACACGAGGGTGGTGCGGGTGTGGGAGCCGACGACTGGAAAGGCGTACACTTCGATCGAACCCGGCGATGAGATCAACGACGTGTGCGTGTGGGACGGCACGGGGCTCATCGTGACCGCGATGGAGACCAAACGGCTCGGGGTTCACTTCGCGCCGTCGCTGGGTGCGGCTCCGGCATGGTGCCACTTCCTGGAGAACATCACGGAGGAGATGGAGGAAGAGGCGGCGCCCAGTGTATACGACGACTACAGGTTCGTGACAAGGGAAGAGCTCACACGGCTCGGGATGGATAACCTGGTGGGGACTAACATGCTCCGCGCGTACATGCACGGCTTCTTCGTGGATAACCGTCTGTACGGCAAGGCCAAGGCGATCGCGCAGCCGTTCTCGTACGAGCAGTACAAGCAACAGAAGGTTGAGGAGAAACTCGCGGAGGAACGGTCGACGCGAATCGTGGTCAAGAAGAAGGCGCCCAAGGTCAACGCGGCGCTGGCGGCTCGCCTGGAACAAGGGGAGACTTTGTCGGACAAAAAACGGAAGGCGAAGGGACGCGGGCGAGGTGCGGACGCGGACACGCACGAGGACACCGACGACGAGGATGGGGACACCAAGGGTGCCATTCTCACGGATGACCGCTTCGCCGGTTTGTTCGCAAACGCCGACTTTCAGGTTGACGAGGAGAGCGACGCGTACCGGGTGTTGCACCCCAACGCGCCGAAGCTCTCCAAGCGGGAGCGGGAGAGCATGCTGGAGGAACACTTCGACGTTGACGAGGACGACGAGGGCGATGTCGTGGAAGAGATTCCGGAAGATGTCGTGGAAGAGGACGACGACGACGAGGACGACGAGGACGAGCCCGAGAAGCGAACGAAGGCTGATGGCGTTCGGATGTTCACTGTCAAGGATGAGCGTCACGCCGCCGCGTTCAGGGAGGGTAAACGCGCGCCCACTTCTCGCGACCTACCCCTCGCCGCTCGCGTGCAGCTCGAGGGCGGCGACGGGACGGGACGCAAGGTGCGGACGGGCGGCAACAAGGAGCTCGTGTTCGACCCGGGGAGCCGGTCGTCGCGGGCTCGGGGCCGGGACGGTGGTTCGAGGGGCGGTTCGGGTCCCGGGACCGCGGAGGACGGTTCGGGTCCGACGGATAAGAAGCAGAAGAAGCGCGGCATGGGGGGGCTCTTACCCAAGCAGAAGGGCGGGCGCGGGGGACGCGGAGGAGGACGCGGGAGACGGTGACGCCGCTCTCGAGAGTCGACTAAGAGTTTTAACCGAGAACCACCGCGTCGAAGGTGATCGTGAAGTACGCTACTGGTCACGCGCGAGTCTCCCTACGCGCGACCCCCTTACGTTTCGACCGATCCCGCGACACCCTGAGATTCCAGCGCCGCTATCTTCCGCCGCAACTCCTCCATCTCGGTGATCGGATCGGACGCAAGTATACCGTCGTCCACCTCGACTGGACCCGAATCGTCAATCGACTCGTCATCCGCAAACGCGCCCGGGGCTGGCGGGGGAGGTCGGGGCGGTTCACTCGCCTCGACGTCCACGCTCTCCGGGCCGGGTATCGATGCGGGGGGTTCATCCGTGCCATCCGCGGGGGTTTCATCGCCGTTAGGGTTCACCGCCGCGGGTACCTCCGGCTCGCACTCGTCGGCGCTAATGTTACTAACGTGAACGTCGGCAGTGTAGTCGTGATGCAGCGCGTCGAAGACCAGGTCCGCGTACGACACGTGGGTGGGTGCCACGTGCGCGGGCCCCACGTGCGTCCGCGTGTACACTCGTTCTGCGTGTACACTCGTTCGGCCTGCGTTCGTCTCTCCATTCGAGGGAGTGACGTCGAGTGACGTTCCCTCGTCCATCGCGGCGCAGGCTCGTTCGGCTCGTTCCATGGCGAGCGCCATCTCGTTGGCCGCCGCCGTCGCGGCCGTCCGCGCGGCGACCTCCGCCTCCCACTCCCACTGGCTCTGCGCCCTCCGCTCCGTTCCGCTCCGATGCCCGGGGTCGGTATCCATCGCGGGTGGGGTGTTCACGGCATGTGGGGCATCGCGGGTCCCCCCGGCGTCGTGACTCGGCACGGGGGTGTTGGGATCGAACCACGACGTGAAGGTTGTCCATCCGTTGGACGACGACGTACTGGACGCGGGCTGTGTGGGCGTGTGTACGGGGGCCGTGGTGACGGCCTTGTCGTACAGACCCCGGGCGCTCTTACCGCCCGCCTCGCACGCGTCGTTCACCGCGGCGCCCACGCTCGTCGCGGTCGCCGCCGCCCGGTCCTCCAGATCTTTGTACGTCGTGTACGCGGCGTACCCTTGCTTCATCTGCGCCAAGGACGGTATCGTGCTCATGGTTCACCTGAGGTGTTCCTCGGGAACGATGATGCGTGTTTGGAAAGGGCTTTACCACCACGGACACCACCGGCCCTGCCCCCCCCCGGGTCGTGAAGGACACTATTCTCCGTGCGGTGCCGTCTGGTTTTTTCAGTTACACGAGAGAGCGCGCGCGAGGCTGCCCCCGGTCAACATCTCCATCGCCAAAATCGCCAAAAAAGCTCTCTACCCAAACCCGAATTCCCCCTTTTCCCCATCGCCCAAATACCCAGCGTGGCGAGATTGCGGATAGGACGGTGCCCAGACCGGATCCTACGAGTGGACAAATTGGAATTACGCAGCGAATTGTGCCGGCGCGACGAATGGGAGACCCGGGAAAAGGTCAGCTTTTTTCAGTCTGGCCAATCAGCGCCTCGACGTTTCGCACGAATCGGATAGGTCGAGCAATGCGGGCCATACGCGACCCAGTCTGAATATTTGTATTTAAAAACCAAATCCGATTTGCCATGTGGCGGGTACAAATCCCGAGATATTTAAATACAAATCCCGAGTTGGCACTTCCCACAGCTCATTTAGACTGGCGTTTTAAGGTTTGGCGAGTGGACGAGAAAAAAGCGCTCGTTTAACTCGCGGGAAAATGTAGAACTTCGACGCATATTCCAACGCGCGCGTACTCGACGCCAGTGCACCGCACGCGCGATTCGCAGTCGGTGAACGCCCATCGCGGTCGACACTCGACGTATCAGTCGTTAGTTTTCGCCAACAGGCTGAGGCGGAGCGTACTCTTCAACCGACCAAACTCGCATGGTTGTAACGCAGGTGGAGGCGACGGGGTACCACCCGAACCCTCCCTCAAAACGAGCGGGCACCGAAGAGCCGCGGGTGATGTCGGTGCGTCCCGCGCGCGATGTCGACCGTACCTGACCGCCATCCCCATCCGTCACGTCTTCTTCGTCACGTGGACGACACATCCGTATTGACCAAACGTTCGTTCCCATCCGTGTTCGCAGGCCGTGACGCATATGCCGGCGCTACCCTCGCAAGGTACGTTTCTCAATTGGTTCCCTCGAAAATACCGACCCGCCAATGGAGCCTCCGCGGACGCGCCGCGTGGGCGACGTGCGACCCCGGAGGCGCCCGTTCGACCGCCGGGGTGCGATACGAACGTCGTGTTGAACACGTCTTTGGGGTCAAACGCGCAGTGTACCCACTCGAGCGCGGCCACGCGCCACGTCTTCCCCCGACTGTCCGCGCCCCCTCGGGCACCACCTCACTTTCAAACGTTCGACCCTCCGTTGCCCGTCCCTTCGAATATCCGCTGACATTATTCCCACCCCGATTGGACAGGCGCTTCAACCCCGACGGATGTCATCGCTCTCGCGCAGGCTCAGCTCGCCGCCGCCAAGGTACGACCCTTATCGATGCAGACCCGCCCCCCGCGGCGTCTCGCGGCGCGCGACGACCCACGCGCGACGATACACGCGCACAACCGCGCGACCCCCGGATAGACCCACAGGAACATTCCTTCCTCGGGTCAGACCCGGCCAATCAGGGGTCACCGGCGAATCCTTTTGCCCGCCAAAAATATATATTTGGAAGATGATGGTCGCTGACGATGTGAGTCCCTCCCGCCTTCCAACCGCAGAGTTTGCTCGAAGCTAAGACCACCCCGATCGGTGGACCCACCCCTGAGAACAGCGCGGGAGTCGGCGCGAGACTTCCGCGGGACTCGCACGGCAGCTCCGACGACGAGGGTGCCCGGGGCTTCACAAACGCCGCCACCTCCCCGGTTGGCAAAATCAAGTTGAACTCGAATGGTTCACACCTTCCCGAGTCCCTAGACGCGTCGCCCAGGCCGTGGCTTCAACAGCACGCCACCGGCAGGCGATCCAACCGCGCCAGGGTGGTGAACGACTCGTTCTGCCAACGCTTCGAAGCCGCGGAGGCTGGCCAACTCAACTCTAACCAGCGACTGGGTTTGGTGGAGAATTTGGTCACAAACGCCCGGCCGAGACACGAACACTCCCCGGGGCTGACCAAACCGCAGCCGTCCCGCGGTGGACTCGCGCCCATCAACCTGGACGACTCGCAGATCCCCACGCTGATCCACGCACCCAAACCACGGGTACCCCTGCCCCCGCACCTCACCGCGGCGGTTCTCGCGGAGAGCGGCCGACCAGTCACCGCCACCCCGCCGCCGCACCTCCTCGGAACCGTGCGTAACGCCGCCGAGCTCCTCATCGGGTCACCCGGCGCAGGGATGGCCGCCGCGGATACGCTGCTGCAGATGCTCATGATGGGACCCGCGGACTCGCCATCGATCGAGAAGGGTGCGAGCCCCGCGACGGTCGGCGCCGCCGCCGCAGCCGCCGTCGCCGCCGTCACCAAGACGGCGCAGCGATCCGCCGCTCGATCTGGTAACGTTTCTAGAAGCCGGACGACGTCGTCCCTCGCGCCCAAGAAGCGTTCCAGAAGCGTTCCAGATGCCACCGAGGGCGCACGCGTCGGCGCCCAGAAGAAGGGCAGGCGCGGGACACACGCGACGCACACCAACCCGCCACCCCCCGACGACGACGAAGAAGAAGACGTCCACCGTATCGTCCCCGAGACGGCTATGTACCACGCCGCCTCCGCCGCCGCCGCTAAACGTCGGATGCTCCCGTCCAGGGGCGGTGGCAGGCAGAAGGTGCACCGCCCGTGGACCCTCCCGGAGGTTGAGGCGCTGGTGGAGGGTGTCGGGCACTACGGCCGGGGCCAGTGGGCGGATATCAAGTCGTTGGAGAGCGACGGCGTGGCGGAGGCGCTCGTGTCGCGGAGCGCCGTGGACCTCAAGGATAAGTGGCGCAACCTCCTCCGCATCGCCATGCTCCCCGTGCTGTACAAGCGACGCGAGGCGACGGAGATTCCGCCCGCGTTGCTCGCCAAGGTTCGGGAGCTCGCCGCGCAGAAAGGTTCGCCGGGTCGGAGCGGGACGGAGACCCGGGAATCCTCCCCGGAAACCTCCCCGGATGGAACCGCCGGTGCCAACTCTGAGCCCAACGGCCCGAAAGGTGTGCGCAGGTCCAAGCACCACTCGCCGTGGACCCTGACCGAGTCAAAGGCGTTGGTGGACGGCGTGGACGCCGCGGGGGGATGCAGGTGGACCGTCATCAAGAAACTCGGGCTGGAGTCGCTCGACCGACGAACCGCGATGGACCTCAAGGATAAGTGGCGTAACCTCCTGCAGCTCGCGTCGTTGCCGCAGCAGTCGCGACGCAAGGCGGAGACGCCGCCGGAGCTGCTGCAGCGCGTGCTCTATCTCGAGGCTAAGTACGGCACCGCGCGGAGGAAAGGAAGGAAGAGCGCGGTGGAGGAAACGACCGAGGTTTGAGGCTTGAGAGGTTTGATCCCTCCGGATCGTCGATTGGACGGCGGGACCTGTTGTACCGACCAACTTTGTAACATCAAAACATACTTGTACGTGTTATCAAGCTACGCGCTCGTCGTATCGCATCTCTTTAGGAACTTCACGCCGCAGGCGTTGCACAGAGTCTTGGGTCCCTCGGGTCCCATGCGCCACTGCGGCGTGTTCTGCTGGCCGCAGTCGAGGCAACGGAGCCCGGATCCACCTTTCCGCAGGAAGTACTCGCGTAGCACCAAGGAGGACCCGTTTCGTCGCACGGGTACGTCGCGCCTGCGGTTGGTGGCGTTCCAGTGGTTCTTGACCGCGTTCTCGGTACGCCCAGGGATGTTCGCTGCGATGTCGGCCCACCTGTTCCCGAGCAACTCGTGCGCGGCGATGAGGAGTCGTTCCTCTTCCTCCGTCCAAGGTCCTCGCTTGATGTCGGGGCGGAGGTGGTTGTGCCAGCGCTCGCGGCACTGCTTGCCCGTGCGCGTGTAGAGGAGGAGCGAGGCGATCTTTGACCACTTGGTGCCGTTTCCTTGGTGCCCGTGTGTTTCGACCAACCTCACGAGTTGCGCGTCCTCCTCCTTGGTCCAGTCAGTCTTGCGGCCATGCGCCGCAAGACGGACATCCTCGGACGGTGACCAATCTCCACGCAATTGAAATGCATTGCAACGCCACTGCACAGCCTGCCAACCCCGATCGAGGGTTTTAGCCATCATCTGACAGAACTCCGTGGCACTCAGCTTTCGTTCCTGCCGATGTCGCCACAACGCGTGCATCAATTTGTCGTCCTCATCGTGGGTCCATGGTTTCCAATGATTATTAGGGGTGGTGAAGTTGGTTTGGGGCGCGGGGATCTTCTTGACGCGCTCGCGCTCCTCCCACTCCTTGGCGATCAAGTCGTGGTCGCCCTCGGTCACCCACGCGTACCCCTTGGGTGCATCGAGCGCCGTGTTGGGCGTGAGCAACTCGCGCAGACTCTTGACCGTGCCCACGTTGAAGCCCTTCTCCACCTCCGCCGTGGTCTCCTTTCCCTCCCGCTTCTTCGTCTCACCGCGCCACAACCGCAGCGGCTTGGTCCGCTCGCGCGGGGACTTCCGGAGCAGCCCTCCGCCGTCCTCCGTCTCCTCCGTGTCATCGTCCTCGTCGTCGCTGATGACGATGACATCCGTCGGGGACGTATCCTCCTTCACCTTCCCGGGCTTCTGATCGACGTGGACGGAGGCCCAATCGACCTCGATCCCGGTCTTGACCTTCCCAGGCTGCCGTGCGTACAGCGCGGCCACCTCATGCTCTAGTCCGAGACCCGACACGGCAGCCTCCAACCCGTCCCGCTGCGGCTCGACGGGTGGATCCTTTGAAACGTAATTGATGGCTTTCATCAACTCGCGTCTTCTGACGGGCGGGGGCTCCCGGGGGGGCTCGGGATCCTTCGCATCCTTCGCGCCGGCATCGTCGATGACTTTGCGTTTGACCACCCGGGCGATATCCGGACGTCTCTTCACGGGCGCGCATGTCCACAACGCGTTCCTGGCCTCGGCCTCGGTGCGGGGTAGCATTGGGAACAGCGTCCGGCTGCCGTCCTGCGGCTCGTGCTTCTGCGGCATGGGATCGCAGGCGCATGTATGGAGCCCCGCGTGGATCTTCCGCCTCGCCTTCTTCATCTTCTTCGGCCATGTCGGCACCGCGCCGTCCTCGTAGATCTCGTCGATACCCCGCGTCTTCACCTTCTTCAGCTCGTGGACTCCCGTCGCGTCATTGATGACATTCCCAGATCCGAGGAAAACCAGGTCGTCGGCCGCCGCGTCCTCGCCCTCGTCGCCCTCGTCGCCGGCGTCGACGGCGCGCGGGACGTCCGGCGGGGTGACCGGTATCGGTATCCTCACGTTGGGACGCCATATCGTCGACATGCGTCCAGACGAGTGCCCAAACACGTGCGGGGCGCGGCCGAGTTCGTGCGGTCTTGGCCAGTCCGAGGAAAGGAAGACGAATGGACGCACAAAATTGGCTCCGCATAATTTTTTCCCTCTTCAATTCTCAGGGGCGCCCCCCGACTGCGACTCCTGAGCAGGGGGCAGCCGGGGTCGAGCGCGATGGCGACGGGGTTCGCGCCCCACCCATCGCGGGCCATACCCCGCGGCGCGCGCCATCCCCTCTCTACCGACCCGGGATACAACCCCATCCTCCCCATCGGCGGCGAGAAGGAGCGCGTGCTCATGCGATTCCTGGCGGACCAGCCGTACGCGTCCGGCGGGGAGTGCCCGCCCTCGCCGCCCAGATCGTTGCTCGCGTCCAACGCCGCGTCCAACGACACCCGGGACTGGTGGGGCACGCCGGACGACGGGACCGGCCCGTGCATCGCCGGGGAGACGTGGTGCGGCGAGTGCCTCGTCGTCGTCAACGCGGGTCCGCTACGATGCTCGTACCAGTGGCAACGACAAGCCCCGGGCGAGTCTCCCCCAGAGTCCATCCCGGGCGCGACTGGACCGAGGTACGTGGTCACCGAGGACGACCTGGGATGCAAACTGCGGTGCGTGGTATCACGTACACGGATGCGCCCAGACACGAAGGGTGCTGGCCCATCCAATGCGACATCGAACAGTCGTCAGTCGGCATCCCAATTGATCCAATCAAACGACGATCCATCCTTCGACGACGACGCGTCCGGCGAAGAGATTCATCACACGATCGCATCCTCCGAGTCCGTCGCCACGCACACGCCCTACCACTACGCCAACGGGGGACCCACGGGCTTGAACGACGTCGTGGCACTCGCGGACAGCGGCCTCACCTCCAGCAGGCACCCGGGATCGCGCCCGGTGCCCGCCGGCGCCGCGGGATCACTCGGGCACGCTCGCGCCGAGAATCCATCACCCGCCGGCGCCGTCAACTCACCGAGGCGCGAGATCGTCTTGAAGCCACCGCACGGCGGGGGACACCACGTCGTCGAGGCCACGTTCGCGCTCGGGTGCCAACGCGAGGGCGAGGGTCACGAGCTGTCCGCTCGAGGCTTAAACAAAGAGGCGAATGAAAAGTACGAGGAAGCCGAGCGGTGTTACCGGAGAGCGGCCGAGTCAGACGGCGGGCACTGCCTGGCGCGGTGCCGGCTCGGGCGGATGATCGAGCAAGGGTGGGGATGCGACCCCGACCCAAACGCCGCCGCGGCGCTCTACCGCGACGCCGCGAAGGAGGGATGCGCGGAGGCTGAGAACAACCTCGGCGCGCTCCTGTACCTAGGGATGGCGACCGATGCATCGATTGAAGATCCAATGGGCAAACACCATAGTAGGGACCCCGACGAGGACGCCGCGAATGCTGCGGCGTTGTTCCACCGCGCGCGGTCCCGCGGCCTCGGCGCCGCGTGCAGCAACCTCGCGCTGTGCTACGAGGAAGGGAGGGGGGTGCGGGGCGGTCAGGATTTGGACCGCGCGAGGGCGTTGTACGATGAGGCGGCTCGGGGCGGTGTCGTGAGCGCCTTTGCGGGGTGCGGATCGGTGGCGCTGATGCGGGGCGACTTGCGTGATGCGGTGGCGTCGTTCCGTGTGGGCGCGACGCAGGGAAGCGACGACGCGTCGGAGCGGCTCAGGGCGCTCACGCTACGGCACAGGCGGGGAAAGGCGCTGGTTGGGGTCGTCGCGGCGGCGGCGGCGGGCGAGTCTTCCAAAACTTTGCCGTCGAATCGGTTGGGCTCGGGGACCGACCTCGGGACCATACGCAGCGAGCCGGACACGTCGCGCGCGCCGTCCATGCAGGCCAGCGACGACGTCTTCGACGAGGATACCCTCGAGTTACGAACCACGACGGGCGATGGAGAGACTGACACTGAGTTGACGTATGAGCGCGAGATTGCTCGATACCACCGGCTTGCGCAGGTTCTGTTTGACCGGATGGTTGGAAGCGGGGACCCGGCGTTGGCGCGCGCGGCGGAGGAGGCGGTGCGGGAAGCCTTCCCCGAGATGAACGCCCACCACCGAGTCGATCCAAGTTGACTTCATGGGCGCGTCGTAGTTTTTAGCTCACGTTATAGTGACGAGTGTTACAATCTATTTTTTCGAAGACCTGCGCGACCTGAGCTTGACGGGCATGCCAGCCTTGGTGTGAATCGTCGCCCCGGTGATCATCTCCACCTGCGCCGGGTCGCACCCGAGCTCAAAATCAAACCGTTTCAGTAAAACGCTCAGCGCCACCGTCGCCTCCATCATCGCGAACATGTCACCCGCGCACCGCCGTTGACCGCCCCCAAAGGGAACGTACGCGAAATCTGTCACAAACAAAACAAGCCGTCTCAATATAATTGCCCGTACGGATTCCAATACAAAAAGAAACTCACCAGTGGCGTTTTCGTTGGGATAGAGTCCCGTGAACAACTCGGGCTGTAAACCGCCCCAGCCCTCGATGGAGCTGTTATTGAACGGGCGCTTGAACCTCATCGGGTCGAATTTGTCCGGTTCATCCCACAGGTCCGGGGATCTGTGCAGGTTCCACACCGCGATGAAGCAGTCGGTGCCCTTCTTCAGCGTGATCTCGCGGCCCATCCCGCCGGCGGGCAAGGTGACATCCTCCAGCGCCCTGCGGATCAAGATGGGCGGCGCCGGGTACATGCGCATACCCTCCGCGAGGCACAGCCGCGTTCGCTCCAGCTTACGGATCTCCTCCACCGTGGGAACGCCGTTTGGGTCGGCGACGAGGGCGTCCACCTGTGATGACCAAAACACGACGTCAGAGTCCAATTGCCTATACGAAGATTAAAATAAACGCACCTCGGCTCTCGCTTTTTCCGCCTCTTCCGGATGCGTCGCGAGTAGGTACATGGTCCACGTCAGCACCGCCGCGGTCGTCTCGTGCCCCGCGATGAGCATCGTCATCAAATCGTCCCGCAGCTGTTCCCCCGTCGCCTCATCCCCGCGGATGTCCACCAAGAAACGAAGCAGCGACGCGTCCTCAACCTGCGCGTAGTCCCTTCCTTCCATCTCCGCCAGGTCCGTCTCGTCTCGAGTCTCCATCGCGGACTTGATGAGCACCGACAGCTCGTCGTTGATCATCGCGATGTCCTCCGCGAACCTCTTCTGCCGCGGTACCACCTCCATGGCGCCCGGGATGTTCCAGTACTGCAGCGGAAACGTGCTCCGGTGCTCCGATTCCCTGTTGATTGAATAAACACTCTTCGTCGGTACGATTGCCCATACGCGAGTCAATAGAAACTGGGAAATACAAAGAAACTCACCTGAGCACCCGGTACACAGCCTTGATGAGCGGCGTCTCCTGTTTAAGCGCGCCGAACTCGTAGTTGAAGACCGCCTTGCCGATGACGTCCAGGGCCATGGCGTACAGCTCATCCTCCAGGTTCACGGCGTCGTCTTTGTCCGCCCACTCGCGCTCGAGTTTGTCCGCGAGGTTCGTGGCGGATGCGCCGAAGAGAAGGACCATGTGCTTGAGCCAGGCGCCGTGGAATCCGGCACCCACGGTGGGCCGGCGCTTGGCCCAGATCTCTTTCGGCGCCGGTATGAGCCCGTCGCCCATGATGGGCTCCATGATGTCGGTGAGGATGCCCTTGGAGAATGAGTCGGCCTGGTCTTTGAACATGGTTCGAACGGCGACGGGATCGGAGACGACGACGAACCATTTTGGCCCCGCTCCGAGATTGTAGACTCCTCCGTACTTGCGGTAGTAGTCGTAGAGGGGGATGAACAGTGGCGCCGCGCGGACTTCTTCCTTGAGTAGGTCACCGAGGACACCCTCGGTGATGGGCGCGCCGTTGCCCCACGGGAACACGCGCGAGATGCCGCGCCATACGTCCGCGCCGGCCTCGGGCACCTCCACGCCGGGAAAGAGCGCGCCTCGGTAGAGAGGGCTGCCATCCGGACGCGTCTTGGGCTCCTCGACGGCGCGGCACCGGACGCGCGGGGCGCGGCGGGTGGCGTGACAGCCGCGGGGCGCGGGGAGGGAGCGCGTGGGCGCGGCCATCGCGGCGACGGAGGCCATAACGTCGACCGGGGGAGAGGGCGCGATGAAGAATGCCACTATCTCGTGATCTATCGTGAGACTCCTCTGATCTGCTGATTGGTCCGCACGCGACTCCCATTTTACGTATTCGGCTTCTATATTAAACCCACGTCCGCCGTCGATGCACGTGACGGCGCGAATGTACAACGAGAGAGGCGCGGCGCTCGCGCTCACACTCCTCGCGAGCCGCGGCGCGGGGCAAACACCCGCGTTCGCCCCACTCCTCCCCCCCATCCTCGGCTTCATCTAAAACCAAAAGATTTTATATCATCTCCCCATGCAAAACCCCCCCCGATCCCGATCCCAAGTCCCTTGTTCCCCCCTTTCGCTAAAGCGTCGGGAACGGCCCCGCACCTCCTCCCACCGGCCGATCCCCCCAAACTCAAGTCAACAACCACGCACTCACGCGTTTGCCATCTTACGGTTTTCCTTTTCAAACGCCGCCTCGATCTTGGCGTACCTGCTCTTGTCGAGCGAGTCGAAATACGGGTGCTCCAGCGCCTCGGTGGCGTGGATGCGCTTGGCGGGATCGTACACCAGCATCTTCTGCAGGAGGTCGATGCCGTGGTCGTCGAGCTGCGGGATCACCTTGTGCAGGTCCTGGGGTTTCCACTGGGGAAACTCGTGCCAGTCGCGCAGTCGCGTGACGCCCGGCCAGACGTCCTCCCCGGGCGTGCCGAGCAGCTTGAAGATGTGGAGAAGCTGCTGGAGCTCGGAATCGCCGGGGAAGAGCGGCTGCTTCCGCGCGAGCTCGGCGAAGATGCACCCGACGGACCAGATGTCCACCGGGGTGGAGTAGTGCGAGCCGCCCAGCAGAACTTCGGGAGCACGGTACCACAGCGTGACGATCTCGTGCGTGTACGACTTGACAGGCACGGAGAAGGCGCGTCCGAGGCCGAGGTCGGCAACCTTGATGACGTTCTTGGCTTTGTCGACGAGGAGGTTCTGGGGCTTGAGGTCGCGGTGCATGACGCCGTGGCGGTGGATGTGCGCGCAGCCGAGGCACAGCTGGTACATAAAGTCCTGGACAATCTCCTTCTTGATGGGATTCGCGGGGCCTCGGCCCGTGAGGTCCATGAAACCCTTGAGGTCCTGGTCGAGGTACTCGAAGACGAGGTACAGCATAGCCTTGCCGTCTTCCTCGACGTGCTCCACCTTGAGCAGCCTGTGCGTGTGTGTGTCGAGTTGAATCGGGACGGTCAGTGAGGGAGTTGACGAGAGTTGATTGGCGATGGAGATCTGGGCACTTTTGAAATAGCCGTGTGAAAGTGGTGGCGTGGCGGAACGCATAGCCATCGGGGGGTAAAAGGGTGGGGCGAGATGCGGGTTGGCCGGGGCCGTATCGGGGTGGTCGGGCACGCACCTGACGACGAAGGCGCTCTCGCTGAGCATCTGCAGGAGGGAAACCTCGCGGAGAGCCGTGGAAGGCACGCCCTCCTCCTCCATCTGGGCGCGGCGACGGGGGGAAGAAAGATGTCAGTAGCCGTGAGAGCCGAGTGAGAAAAAATAACCCGCCGAGACTCTCGTCCCGTGTTTACGACGCTGTCGGGCGATGCGAGGGTGTATCCGGGATGAACGCACCTCGAGGCGCGTCTTCTTCAGCGCCACCAGACGACCCGTCGTCCTCTCCCTGGCCTTGTACACCTTCCCGTACGTGCCCTGCCCAATCTTCTCGAGCTTCTCATACGCCTCGTTGATGGAGTGGCCCATCTTTGCGGTGTTCGATGTCGAAGCTCCGTAAACTGCCGACGGGTGACGAACGCGACGCTTCAACACACGCGAACTGCGCTGCGGAGAAGTACGCTCGTGACTGGTGCGCTACACCCGAGGTGAAGGCGCTGTGTGCGAACGACGCGAGGGCGACGTGCGCGGGTTGTGACCGGCGTCGTTCGGCTCTCCGGGAAAAAGGTTCCCCTCGTTTCGTCAATTTTTTTAACCACAAATTACGCATTTACGTATGCGTAAACAGTTAGACGGTACTAATCACCACGTTCGGAGTGAAAAAATCGGCCCGCGTTCGGAGACAGAAATTTTGAATAACCTTCAGGCCAATTTGTCCGCCCCTCCGCTGGGTCGGTCTCCCCCCTCATTGTTTCGTGGCAGCAAGCAGTGGAGGACGCGCGCGTTTGGGGGTGGAGTCGACGCGTTCGCATCGAGTTCAACGGCTTTTCAACATGGACGCCAAGGCTAAGGCGCTGTTCCGCCAGCGGGCGGCTCAACGCGCGGCGGTGAACAAATCATCAGGCGCCGCCCGGCCCGCGAAGACGCAGAAGATCTCGGAAACCGCCTCGGCGCCGGGCGGGGGGGCGCAGGGCGTCATGGCGCCGCCCCCACCACGGGCGCCGTCCCCGGCGAACCCCGGGAACGCATCAGCCCCGCTCCCCGCCGGGTTCTTCGACGGCGACAAACCGGTCGCATCCGCGGGTACCAAGCGCCCGCGCGAAGAAGAAACGAACCACCCGATGGCATCATCATCAGAGGGTGCCAACGTCCTGGCGATGGTCATGGGGGACGACGACGACGACGACGGCGATGCCGACGACGCGGACGTCGACGCCGCCGCGAATGCCTCGGGCGTCCCTCCCATCGGTACGGCCGATGGACCGCCCGGGCAGGCATTCGCCATGCCCCCGCCCAAGCCCGCGTCGGCGGACGGGAAGGACCTCATGTCCTTGCTCCACCCGAGCGTGTTGAAAGGACCGGGGTTCTTCCAGGAAGCAGCGTCCAAGTCGGAGGAGAAGAAGGAGAGTAACGTCAAGGATACACAGCGCACTGCTGAGGACGAGGAGCTGGATCTCATGTTGAAGGGATCGGATCTGCCCGCGGGGTTCTTCGAGGACGCCGCCAAGTCGCAGAAGGAGAAGGCCAAGGAGAGCAAGGAGAAGCAGCGGACGGAGGACGAGGAGATGGCGGCGTTCGAGGCTGAGATCGCGGACGACGTGGACACGGCGCAGGAGAAGGAGCACGAGGAGGAGGAGAGGCGGGCGTACGAGCGGGTGCTGGAGGTTGTGGAGGCGCAGCGGGTGATGGACCAACACCTGGACGAGATCAAAAATAAGATGCGCGAGGCGAAGGAACGACGGGATGCGGCGGCGGCGCAGGCGAGCACGGTGGTGATGCAGAAGGAGGAGGACATGAGCGACATCGACAGCGAGGAGGAGGCGGCGTTCGAGGACTTCTCGAACGACTGGCGGGCGCGGGGGTAGGTAGCGGCGGATGTCGAAGATGGATGGATGGATGGATGAATGTCAAAATGAATTCAAAGGATTCAAAAGTCGTTCGCGAAGAGCGCCTGTTCCCGCGCCGTCAGCTCCATCGTCGGTACCCCGCACCGTCCTCCTCGACTGCCCCCTTGGCTCCATATAGTGCTGGGTTTAGGCACGTCAACCTCACGCGGGTACGCGTCGCATCCCTGCACGCTGGGCACCCACGGCGGAGTCGCTTTGCCGCTCGCGGTTACGCGCCAGTCCTGTACACAAAACACGACGTCAGTCTACTTGCCCATACGGGAACGTATTAAAACTAAAATAGACTCACCACGTCTTTGAACCATTGGCAGCACCCGATGCCCGCGGCGTCTGTCCTTACATCCGGGTCGACGATCAGTAAACCGCGCACTAACTCGATCGCGTCCGTCATCCCATCGAGCCCGCACTGCTTCGGAAACGAGACGACGTTCCCGCTGAGCGCCAGGACGTAGGTATCCATCGCGGTTTCACCGACGAATGGGGGAAACCCTGTCAACAAAATACGACGTCAGTCGTCTAATTGACCATACACATACGAAAATAAAAAGAAACTCACCGGCGAGCATCTCGAAGATTAAAACGCCGAGCGCCCACCAGTCCACGCGTCCGTCGTGCCCTTGATGCGTGATGATCTCCGGCGCGAGGTAGTCCGGGGTGCCGCACAGCGTGTACGTCTTGCCGTGTTCGAGCGAATCGCACCGCTTGGCGAATCCAAAGTCCGCCAGCTTGACGTGACCGGCTCGGTCCATCAGCACTGTAATAAGAGTTGAAAAACAAAACACAGGACTCATCAGTATACTAATTGCCCATACGAGAAATAAGATGAACTCTTACCGTTTTCGGGCTTCAAGTCTCGGTACGCCACACCGCGGCGGTGCAGGTGGCTTATCGCGCACGCGATCTCTGACGCGTAGAACCGCGCGCGGTCCTCACTGAACCGGCCTTCCCTTCGTAGGTGTCCGAACATCTCCCCGCCTCCCGCGAACTCCATGACGAGGTGGATGCAATCCGTGTCTTGCGCTGCGCCGAGGAGTCGAACTATGAGTGGATGATCGATGGCCTCCAAGACCGCTTTTTCCGACCGGACGTGGTCCAGCTGGCCGGTCCGTAGGATCTCGGACTTGCGCAAGGTCTTCACCGCGCACGGGGTGCCGGTCGGGAGGTGGGTGGCGAATGAGACGCGGCCGAACGTCCCCGCGCCGACGCAGCGTCCCCACGCGAGGTCATCCACGATGCTGGGTTTTGTGTCGTCGTCGTATTCTTGGTCGTCGGAGTCGGAGTGTGCCAACGTCCGATCGTTGTCCTCGTCGCGGTCGACGGGGCTGTGGGGCCTCGTGGACGGGGCCGGGGGAGGCGACGGCGACCGCGGCGGCGACGGAGACGACCGCGCTTGAACCTGCGGGGAGTTTGGAGAGGGGCACGGGATGTGAGGAGCGGGCGTCGTTTGACTCGCGCGTGTTTGGCATCCGCATTTGCTTCTTTTTTTCTCGGGATGGGATGGCGACCGCGGGTGACGCACCTGGCGTCCGCGGTGCGATTTGACGACGTCGTGGTGCGTGTGGTCCCGGACTGGCGCGAGCATGTTCTTATACCCGGTGTCTCTCTGGTGTCTCATGCGTGTGTCGACGGTGAGTGGCGAGCGAACCACCGCGCGATCCGATGATATTAACGCCCCGTCCGAGACCGAGAAATGCCGTGCCGTTTCGACGCTGTTTTTCCGATGAATCGACGCTCAATGACTCAAGAAACTAGGGTCTAAACTCTCCCATAGAGTTCTCAAACGACAGTCGGTTGCAACAAAAAGTTTTCCCGGCCGGCATTTCCTCGTCAGCACCAACTCACCACCGAGAACCTACGAATGCGACCTTAGCCACAACGAGCGACGCGCGCCCCGACCTCGAAAGATGCCATTCGCGCTCGCCCCCATCGCCGCGGTACCCGCGCGCGTGGTCACGTCCTCCCGCGTCCGCGTCGCATCCCGCGCCCCGCTCGTCGCGACGCGCCCGGTCCACCGCGGTACTATCCACAATGGCCGCGGTAGAATCTCCACGACACCCCGCGCGTCCCTCGATCCCGTGGCGGTCAACGACGCGCTCTTCCAGCTCGCGGCCAACGCGAACGAGCTCGTGGACGGGTGCGGCGTCAACGGAACGTGCGGCCAGGTCTCCGCTCCACCCTTCGCGCTCATCGGTTCCGCCCTCCTCATCGGTGGCGGCTTCCTGGCCTTCGTGACGTTCGGCATGAAGGGCGGCGCGGACGCGGCGGCGGAGATGCAGGACCGCGACAAAGACTTCTTCAGCAAGAAGTGAACGTGCATGTCGTGTTGCGTGTCGTGTTGCATGTCCCGTCTGACCTTAGTAGAGAAGAGAGTGTAGAACCGTTTGTGACGATTGACGAAGAGAGAGAACTTTACTGGTACTAAAAAATGATTTACTCGACGGGGGCCGCCGTGGCCTCAAGACGCGTCACGAATCCCCCTTCCTTTGCCTGCCTCGCTTGGATTGTACAATCAGTGAACCATGGTCTTGACCTTGGCGATCGCCTTGGCGGGGTTCAGCCCCTTGGGGCACACCTTGCTGCAGTTCATGATGGTGTGACACCGGAAGAGCTTCATGGCGTCGTTCACCTGGTCCAGCCGCTCCTCCGTGTACTCGTCCCGCGAGTCTATGATCCACCTGTACGCCTGCATGAGCACCGCGGGTCCGAGGTACTGGTCCTGGTTCCACCAGTACGAAGGGCACGACGTGGAGCAGCACGCGCACAGGATGCACTCGTACAGTCCGTCCAGCTTAGCTCGTTCCTCCTTGGACTGGATGTGCTCGATCCCTTGTCCAGCTCCGCTCTTAACCTTCAAGTACGGTTCGACGCTCTTGTACTGCGAGTAAAAGTTGGCCATGTCCACCACCAGGTCCCGGACCACGAACATGTGCGGCAGCGGCGCGATCTTCTGCGACCCGGACGTTGTCTTGTCAACCTTGGAGAGGCACGCGAGGGTGTTGACGCCGTTGATGTTCATGGCGCACGACCCGCAGATGCCTTCGCGGCACGATCGTCTGAACGCGAGTGAGTTGTCCTGTTCATCCTTGATCTTGAACAGCACGTCCAGCATCATGGGACCGCACGCGTCGGTGTCCACGTCGTACGACTGGTACCGGGGTTTGCCCCCGGATTCGGGATCCCATCGGTAGATCTGAAACTCCTGCGTGTTTGCCGGTTTGGCGGCAGCGTTCGCGGCCGGGGCGGCGGCGGCGTGCGTGGGGTTGGACGCGCCGGTGGTGACGACGCGGGAGATGTCGAAGATCGACGCGGTCGCGGTGCGGTCGCGCGCCACCGCGCCGACGCCTCGTCTGACTAACGCCGCGAACATCCCTCTCTGCTCCCCCTTCTACAATTAACCTGGGCGGTTTTACAAACGAACGCGCCCTTTCAACGTCCCTTGACCGACGCCTCGCGAGCGTGAACCTTCCTCCGGGTTCGGGGCCGTGTAAGTGGTGGCCAAACACACGCGGTTACGATCCGCGTCGTTGGTGGCGCAAACGAACGCGTCTTCACACCCGAAGCGCGCGTTCACAAGTGCGCGTCGCCCCGATGTTAATACGTCATCTCGAGGGTTCCATTCTCGGCTCTGTGACACTGCACTGCAGGGGCTTGATATTTTCACACTCGGCGAGATTTTTTTTCAGCGGGCGAAAGAGAACCCAAAACGACGAGTCAATCGACCCGAGTCTGTGGACTGGTCAGAGGCGAGTAATTTCATTTGAGGGTGGGTCAATGGTGCTCGCGTCTCTTCGTCTGTGACTTGATTTTTTTCCGTGCGTGACACTGAAATGCGCATAGAGCTATCCGTTTTGAAAGTCAATGGGAAACTTCACGGTCTGTGACTCAGGTTCACACCGGTGATCGCTCTCCGCCGTCGATTTTTGGCGCCAAGGTCGATTTGACGGCGGAGAAGTCGCCGAGGACCCGCCGAGGTGCGATTCAAGGGTCGAGAAGGCTCTTTGTTTTTCTGTCGCCCAGCGTTTGAGGACCGAGGCGGGCCCATGTGAACTCACTTTCCCGCACACAAATCCACCTTCCCCCCTTAAGCGCCAAGCGCTGCCGACAAGAACAGCCGACAGGTGAGTCGATTGACACATCGCGCCCGGTTTTCGGGCGGCGGGGCGGTCGCGACGCGCGTTTTCCGGCGCGCCTTCGCGAAAACCGACCCACCGCCGCAATCCGTTACTCCGAAGCGACGACCGCGGACCGCGCGCGATTGGGCGCGTGCCGACGTGTATAAACGACGGAACTCGACGCGATTGATGCGTCGATGATGTCGTTCACACGATTCGCGCGCATTCGCGGGTACAATCGCGGGAACGTCGCGTCGCGCGCGCGTTCTCCGGCGGTCGTCTCCGATGGCGGCTTGACGGGTGAAATATACTTTTTTCTCTCCGAGAGCGCGTGGGTTCGCGCGTGTTTTCGAGGCGTCGTCCGGCGTCGCGACGACCGTGCCGACCCGCGCGTCCCGTCTCGCCTCCGTCTCGCGCCATTTGGCGCATTCAGAACGCGTCCAACCCCATTCGCCCGCCCTGCAGCGGTCGCGCGGGCTGGAAAGCTAACATTCAGCCCCGCGGATAAAAACCAGCCGCTGCTTTTTGCGGCGTCCCGACCACCGCGGTTGCGAAGCCGCGGACCTCCTTCACGCGCCCGCTCTTTCCCCAAAACGTCCATTCACGACGCCTTCAACACAACAACTCCAAACTGACCGTCCGTCCATCCCCGCGCCATCATCACAGCAATCATGGCCCCCGCCAAGTGCAAGACCCCCGCGGCTTCCAAGATCACCAAAGACGTCATCGCCGCCGTCGTCGCCGACTCGACCAAGAAGAAGGACGAGGATGCCCGCAAAGCCGCCGCCGATAAGATCACCGAGCTCGTCGCCGCCGCCGGCGTCGCCGAGGAGCCCATGCTCATCGAACTCCTCGAGGTGGCCATCACCCTCGCGGGTGACAACAAGTCCAAGAATGTCCGCGAAGCCGCCGACGCCGCCATGAAGGCGTTTCCCACCAAGCTCTCCGAGTTCGCCGTCCGCGCGGCGCTCAAGCCCATCTTTGTCGGCTTCCAGTCCCAGTTCTGGCAGTCCACCACCGCGGCGCTCACCCTCCTCGACAACTTCGTCGACCGCAACCCGAAAGCTGTCGCCGCGTGCCTCCCCGAGATCATCCCCGAGCTGGCTCAGGTGATGGTGCACATGAGGGACGAGGTCAAGGAGGCGTCCACCGCCACCATGGCCAAGTGCGGCAAGTGCGTCGGTAACATCGACATCGACCCGTTCATCCCCACGCTCATCGAGTGCATCCACAAGGTTGACGAGGTTCCCGAGTGCGTCCACAAGCTCGCCGCGACGACGTTCGTGCAGCAGGTTGAGGCGCCCACGCTGTCCATCATGGGCCCCCTCCTCCAGCGCGGTCTCTTTTTCCAGCAGATCACCGCCATCAAGCGCAAGTCCGCCGTCATCATCGACAACATGTGCAAGCTCGTCGAGGATCCCATGGACGCCGCGCCGTTCCTCCCCAAGCTCCTCCCGCTGCTCAAGCGCGCGATGGACGAGGTGGCTGACCCCGAGTGCCGCCAGGTTTGCACCCGCGCGTACAAGACGCTCCTCATCGCCGCCGGCGAGTCCTCCGACGCCGTCATCGACGAGAACTCCGAGTCGAAGCGCACCGACGAGACCACCGTCCGCGCGCAGATGCTCAAGATGATGACTGAGATCTCCGGAGCCTCCGACTCCGACATGGCTGCCTTTGTGGATGCCGCCGACGTCAAGCCCTACTTTGAGTACATCTGCACCCTCTCCACCAACGCCCTCCTGGCCAAGAACTTTGACTTTGAGACGTGGAAGAACTCCTGCGCCACGCCGTACCTCGCGCTCTTCTTCGAGGGTGCCGAGGATGCCACCAAGAAGCTCGTCGACATCGCGCACGCCGAGTACGAGGCTTCCAAGAAGGTGTTCATCGTCGAGGATGAGGAAGGTGAGGATCTGTGCAAGTGCGACTTCTCCCTCGCGTACGGCGCCCTCATTCTCCTCAACAACGCCACCCTCCACATGAAGAAGGGTAAGCGTTACGGCTTGTGCGGCCCCAACGGTTGCGGCAAGTCCACCCTGATGAAGGCGATCAACAACGGCCAGGTTGACGGGTTCCCTCCCCCCGAGGAGCTCCGCACCGTGTACGTCGAGCACGACATCCAAGGCGACCAGCACGACATGACCATCGTCGAGTTCGTGCTGGACAACGAAGTCATCAAGGGCCACGGCACCACCGCGGCTGACATCGAGGCGACCCTCTCGTCTTTCCAGTTCACCGAGCGCATGATCAACGGTCCCGTCGTGGCGCTCTCCGGCGGGTGGAAGATGAAGCTCGCGCTCGCTCGCGCCATCCTCATGAAGGCGGACATCCTCCTCCTCGACGAGCCCACGAACCATCTCGACGTGAAGAACGTCGCGTGGCTCGAGGAGTACCTGTGCTCCCAGAACACCGTCTCCTCCATGATTGTGTCCCACGACGCCGGGTTCCTCGACCGCGTGTGCACCCACATCATCCACTACGAGACCCGCAAGCTCGTCACGTACAAGGGTAACCTCACCGAATTCATCCGCCAGTGCCCCGCGGCTAAGAAGTACACCGAGCTCTCCAACGACGAGCTCAAGTTTATCTTCCCCGCCCCGGGTTTCCTGGAGGGTGTCAAGAACAAGGACAAGGCCATCGTCAAGGCTAACAACGTGCACTTCGCCTACCCCAACACCGACCGCATCATCATCCAGGGTGCCTCCATCCAGCTGTCGCTCTCCTCCCGCGTCGCGTGCCTCGGCCCCAACGGCGCCGGTAAGTCCACCCTCATCAAGTGCCTCACCGGCGAGGTTGAGGTTGACCAGGGCACCGTGTGGAAGCACCCCAACATGCGCTACGCCTACGTCGCGCAGCACGCCTTTCACCACGTCGAGCAGCACCTCGAGAAGACCCCTAACGAGTACATCCGCTGGCGCTACCAGACGGGTGAGGACAAGGAGAACCTCACCAAGGTGACCGCGCAGTACACCGAAGAGGAGGAGCGCCTGATGAAGGAGAAGATCCCGGTTCCCCAGGAGGACGGCTCCATCCTCAAGCTCGTCGTCGAGAAGATTCTCTCCCGCCGCCAGAAGAAGTCCAAGTACGAGTACGAGATTCAGTGGAAGGGTCTCTCCCTCGACTCCTCCTCGTGGATGGAGAAGGAGAAGCTCCTCAAGTACGGCTTCGAGAAGTACCTCATCCGCATCGACGAGCGCGAGGCTGCCCGCGCCGGTCTCTACGCCCGCCCCCTCACCCAGGCCAACGTCGAGAAGCACATGATCGATTTCGGCCTCGACGCCGAGTTTGGTACCCACAACCGCATCAAAGGTCTCTCCGGCGGCCAGAAGGTTAAGCTCGTGCTCGGCTCCGCCATGTGGCAGCAGCCCCACATCGTGGTGATGGACGAGCCCACGAACTACCTCGACCGCGACGCGCTCGGCGCCCTCGCCTGCGCCGTCAGGGAATTCGGCGGCGGCGTCCTCCTCATCACGCACTCCTGCGAGTTTGCCGATGCCCTCAAGGAGGAGACCTGGGACGTGCCGGGCGACGGCAAGGTGTACATCACCGGCAACAAGTGGGGCCAAGGTAAGAAGGGTTCCGGCAGGAGTGAGAACGTCGAGTGGAAACCCGAGGAGGATGCCCTCGACGCCCTCGGCAACGTCGTCAAGGTCAAGGGACCCAAGAAGAAGCTCTCCCGCAAGGAGATCAAGGCCAAGGCTAAGGCTCGCGCGAACAAGCTCGCGGAGGGCCAGGACCTCACCACCGACTCCGACTGGGATCTCGACGAGTACATCGGCGAGGCCAAGGAGAAGAAGGCGAAGGCCTAATAATCGCCCGCTGAAGCATCAGACATCACTTAGTACACCGGCCGACAACGCCTGTACGTGACGGGGGGACGTGCATCCTATTACAACATGAACGTCCACCCGCCGGGTGTTGCTGCGGCTACCGCTCGCTTATTATTACTAGCCTTCCTAGCCCTTTCTTCTCCGCGGGTGGTTCTTTTCGACGCCACCACCGCGGACCGCGCGTGTGTCTCTTCGTTTGCACACTTGTCGCACTTACTTTAAAAACATCGCCTTCTTTTCAATATCGATTCAAAGCGAGACATAAAACTAAGAGTCTTAATCGACGCGACCCGTCACCGTAGTCGCAGTCGTAACGTCGTCACGACTGAAAGTCTGCCCAATCCTCGTCGCCCTTCGCCGGCTCGTCGAAGTTCGCCCATCCCTCGCCTTGTGAAGGAGTACTCGCCGGAACATTCACCGGAGTATTCACCGGAGGATTTACCACCGGTACCGTCCATCCCCCCGAGTTGAGCCCCGTGCCGGCCGTCGGCGACCGCATGATCGTCGAACCACCCCCGTCCGTACTCACGCTCGGCGGCGACGAGCCCGGCATTGCGCTCGGCGGCGGCGCTATGCCGACCCCACCCACCGCGCTCACCGCCGTCGCCGCGGACGTCGTCGTCGTCGGCGGCGGCGCCAGACCGAACGCCCCAAACCCGGAGGTGCCGCTCTCACCGCTCATCGTCCCGGCCCCCGTCGCCCTCTCGGACCCCGACCCCGACCGGGCGGCACCCTGCGCCATCCTTCTCGGTATGTTCACCGTAACCGTCCCTTTGAGCGAGTAGTCGTTCAGATCCGTGGGTTCATCGCCTGCCAGTAGACCTAACGCCGCGTTCGCCGCCGCCTTCTCCGCGAGTAACCGCGTGTGTTCTTCCGTGCGTCGCATCGCTTCTTGCTCGCGTTGTCGCACGTTCTGGTGTTCCTGCACGGCGAGCTTGAAGTCCGAGGCGTGATCTCGTTCGCGGAATCCGAGCCCCAGGAACGCGTGCCTTCCGGTGGTTTCATCGACGACTCTCAGGACGAAGTACCTGGAGGAGTCGATGACGGGCTCGACGGCGGTGGCGACCGGGGCGTCGTTTGGTAACGGGCACTCGGCGAAGAGCTCGCCGCTGTCTTTGTCTTCCAGCTTGATGGTGCCCTTTTGTCCGCGCGAGGTGACTTTCACCTTGACCGCGCGGAGCCACTTGTCGACGTTCCAGGAGTCCGCGCGGTGGCCTTGGTGGGTCGAGGACGGCGGGATCTGGTACACGTACTGCGGACGTGGGTCATGAAGGGTGCCGTGGGTCAGCGGTGGTCGGTGTCGAGCGGGGGCGGACGGCGGGGCGTTCCGTGGGGTGCATCAAATTGGAATACGGAATGAAAAGCGACTGGGTCGGTCACGGGTGGGCGCGCGTGCGGTCCGGTCGCGGGTTTGGGGTTGGGGTTCAGACGCACCGCCTCGGCGAGGGAGTACGTGACGATCTCGATCCGCCCTTCGTCGCTCATGCTGACGTCGACGGCGGAGGGCGGCGCGTCTCTTGACGCGCGCCACAGTCTGTGGTGATTTGGCCTTAGATCCACAAAGCTTGGCCGAATTGTTAACTCCGGCGTAAGAGGGACTACTTCACCGCGTGTGTACGATTACGACTGTCGTGTTAACAAATACTAGGCTATCACAGCGTGGCGTGCATGGCCTGGAGCAACTCCGTGGCGTCATCCACCGAGATCATGTCCCCGCTCTTTCCCAGGCGCACCAGTCCGTCGTTCCCCGGACCCCATCGGGGCAGCACGTGGAAATGCACGTGAAACACCACCTGCCCCGCGCAGGCGTGATTGTTCTGCACGATGTTGACCCCGTCGCATCCCGTGGCGGACTTGACGATCCGGGCCAGCCTCGGGAGCTCCTTCAGCACGTTCGCGGCGACGTCCTCGGGCATGTCGATGATGCTCGCGTACCCGGTCGCCTTGGGTACGAGCAAACTGTGTCCTTTAACCATGGGGAAGGCGTCGAGGAAAGCCAGGGCGTGCTCGGTCTCGAAGATCTTGTAGCTCGGCACTGTGCCCTCGATGATCTTCTTGAACACGTTGTCGTCGTCGTAGGGAATGCCGGAGAGCGCCATGTCGACGCGCGTGGGTCCCGCGTCGTGAGTTGTGGGATGATGTGCTGACTGGACTCAATTTTCAGAAAATATAAAAGCTGCACCCCCCCTCACATCC
>Ga0302116_1000430_pt1 | contig 25248 bp, 17 predicted proteins | sample AG5_SCM_MG_FD_203124 | JGI IMG/M metagenome (GOLD analysis project Ga0302116, IMG submission 203124) | Marine microbial communities from Western Arctic Ocean, Canada - AG5_SCM | ecosystem: Environmental > Aquatic > Marine > Oceanic | place: Canada: Western Arctic Ocean | collected 2017-10-01 | reverse complement strand
GGGTTCGCCTCCCCCCCCCGCGACGCCGACGATGGCCCCTGGGCCACCTCCTTCGCCTCCCGCGTCGCCAACCTGAGGTCCGAGGGCGTCACCTACGAGGACAGCGCCGCGTTCTTGAGGGCGCTCACGAAATCCGGCATCCTACGCTTCACCGACATCAGGGACCGGCCCGACCGCTTCTTCCTGGCGCACCGGCTGTTGGCCAAGCACGCGCCGGAGCACGGCCCGGGATTTTGGATCAGGTTCACGGTGCAGTTCAACCTCTTCGCCGGGACCGTCGTCGCCCTCGGCGGCCCCGCGCACCTCAAACAACTCGACGCCATCCAAGACGCCGGGCAGCTCGGGTGCTTCGGACTCACCGAACGACTCGCCGGGGTCAACTCCGGCTTAGTCGTCGACACCACCGCGACGTGGGACGCATCCACCCAATGCTTCATCATCAACTCACCGTCCGAGGGCGCCGCTAAGAACTGGATCTCGCAAGGTTTGTGCGCGGAAAAGGCGGTGTGCGTCGCGGATCTCACCGTGGGGCAAAAACGATGCGGCCCGCACGCGTTCTTGATCGATATGAGAAACAACTCGACACTCGAGCTGACGCCTGGGATCACCGTCGGAGACATGGGACGCAAGACCACGGGTAACGACCTGGACAACGCGTGGGTGAGGTTCGACTCGTTGCGGGTGCCAAAGTCGGCGCTCCTGAACCGGTACGGAGACGTTATAAACGGTGAGTTTTTTTTTTCATCTTTATATGGCAGCACGGGCAATTAGAGTGAAATCGTGTTTTTTTGTTTATCAGATGAGTACGTGCCGACGATCAAGGGGGTCCGGACGATGGACATGATCGGCCAACGGCTGTTCACCGGTCGCGTCGCCGTCGCGCAGGCGGCGCTCACGTTCACGCGTAAGCTCTTCGCCAACACCAAGGCTTACAGCGACGGTAAGCGGTGCACGATGCGCGGGGAGGAACGTAACGCGTTATCAGACGTGCCGCAGGTGAGTTCATCTTAATTCTCGTATGGGCAACTGGACTGACGTCGTGTTTTTTACCTTCACAGCTCGCGGCGCTCTACGCGTCAGCGGATGAGAAGCTGGGCGCGGCGGATGCGTTCGTGGGCGGGTGCGAGGCGGACCTGCGCGAGTGCCTGGTCGCCCGCACGATCCCGCCCGATACCCTCACGCGCGCCATAGCCGTGGCGAAGATCCGCGCGGTCGAAACTTCAATCGCGTTGTGCCACGCGCTAAAGCAGGAAGTCGGGTCTTACGCGTTGATGTGGAACACGGGTTTCGAGAATACCGACTTTTTGCAGTGCTGCAAGTTCGCCGAGGGCGACAGCAGGATCTTATCGCAGAAACTCGCGCGGGATGCGTTCAACGAGTTTGTGAAGAACAAGGGCAAGGCGCCCGGTGGGTGGTCGCGGGCCGAGGCGGGGTCGTGCCGGCGGGTGGCGAAGATCGTCGCCGCCGGGACCAAGGCGGGGGCGGGAAAGATGGCGGCGTGGGACTCCGCGTGGGTCGACGTCTACGCGCTGGCGGAGGCGGTGTGCGATAGGGTCGTGGGGGAGAGGACGGGTGGGCGAGGGAGCGCGCGCGCGAGGCTGTGAGGGTGGAATAGTGGTGTATGGAATTCAAAGGATGGAATTGGTCGAGAGATGCAAGGTTGGACTTTTTCACAATCAGGCGCTACTTTTCAACGCTTTCTCCGTCGCTTCAGTGAGGAGGTCGATAATCTCCTGGTCTTCCGAGAGCTCCTTGGCAAGATCCAGCGGTGTCTCTCCGTTTTTATTGGTCTGAAGGGGGTCGGCTCCATACTCCAGCAGAAGCTTGCCGATTTTTACCATCTCGTCACCGTGCGGAAAGGCTACCTGGTGTAACGGCGTCTTGTCAAAAAGTGTATCCTTACCGTTCGGGTCTGCGCCTGCATCAAGTAACATCTTCACGACATCGGCGCGGGCATCATTACAGCCTGTGTAATAGCCCAAAACGGTGTCGCAATTTAATCCCAATCCATGCACTTCGTCGAAAGCCACTTTCAAGGTAACGTCCGCGCCTGCTTCCAAGAGCAAGGGTACAAGTTTTAGCTTTCCACTAACGGTGTTGTTTTCACTCACGAGAGCAAAGAATAAGGACGTAACACCGCCATTGTGACTCGGATGCTGCGCCCTTGAGTTCACATCGGCACCGGCCTCCAACAACAGCTTCGCGGCTTCAAAAGCTGAACAACCCACGGCTAAGTGAAGGGCTGTAACACGTCCGTATATGTTGCCGGGGATGGGCTTTGCTCTCTCTCTCGACCTTTCCTCGAGGTCCGCACCCGAGCTTATGAGCGCCTTGATCGCATTCACGTTGTTAGAAGCCGAACAAATATGAAGCGGTGGACAGCCGAGGAATATCGTGTAGTCTTCCGCCTTCTTATCCAGCGATCTCACGGCCTCCACGCTCCACACCGCCGCGTTGTAGGACTTGTTCACTGTGGCCAGTTTGAGGGTCTCGTGCAGCCCGAGCTGGGGCACCACGTGCGTCCTGAAAACCTCGGGCATCTCCTCGGCGACGGCGACGAACACCGATACCTCACCGCGGCGGATCTTGTCGACGATCGGCTCGGTCTTACGTCGCTTGCTGCGCGTCTCCACGGCGCCGTTTGAAGTGTCGTTGCTTTTTCTGGGAACTCTCAGTAAAGGTCACCGGGTCTCAAGCCACAACGACTCGCCCCGAACGCGCCACACGCGCACCAACCCACCACTCGCGCTCGCCCGAATTCGCCACATAACCCACGCGCGTCGCCATGCCCAGGCACGATAGAGGGGACGGCTACGATAGAGACGACCCCCCCAGGCGGCGCGGGACCCCCGGCTGGGGTTCGCGGAAAAGCGGCGGCCCCTGGAACGACTGGGAGGACTGGCCCGCTGACTTAGATCCGATCCCTCCAGGATACTGGCGCCTCGAGCTCGGTGCGCAGCGGGGCGCGCCCGCTCGTCTCTTGAAACCCCTCCAGGGTTCCTTCGCCCACAACGAGCAGACCCTGTCCACCCCAACCGCTAACGCGCTCGAGCACGCCAAACAGGTCTTCGACAGGTACATGAACACCGTCGTCGATCCTCCGACCATCTTCGATCTCATCCCCGAGGACGCGACGTTCATCGGGGATAAGCACACGCACAAGTGGAAGAAGGTGGACCCCGACGAGAAGTACCGCGACCACTACAAGAAAATAGTGGGCGACGACTCGGACGGGTACATGCTCCTCTTCAACTGCTCCTCCAAGGACGACGGCACCGTCCCTTACATTCCCACCTCCCAGGACAGGTTCAAGTTCGGCCTGGACTCCAAGTACGTCCCCGTCCACGCCACCTACGCCGACGACTCATTCGAGTGGGACCTCATCGACTTCCACCTCACCAAGGACGCCGGCGCCGGCCTCGAGGCGTACGTGTCCAGCTGGCCGGGCTGCTCCGCGCGGCCCAAGACGCTGTCCGCGGAGAAGATCGCCGCGCTCGGGATGAAGCGGAAGCGTATGCAGGTGTACGGATTCGCGGTGTCTGCGGAGGGTCTGAGGGCGTACAGAGCCGCAAAGGAGGGCGGGTTGCGCACCGACGGGCCAGCCTCTCCGCCGGCTCCACCTCAGGGAAAGGCAAAGGGAAAGGCGAAGGGAAAGGAAAAGGCAAAGGCAAAGGCAGAGGGAAAGGCACAGGGAAAGGCGAAGCGGCAGAAGACAGAATGAGCGCACGACGACCATCGACACATCAACCACAGTCACATTTGTAATACGTTTCACATTGACAATCTCGGTGCAAACACCCACCCCCGTACATGGCTAGCCTCTTACATGGACGGCGACTGGGACTGCCCGCTCGCCGTGAAGTTCCTCACCAGCTGCACGACATCCTCCGCCTCGTCCAGGTAAAAGTCCGCCTTGCTCGGCTTCTGCCCAACCGTCACGCAGTACACGCTCAGGTGCTCGTGGCCCTTCGTCTTCTCCTTCCCGGGCATCGGGCACGACATCTTCTGAACCACCGCACCCTCCGGGTTAGTCACCAGCTGATCGACCGCCATGAACATCTCCTCGTCGCTACGATCGTCGCCGATGGCCATGACAAAGTCAACCTTACCGGCCGTCGCGCCCTCGCGCTCCGGCCGTAAGTGCGACTGCCAGTTGGCGCCCAAAAACATCTCAACCGGAGTCGCCTTGGACACGCCCTGAGCCTTGATCTCCACGTGGTTAGAACCAGGGAACACGTCCACCTGCTCGTTGACGAGCACGGATTCCAGGTGGTCCATGAGCTCCTTCGCCTGCCACGAGCCAAAGTCAGGGTCCGCGTCGCGGTAGTCCCAGATCATGCTCGTGCCCTTGTCGCGAATCAACGAACCGTCCGTGGCGTCGTGGTACTGATCCAAAATCGGCTCCACGATTTCGCGCCACCGCTTGATCAACTCCTCGGTGCCCATGGGCACGAGCGCCTGCCAGTCCTTCGGCGGCCCGTCACCGTTCCAATCCGGGGGCTTATACCAGTACCCGTGCTCGGCGAGAAGGCCGATGCCGGGAACGGTTTTGAACCACTCGTCGAGCTGCCTTCGCTCGCGGCCGGACACGACGCACACCATCGCGTTGTGGACGTCAGCAGCCATCGCCGCGAGGTTCTTCAAGAGCTCCGCGTCGGGCGCGACGTCGTAGGAGGCAGCCTGCACCAATGTACCGTCGTAGTCGATGAGCAGCACGCGCTTCTTAGCCTTGCCGTAGTCCGACGCGCACGCGATGGAGTCCATGCCTCGGAAGTTCGGGTCCATCGTGACGACGCGGAAATTGAGACCGAACCCGAGCCCGTAGCACCGCGCGTTCGCGTTGCCATCCGTGAGCCGCTTGAGCTCGTTGATGTTGGACGCGGCCCAGTACCCGACGGTGTGCTCGTGTATGTACTTCCAGTGTCGCTCGTGACGAGCCTCCGCGTCGCTGCCGGACATTTGGTACGCCCGGTACATGGCGTCGGCGACGTCGTCGGTGTTCCAGGGGTTCACCCGGAAAGCTCCTGAGAGCGAACTGGAACATCCGACAAACTCGGACATGATCAGCGAAGACTGCCGGGGCAGCGGGTACCCGTCCGTGGTGCCAAACTCGGTACTGACGGGACCTTGCCGGCAGGTGATGTACTCGTAAGGGAGGAGGTTCATGCCGTCGCGGGTGGCGGTGACCACGGCGCAGTCAGCCACGGAGAGCAGCGCGATCCTCTCGCCCAACGACGTGGATCGCGCGATGAGCTCGACGACTTTGCCGGACTCACCGTTGCTGTTCTTATCGCGGCCGTCGACGGCGCCGTAGGTGGCGTTGAGGCGCTCGACGATGTCGAAGACTTCTTGACGCACCTCCTGAAGCTCGCGCGACTCACCCCGCGCGGGATTGCACACCTGCACCATGACCACCCGTTCCGCGAGCTCCGGGTGCTGACTCAGCAACAGCTCGAACGCCTGCAGCTTGAGCTCGATACCCTTGAACACGTCAAAGTCGTCGACGCCGAGGAACACTTTACGGCCCTCGAACTGCCGCCGGTACGCCTGGCGCCGCTGCACGCTATCCGGCCACATGATACCCTCTTGGAGCCTAGCCACGTCGACGCCCGTCGGGCAAATCTTGACGGACACAGCCCTCCCGTAGTAGTCGATGGCCAGCGCGCCTCGTTCCGTCTTGTGGCTCAGACCCAACAGGCGAGTAGTGCAGGACAGGAAGTGCCTGGCGTAGTCGAAGGTGTGAAAACCGACGACGTCGGCGTTTAGCAACCCTCTCAACACCAAGTCTCGGTTCGGAAACGTCCTGAAAATCTCAGACGACGGGAACGGGCAGTGCAGAAAGTACCCGCACCGAACCGTGTTGTACCGCTTGCGAAGGAACGTGGGCAGGAGCATGAGGTGGTAGTCGTGGACCCACACGAAGTCGTAGTCCGGCGACAGATGTTCAACCACCTTGTCCGCGAAACGCTTGTTCGCGGCGAGGTACCCTTGCCAGTTGACCTTGTCGTACCGCCCCGCGGACTGCGGGGACATGGGTAGGATGTAGTGCATCAGGGGCCAGAGGAAGCCTTTGCAGAAGCCCTTGTAGTGCTTGTCCTTGAGCTCTGCGCCGAGGAAGACCGGTACGCACGAGAAGTTTTTGTGAAGGTCCTCGGCGACGGCGTCTTGCTCGAAGAGCTCCACTTCGGATCCGAGGCCGCCGATCCACAGGACTTTTTCCGCGGAGGTTCGTTCCATTATGCCCACGGATGTCTGCGCGTAGATGGAATCGGGGTCCATCTCGAAGTGCCAGCTGTGCCCGCGCTCTTCGCTACCCTCCGGATCGTGCCTCATCTTCAGCGGGAGGGAATTGCAGACGATGACCACGCGCTCGGACTGGTCGACGCTCGTGCCTTGTGCCTCCTCAGCCTCGAGCTGGGCGATGCGGTCCAGCATCGTGCCCCCGGGGCCGGGGTTCACCAGCTCCTGCAGGTTGTGCATCGACGTGCTCGCCGCGCGCCTCATGGTTCAGACCGTGTACGAGAGTTACCTCGGCTGGCTATCCAGGATGACGGGGACACGGGCGATAAAGGTTAACCCAGCGGGCGCGGTCGTGTCTCTCGCGAGCGCCACGGGTGCTCCGATGGGAACTGCGCGTACGCGGATACGCGGTTGGATAGTCGACTCGGGTGCGCCTCGAGCCGTTGCTGGATGCGCAAATCACCGTTGGTGACCCTCGTCGCGTCCGAGCCTCTGTCGCGGGGGCTGATGGAAGGGCGAAGTAGCGTGCAGGCGGCAGATGACGGTGCATTTTTGGTGCAAATGAGAGCAGCTGATTGGCCGAGATCCAACGAGAGTTTTTACTCGCCAAACGCGAATCTCATCGGAGGCCACAAAATTTCAAGTGCCAGGCAGTCACGCATCGATATTTTTTTGGAGTTGTCGGCAGTGCAACTCGAGAAAAAGCTCCACACGCTCGAAGATTCGGGTTCTGCGCGCGGGTTCAGCCGCGCATTGAGTGACGCGCGCGTCGTTTCACCCGCGTTCGTGGGCTGTTTCTCCGTTATCATCGACGGAACGAGGCAGATCCGAGCGAGTGTCACTCGATAGGTACCGGACCAAGCGCGAAGGCTCCGATCAGGTGCGCCACCTCGCCGAGAATTGCGCCTCGAACGCCGGCTCCTCGTTTGCCGGCCCCTTTCGCGCGCGAACACCGTGGTCTTTGGCGCGCTCGCGGTGGAGCGCTGATCCGTCGCGAGGGAATCGCGACGGGCGAATCCCACGCCGTGTCCACGTTCTCGCGAACCCGCGCGTCGAACCCGCGCTTCTTTTCCCCCGCGCCCCGCGGACGCGTCGCGCGTCCCGGCGGCAATCAGGGTTCACGTCCCCATTTTCCCTGTGTGCGCGCACGTGCTGACGTCCGCTGCCCCCAATCGTCGCCCCAGATCTCCCCAGATCCGCGCCGGTGTATGATCGCAGCGAGGGCTGAGGACACCACGGACATCGAGAACTCCGACTCAGACGACGACGCGAACGAAAAGACCCCGACGCCCCCGTCCTCGACGAACCCGTCCTCCGAACGCGGCTCCTCCCCAGACAAGCAACTCCCCGGGCCCGGAGGCGAAAACACAGCTGTGCACCCCACCGACGGCGAGAAGCACGCGCCGGATCCCGTCGAACCTCCGCTGCGTCCCGCGAGGCACTCGATCGACCAGATCGTCGCCCAGCTCGACCCGCACGCGCCGCAGCTCGAACCCGACGTCCCGAACGCCATGAGCGCCGAGGTCGCCAACGGCAACGGCGCCCACAAAGTCGGAATCTCAATCGAAGACCCGGGATCGAGCGATTCTGGATCCGACGACAAACCCATCGTCGCCGCGACGACGACGACCGCGACGCCCCCGAAACCCCCGGCGGCGCCCACCATGCAGTACAAGGGCAAGGTCCCGGGCTGCGAGGCGTGCGCCAAGGGCTTCGCCAGGGCGGACCTCATCAGCGGCCACTACTTCTCCGAGCACCAGGACAACCTCGACGACCTCGATCAGATTCTCAACGCCGATCCCGCGAACGAGGAGGTGGAGGCGAGGTCCAAGGCGCCCACCCCCGTGGCTCCCGCCGTCGCCCCCGCCGTCGCCCCCGCCGCGAAGCCCACCGAGTGGGGCAAGCTCGCGAGCTCCATCTACGAGTTGGAGGGCCGAGCGCCATCTCCGGCGGTGGTCGCCGGCGGCAGGGGCGGCGGTCGCGGTCGAGGGCGCGGTCGCGGGCGCGGGCGCGGCGGTAGGGGCGGAAGGGGCGCCGCGATCGTCCTCGCGACGCGAGTCGCCCCCGAGGGCTCCGACATAGCTCCGCCCCCCGCATCCACGCCGCCCCCCGCGTCCGAGGTCGCGCCCGAGGCTGCGCCCGAGGCTGCGCCCGAGGCGGAGCCCGACGCCGCGAATGCTTCGGCGCCGGCACCGCCTCCGGCGCCGGCACCGCCTCCGGCTCCGACACCGCCTCCGGCTCCGTCACCGCCTTCGGCTCCCGTCGTGACCGAACCCCTGCCCGGGTACACCGTCATGCTCATGCCCAAGGCCAAGGCTAAGAAGCGGGCGTGCTGCTTCTGCGGGGACTTGTTCAAGCCCAACGGGATGAAGAAGCACATTCACTCCTGCAGCGCGGTGCCCGCGGCGTTCAGACCCGAGATGATCCCGCCGCTCTACTTCATGGTCAGGACGGACTCGCTCAACAAGGGTGGCGCTCAAGAAGGCGGCGCCAAACCCAAACCCGCCGCCGCCAAGAAGAAGCCGGTACCCCCCGCGCCCGAGGAGGACAAGGACAGCTCCACCGGCCACGAGGGCGACGACTCCGAGGATGCGGAGACTGCGAACAAAGGGGACAAGGGCCCGACGCCCAACTCCAAGCGCCGCGTGTCAACCCCCGGCGAGATCGACGACGATGACGTTCGCAGGTCCAAGCGCCCGCACCGCAGGAGCGAGGACGTCGAGGCGCTCATCCAGGCTGAGACGCACCACCCGCGGTCCTCCGAGAAGACCGCGAAGGCGGCGGCGGCGGCGGCGACGGGCGGCGGCGGCGGCGGGAGCAACACCCCGGGCGTGCACGTTCGCCTCGCCAACAACGGGGGGTTCAAGTGCGGCGAGTGCGGCATGACCCGGGACGGCGAGCGCGGTCTGAAGCAGCACGTCACCAAGGTGCACGGAAAGGCTACGAACTGGGTCATCGAGGATGAGGCGCTCGCCAAGTCGCCCGTCGGCGGTCGCGGCGGGCGGGGCGGCGGTCGCGGCCGAGGTCGCGGGCGAGGCGCCGGTCGCGGGCGCGGCAGGGGCAGGGGCGGCCGCGGCGGCCGCGGCGGTCGTCACGCGCGCGCCTCCGCCGTCGACGTCGCCGCCGGCGAGGTCGAGACGGAGTCCGACGGTCCTTCCGACATCGACGCCGAGGAGGAGGACGACGCCGTGTTCGAGATGCGAATGGCGGCGACTGGCTCCAGGGGCACGCGGGGCCGCAGCGACAAGGACGCCACCGCCGTGTCCTCCGGCGACGACGACTCCGACGACGACGAGGGGCAGCAGACGGGTAAGCGTCCCACCCCCGGCGGCGTCGCCCGGTTCGCCGCGGGCGTCGGCGCCAACGACGAGGACGGCGACGGGGACAGCGAGGCTAACTTTAAGCAGGCGGTGCGCGCGGCGGGGGACCGCAAGCGGGGATCCGTCGCGGATGCCACCGGCGGGCGCGACTCGAAGCGCGCCAAGATGGAGTACCACGAGGCGTGCCCCGTCTGCGACAAGGTTTTCAAAGGTCCGCAGGGCATGCCGTCGCACTACAAGATCCACGTCAAGAGCGACGACGCGGACGAGAGACGGCGGGGCCAGGAGCTGTTGAACGAGTTTAACGCCATCAGCAGCGTTCGGAAGGCTGAGGCGAAGACGGTGAAGCAGGGCAAGACGCCCACCTCGGCCAGGGCGCCCGGTAGCGGCGGCAGGAAGCCCTCCGCGCGGTCCATCGAGGTTCCGCGCTTCGACGAGGAGCCCATCGAGCTCGGCCCGCAGGCCAAGAGCTGCTCCACGTGCCAGGCTCGTTTCACCAACCGCGACGCGCTCATCAAGCACATGTGGGAATCGCACCGCCTTCGCGCGGTGCCCGCGCCGGCGGAGCCCGAGCCTCGTGGAGTGGACGGGATGGACGGCGCGGCGGCGCGCGCCGCCGCGGCTGTCGCCATGGTTCCGCACGGGGGCTTCGGCGGCCTCTCCACGATGCCGTCGCCCGCCACCGGTTTGATCTCCGCCGGCGCCGGCATGTCGCTGGGCGATCACGCGGGCGACGACGTCCTCGGCAACATCTACGAGCAGCTCGCCGTGCTGAAGGAGGAGAACAGGGCGCTGAACGCGAGGATGAACGCGATGTCCGCCGCCTCCAACCTGGCGGCTCCGCCGTTCGTGGACGACTCGACGATCGTCCCCGAGATTAAGCGGGTGCAGGTTCGCGGCGCCAAGCCCGGGTACTCGCCCATCGTCACCTTCGGCCGGATGGTCTGGCTCACCGGCATCGTGGCGCTCAACACGGATAACCAGTTCGTGGAGGCGCAGACGAAGCAGGCGTTGGAGCACATGACGGTGCTGCTGAACAAGGCTGGCACCAATCCCGAGCACTTGCTCAGGGTCAACGTGTACCTCAGCGACATTCGCACCGCGGATCACATGTACCGCGCGTGGAACAGTTACTTCGATTCCCTGGGCCTGCAGGAGGAGCAGAGGCCCGTGCGCATCACGCACCAGGCGACGCTCAAAGACGCGGGGTTCCGGGTGGAGGTTCACGCAGAGGCGGTGCTGCCGGCGGTGCCCAAGCTCAAGGCGTAGACCGTCGATTTGAGGGGGAGGATTGAAATGAGGATTGAGATCTCGGCTCGAGGATTGAAAGGAAAACCGGGTCGGGGCGGCGAAGGGTCGGCGACGGACGGGACGCATGCGCGATCGAGGATAGAACTGACAGTGAAGAACACGACACGTCGCGTGCGACGGGCGGCGACCACGGGAGATGAGAGCAACCGGTGGCCCAGACGCACGTTTGTGTAGATATAAAATGAATCAAAGTTTCTTGCAGACTTTCGCGTTCGTCATTCGTCTTACAAAGCAAAACATAACCCGTTGGCAAAATAATAATCGCGCGCGCGCTCCCCGCACTACGTATCACGCACGCCGCCGTTTGACTACTCGATGAGATCAATTCTTCTTGGAGAACACCATGACCTCTTCTTCCTCCTCCTCGACCGACTCGTCCTCGTCGGCTTCGTCGTCTTCGTCCCAGGAGCCCTCCTCGTCGTCCTCGTCCCAGCTGCCCTCCTCGTCGTCGTACTCCTCGTCGTCGTCATCCTCCGAGCTGGGGTTGGCGGCAGCCTCGGCGGCCATGGCCTCCTTCTCCTTCCTGGTGAGCTTCTTGCGCCTGGACGGCCCGTCCTGCGCGATGGCCTTCTTCTCCTTCACCGGGGACATGAGCATCACCATGCGGTTACCTTCCATGGACGGCGCCCCGTCGATGGCGCCGAGGTCGGCGCCGACGTCGTCGACGAAGCGCATGAACATGTCCTGTCCGATATTGCGGAACTCGTTCTCGCGCCCGCGGAACTGGCACGTGACCTTGATGCGATCGCCCTGGCCCAAGAACTTCTGCGCAGCTTTGAGCCGAACTCCGTAGTCGTGGACGTCGATGTTGTATCGCATCTTGAGCTCTTTGAGTTCCACGCGCGACGCCGCAGCCTTCTTGCGAGTCTCCCTCGCCTTCTTCTCGTTCTCGTACTTGAACTTGGAGTAGTTCATGATGCGGCACACCGGCGGTTTGGCGTCCGGGGAGACCAGCACGAGGTCCAGTCCGGCTTCCTCCGCGAGCGCCAAGGCTTCTTCGCTGCTCATGAGGCCGATGAACTCCTTCTCCTCGTCCATGACGCGCGTCTCGGCGAGGTCGATGTCCTCGTTGCGACGCGGGCCGGTGTTCATGTCGCGGCGCCAGGGGCGGCGACCGCGTCCGCGGCGGCCGCCGCCGCCGCGTCGGCCGCGGCCGCGCGCCTCGACGAGCACGGAAATCCTCTGCGCGTGCGTCGGGCCGGCCGCCACAGCGAGGGCGAGGCCGGCGTGCGAATGCGCGGCGCGGGAGGAGAGGCGGGCGTGGGCGCGGCTCGCCGCGGGGTTCGCGGCGCGGGCGATGATCGTCGCGCGGGTGGAGGCGGCGGCGCTGGCGGCGCGCGCGGCCATCACAGGCGCCACGGAAGCGGAGGCGACGGAGCACGACATCGTGGGAAGTGCCTTTTCAACGCAACTTTTTTCTCCGAGAGATTCGATGAAAGCCTTGGTGGCGTGCGGTGGTGCGGGTCGGGACGCGCGTGCGTGGGCGACGTGCGCGTGCGCCGGCGGGTCTCAGTCGATGTGAGGGCGAACGCGGGTCTCGGTTCGGCTCCTGGCGGCTGGCGTGTGTGTGCCGGCGCGCGTTTCGTGTGGAGACGGTAAAGTGATAATCCTCCGGCCACGTACGTGCCGCCAACCCTTATCTTGTGAAACCCTGACGCGGTTGAACGATTTACGGCGAATAAATAGGATCCAATCCTGACTATTTACTTGTCTATTCGTTAATCAGGTGCTCGTATTTTGCTATTTTGCTATTTACTTGTGTTGACAGTTAGTTTCGTTTCAATCACGGGAAATTATGATACCTCGTATCAGAGTGCCAAATCGAACGTCCGAGCTCACTCGTCGAGACGACGCACGCCTCCTCGCCGGTTGACATATGAGACGCTCCGCCGTCTACGCGCGTCCCGACGGCGACGACACGGACGACGAGACCGAGGGGCTCAACGCGTCCGGCGATGACGTCTCCACCCGGCACGCATGGAGGACGCGCACGAGCCGCATGGAGACGCTCCAGGAGCCGGTGCCGACGGGGGTGGTCGTGGGATTCGTCTGTGCGGGCGTGCTCTTCGTGCTGGTGAAACTGCTCCAGGGGTACCTGTGGGGCGACGGGGACGAGGTCATCTGAGGAGCAAAGATGAAGACACGCGTCCGGGGCGGTGACCCCGCGGCGCATAGGACAACACTAGCGTCGGAGTCTCACTCCCAATTTAGCAATTCTAATTTAGCCAGAATCAAATCATCCTCTCACCCTCATGCATCTCCGTCCTCGTCGTCCGAGAGGACCCGCGGCCTACCGTGCGAAGCCAACGCCGCGAACACCTCAATCCCATCCTTCCCAACCACCCGCACGTTTCGCACGCTCGCACGTACACGACCCGGCGTACCCAACTCGCACCCCGCGGCCCACCGGCTCAATCGCTTACCCCACATCTCCTTCGGAAACGCCACCCGCCGGTGTAACCATCCGCTCTCGCCCCGAGTTCGCATCGCGCCCCTTAAATCGGACCGAGGGTTGGCGAGCAAACCGTGGTTATCGACGGCGTCGGTGTGCGACAAACGCGTGCCGTCGTCGCACTCCACGTCCAGGGACACAAACGCCGCATCCGCATTCGAAGACGCATCCGTATGGGCATTCGCGTCGGGGGACGAAGCGGATGAAGCGTTCCACGTCTCAGCCTCCTCCTCATCTTCGTAATCGTCCCGAGTGGGGTTCGAACCTGCGACCGGGTCGTCCGGGTCCACAGCCTCCACGCCGTGCCACTTGACCTCGTACCACACCGCGTCACCGGGCGCCACCGCGTACTCCGTCTCGTCGTCCTCGTCGAAGTCATCGTCGCGAAGATGATGCATTCGATTGTGATGATCCGCGGCGTCGGGCCTGCGCACTTTGGTCCGGTCCGCCTTGCCCCACACGGCGTACACCCACCGATCGCCGTCCCCGTCCGTGGCATGACGTCCCGCCGCGTCCAGCATCTCTTGCTGGGAGGGAACCGAAAGCGTTCGCTGCGCGATGGACGGGTTGTCGCAGAGCTCCGCCGCCGTCCTTTGCGCCGGGGACTCGATCGGCTCATCGTCCCGTCTTCGGCGTCGGTCATCTCCGACGACGATGCGGTCGTGTGACGATGATGCCCTCGGCGGCGGCGCACCGAGTGCACCCAACCGCGCGAGCTCGAGCGCGACGGCGGACGCGAACCGGCGCATCGCGCCCGTCGCCTCCGCCCTGTCGTGCTCGAGGTACGATCCCCGCGAAGCGCCGTGTACCAATCGTCGCAGCACCGCCGCGATCCGCCGCTCCGCGCCAGTCCTCGAATCCGCGAGATGCGCGGCGTTGGACGCGGTGGCGATTGAGAGCTGGACGCCGCCCTCGCCGGGGGTGAGCGCCGCGGCGATCGCGCGCGTGAACGCGCGCAGACGTTCACGGACGAGCAGCCGGAGCCCGTCGCGGCCGACGTCACCATCCTCGAAAAAGAATCCGTCTCTTCCTCCGAACCCGTTTCTATTCGCCCCACCCCGCCGCCGAACCCGCGCGTCAACCCCACCCGGAGCGTGCGCCACCGTGAAACTCAGCTCCAACGTCTGAAACCCGAGGTGGTTCACCACCAACCGCGCGCGCGCCGAGTTACGGTCGCTGTTGCTGTCCACGACGGCGACGGTGAGGTCCCTAACGCGGCCCCTCGGTACCCCCGCCGTCGCCACGCCCCCCGCGCCGTCCACGCACGCGTGCCGCCGTCGACACGGGTTCTTCCGCCGCGTCGGTGACACGTCACGCGTCCCATCCGCGGCTTCGCCGGTCTCCTTGTGGATCCATCGGCCGCGAGCCTTGCCGTCTGAGTCGACGTCGCGTTTGTCAAACTGGAACTTCCAGTCGTCGGGTGAGCCGTGCGGGGGACCGTTCGGACCGGCGGCGTCCGAGTTCGGCTTCTCGAATCCCCACGCGCGTTGACTCCCTTCGTTCCCGTCGTTCCCGTCGTCCGACACCGTCCCGGTACCGTCGTACTTTGCGCGCTTTGTGTCGTCCGAGAGCACTTTGTACGCCTCGGAGATCTCGAGGAACCTGGCGGCGGCGGCGTCGGGATCGCGCGGGTTCTTGTCGGGGTGGAAAATCAGCGCCAATTTCCGGTACGCCTTCTTCAAAACCCGGGCCCAATCGGTCCGGTCCGCGTCTTCGCGCGTCAGGCCGAGGACCGCGTAGAGGTCTTTGGGCTTGAGCGCCTCGCGCGCGGCGGCGACCGCGCGCGCCAGCTCCGAGAGCTCAGCCTCGACGGAGGCGGTGGCGTCGGTGTGACTTTGGGAAGGGCGGTGGAAACCGTTCACCTCGCCGCCGTAGGACTCTGAGTCATCCTCGTCGTCCTCGTCCTCGTCCTCGTCCTCGTCAACGTCGACGTCATCAAAGTCGGCCTGGAGGAGGGAGAAGTCGTCGAGCGCGCGCCTCGCCGCGGCTAGGTCCGCGTCCGCGGCGTCCACCGTCCCGCGGAGCAACCGCGCCCATCCCCGGTTGGCGTAAGCCCTCGCGAGTTCATTTGCATCGTGTCCCCCGGACCCGGCTCCGCCCTTCTCCACCGTGCTCTCCAGCGCGGGGATCGCAGCCTGGCACCACGCGATGGCGCTCTCCACCATCTCGACGTCGTCGGAAGATGAACCGTCACTCTTACCCCCGGATCCGAAACCGCGGAACCGGTCCCCGAAGCCCCACGGGTCTCTCTCGCTTTTAATACCTCCGTACGCTCTTTCGCGTTTAGCCCGAGCCGCTTTCGATCCGACTCGGCACAGCGCCGCGTCCGTCCCAGCCTTGAACAGACCCCTGACATCCGCCCGGGCGAAGTCCCGGAGCGCCTCCACCGCCGCGGCGTAGTCCCCGTCACGCTCAGCGGCCGCGGCGTCGTCGTGAAGCTCGAGGAGAACGGCGTCCCTTTTCAACAGCCTGTGAATAAATAAATAAAACACGACGTCAGTTCAGTGGAATTGCCCATACGGAAATAAAAATAAACGTACCGTCGACACGCGCGATCATCCGGGTTGGCGCGGAGGCAATCCCTTAGTACCCCCGCGCTCGCCCGTAACGCTCTAACGGTCCGCACGCACCGCCTCAACGCCTCCGCTAGGGTTCGTAGGGCATCTGGGGATTGTGGTCGGATCTTGAGCGCCCGCGCGACGTCTTGCCGAACCGACGCGTAGAGGTCCATCTCGACGCCGGCTTTCGCTCGAATGATGTGCAAGTCGTAGGATCGCCACGAGGTTCGCAGCGCCTCGCCCGCGGTCCAGAAGGCGCGCTCGTGCCTGAACTCGCGCATGGACGCCGCCGCGGTGTCGTGCAGTCTCCGAGTTCGCTTGGCTTTGGCGATGATGGCGTCCGCGGCGTGTAGAGCTCGGCGGTGGTGCTCGGCGGTTGGGTCGATTGACGTTTTTTGTGCGCTCCACGTTCGCGCGGCGGTCGCGGCGTCCTCGGCGGCGTCCCAGTCGCCGTCGAGGAGTAGGACCCGTGCGCGGAGGAAGGATGCGCGCGCGCCGATCGCGGCGTCCGACGGCATGCCTCCTATCGAGTTGTCGCACAGCACCACCGCGTCGTCGAGCGAGTGGAGGCACCCGGTGACCATCCCTCGGCGCAGCTCGGACACCGCGCGCGCGTATCGCGCCTCGCACGTCGCGTTGACGTTCGCGCGGGATGCGGCGACGCGCGAGGGGGCTGGGGCGGGTTCGCCGGAGCCGTGCGCGACGCCGGCGAGCGGCGAGAGGAGCGCGAGCATCAGCAGCGTCGCCGCCCATCGTCCCGTCGTCAGCGCCATCATGACGGGGCGTCTTGTTTCACCTCTGCGCCCCGGCATCCTTCCCTCGCCGCCGACGCCTATCGCCTCGCCCGTTCTAAATCTAACGACGGCGTTCGGGGTTCATGCCTACGTTGGTACCCCCGCCTGAGCGCGTCGGATCGTGTGTCTCGCCTCGGCGACGCCCACCAGCGCTGCCCGATCTGCCGGGCAAATTCGAAATAAAATCAGGATTGTTAGTGCGCTTCGTGGGCGGTTTGTTTCCTCGGTCCAGCCGTCGGGGTCCTCACTTGGAGCCCGCGCGTTGAGGATGAATACGGTGTGGCGGCCGAGGGTCAGGGTTCACGTCGCGAGTGACGGCGATGCGGGGAAGGAAGTGGGAGTTGAAGATGCGACGAAGAAGGGCACGAAGCGGAAGATGGCCCCTCCAACAAAGGGGCCGTGCGAGCACGGGGTGAAGAGGCGCTCGAACTGCATGGTGTGCAGTGGGTGTCCGCACGGTCGTCGGCGTTCTAGATGCAAGGAGTGCGGTGGGTCTGCAATCTGCGAGCACAGTCGCGAGCGCTCTAGGTGCAAGGAGTGCGGTGGGGCATCAATCTGCGAGCACGGTCGTGAGCGCTATTCATGCAAGGAGTGCGGTGGGTCTGCAATCTGCGAGCATGGTCGTCGGCGCAGAGAGTGCAAGGAGTGCGGTGGGGCATCAATCTGCGAGCACGGTCGTCGACGCTCTCAATGCAAGGAGTGCGATGGGTCTGGAATCTGCGAGCACGGTCGTCGGCGCTCTCAGTGCAAGGAGTGCCGTGGGTCTGGAATCTGCGAGCACGGTCGCGAGCGCTCTAAGTGCAAGGAGTGCGGTGGGGCATCAATCTGCGAGCACGGTCGTGTGCGCTCTCTATGCAAGGAGTGCGGTGGGTCAGGAATCTGCGAGCACGGTCGTCGGCGCAATCAGTGCAAGGAGTGCGGTGGGACATCAATCTGCGAGCACGGTCGTCAGCGCTTTAAGTGCAAGAAGTGCGGTGGGAAAGGAATTTGCGAGCACGGTCGTGTGCGCTCTCAGTGCAAGGAGTGCGGTAGAACATAGTAGCTCGTCGTGATTTAAAAAATCCAGCGCAAGTTCTCGTCAGTACCTCCTCGCGCCGCCCATCTCGAACAGCACCGTACCCTTCTTCCCCTTCCTTCGCCGCCCCTCCTCGGCGACCACGTCCACGACCGGCTCGACCGACCTCGCCGCCGCGCCCCACGCCCCCGAGCCGCCCCCGTCGCTCACCCTCGGCTCCGCCGGCGCCGCCGAAGCTGAAGCCGCCGCTCCCAGCGCGGGCCCGAACGCGTCGCTGTCCACATCCGGCAGCAGCGACGGCGCGTCCAGCCCCGACGCGAACCCCCACCTCGCCACCCTGCTGAACGACGCACCCCTCGGCCCCTCCGCTTTCTCCGCAGCTTCCCGCGCCGCCGCCATCTCGGCGGCGGCGACGGCTTCCTCGACTTCGGCGAATTCACGCGCCATAGCCAGCGCCTCTTCAGGGGTCAGACCGTTCATTGCACCGTTCATTGCACCGTCACCGGGTCCACCGGTTGAGGATCCATCGCCGTTGGATCGGCCGCGAACGTCCGGCATGGCGCCGCGCTTATCCGCGGAGAAGACGCGCGCGGCGCGTCGCTCGCGAGCCTCCGCGGCGACGGCGGCCGCCTCCGCTTTTCGTTCCGCGTTGGCCCTTCTCTTACGGGCCGTCTCCCGCCTTCGGAGCTCCTCGCCGTGTTCCTTGAGCACTGCGTGTGGAACCAGCGCGGCCATATCGAGCTCCGCGATGGCGTACTGCGTGGTCAAGGGTAGGTGCCGGAGGTGCGCGGCGCGCCGCCGCGTGTCCTCGTCCTGCGTGTGCCGCTCGAGTTCGACGATTGGCGCCTCGAGGGTCAGCGGGAGGGAGTCGTACCCGCCGTGGTGTGCGAGGAGCACGCGGACGCACGCGGTGTGCAGCACCACCGGCTGGCCATCCTCCGCCTGGTAGAAGTAGTACACCTCGGTGCGGGTCTGGCCGGGCGTGGTGACGCCGCCGATCGAGCCGCCCTTCTCCGGCGCCGTCAATTGAAGAGCGGCTCTGACCGACACTTCATCCGACACAGAAGCGTCTTCTTCTAGAACGTCCATGTCCGCCGCCGCGGCCGCTCCCACCTCGTCCGCGCCGTCATCGTGTGACTCCTTCCCGACTTCCGATTCATCTCCCTCGGATTCGGACTCGGACTCGTCGCTGTCCTCGTCGGTGAACGCGCTCGCCGCCTCCACCGCTTTGCCCATGAGAAACGCGACGGAGTGATCGTGCCAATCAGCCGCCGTCATCCCGGGCGGCCGCCGTTGCGACTGGCCCTGGCCCTGTGTCACCGGAAGCGCGGGGAACGCGGTGTTCATCGAGCGCGTCTCCGCGGCGGCGCGTGCAGCCTGCGCGGCGGCGGCGGCGGCGGCGTCCTTGCGGCTGGGCCCCCGCGACGGAGGCGGTAGGTTGAGCGCCCGCGCTCTCTTCTCCGCCCACGACTCCAGCCGCGATTGCATGACGTCGCAGGCGAGCAACGCGTACGGCAGCTCCTGCGTCGCCTCGGCGCCGCCTTCCGCGGCCATCACCGCGACCCTCTGCTCCAGCGCGCCGCTCTCCTCCTCGCCCAACAGCGCTTCATCCGCGGTGAGGGTATACTTGGCGAACAAATCGCAGGCGCCGCCGTCGGATTCGTGCGAGCTCCGCGGCCAGTCAACGCCACGCGTTGATCGATCCACGCACGCCGGATTCGACCGGTTCTCGATGGCGCGCACGGGCGTGGGTACCGCGCTGTCCCTGTGCCGGCTCAGCAGCGTCAGACGTGCGACGCTTCGGTTCTCTTTACGTCGGTCTTCGTCGCTTTGGTTTTGTTTTTCAATCTTTTGGTTCTCGCGATTGGCGACGACGTCTTTCCCATCCATCGGGTCGATGGGCCGCCTTCGCACGGTCCGCAGGTCCGCCAGCCTCAGCGGCGTGAAACACATCGGGCACTTGGCCGGTTCACCTTCTTTCCTGTCACTCACCGTGTGCCGCGCGATGCACGGGAAGCAAAACGCGTGACCGCACAGCGTCACCTGCCCGCACGTCATCGGCTCGTCCAGGCACACCTGTTGGGTAAAAAAAACACGTCAATCGAATTGCCCATACGTACGAGAGAATTGAAAATAAAATGGACTCACCGGGCACGAGAGTGGATCTGCGGATGCCATCTCCACGAGTACTACGTCGTCCCAGTCGACCATGTGGTCCGGGTCCGTCGCCGCGCCGCGCAGGTCCGCCCAGTCCGCGACCAGGAACCGAAAGTTGGCCTGGAGGAAGAGCTCTTTGCGGTAGACGCTTCGTCGCTGACCGCGGGAGGGATGATGGTGGTGTCGCGTGTTCGCGCGGGACCCGGCGCCCCGGCCCCCGTGGCCTCCGCGCCCGGCGCCGCCGCCGCGGGCGCGTTCGGTGTTGGCGCCGATGAGATTCTCGCGGTGCGGGGAGGTGAAGTTGAGGAGGAAATCCGCTCGCACGCCGCGGCGGCCGGGGCCCGAGGACGACGACGTGGGGGACCCGCTGAAGGCGAGATCTCCGTTCGGCTTCGGGGAGGACCCGCTCGTGGCGTCGGTCCGACTCGGTCCGCCCTTCGTCCTTGGAACCGCGCGCGGACCCTGACCTTTCCCGCGGCGCCCTGTGGACCCGCGTCCAGCCTCGGATCCTTCCTCGGTGTCCTTCTCCCCGCGCGAATCCTCGCGTCGCTGCCGCGAGTCCGACGCGGCGCGGGTCCGTCCGTGGCTTCCTTTGCCTCCTTTTTTTCCAGCTCCCGCCCGGCCGCTGTGATTCGCGGGCGCCTGACTCGCGGCCGGCGGCGGGGGCCTGAACTCCGTGGCGTTGAGGTTCAGCTTGCCCATCCCCTTGTCGGGGGCGGACGACCGATCGTTACCTCCGGCCATCCTCCCTCCCGGCGCCGTCCACGGAAGTGCCACCCAAAGCGCGTCGTTCAAAAGGATATCGCTGACGCGACTCGAGCTCAAGATTCCAGTCTGCCAGTCGTCTCACCCGAGCTGTCGAAAAGAAGTTCTCACACCGATGGACGATGCAGCCGCCGAGAGTTAAGAGTTAAGAGTACAATATTACTTGGCCATTTCAAACGATGGTGCAAATAGATAAACTGAACAAGAGCCGCAGGCCCGTCCCGCCGCGCGGTGTCCCTCCACACATAAGTGTCATCCTCCTCCACACGCACATCCTCCTCCGTCGTCTCACTTGATGAGATCCGACTGGTCCGCCTGCATCTTGTCGATGCGGCTGAGCGCGTCCTGGATCTCCTTCTTGGTCTCCTCGATGTTGGCGATGTCCGTCTGCATCGACGCCCCCGACGGCTTCAGCGTCTTGACGATGCGATCGTCGTCCGCCGCCTCCGACACGAAATCGTCCATCCCGGTCCCGCCGCCGCCGTTCTTCTTCGCGTTACCGGTCACGTTACCACCACCGACGCCGTTCTCGAGATCCGCCTGCGCCTGCTCGAGGCTCGCCTGCTGCGCCAAGAGCCTACGCTCCATCTCCGCCATCTGCTCCGCGACGGCGACCATCTCGGACTTGATGTCATCCATGCGACGCCTCAGCTCGGCGGGGTCCTTCGCGTCCAGCGCCGCGTCGATCTCATCCTCGTCCATACTGTCAAACGACCCAGAGCCCGAGCCGGAGCCCGAGCCCGAGCCGCCGGCGCCCTTCGCCTGCTTCATGGACTCCGAGAGCATCTCCTTCTTGGACGCGCTCGTGACCTCCTCCCGCGACTTGGTGCGCTCGGGCTTGAGTATGTCGAGCACGGTGTCGAGCGCGGTGTCCGCCGCGCCGTAAGCGGCTTCGCTAGCCTTCTTGCCGAAGATGCTGCGCATGAACCCGCGAAAGGCGTCTGGTTTTTCATCCTTGACGCCGGCGTCGTCGAGCTCTTGCTGAATCTCCGTCGCCGCCTTGATCATCGTCGTCTTCGCCTCCACCTGCGAGAACGAGAACGCGCGGAGCAAGGACTGCAGGCCGATGTTCATCTTTTCCAGCGTCCGCTGCTCCTTCTCAACCTCCTCCTTCGGCGCACCCGTCTGTCGCAGCCGCATGATCGTCGTGCTCTGCTTGGCGATGATGTCCTGCTGCTTGCTGATGCGCTTCTCCAGGCCGAGCATCTCGGACAGCACGTTCTTCTCCTCCAGTAACTCATCCGCGGCGTCCATGTCCTCGGCGAAGTCATCCTTATCATCCTTGGAGCCGCCGAAGAAGCCGAAGATTCCGCCGCCGCGGCGCATCGAAACCGTCTTAGTCTGACTAGCCACCAGCGCCGCAACCTCGGCGGGATCGACGGAGAAGAAGCGGTGGCGCATCGCCTCCTCCGCGGACGGCCGCTCGCCGTTCGAGTCCATCATCCTCGCGTACGGGTCATCCTCTTCTGTATCCTCGTCCTCGTCGTCCTCGGAGGAACTAAAGTTGACGAGATTCTTCTTCTTGGCGAACGTCTTCTCCGCGGTGACTTGCGCGGCGGCCCACGCGTCGTCGTCGTACGCCCTGGGCCGTAAGAGGTTCCGCGCGAGCTCCCACCCGGCGCCGTCGCCGGCGTCCAGCACCGCCGTCTTGCTACGGCTGAGCTGACCGCGGTTTAAGTCCCTCCACAGGAACAAGTCGTACCCGCATCGCTTCAGCGATCGGTTAAACGTAATCTGTAAAGAAACACGAATTGTAAGTCTAATTGCCCACACGAAATCACACGAAATAACAAATAGAAATAGAAATAAAACTCACCAACCCGCTGTTGGTTCGAAGCGACGGGAGCGCGAGCTGCATCATGACCACCCCCGCGCTGTACATGTCGAAACGATCGGGTTTGTGCTGGACCCACGCGGCGCTGCCGGCGGCGAGCGCGACGGGCCCGAAGAGCTTGCGGATGTCCGGGGCGTCGTCGCTCGGGATGAGGTACTCCTCGGGGGGCGCGTACTTCGGATCCATGATTGTCTCGTCTGGGGCGAAGTTCATCCCGGTGCGGAAACACGCGCACGCGCCGAGGTCGATGATCTTAAACCTCGGTTCCTGCTCGTTGGTGAACGTATCGTCGGTGAGGACGAGGTTGTGGGGCTTGATGTCGCGGTGGACGAGGCCGGCGCGGTGCACCGACGAGAGGTTCTTGAACAGCTGTCGCATGACTGCTTGCGTCACCTCGAGTTCCACCGCGGGATCTCCCCTCGACGCTTGGTTGATGTCGAGGAGGTTCTTGGCGATGCCGGCGGGGTAGTCGGGTTGCGCCATGTACTGCGCGAGCGTGCGATCGCCCTCGAACTTCCACACCAGCCACAGGCCTTCCTTCGCGACGATCCCTTCGCTGCTGTTGAGGTACGATTCGTCGGGTGTCACGCGGAACGATCCGAGAAAGTCGGCGCAGGACCCGCGCGCGTCCCGCGTCACCCTGTCGTTCATCCACGCCTCCACCTCCTGAAGCTCGGCGGCACCCTCCACGGTGAGCTTGGGTCGTTTGAGCACCACGTCCCCGGCGCGCCGCGCTTCGATCTTGCCCTGGTAGACGACGCCGAAGGAGCCTTCGCCGATCTGTCGAGCGACCTCGACGTCTGTGCGCTTGTACTTTGCACCCATGGCGGTCACCCGGACGGCGACGCCCCTGTGCACACGCGTGAGTCCGTCGTTGCATTTCTGGGCGCTCAGGGCGGGAACCCTGGGGCCGAAGACCCGGTGCGACGGCATCAGAGTCGCGCTCATGGGTACCATCGTGCGCCGGGCGCCGACTCCTTTGACCGATCTTCAGGTCCCCTCTTAAAACTTAGACGACTCTCCTCGCTCCTTCCCGCGCATTTTCTCGCACCAACCACACACGTGGAATCGGATTTTTTCAAATATAAAAATCGGATTTCGTATGGGCCGACGGTTAGGAGACGATGCGAGAATCTTCGAATTTGCGCGAGCCAATCAAAACGAGACCGGCTCGCAGTGGTCTCGAAGCTTTCGTGTTTGGCAGTTTGGGGTTAGGGTCGTTTCGCCTGCGCTGCAAATCCACGACATAATCGATAGAAGGGCGGCCGGCGCTGCGGGGCTCTCGATAGGAGGGAGAGAAGGCACTGCCGCGCGGGTGACGATCGATGGCGAGTCAGGGTGCGAGTCAGAGCGCGGGATGGGCCCACCCGTGGTCCGCCCTCGCCAGACGGTCCTCACCGGGAGCGGTCTCCACCTCGGGAAGGGGTGGGGGAGGCGGGGAAGATGAGGATAGGACGGTTAACCATGACATCGGGGCGGACGGGCGTGGACCTCGCGGCACCAGGCGACGGTGGGGATCGCGCGGGCCGCTCGGGAGACGCGTGAACGCGAGCCCAACCGCGGACGATGCCCAGCCGGAGCACGGATCGCGTGAGACCGCGTCGCTCACAACGGCGCGCCCCGCTGCAATCGGTGCCCATCATCATTCGATCGCCTCGATAACCAGTGCCGCGCACGAGCGCTGGCGCACGCACCGCGCGCGCGGGCGTCTCGCGGACACCGCGGACGCCGGTTTCCACGCCGTCACCCCGGTCGACCCGGAGACCAGCGCCGCGCGCGCCACCGCCAAGAGGCTCGCGGCGGGCGCCATGAGCACCATGGCGGTCCGCACCCTCCTCGCGCCGTTTGAGCGGATGAAGCTCGAATACATGCTCAACCGCAGCACCACGCCCCTGATACCCGCGGTCAAACTCATATTCGCGAAAGAAGGAGCGCGCGGGTTCTGGAAAGGGAACTTCGTCAACCTGCTGCGAACCACGCCGTATAAAGCCATCAACTTCGCCGCGTTCGACGCGTACAAAGGCGTAGCGGTGATGGCGTGCGGGGGCGACTCGAAGGATGTGGATAAAATACTCCTCGCCGTCGCCGGCGCCGCGGCCGGGGTCACCAGCGTCTCGTCATGTTTCCCCATGGACGTCGTGCGCACGCGGTTGCTGGTCACGGGGGGTATGAAGAAGTACGGCGGCGTGGCGGCTTGCATACGCACGCTGTACACGCGCGAAGGCATCGGCGCGTTTTACCGAGGATTTCTCCCGGCGATCATCGCCATGACCCCCAACGGAGCGGTGTACTACACCGTCTACGACCGTCTGAAAGCCCGGCGGATCAAGCAGATCGAAGCCGAACGGGAAGTCGAAGAAACGAAGGGTAAGAAGGGTTCCGGCAAACAGACAAAGGGGGGTAAGCAGACAAATACAAATACGAATAAGGATGCGTCCGGTACGCCCCGGGTTGAGCAGCACTACATGATGCTCTTCGGCGCGATCGCGGGCGCGACGGCGGAGTTTAGCACGTACCCGTTCGAGGTGGTCCGGCGGCGTATGCAGCTGCAGGGCGGGACGAGCTCCATGTCGCAGGTGTTCGGGGCTGAGGCGCTGCGTCGCATGACGATGACGCTGAACGTCATCGTGAAGAAGAAGGGTTTGGCGGGTCTTTACGTGGGCGCGGCGCCGAGCGTGATGCAGGTTCTACCGAGCGCCGCGCTCGGGTACTACTCGTACGAGATGTTCAAGCTGTTGGTGGGCGTGGACTGATGCGTCGGGCGCGGGTGACGAGTGCGATCACAAAAAGTAGCAGATTTGT
>Ga0302116_1000429_pt1 | contig 25250 bp, 20 predicted proteins | sample AG5_SCM_MG_FD_203124 | JGI IMG/M metagenome (GOLD analysis project Ga0302116, IMG submission 203124) | Marine microbial communities from Western Arctic Ocean, Canada - AG5_SCM | ecosystem: Environmental > Aquatic > Marine > Oceanic | place: Canada: Western Arctic Ocean | collected 2017-10-01 | reverse complement strand
AGACGTCCGGGTCGTTGCTCCCGGGTGAATCGCGCGTCGCCATGTGGACGTTTAAATCGGAAAAGCCCGGGGTGTACATCGACAAGTGGATACTCGAGACGACGCCGAACGTTCGATCGGGATCGATCGAGCCGGTGACGTTGCGCGGGGTGTACCACCGGGATGACCCGAACTCCTACCCGCGACGGATGCTCGCGGCGGAGATTGCGCACAAGGAGATGGCGACCAAGGTGACGGCTGCGATGGAGAAGGTGTTTAAGCGGGTCAAGACGCCTGACGCTTCGAAGCGCGTCGCGACTAAATTTTCCAAAATTCCCAGTTCAGGGCCCGAGCCCGGTCTGTGGAACGCGGGCAACGCGAACCGCCGGCCCCGCGTGTACTACCACGAGGAATCCTTCGGGATGTTCATGGACATCCGGGCCAAATGCCTCGCGGCGGCCGCGACGTTGCCGCCCGAACCGGTCGAATCGCCCGAGGGCGGGGATGGCGCCGAGGATGGAGGGGCCGAAGGAGAGCCCGCCGCCGAAGGGGAAGGAGCCGAGGGAGACTCCGGGGAAGGCGAGGCTGGTGACGCCGAGGGTGACGCCGAGCCTGCGCCTGAGGAGCTACCATTCGACGGATGGGACGGGTCCGTGTCGCAGGTGGAGGAGTCCATCGTGAAGCTCGAAGATGCCATCCGACGCAAGGCGGATCTCGACGCGGCGAAGGAAACGGAGGGTGGCGGCGAAGATGCCGAAGACGCGGATGCCCCCGCCGAGGGTGAAGAGGCGCCCGAGGGCGGTGACGAGCCGCCGCCCACGGATGAAGTGGACGCCGGTCCCCCGCCCGAGGATGTCCTCGACGCCGCGCGTGCCGAGTTTGCCGAGGCGATGCGCGTCGCCAGCCTTCCGCAATCCAGAGCCGATCTCCTCGCGGCGGCGCTGTCCGAGGCGGTTTCCAATCGACTCGCCGACGTGGACGAAACGTACGAAACGGCTCGCGCCAAGTACCGCCCGGCGACGCCCCCGCCGCCGCCGCCCAAGCTCGACGAGGACGGCAACCCGATCGAGGAGGAGAACCCAACGGCGGAAGATGAACCGGCACAACCGAAGGAGAAGGATCCGGACGCGAAAGATTCGCCGTGGAAACGGAAGTGCCGCAAGGTGCTGGTCCGGTCCATCGGCGAGATGCTGGGCCTCGCCGCGGAGGCGTTCGAGCGCGATGCGGTGGCGGAGGCGGAGGCGGAGGTGAACACGGAGCTGATACGGCGCGTGCGGGACATGCGCGTCACCGCCGCGAAGCTCGAGACGTTGGGCGAGGAGGAGGATGATGAAAAGGAAGATGAAAATGCCGAAGATGACGCGATGAAGAATGAACAAGATGACACGCAGGCGCCAAAGCCGATGTCGCCGGGACGCGCGGAGTGGACTGAGTACGAGCTGCTCCGCCGGCGTAAGGCGTTGTTGGGACGCGAGGTTGATCCGCCGGCGCCGAGGTCGCGGTCGCGGGCATCCACGCCGGCGAGCAGGGCGCGCACGCCCGCCTAGTAGCTAGCGGTGACGCTGTCGATTTTTACAAACTTCGATTTTTACAACAAGTCAAATTCACGACACGAAACTTGAAACTTCCGCGACGACACTTGGCGAGTGAGCATGGTTGAGAGCACGCCCGTGGCGACGCGGCCGGCGCGCGGCGGCGATGGTGACGCGTCGACGTCCACGACGCCCCTTCCCTCGAGCGCGATGCGCACGCCGCAGCTGGGAACCAAGCGCCTGTCCTTCAGCGCCACGACCCCGGGTGGGATGGGATCCGTGGGAAGAACCCGAACCCCGGGCGGAAGCGGGGTGAAGGTGACGGGGTTCGGCGAGCTGTGCGCGGTCTGTTACTCGCCGCTGGATCGCGCCGAGGCTGCGGCGGAGGACGGCGATCCCATCGACGACGTGAAGCGCGAGTTGTTCACCACGGAGTGCAACCACACGTACCACCGGTGCTGCCTGGTGCGATGCCGCGAGGCTGACTTCACGCTGTGCTGTCTGTGCAAGACGGGGCGCATCGACGGCCACGGGCTGACGCCGGAGCATGTCCGCGAGAAGCGCGCGGCGCAGGCGGTGGTGGACGCGCAGAACGCGCAGAGGAACGCGGTCATCGGCGCCGCGGCTCGCGCCAGGGAGGCGGTGCGACGGCAATACGTCCGCGCCATGGTGAACCGCCCGGCGCAGTCGCGGTCGCAGATCGTCATGCCCCCCGTCACGGAAGAGGGCTCGCCGGGTAGTGCCGCCGGGGCCGTATCGTCCGTCGAGCCCCCGGGATCGCCCGCGAGGAGCATCGCGCCGTCATCCGCGCCCGCGACGCCCGCGCGCGGGGTCCCGGTCATGCGCGGGGGCTACCCGAGCCCCGCGAGCCGCGGCGGCAACTCCCCGCACCTCCTAAGATCCCGCGCGTCGTCGTCCAACTCTACTAACAACGACGACGACGACCTCGATGAGCCGGTGTTCACGACCGCGGCGGAGGAACTGCGCGCGCGCGCGCGCGCGTCCGCGGTCGCGGTCGCCGCCGCGTACTCTACGGCATCCGCGCCCGCGACCCCCGCGCGGCACGCCTCCCTACACCAGCCCCCGTCAACGAACGTCTCACTCACCGCACCCAACACGGAGATCCGCGCCAGAGCCGTCGAGAACGCCTTCGACGAGAGTGTCGACGGCGAAGGGAGGGACGCGGGCGATGCGGGAAACATCGCCGCCGCGCGGGAGATGGAGCGGACGCAGCACGCGGTGCGCGGGATCGACCTCGCGTCCGTCGCCGCGGCGCTCGGCGGCATCGGCGGCGACGACTGGGGGGGTAACGACGATCTCTCAGGAGCATCCGAGGGGGAAAACACAGCTGTGCGGCTAAACGACGAAAGGGAAAACGCCGCGGGAAACGACGACGACGATGACGACGTGTCGTTCGCGTACCCGTTCAAGTCCGCGGCGAGGGAACTGGCGGAGCTGGGCGAGAGTAGCAGCGCGGTGATGCGCGCGCTCGTCGTCAACGGAACGGCGTCCGCGCCCGCGACGCCGATCAGCCGCACAGCTGTGTTTTCAGCGGATGGCGCGGCATTCCACTCGATGCTCGGGAGGCCAGCCGTCGCCGCCGCGGTGGCCGCCGCGGAGGCGGAAGGCGAGCGGGGCGGGCGCGCGACACGGCTGGTGCGCAGGCTCCTCGAAGACGAGTGAAGCGGGCATCTGAGAGAGAGGGGGGGGGAGTGAACACGAACGAACGATTGGAATGAATGAATCGAATGGAAGAATCCGAGAACGATTCCCTTACGCCTCCACGTTGTCATCACCCGCGGCGCCGCCTTCCTCCTCCCCCACGTCGACACCCTCCCCTCGCCGTTTGCTCAGTATATCCTCCTTGAACGCCTTGACGTGCTCGCCGCTGAGCGCCTTTTGCAGCGACTTCATCGTCTTTTCAGCGTGCGCCGCCTGCACCTTCGCGTGAGCCGCCGCGTGAGCCTTGAACTCCGCGACGCGTTTCTTCATCTCCGTATCCTGCCGCTTGAACGTCTCCGCCATCTTCGCCTCGTACTTTTTGTTCATCGCGATGATCTCCAGCCGTTTCTTCTTTCGCTCCGCCGTGTTTTTGGCATCCGCCTGTTTCTTTTTCTCGGCGGCGAGCTTTCGAAAGGCGTTGATCTCTTGCGCCAGCGCCTGTAAACAAAACACATCGTCAGACTAGTTACCCATACAGGAGATTAAAATAAACTCACCGATCCCGCCCCGTCCGCGGCGTTCATCATAGCTTCAAACTCCGCCTTCCTCGCCGCCGCCTTCTCGCGCATCTTCTTCAGGTCCGCCTTCTTCTCCTTGATGCGCTCGGCGCCGAGCTCGGCGCGGACTTGGTCACCTTTTTTGAGCTCGGCTTCGCGCTGTTTTCGAGCCTCTTCGATGCGCCGATCGGTTTCGATCTTCGCCGCTTTCATTTTTTTTGTCAGCGCCGCTTGCTCCTCCTTGAACTTGGCGACGGAGACTTCGCGCTTAGCCTTTTGCGCGTGCTCCAGAACCTTGGCGTCCTCGACGAGCTTGGCGAGCTTGGCGCGCATCGCGTCGTCGAGCTCGGCGGTTGATTTTTCCCGCCCCGCTTTGAATTCCGCGTTTTTCTCGCGGAAAAATGTCCGCTGCTTTCGGAGCAGCGCCTTCTTCTTGCTCGCCTTGGCCGCCTCGCGCTTCTCCTCCGCGGCGGCCATCTCCGCGATCGCAGCCTCGTCCGGGCACTCGGGTTCCACGCCGTACTCCGGCAGCCCGAGGATCTTGCGTTCCTCGTCGGTGAGATCCGGCATGTACTCGTCGAATCGCTCGATTTTCTTCGAAAGCCGAGTCGCTTTGGGCGTCGCGTACTGCTTGATGCACACGGCCGTGTACTTCTTCGGGCCGAACGCCGGCGCAGGTTCCATGCCGTCCGGTACCAGGATCCCAGACACGGGATCCACGCAGAACATGACCTTACCGGTGGTGGGCAACGGCGGCGGTTCGCATCCCTCGCCTTTCTTAGCCACCCACGCCTCGGCGTCCTCGGCGAGGTCATCGAATCGGGCGTCGCGTTCGTCTTTGGTTGATGTTTTGCCGCAGAATCGTGAACGCGGGAGCGGGCGGTTCGCGCGCTCGTGTTTCCGCGCGTTACGCTGGAGCGAATCGTTGAACAAACGATCCGCGGTGGCCTTGACTTGGTCCTTGGATAACTTGCCGTCCTTCCATCGCGACGGCGCGAGGTATTCGTAGTAGGCTGGGAGTTTGGGCATGGATCCCGCGGGCGCGGTTGCGCCCATGAAGCCGCCGGGTGACGCGACCGGCATGGGCGACGCTCGCTCGGTCGCGTGTGTGGGTTCGCCGGCGCCGTCGATGCGGCCCGCGGGAGCGGTCTTGCTGAGCTCGTCGGACCTGCGGGAGTGGAGGGAGACGACGGGTGGTGGTCACGGAGGGTTAGCGAGCATTTCATTAACTCGATTGTCAGGGAGAATTGAGCGACAGCGATGATCGCGCGTGCGGTGGGAGTTCCTTGGGGTGTCGGGTTCGCGGGGTTGAAGAAGTGCGGTGCGTGTACTCACATCGTGGACGGTGTCCTTCGACCTCGGGACGCGTGAGCGCCGTTCGTTGTGAAACACACGCGCGGGGCAGCGTCGGGGTCGGCCGGGCAAAATCATTTTTATCGGACGAACCCAAAAATGGAAGCTCTGGATCCACTTCATATTACACATCTACCCGTCACTAAATAACCGTGTACACGTCAAACAGCGAAATGGGAATCTTCCTGGGATTCAGTGTAGAAACACGTACCACCGAACGCGGCGATGGCGTCCTTCAGCGTCTCGAGCGACTCCTTCGTGCCTTGGAAGCACACGCTGCCCGGTACCACCTCGCAGACGGCGTACATGGGCATCAGAGGCGACCCATCCGCCATCGCCGACTTCAACAACGCCTGCACGGCGGCTGGGGAATCGTAAACCTCGTAGGACTGCGACCGGCGGTTCGGCTCGTCCAGCCCGTAGCGAAAGATGCGGCATCCGGCAATCGGGGCGCAGCATTCGTCGACGAGCTTCTTGTGCGCCGCCGCGACGGTCGACGCGTCGACCCCTTCCTTCCACGCGTACTGGACGCTGATGATCACCTGGGACATGTCGTGGCGGGCGGGCGACGGAGATGGTTGTCACGCGCGTTCGGTCGATGCGCGCGTTGGAATGCCTGTGAAGGACTGACATCTAACGTTATGCACGAAAAAAAGTTTTGCCGAACGGAATCTCGAGCCAACACAGCTGTTGGACCTCTTCCCAGAGCTGACGACGCGCTCGGCGGAAGTGGCGGGGCGCGACGTCGAGATCGCGCCGTCACCGGTGGATCTTGCGTGACGATGAGCGACGGAGACGGGTCACCGAGGCGATCCCCGCGGACGCAGTCCCCGCGGTCGCCCGCGCGGCGCCTCGGCAACGCCCGACTCGGCAACGCGCTCGCGTGCTCGCCCGTGGAGACCAGTCAGCAAGATGACGCGCCCAGATCCCGCGCGTCGGGACACGACGAATTCGACGACGACGCGCACAGGATGTCGGTGTACGTCGGGACGTGGAACGTGGGCAACACCGCGCCGCGCATGGACGCCGCGAAGGCGTGGCTCGCACCCGCGCGCGGCCACGACATCATCGCCATCGCCGCGCAAGAAGCATCCTACGCGCACTCGAAACACAACCTCTCACCGAAAGACGTCGCCGCGACGCTCGCATCGGGCGACGACGCAGTGGGCGCGGACGGGCACGGAACGTACGCCACGCGGCGCATGGGATGGCTCCGCTCGGGCAAGATGACCCGCTTCAGCGGCGCCGTCGCGGGCGCCGTCGCCGGAGCAGTCGCCACCGGCCCCCTAGCGCCCCTCGGCGCCGTCGCCGGCGCCGCCGCGGGCTATTACTCATCCGCACGAGTCGCCGAGGAGATGAAGGTTCGGAACCACTGGTTCGACGTCGTTAAAGCCGCGGTGGGCCCAAAGTACAGAGTGGTACAAACCGCGGTGTTGCTACAGATGCGTCTCATCGTCCTCGCCGATGAATCAATCGCCGATTTAATCACCGAAGTCCGAGTCGGGTACCAAGCCACGGGGATACTGGGCGCGATTGGAAATAAAGGAGGTTTGATGGTTCGAATCGAACTCTGCCACGGCCGGGAGAGCATGGCGTTCATCGCGACGCACCTCGCGGCGCACGAAGGGGAGAAGCACGTCCGCGCGCGCAACGAGTCCCTCGCGAGGATCTTCGCAGGGTGCTGGGAAGGTAGCCTGGTGAGTTTTTTTTTCGTTTTGGTTATTTTTGGTTATTTTTGGTTATTTTGGTTATTTTGGTTATTTTGGTTATCGTATCCGTATGGGCAATTATACTGACGGTGTGTTTTTTAACAGGTTCGCGGATTGGGCGAAGGGCACGCGGGCACCGGTGAACACACCACGCGTATTGAGAGTAGCGGCGGTGACGCGTCGGTGCGTGACGATGCATCTGGTGGAGGTGTTGGTGACGATGCGGTACAAACGGGTGGGGTTCAAACGGGGGAGGATGCGCAGACACTGTTTACTCATACGGAGACGGCGAACGCGGAACGCTCCCTCGAGTCCGCCGCGGAAAGCTCCAAAAGTAAGCCCCCACCCCCCACGCCGGTCGGCGGGCCCGAGAGGTCCACGCCCACGACGCGCGCGCAGTCACAGTCGCAGTCATCCGCACAGACAGAACGGGAGACGCCCATTCGTCTCGCGAGGCAGTTATCGCGCCAGGCTGGCGATTTCCTGCAGGAAGCCGGCGCCACCGTGACGGCGTCGCCCGCGGTCCGACGAGCCCGGGAAGGCATCGAGAAGCTCCAGAGCGCGTCTGGAAAGGTCTTACCCACCAAACGCGGTTCATTTCTATCCAAAGACACCGGCACGGGTAACCTAAGGGTGGGTGGACGCGCGATCAGGGTCAAGGAACCCGGTACGGAGCTGTTGGCGTGCACCGGTCACGTGTTTGTGTTTGGGGATTTAAATTACAGAGTGGACCCCGGCGCGGTCGTCGCGGGCAAGTGGGGGGCCATGTGGAAGAAAACGAACGGCGCGGCGAGCGGGTCCATCGCCGCGGCGGTCGCCGGGCTGGCGGCGAAGAGCGCGAAGAAGAAGGCGGTCGCGGACGCGTTCCAGGCCACCTCCCCGTCGAGCGGTAAAGGCGCCCGACCCACAAACGCCGAGGACCTCGGTTCAAATCCCGCGGGTTCCAACGTGTCGAGCGTGTCGAACACCCCCGTCGCCCCGCGGTCGCCCCGGCTCTCCGTCGCGTCCGTTGGATCTCGCGGTGCGGTCTCCGGCGCGGTGACCCCGGGCGGTGGCGGTTCGGATGCCGACGATGCGTTTAATTCACAGGCGTGGGTCGAAGGGTGGCGCGCGGTGGCGACGCTCGTGGAAAATAACGATTGGGTTTCGCTTCGCCGCGGCGATCAGCTCGCGCGGGAGTTACGCGCGGGCCTGGTGTTGCACGGTTTTCGTGAAGGCGAGCTTGGGTTCAGGCCGACGTTCAAGCTGGACGTCGGCGGAGGTAAGGTTGGTGGTGGTAAGAAGGGAGGGGGGAAGAAGGAGGAGGCACCACCGGGAGTTGAGGAGGAATCGTCGGTTGTTTCCGCGGTTTCTAAGGCGTATTCGCGGAAGAGGGTTCCGAGCTGGTGCGACCGCGTGGTGTTCACGTCGCTTCCCGGCGGCGGTTCATCTTCCGCCGCATCCCGGGTGAACGTGGTGACCTACGGCGCGTGCCACGGTCTGCAAACCTCGGATCACGCGCCCGTGTTTGCGTCGCTCGAGGTTGCGTGCCGCGGCGTGGCGCCGCCTGATTCGCCGATTTTTGACGATTCGTATCCGGCCCCCGGGGATGATGAATCGGGGGCGAACAAGTCCCCGTGGGAGGGACGGCTGAGGCACACGCCCGAGCGCGTGAAGCGATCGGGAGGAGAAGGCGGTGCCAGGCGGTTGGTACCGACCGCCCCGCCCGCGGCGGCGACGGTTCACATCCGCGGCTTTCGCGTCACCGCGGAGCGGTTCCAAAAGCTCGACCAAAAGCTCGACTCCAAGCTCGACGCCGGCGCGAAGGAAACGGCTCCCGAAACGGCTCCCGAAACGACGACGCTCTCCACCCCCAAGCCGCCCACAAGGCCGCCCGAGACGCACAAGGAGGACAGGGACGCCCACGCGTCCGCGAGCGACACCGCCGCCACGAGCGACGTGGACGCAGCAGCCGCCGCGCTCCGGAAACTCGCCTCCGTTGTCTCCGATCGTAACGCCCGGAGCGACGCTTCGTACGCGCTACCCGCGGTGACGGTTCACGTCTCATGCGAGGGCGGCGTCGTCGTCACGTCGCCCGAGGCGCCTGGGGACCGATCCGCGTCCGTCGCCGACGTTCGCGCCGCTAAACCCCCAACCGAGGTTAACACTCCGGGACCTCGCGAGGACGTCAATGTCATCGCGTACGACTCCGACGACGAGGCGGCGCGGGCGGCGTATGGGTCATTGGAGATGGTGTGGTCGGATGACGTCATGCCGTCGGTGACGCTCGGGCCCGTCGAGGCGGACGCGAGGGGTGTCAACACGGGTGGACGGACGTTTGAAGGAAGCTCCGATGAAAAAAACGCTTCGTCGAATACCGATTCGCCTACGAAGCAAAGAGGGCGGCTCGGTAACCCCGTGCGCGCCGCGGGCCGGTTGCTCGCGGGCGCCCGACGCGCGTCGCGTGGTGATTCGAACCGTTCCGGACGCGGGACACCAATCGGCACGGGATCTGAACCGTCGAGCAGGCGCGTCTCCCTCGACGACTCGTCGTCAATCGACGATTTAAAATCATCCGACGCGAGCGCGCACGCGGCGGCGTTGGCGCGTGGTATCGAAGCCCTGACCGTGTCCTCCGGTGACGACACGTCAGCACGGAAGAACACGTGGACGCGTCGCGCGCGCGTGGCGTCGCTGGGTGAGAGGCACGCGGTGGTGACGGTGTGCGTGGACGGAGTCGCCGTGGGATCCGCGTCGGTGAGTCTGTTTGAGCCGTGTCTAAATGCACTGTCCGAGATTCAACCGACCCGGGACGTATCGGACGACACGGACGTACTTGTACGCTCCGCGGACTGTGCGTTTGTGGTGCCGTTGACGAGGTGCGGGAGGCTGTTCGGCCGGGTGGAAGGGACCGTATCGATCGCGACGCCGGGGGGTCCGGACGCGCATCATGCATGATGACGAATGATTCTTTTTTTAAACTGCAAAGATGCGCCGGGACGTCATGTCTCCGCGCCTGCGTTGGATTGTTTCCTTTTATTCACATTTACATTAGCTAGAGAACAAAAAGAGCGAGCTGCGTGCGTGTACGATACGTACGCTGGGAGGATATCCCGTCGCTGCGTGCGTGTAATAGGTCTGTCGTAATATGGACTTGTGTACATCAGGGTAATAGCGGGTTTGGTTTTTTGGCAACGAATCGTTGTTGGTCGCGGCGATGGACGGATCGATCGATCGATCGTCAAGCCGCCGGGCAGGTGATCTTCGCGTGCGTCTCGAGGTAAGGATCGACGTCTCCATGGAGCAGCTGCGCGTTCACGTGCGCCGTCGTCATCGCCGTCGTGTCCGAGCATCCGGCGGCGAGCATCGGCGACGGCGATCGGCTCATTGTTCGGGCGTGTTCCAGCATCTGCCTCGCCGCTTCGGCCCTGGCTTGTTCGATCTTGGCGTTGACGCCGAGCTCCTCGAGTATCGCCGGGCCCTCTGGGATCATCTCGAGCGCGTACCGTCCCATCGCCGCGAACTCCCGCGTCAGCTGCGCGTGTTCGTCGCGCGCCTTGAGGAGCAGCGTGGTCATCGCGCGAACGTTGTCCAGCGCCTGGCATCGATCGGCCCAGAGCGCGCGCGTGGCTTCGCTGAGGTCGGCGAGCCTCGCTTGCTTGCGCTGGCGCGAGCGCCGGGCGGACTCGCGGTTGGAGATCATGCGACGCTCGCGCTTGCCCTCGGAGTCCTCGCCCTCGTCGTCGTCCTCCGGGATCGGCCCGAGGTCGTGCTCGAGTAGGTCGTCGGCCTCCTCCTTGACGGGGACGAATGTTGGTGCGGGTCTCTTGGAGACTTTCGTGTCGGTCGCTTTTGGTGAGTGAGATGGGGAGTTCGCTTGGGGGTTCGTCGCCTTCGGTGGCGCCGCGGGCTTGGCGAGCTTCGAAGGCACCTGCTTGTTCTTGGGCGATAGGGGTTCGACCTCGACCGCCTTGCCGGTCGGTTTAGAGCCGACGTTCGAACGCGTCGCGCGTCTCTCGGCGACCATGGCGAGGGAAGAAGATTTCACGCCGAAAAGTCGAAACGGAGGCGGAACGGGCGTCTGAGATGGATGTTCAGAGACGCGTCGCGTCTGGAAACGTCGTATCGGGTGGGCGGTGCCCTCCGCGCGGTGTCCGGCGCGGCCGTTGACGTCGCCAGGCGAGTGGCGACTGCGTTCAGTCCACGCGCGTCCCGTGACGCGCGCGTGAAGTGCCGCCCCCCGGCGGTTGGGGGTGACAGGAAAGTAGTCGAAAAAGTCTCGCACCGCGGCGGCTGGGCCAATCAGGTGTGTGCTGTCCACGTTTTGCTGACGCGTCGATATTTTAATCTGATATTTATCCATTTCACCGTTTAAACCACGGTTCGTTTCGACCCACGTGGGTGAAAGTTCCGACGTTCAAGTGTGGACGACGAGAATTTTCTCGTGAGCCCTGTGAACAAAACACGATGTCACTCTAATTGCCCATATGATGATCATTAAAATAAACTTAGCGCTAGGGGTAAACAGATGGTTCGGTTTCGCAAAACGCGTTATCGAGGTCGGTCGTACCCAAAAAATTCCGGTCGGGTCTTCAAAGCACAGAGCCCTCTATCTCGTGCTATCCAACGAGCATCGCCACTCGACCGGGCACACGTGCTGGAGGGATAGCGATACAGGTGGGAATATACTATGAGCGTCCTCGTCACCGCCAACATCGCACCGTGCACGCGCGTCTCATCCCGCGCGTCGATGCGCGCATCCTCGGCGCGCGTCCCAGCCACCCGCGCTTCATTCATCTCGAGCGCCCCCCGTCGTCGTCAACGTCGACGACGCACTCACATCGCGTCGGCGCAGGACGAGGAGGAGGACGGATTCGTGGAGTTCACGGAATCTTCTTCCACCGGAGCAGACGCATCGGAGGGGGGCAAGGATAAGAAGAAAAAGAGCCTGCCGGGCGCCGGGGTCAACCTCTACGACCCCGCGGCGACCGCGTCCAGATGGCTCACACGGCGCTTCGGTGAGTTTATTTTTAACATTCGTACGCGCAATTAGACTGACGATTTTCGTTTTGTGCCTTCAACAGGCATCGTCGGAGGCTTAGGCTTCGTCGCCTTACTCGCGTCCGTGGAGGGGGGCGAGATACTAAAGGCGGTGCTCGAGAACGCGCGCGAGGGCGAGGGATCCGGAACGGAGTTCGATCTCGGACCACCCGAGCTCGGCCTCGTCGCGGCGGATCTCCGAGTGGGCGGCGGATCCACCCCGAAAAAAGGTGAGTTTATTTGGTTATTTTGGTTATTTTTGGTTATCGTCGTATGGGCAATTGGTTACTGACGTCGTGTTTTGTTCACAGGCGACTTTGTGGGTGTAAACGTCAAGATGACGGATGCGAACGACGGCGTCGTGTACATCGACACCAAACGAACCAAGCGCCCGATCGCGTTCACGTACGAGCGCAGACCTTTGATCCCGCCCGTGTGTCCCGCGCTGGAGGAGGGCGTGCGTACGATGCGAAGGGGCGGCGTTCGAGTCGTCACCGCCAAATCCAAAAATGCATTTGGCGATCGGTACGTTTATTTTAACTCTCGTATAGGCAATTGTACTAACGTCCCGTGTGTTTTGTTTACAGCGGCGCTGTTTTGACGGATGGGACTCGGATCCCGCCCGGGACGGATGTCGTGTTGGAGATTACGTTGGAGGAGGTGAGTAACTCGTACCTGTGAGCGGCGCGGTGGTTTGTGTTGAGGACATGTGTGTTAGCGGGGGCGATGTGTGTTGTGGACGGTGCCAAATAACCAAATAATAATCATTCATTCATCTTGGCGAGCGATAACTCTGATGTTGAGAACCGATCTTGTCGCGCACAACCGTCGACGCACGCGCTGACGTACGTCTCTCGAGGCTATGTTTCGCAGTCGCGCCTTCGCGATCGCTCGCGCCGCGCTCGCGCAGTCCTCCCGATCCACCCGTGTGGAGCGCCAAGTGCCGAGCGCGTGGATCGCGTCGCCCCGATGGATGAGCACGACCGTGTCCGCGTTCGATTCGGGGATGATGACGGGGGGCGGCGCGCGGGATGGGTTCGCGGCGTCGCGTCCGCCCGCGGGCGCCGCGATCCGCGGGCCGTCCTCGCCGGACCGCCCCGCGTACGCCATCCCTGAGGACGGCGTCACGCGATGGGACGTCATCGAGGACGATGCGATCGGGTGGACCGGCGCGGAGATGGACCTCATGGCTGTTCCAAAGCGCAAGGTGACGCCGTCGAGAAAGGGGAAGCGAAATCAGTTTAAGCGCATCAAATTCGTCGGCGACGCGGTGCGGTGCAGGGACTGCGGGAAGGTGAAGAAGCCGCACGTGTACTGCGATCAGTGCAGCACCAACGTGTTCGAGCACGGCGTCGACGGGGAAGGCTCCGTGCCGCCCGTGGGCAAGGCCTAGGAACCTCTCGGGGGGGGGGACTATTCCGAGGGGATTACTTTTTAGGGCGGGGGCGAAGACGACGGACAAAGGAGAGGTTGGGGACGGGGCTTCGAACGGCGGGAACGGCGAAGGTGGACGCGGGTTCGACAGGGATGAGCGACGGCGATGCGTCAAGGACACTCGGAAGGCACGCGACCGGGTCTAAAACCCCATCGCACGCGCGCTCAAACCCGCGACCGCGGCCCGATGGCTGTGGCCCGCCCAACAGACCCCCGAACATGCCGCCGCTGGACTCCATCCTCCCCGAGGACATGCGATCGACGCACACGACGAACACGGTGGAGTACATGAAGAACCTGGCGCCGCCGCGGATCACCACGCGCGGGGGCGGGGCGTCCAAGGAGGAAATCGAGCTCGCGCGGTGGAGAGAAGAGGCTTCGGTTCGCGAAGAGCGGGTCCGAGCAAGAGACGCGTCAATCGAAGATGAAAAGATGAGGGCAGAGCGGGAACGGCTGGCGGCGGCGTGGAGAGTCTTCCCGGTCGTGGAGAATAACTCTAAAGCATCCCACACGGGTGGGACACAAGTCGCGACGCCGCGGGGAAGCGACGGATGACCGTAGTAGAGCCGTGTAGTGTAACGCGGCGCGAGTGAGGTAGCGAGTGAACAACTTCAGGATATTTTTTTGCCCTGGCCATTGATGAATGAAATGAATCTCTAACGCACTCTCTCGCACGCGTGATCCCTCACGGCGCCAGCCTCCGTGGGTCGCGGGGGAACATGGACGTCTTCCGAATGTTCCCCAGGTTAAGGAACAGCATCACCACGCGTTCCAGCCCGACGCCGCACCCGCCGTGGGGCAGAGCTCCGTACTTGAACGCGTCGATGTACGATTGGATCGTATCCACCTCGATCCCGCACTCCTCCGCGCGAGTTCTTAGTAGCGTCGGGTCGTGAATACGTTGGGCGCCGGAGATGATCTCCTCGCCGCGGATGAAGATGTCGTACGAGTTGCTGTAGTCGGCATCCGCCGGGTCGGGCATCGTGTAAAACGGCCGAGCGGCGGCGGGGTACTTGGTGAGCATGTAAAAGTCGGTGTCGTACTTTTTCTTGACGAGCGCGCCGAGGATGCGCTCGTGCTCGGTGCTGAGGTCCCCGAGCGGGTCCACGCCCTCGACGCCGTGCTCCTGGAGCATCCGGATACCTTCCGGAAACTCGAGTCGAAGCGACGGCCTGAGGTACTTCAGCGGCTCGTACGGGAACTGCTGCGAGACAACTTTCAGTTCGTGCGCGAACCGCTCGTTGAGCCCGTCGAACATGTGCAGGAACAGGTTATCGAGCACATCCAGGACCTCGAAGTAGTGCTCCTTGATGGCCATCTCCATGTCCAGCCCCGTGAATTCGCAGAGGTGCCGGTGCGTGTTTGAGTTTTCGGCTCGAAACACGGGGCCAATCTCAAACACTCGTTCCAAGTCGGACTCCACCGCCATCTGCTTGTACAGCTGCGGGGACTGCGCCAAACAGGCGGACTGGCCCATGTAGTCCAGCTTGAACACAGAGGCGCCGCCCTCGGACGCGCCGCCGATGAGCTTCGGGGTGTGAATCTCGATGAAGTCTTGCGCCCTGTGAACAAAAACACGACGTCAGTCCAATTGCCCATACGTACGGGAATTAAAATACACTCACCGCAGCGCGTCTCTGAAGAGCTCGCACACCGCGGACTGAACCCTGAAGATGGCCTGGTTCGCGGGTGTTCGGAGGTCGATGACGCGGTGGTTCAGGCGCGTGTCCTGGCCCACGCGGACGTACGTGCAGTCCTCCTTGTCAAAGTCCGTTTCGGGGCGGGAGGCGTCATCGATCTGTAAACAGTGAATAAAACATACCGTCAGTCCAATCGCCTACACAAGTGCGAAAATAAACTCGCAAATAGAAATAAACTCTCACCTCGAAGGGCAGCCTAGGGACCGATCGGGAGACGCAGTAGATGGACTGCGCGACGAGCTCGACGTCCTGCTGCGTGCACGACTCCACTTTGCCACTCTCCGGGGCCATGATGACACCTTGGATGTCCACCACGGATTCCTTCGTGAGGTTGGAGACCCACTTGACCATCCCTTTGGACACGTTCACGTCATCCACTGTTAACAATAAATAAAACACGTCGTCAGTTGAATTGCACATACGTATGATAAAAGGAATGTATAAATAGAAAGAAACTCACCGAAAAACGTAACCTGGACGGTCGCCGTCTGCTGGCGGAGGACGAGGAAGGCGGACTTGCCCTTGCCGCGGACGTTGTGCACGCGCCCGCGGAGCAAGACGGTCTGGTACTGCGACGACGGCGCGTCGAGTTTCTTGACGTGCGTCCAGACCTTTCCAGAGCGAGCCTGGGATTGGATGAGGGGCGCGTCGCCGTACTTGTGCGCGAGGTGGTCGGGTCCGCCTTGCTGGGCGAGCTCGCGCGCGGCGACCTCGGCGGCCTTCTTAGCCTTGAGCGCAGCCTTCTCAGCCTCCTTGGCGGCCTGTGTTTCGGGTGACGGGTCGGGGGGACGTGGGATGTCAGCGACGGGGTTCGGGTGGTTCGTGTGAGTCCGCGGAGATGGGAAGGTGCCGGAACTTTTTCGTCTCGGTCGCGAGGACTTCGGCGGCGGGCGGGCGGGCGGGCGCGTGCACAGCTGTGCGGCGTTCGTGCGAGAGCGGGAACACGGCGCATAGATACTCGGCGACTTCGAGAGGAGTCACGCGGGGAGATCGCCGGGCCGCGCGGCGCCCGCGCGGCCCGGGATCTCGCGCCGATTCCGCGGGTGACGATCAGGGCCTCGAGATTCACCGATCGCGCTCGTACCTTCTTGGCACCCTTCTTGGACTGGCCCTCGGCGCCGCCCTCGGCGGCGGGCTCGGCGGCCACCGAGGTCGCGGAGTCCTGGGGGACGGGCGGCGCCTCAACCTGGGCCGGCGCGGGTTCGGACATCTTCTCTCCCTTGTTGCCTATCGTGCCCGTCGGTGCGGGTCACTGTGAGATTCACGGAGAGCCGCCGATGACAAAAAAGGCGAGATAAACCTGATCTTCTAACCATAATTAAACCCGGACGCGTACGTCAACAGGTATGATCAAATCCGGCTTTTTCGCGGATCGAGTGGTATTTCCAAAGAATTATTCTTCCCCAAACTAATAAATCACACGCACTCAGACTTCCTCGCCACCGCCTCGCGACGACCCAAACACCCGAGCCGACCCGCGCACCACCCGCAGCGACATCGGCCCGTACGGCACACGCCAGTTACGATCGCTCTCCGTGACCACCGTCGTGGCACCACCCGGCGCCGACCCGTCACCACCCAAGCCCCCGCCGATCTCCCTCGCGCGCGCCACCAGCTCGCCGTCCACCGCTATGTACCCGCCCCGCCCCGTGCTCGAAGCCCCGGGGACGACCTCCAATTCCGACGCTTTCACGTAAGTAACTCTCGAGTGAGGCACGTGCCTTCCCGCGTCTAGCTTCAAGAGATTCAGAAGCAGCGAGAGCCGCGAGTGGCCCTTGAACACCAAGAGGTCGAACGCGCCGTCGGAGCACTGCGCGGCGGGCGCCGCGAACATGTCCTCGGCGGCCCACGGCAAGTTCAGCGCCCACACGCCTTGCACGTCGCTCCCGGCAATCTCTCGCCACCCCGGACGATCAGCCATCTCGACGCCAGCCTTGGCACCCCGCGCCGCCGCCTTCGCCGCGCGCTTCGCCGCGCGCGCGTCCAGCGGCGACGCCATCCTGTGCGCGCCGGACGGTGCGTAGCTCCCTTTTCGCTTGCGGCTCCGGCTGATGTCGAACTTGTTGTAAAAAGCGCCGTCGTCCTCCTCTTCGTCGGATGACCCATCCTCCAGGAAGAACGCGGCGTCCGCGGCGTCCTCCGCACCGAGCGGCCGGAACCGGATCTTAGCGTCGTAACGACGCATGAACAGCACGCGGACGATCGCGCCGACCGTGAACCGCGCGCCGCCCAAGAACCTCCACCGCTCGCTCTCGATGTCCACGTCGCTGAAGAACCCCCACGAAAGCGAAAGCAAGGAATGCATGGCGATGGGCAGACGCTCGCTCCTCGCCTGGTGCCGCGGGGACCCTGGTGCCGCGCCGTCCTTCTCCGTCGTCGTCGATGCCGCCTCCTCCGCGCGGAACTCGGCTCGGTCCAGTGAGACCAGGTGCCCCCGCGCGATCGCCAGCGCCGCGGTCACATTATCGCACGGCTGGCCCACTCGATGGCTCAAAGATTTGGCAACCGCGTTGCCCGACCCCGCGGGTACGACTCCGACCGGGAATGACTGCGCCACGGACGCGTCGGTGCGTGTCATGAGCCCGTTGAATACCTCCGCGAGGGTCCCGTCGCCTCCGACGCAGACGATCGCTCGGTACGCGTCGAGGTCGAGTTGTTTCGCTATCTTCATGGCTTCGCCCTTGAGGGCGGTGACGCGCATCTCGACGACGACGCCGCATCCGTTGAGGGCGGCGAGGACGGGCGCGACGTCGCGTTCGTACGCCGCGACGCCGCGTCCTTTCCCCGCGGCGGGGTTTACCAGCACCAGGAGCCGCGCCTTCGTGGGTTCCGGTAGCGGGTCGGCGTTCGCGGCGGAGATCGAGTCGCGCCGCTGTTCGTCGCCCCAGCCCCAGAGGTTTCCGTGCGGCATGCATCGGCGGAGGATGTCGCGGCGCGCGGTGAAGAGCTCGGCTTCGCTGTTGAACTTGAGCGTCACCGGCCGTCGGAGATCGCCGCTTCGGTGATAGACTCGGCCGAACAGGCCCTGATGGAGTAAGGGTGGGGATCGAGGGTGACGGTCAGGGAAAGGATGAGGCGGACGGCCGGGCGGCGTAGATTTCACCAGACGGCGGCAGATGATTAGTAAGGGGTCATCGCGCGATCTGGGCGCACCTTCTTGGGCGGGAAGCAGTGCACGGTGAGCTCGAGACCGCGCGCGCCCGCGCCGCGGGTGACCCCCGCGACGTCCCGCGGGTCGATCGAATGCCTGCCGACCTCGACGCGCATCGCCGCGACACCCGCGCCCCCGATCAACTGTTCAAAATCATTGAGCCGACTTCCACTTCGAGTTCCGAGGAAGCGCTGCGTGCAGCACTCGAGACGCACTTTTTCACACACGCGAGATGAAGACGGTGTTGGTGACGGGCGCCAGCCGGGGGTTGGGGCTCGAGCTGGCGCGACAGTACGTTCACAAGACGAAGGATGGCGATTACGGTCCGCCGGCATGGCGAGTCGTCGTCTGCGTCCGGGGCGATCCGCCGCACGACACGCTGTACGATGAGTTACGCCAGGGCCACGAAGGATGCACGTCGTTTGTCATCATAACCCTGGACGTCGCGTGTTCCGACGCGTTCAACTCGAACTTCAGGAACGCGTTGAAGAGTATCGGGCGGATCGACGTGCTCATAAACAACGCGGGGGTGTGCATCGGGCGAGAATGCGCCGTCGGCAACGTCGATTACGCCGCGTGGACGCGGTCTTTCAACACCAACGTCATGGGCTCCATGCGAGTACTGGAGCATTGTTTGCCGCACCTAGCACCCGACGCGACGGTGGTGAACATCTCGGGACGGATGGGGAGCATCGGTCGGGTGCTGTCAGGGCTCGGCGCGTCGTCCGCCACCACCCAGGACGTCGTCTACCGCACCACGAAGGCTGCGCTGAACATGATGACCGTCTGCGCCGCCGCGGAGATGAGAACCAATCCGAAAACAAAAAGCGTCAAAGTGATCGCGGTTGACCCGGGGTGGATGAACACGGACATGGGCAGCCGCGGGGGGACGATCAAGGCGCCGCTGGAGCCACGCGAGAGCGCGGCCGGGATCGTCGCGCTCATCGAGTCCCTCACGCCGGAGGATAGCGGCAAGTTCCTCAACTGGCGGGGCGAGGAGATGCCATGGTAGCACTAGCGCTAGATTGTGATTGTTAAAAGTCGAAGAAGACTAATTCTTCAAGAGACGAACGGGAGCTTGTCGCCGGGGGTGATGACCATCGGGTCGCCCTTCCAGTCCGTCACCACCTTGCTCCCGGGCGGGTACTGGCTCAGGTCTATCCCGCCGTCGTCCGTTTCGTCGGATCCACCCGCCGAAGAGGAAGCCGCGTCTTCCCCATCCTCATCCCCTTCCCCATCCTCGTTCTCATTCTCATTCTCATTCTCATTCTCATTCGATGACGGAAACACCAGCCCTCCCGGTGCACTCGCGTCACCGAATGCATCCGCCTCGAACACATCCACGCCGTCGAACTGTATCCCGCTCGGTCTTCTAGGCGCCCGTGGAGCGACCTTCGCCGGCATCTCGAACCCACCCTCCAGTGCCTTCCGTATAGCCGCCGCCATTGGATCCTCCGCCGGCGTTGAATCTTCATCCGCGTCGGCAAAGACGAGTTCGGCTCCGTCTTTCGCCGTGACCGACGCTGACGTGGACGCTCGCGATTGGCTGACGGTGGACGGTGGCGCGTGGACGGGAACGACACGGACGATGCGCCAGATGGGCGAGCCGTCCACGACGTGCGCGGCGAATCGTTCCCCCCACTTACGGTGCTCGGCACCCGGAATCGCGTTGAAAAAGGCGTCAATCTCTGTAATGAACAAAACACGACTGACGTCACTCGAATTGCCCATACGACGAAAATAAAAAGAAACTCACCGGCCATGTTTCCGAACCCGGCAATCTCCATCTCGACGCTGGACTCTGGTGAGCCGATGGCGCCCGTGAGCAAGGAGACGTGCGTTGGGTCGAGGCCCGCGGCGACGCCGACGGTGTGGACCCACTCGCGAAGCATCTCCACCGCGTTAGCCTTGTGACCGTACCTGAGCAGTGGGGGATCGATTGATGATTAGAGGGAGATTTTCTGTTAGGAATTGGGCACGTGGGCGTCTCAAGCATCGACGATGGGGGTGAGGTCGTCGGTGAGGGTTCGTGGGGATGCCTCGGCGCGGTGACTCACTTGGCGTCGATGGACCAGACCGCGCGCAAACCCGGGGCGTGCGACGCGGAACCGCCGGCGGATGCGGCCGCCCTGGCGCCCGCTCGGGGCGTCGACGCGTTCTTCTTCTTCGCATTCGTGAGAGCGGGGCGAGAGACGCGAGACGCGCGGTGAGACGCGACGCGCGCGGTGGGCGCGACGGCGTGGCACGCAGATGCCGCGACACATGAGGCGCTCATCGCGACGAGGACTCGGATACGGTCGGAACGGCGAGGCGTGGGCGAGGCGAAGGGTGTGGACGGCGCCGCGACGCGCTTTACGCTTTTCATCAAACCGGCGTCAAAAATTATTTCTTGGGTGGGCCAGAATTGGGCGAAATTGTCGCTGTTTGACACACATCGATGCCGCCGTTGGGCACGGACGGCGTCGGCGGCGACCTCTCCAAAGGCCCCGTCGCCATGGACCCAACGCCGCGCGATACACCCGCGGGAACCACGACAAACTCGACGTCACCCTCACCCGGCACTCGCACTCCCGACGGAGCTCGCACCCCCGGGTCTGATAAAAATGCGATCGGTCAGTCCACCGCTCCAACCTCCCCGATCGAGTCCGCCGCGCTTCGAAGCCGCGTGATCGCGCTGGAAAACGAGCTCGCGGAGGCCAAGACACTGGCGGCGAACCCATCCTCCGTCGAACTCGCCGCGTTGAGGTCCAAGTCCATCTCCCTGGAGGCTGAGTTGGAGCTCGCCAAGACGGATGGCGCGAAGAGCGAAGAGGCGATGGGCGGGATGCTACGGATGCAACGCGCCATGTCCTCCGCGCAAAAGGCGAAGATCACGCAACTGCACGAACAGAACGCCGCGCTCGAGGCACAGATCACCGCGCTCAAGGGGCAGGTCCAGGAAGCGCGAGCGGCCGCGGAGGACGCGGACAGTTCCCGCGAGGAGCTCAGGCGCGAAGCCGAGCGATTCGAGTCGCACGTCAACGAGGCGTTGGACCAAAAGGAGGCGGAGTGGGAACGCGCGAACGACACAGCTGTGCGCAGGGTCCAAGCGGAGCTGGCACATGCCAAGGAGCTCACGCGGAAGATGCTGTTGGCGCACGCCGCCGCGAAGCTCCGCTGGGCCGCCGAGCGCGCGTCCCTGATTGAGACGGGGGCGTCGCGATCATCGATGAATTCAGCCGCCGCGGTCATCGGGCGCGAAGCCCGGCGCGCCGCTGAGACGAACGCGCATGGAGTGGACAATCGCGCGCTCGCGTCGGGGGCTGTGGCGTCGACCGCGCCGGGAACCGCGCTCCACGCGCTCCTCGCGGCTACCACGCGGCGCAAGCCGGCGGAGGGAGCGACGAACGGGTCATCGATTGACGACGAAGACGATCGATTGGTGGCCGAGTTACTGAGGGACGCGATGGAGGAGGAGGTCGCCGCCGCGATCGAGCGCGGGTACTACGTCGACGACGCCGCCGGCGGCGCCATCGTCGTCGGCGCGAACGCCATCGTCGAGAAGATCGTCGCCAAGTACAAGTCTACGGAAGGGGGTCCGGACGGGGGGGTCGGGGCGGAGAAGGATCGAGAGCCGGAGCCCGTCGCCGAGGTGAGGACGCCCGGGCACACGCCGATCGACGTGGACGACGCGGAGGACGACACGGAGGAAGACACGTGGTGGAAGGAGAGGGCGGTGTTGGTGGCGGAGCTGGCGAGGGCGCGCGCCGCGACTGAGGTCGCCGAGGCGCGGGCGGCGGTTTTCGCGGCGAAGGATTCGGAAGTGAACGAAGAAGAATCCGAGTTCGCCTTGGCGTACGAGGCGGAGGAGGCCTCCGCGGTCGCCGCGCTCGAGCTCGCCGCCGAGGTACGGGCCGCGCGGCTCGATCTCGAGCTCGAGGACCTGCGTCGGCGCATGGTTTCCCCGACGCAGTTGCGAAACGTGCTGGGCGAGATCAAAGAGCTTCGGGCCAAGACGGAGGCGCTCAAGAGCGGGTGCGTCATGACTCAACGGCTGGTGAAGCCGACGATCGAGTCCGCGATCGCGTGCCTGCGCTTGGACGCCACCGCTGGGACGCGCGCGGCGATGGATGATGCCGCCACGGGAGTGCAGGCGACGTCCGAGAGATCGCCGCGCCTGGATACCGCCGACGCGTCGACGTCGTCGTCAATGGCGCCCCAACGATCTTCTCGATCTACGGGCCCGCATCAACATCAACCGATCCCGCCGTCCGCCGCCGCGGCCCGCGCGCCCGTGTTCAACGCGCGCGCCGGGACCCCACACACCCCCGCCGATTCATCCTACCGCGAGTCCCTCCGCACGCCCACGGATGATTCATTCGGCACTTCCGGGGTTCGAACCGAGGACCTCCCGGAGACGTTCAGGACGGCCATGGACGGCCTCGGGTTCAGCAGCACTCTGCGCAAGTCCGCCGCGGTGCTCGTCGCGGAGGCGGAGGCGGACGCGGCGAAGAGGTCGCTGGCGTCCGCGGCGAAGAAGGCGCTCGCGTCCATCATGGACTCCCCCGCGGGTGGTACTAAGCACCGATGAATGTGCGCTAATTAGCAATTTGTGATCAAACGATGATGTAAGGACGAAGAGAGTGAAGGTACTAACGTATTTCGTGATTCCGACGACGCCGATGCTCATCATTCATTCAAAACGACCCGGCTAAACATCTTAATTCCATAATACGGCGTTGGTAAACTTCCCGACATGACACGGCGGAGTGTTTAGAGGGAGAGGCCCGAGTCGTCGTCCTCGCCGCCCGCCGCGATGCCGTCATCCTTCTGAGCGTAGAAGAACTGGGAGAAGATGACGGCGGGGATGGTGAGGAGGATGAAGCCGAGGAGCTCGTCGTTGATGCCGAGGATGAGGCCGGTGCCGTCGCCGTTGAGGCGCTCGTCAACCTGAATGAATTATACGCGATGGAAAGGGAAGGGTGGTCAGGGGCGCGAACTTTTCGACTCGGTTTTTTGCATGATGATTCTCGCTGGGTTCTCTTCTCGGGGAGGTGCACGTACCACGGCGAGGGCGGGGAGGGTCTGCGCGACGAGGCCGGTGACCGCGGCGGAGAGCACCGCCTTCTTGGGCACGGAAGCCTTGGCGACGGTGGCCTTGGCGACTGCGGATGGGAAGAGATGAGGGGAAATTGGTCAGATCGACGTCAAGACGCGCTACTAGGGCTGGAACTAACTTCTCCAACTCGGTTGATCGCGCCGCGGGTTCGATCGTGGGACGTGGAACGGGGACTCACCGGTGGCCTTGCGGGCAACCTTGCGGGCCGCGGGCTCTGCGAGGGACACGGGAAGGACACGGGGGATCGCGGTCAGCGGGGAAGTCACGTCGCCAGATCGGGCGTCGGGGGGTTCGTCAACAATCGCCACTTATGGCTAAAATCGATGCGCGCGAGGGGCGATCTCAATCTCAAACGCGCGCGTGTTCGGGTCCGATCGCGGCGGTACTCACTGGCGGCGACCGCGCACTTCATGGAGAGGGACATGCAGGCCATTTTGTGTGTGGTTGATACGGGGTATGCAACTGGTGTCGTGTGCGATTATGCCCCCCCGCGCGCCTCACCTCACCCTGAAAACACACGCCGGCACTCGCGACTCGCCAGTTGGATCGATTGTTCATCGAAAATACGCCGCTCTGATTGGCTCTCCAAGCGCACTAAAATCTCTTCTTGCGGCGACTCTGTGGGCACGGACTCGTGAAACGTTGGTCTAAATCGAGTGGCAAAAACGAAGACCCATAACCACGCGAATCCGACGTGTCTGTCCCCGCGCCAAATCAGAAACGGAGGATCTCCCCTATCCGAATTTATTTGCAAGGAGCCGGCGTCCGCAACTCTCGAGAGAAAAGTGCAACCCCGACCCGCGCCCAAACATCCTCGCCTCCCCGACCGAGCGCGCGAGCCCACCGGTCCCGCGCGAAAGGTTGGAAACGCATCTTTGCACTATCGATACATCGTCGATACGCCGACGCACGCGGCGAACCCGCGCGGTGAAGCATCCGCGGCGAGTTGACGACACGGAAGTTCGTCTCGCGAAATCTATCTCGAGAACTCCCGCGAGTCTAACCAACAAACGCCGAGCGCTCCCATGGGCTCCTCCGGAGACGCGCCTGTTCGATGCCCGACGCCGTTCGCGCACGGGCCCGCATCGCCCACGAGAGGATGCGCATCGAGCGGCACGCCCCCGCGGTGGCAGACGCTGCTGAACAGGCTGTCGAGCGCCAACCCACTGGCGCACACACCGGGCGCGGTCGGGCTCCATCATCCTCATCCCTCGGCCGCGTCAGCGCAAATGCACAGCAAAATCGACAACGGCATCCATCATCACCACTCGCGGCTCGCCCCGCCGACGCTGCATCGCGTCGCGCTCGAAGCGTCCACGTCCATACGCGGATACGATCACACACCGGTGGTCTCATCCCCACGGCCGTGCAAGCCCCGCGCGGCGCAGCATCTCAACCCGCTCTTCAGGACCGAGTCACCAAAGACGGAGGTGCAGACCGCCATCGCGGTTTTACAAGCCGCGGAAGCCGAGAAGGAACGTATCCGCGAGGAACGACGGGACGCGCGCGCCGCGGCGAAGGAGGCGAAGAGGCACGCGGGGGATACGCGCGGCGCGGCACAACGCGCGGCGCAGTCACGCGCGGAGATTCTCGCGCATCACAGACCCGCGCGGACCGACTCGCTGAAAGACGCGTCAGATTCAGACGACTCGAGCGATTCCAATGGGGAGACGTCTTCGCTGAGCTCGCTGGAAACAAACGAGAAGGCTTCTGGAAACAAACGCAAGCACCAAACGCACGCGCACGATCACCACACGCGGAGCAAGGTGGCGAAACGACGCAAGAAGGAGACGAAGCACCACCCCGAGCGCAAGCACCGTCATCATCATCATCATCATCACTCCAAGCGCCACTCCAAGCGTCACTCCAAGCACGTCTCTCATTCAGCCACACGCAAGCGCGACCGCCATATCCCCGACGCGGACGATATCTCCGCCGTCACCGCGCGCGTGCAACTCCGGACGGACGTCGACAACCGCGCCAAGCTCGACGCATCCGACGAACGCAAAGGACGAATGGAGGCGGAAGCCGTCGGAATGCGCCGGGTGTGGTCAAA
>Ga0302116_1000428_pt1 | contig 25289 bp, 22 predicted proteins | sample AG5_SCM_MG_FD_203124 | JGI IMG/M metagenome (GOLD analysis project Ga0302116, IMG submission 203124) | Marine microbial communities from Western Arctic Ocean, Canada - AG5_SCM | ecosystem: Environmental > Aquatic > Marine > Oceanic | place: Canada: Western Arctic Ocean | collected 2017-10-01 | reverse complement strand
CCACGGCGAGGACGACGGCGCCGGCGGCGACGGCGGAGGCGCTGCCGCCCGAGCTGCCCCCCGCGACCCTCGGGCCCAACGACGCCTCACGAGTCGTCTCCATCTCGGATGATGATGAGTTTTCGTCGCCTTTGTCATCGCCTCGTGTCGGCCGGGCGACCCATGGGTTGATGCACGCGCCGGACGCGGAGTGCGTGTTCGCCGATCCCATCCCGAACTCGTCCATGTTGCACTTACCGACGATGACCGCCCCGGCGGCGCGTAACCGAGCGGTCACCGTCGATTCCATCGGGGGCGTGTACCCCTTCAGCATCTTAGATCCCGCGGTGGTGGGCGCGCCGCGAACGCAGAAGTTGTCCTTGACCGCGATCGGGACACCGTCCAGCATCGAGCCGCCAGGCGCCTTCGCATCGCCGCGCCGCCGCCGCTCATCCGAGGCGTCCGCGTCGCGTGAGGCTGTGGAGAGCACGCCGCCGACGAAGGCGTTGAGCTGCCGGGTGCTGCCCATCCGGGTCGTGGCCGCCTTGAGGAGCGCGTGCGCGGTGCACTCGCCGGCGTGAAGGGCGGCGGCGGCCTCGGCGGCGGTCCACGTCGCCAGCGCGCCCGCGGTCGCCGCTCGTGAGCCCATTCCGCCCGGACGGATTCGCGCGTATCCCTGCTATGACGCCCACGTAGCGGAGTGCCCACGTAGTGGAGAAGAATGAGCACTTATTTTTGCAAAACAGTGCGCACCAAATGCTCACTGATTCACAAAGTTCACATTGGATTTCTTTTTGTCCGAAAGGGCGTGAGTTCAAATCTGAACTTATTTTTGCAAAACAGTGCGCACCAAATGCTCACTGATTCACAAAGTTCACATCGGATGTCGTTTTGATGCTTGGCGTGTGGCGCGTGTCGGTAATCGTGTGCCGATCACCGGAAAGTGCCCAAAGAGCCGCGGCCTCTCCACTGCCACTGCCATGCCGCGCTCGGACGAGCACGCGCCGCTGCTGGAGACCGCGCGAGTCTCATCGCGCGGGTCCCGGCTGGACAACCGCCTCGCGCTATGGGGCGATAGCAGCAACGTCAAGCGCGCGGGCTTCATCGTCACGCTCGGCCTCTTCATCGTCGCCCTCGTCGTGGTGCGATGCACGTATCGGTTACAATCTTCTCGGACCCTTCTCACGCTACCCGCGCGTCTCCGCGTCCCGGTGACTCACCGTCCGTCCCTACCTCCAAATCCCATCGCTCCCAGGGCCGAACGTCGCACGTGAACCAGGTGAATAACCTGAACCTCCGGCGCGAGTCCCTCGCGACGGCCGCCGAGCGCTCCAACGCGTACAGGAACGCGCGATGCAGCGTCACCTGGCTGGTCCACACCGGAGCGCACTCCGGATCACTCGAACTCGAGGAGACGGTTCGCGACCTCCAGCGAATCACCGGCGTCGCCGCCAATAAAGAGTGGCGACCCGACGGGAACGTCGAGGTCAAGTACGGCGTCCCCCAGTTCCTACAGGTACCATCGCTGCCGAAAGACTTTGACTTCACCGAGTCGTCCGGCGACGGATCGTTCCGAGCCAGACTCTCACGAACGATCCGGGAACCCCTGCTTCGAGCCATCGACGCGGGGCACAGGGGCGCGTTCACCGTGTCGCACGGTACCGACGCCCCAGGGCTACTCACCATGGAGAAGTTCGTGTCCGCGCTCAAGGCGGACCTCAACGAACGCCAATGCGACCTCGTGGTTTTGACATCCGTGCGTGGTACGTTTATTTAATTCTCGTGCGTGTACCGGCAAATAGACTGACCGTTTTATTTTTAACAGATCCCGTCGCGCACCGAGTGGGCGAATGGATCGATGCGCACTCAAAGGACGAAGACCTGTTCATCGACCGCGAGCTCACCACGGTGCTTCAGAAGACCCCGGGGTTCCCCTCGGGTGAAGGCGCCCGGCTATTCCCGCAGACGAGGGCGCTCCTGTTCGCCGGGGAGCTCCAGAGCCCCGACGCCGCGGCAGCCTTAACCGCGAGGCTCGGTCGACTCGGAAAAGATTCTTCTTCTTCCGAGAGAGACTCTTCTTCCGTGAACGACGATCTGTCGGGCGTGGGCGCGAAGGAGGCGCTGGAGGCTTTCCAGTTTGTCGATACGGTCGCCGAGGAGGTGGAGCGTCGCGTCGCGAACGACTCACCGCACGCCACACTCGCGGGGGTGCTCACAACCGTAGACAACGGAAAGTTATCCGCGCGGTACGATCTCGCCAAATCTTTGCTCGCCAAGATCACCCAACGCTTCGTCAACAACTTCGACGTCGTGCTCGTGGCCAAATCGGACGAACACGAAGGTCTGCGACGGCTCGCGGAGAAGCTGGACTGGCGCCCCGAGGCGCTGAGGGACCCAAACGCGGATGAATCCATCTTACTTTCCAAATCGATCAAGAAAAACACGGGAAGTGATTTGGCGGACAGGGCGTTTGCGAGCCGCGATCTCGGCGGACTGCCGTTGGAAACCAGAAGGGCGGTGAACCGGTGGGGCGAGCTCGACGGCGCGCTCTTCGTCGTCGCGGAGGCGCAGAAAGAACGGCTGAAAACGGTCGAGGATACCAACCGGCTCGGCGCGGCGTTTGGAGTGATGACGGATGCCGATTTGGCCGCGTACCAGTCCTCGACTCGAAGAGCCTCGCCGGTTGAGATGTGCGGCGACGCGAAGCGCCGCGGCGTCGTGGACGCCGCCGAGCTCGTGCGTTTGAGCTTCGAGAAGGAAGGGGGGCTCACGCACGTGGTCCGGGACATGCAGGCGAGGGTGAAGGACGGGAAAGGGTGCCTCGACTCCGCCTTGGCGTTCCTACGGGAATCCGACGCGACTCCGGTGCCCAACGACGTTCTCAGAGCGGAGCGTGGCGGTTCGTATCACGCGGCGGCGGTGCTGTCCATGGAGGCTTCGATGGACCCAGGGACGAAAGGGGAGGAGGCGTACCTGCAATCACTTAAAAACGGGGAATTGCGCCTCCGCGGCGTCAACGCGTGAGTGCGTTCCCATACGTAGCACCGTGTCATTTAAGCGTTAGAGTCTAATAACTAGTCCATCCCACTCAGCCTCTAAACCACGCCTTTCTCTGCGCACATCGTCCAGCTCGTTCCGCAACTCGGCCGCCTTCTCGAGCTCCGCCCTCAGCTCAGCGTTTCAGTCCAACGCGGAGTCTAACGCACAGTCTCTAACTCGTCGATGAGCTGTCGCCTCAGCGGCTGTTCCTTCGCCGGAGGCTGCGCGTTTGCCTTCGCCTTCGCCCTCAGCTCAGCCTCCATCTTCCGAGTCGCCTCCGCTTCCCGCTCAGCTATACGCTGCTCGCGCGTTGCGTCCATTTTCTCCCGCCACGCCGTTTCCCTCCGGTGATATCCGATGTTGAAAGCCATGTCCCTCGCCACCGCCACCGGCGCCCCGCTCGCGTCCACCACCGGCCCCGAGGAGAACTGCGGCATCCACGCGCGCCGCACCTTGTCGCTCGCGTTCGGCCCCGAGCAGTGCAGCACCCTGTCGGACATGAACAGCACGTCCCCGGCGCGCATCGTCATCGTCTTGACCCGCCTGAACGCGTGACGCCACTCCGCCTCGAACTCATCCGCGAGTTCATCGTCGAGTTCATCCGGAGCTCCGTCCATTCGCGTCCACCGTCTCAGCGCCAACGCGTTCAACTCATCGGCCGAATGCTCGTACTCACGTGCGCGTGCCACGTGGCCCACCACTTGGCTCGCCTTGGGGTACGGTAACACGCGTAAAGCTCCGTTGTCGGCGTCCACGTCGTCCAGGGCGACCCAGCACGATAGGTAAGGCTTGTAGGTCGGCCCCGGTACTTCGCCCTCGTCGCACCACTGCGAGTCCCGGTGCCATGTGAACCGCGCGTCCGCGCTCCTCGGCGGTTTAGCGATGTACTGGTCGTTGAACAGGTGGACCTGCGGCGTTTGGAGTCGTTCGGCGGGATCGTCGGGTCTCGGCGCGTCGGCGCCGGTCATCGCGACGTTGGCCAGGTTGGCGAATACGCCGAGCATTTCTTCGACGTTTGATTTGCACCCGCCGTACCTCGCGCCGATCCTGCACCGCTTGTGGTCGTGGCCGAACGATCGCGGGTCCTCCGGCCTCGGCTGTCTCGGCGCCTTCCCTTGCTTCTTCGGGGCGCAATCGCACGCGTTGGCGATCTCGAACACGCACCCGAAGTCTTTGGACATCCATGAAAAGTCCGATGGGGCAGATCCGGTCTTCTTGAACCTTCCGTTGCAACAGTCCCGCGTCGGGTACTTGTTGCCGCTCCGCTTGGCGTGGTTCCACAGCACAGCCTGGCACTCATCCTGCATCGCGTCGAGCCCCGAGTTGAAGTTGTTGGCGAAGTCCCGAAGCACGACGGCGCCGTCTCGTTCGAAGAACTGGCGAAGCTTTGCCCGATCGAACTCCTCGCCGTAGACGGTCTCATATCGCGCGCGCCTGTCCACGTCCTTCTCGCGAATGCGGCGTTGTTTCGCCGGGACCCGCGTGCCATCCGTGCGTCGCGGGACGATCCCGCAGGACGCGACGCTCACCTCCGGCTCCGGTGACGCGGGCGCCGTGCGCTTGGTCGGTGGTGCCATGGGTTCTGGCGTCGATTTGAAACGAGTTTCCCGCCTGGAAATGGCTCTTCCGAGGAATCGTGACTGGCTGCTGGGGAGGCCAGTCACGTCGCAAGCGCCGGCGCTGGGGGTGGTGGTTTACACATAGCTGCACTAGTATTAAGATTGACAACAAGGTTTCATGCACGTCGCGCCGGCGACGGGTCCCGCGCGGAAACCGTCGCGGGCGGAGAGACGGCGACGCGACAGTCCACCCACACACAGCCAAGTGACAAGACAGACGAACATTTCAGATGATGGTGTTGAAGTCATTTCAATCATCTGACAGTTCACGTTTCAGTCACTTGGCAGTGGGGTGGATGCACCGTCGCGTCGCTCCGTCTACTCTCGTCCTCACGCAGCCTCGGCGGCGGGCGTGGCGTCCGCGGGCTCGCCACCCTCTTCGCCGTCAGCCTTGCCCTTGCGCCCGCGGCCGCGACCGCCGCCCCGACCGCCTCGGCTGTAAGTCATGCGGCGGGGCGCGCCTTGCACGCAGGCGCCTTCCGGGCCGGTGACCTCGATGGCCTTCATGCGGCCGTCGGGCTCGCTCTTCTCGATGACGTATTCCACGGGCTCGTCCTGTTAAGAGATTGGGAGAGGGCACTCGTGAGTGAGGCGCAATTAATTACAGTTATTTCGCGCACAGCCGGTTCGTGGAAAAGTAAGTGAGACTGCTCACGTGTCGGGGCCGAACCACCGGGCGCTTCCCGAATCACGGCCGACGCGTCCAACGCGGCGGCGTTCGTCGGCATCGATCGTGCCGGACGTGTCGATGGTAGACGGTTGGATGCGAGCGCGTCGTCGAGGGGGGTGTCGAGACGCCTCGACATCGTCGACGGCGCGTGATCTGTGCGTCTCGCGACGCGGAAAAAGCCCCGGGACGGGCGCGAAAAGGGACGCGACCGATGAAGGTTGTTCGGGCCATTGGTCGCACCTCGCGGAGGGAGCGGAAGCCGTCGCTGTGAATGGCGGTCTGGTGGACGAAAATCTCCTCGGAGCCGTCGTCGGGGGTGATGAAGCCGAAGCCCTTCTGGGTGTTGAACCACTTGACCTGCGAGGGAGGGCGAAGGCCGGGGAAGGGTCGCGTGAGCGAAAGCCGGGGAAATTCACTGGCGCCATTTCGTTCATTGCCGCTCCGTAGATCGCGCTTCGGTGAGTGACGCGGGAACTAATCGCGGTGACGCACCTTGCCGGTGACCTTGTCGGTCATTGTTGTTGCTGTTTCGCGGTGGGGCTGCGGACCGGGTGGAACGGAGAGCACGTCGTGTGAAGACGCGTGCGCGATGCTTTGTTAACAGTTGCGCGACAATCCGAGGGCGACTCGGCCTGATATTTTCATCGAGGAGCAAATTGGCACGATTTGGCCCGCTCCGTGACTCAAGAATGGCGGTCTAAAACTCCCCGGCTACTTCTAAACCAGGTTGAATTTATTTGGCGCCCATACCAAGCAAGAAGTCACAACACACTCGGGTGTTGAGAGAGCCAGCCAGCTGTGAGAGGTGCTGAAAGAAGTCGAGACGCGTCGCATCGCAGTTGGAGGCGGCGCGACTCGGCGTGAGGCGCCGGTCGAGGTCGGGGTGTCGTCGCGGGAGACCCCGTTCGCGTGCCTGGGTGTCCGTTCGCGTGTTCATCAGGGGGGCCCGATCGGCGGCGTCCGAGCCGGCCAAACGCCGGTGGTGGGCCGAACACACACATCTGATAAGTGAGAGCACAGGAGAGGGTGGTGTCCGTCGGTCGGGGCGCCATGAGCTGGGCTCAGAGCCTCTGGAAGCAGTACGATCCCATAAACCGGATCATGTTCCCGGCGCAGGGTCGCACGGCATCGTACGACGTCAAAGGTACGCCCGGACATCCCCCGAACCAGGAGCTCCCCCGTCACGCGACGCACCACCCATCGTCGCGAAGATGCCGCCCGAGCAGCAGACAGATCCACCGCACCCACCCCAACCGCCGCTGACCGTGCCCCTCATCGATCCGCAGGCAAGCCGTTCGTGGGTGAGCTGCAGGTCCGCGACGTGGTCTACAAGACCATCGTCGTGCACATGCCGGTACACGTCCCGGGGGGCATGTGCGCGCCCCCGGTCCGCATCGAGGTCCCGTGCATGATCGTCCTTCGGTGAGTTTATTTTTCAACTCTCGTACACGCAATTGGTCTGATGACGTCGTGTTTTATTCATCACAGCGCCGATCTCGGCACGGTGGATCCGAACACCAGGCGAAAGAGCAACCGGTGCCGCGCGCGATGCACCGTCGTCTACCTCCACGGTAACGGCACCGACATCGGGGGCGTCGCCGAGGAGGCCAAGGCGCTGTCGCGGGACCTCGAATGCCACGTCGTCGTCCCGGAGTACCCAGGCTACGGGCTAGCGGAGGGGAGTTCAAACGAAGATTCCGTCGACGCGGTGAGTCTATTTATTTAGCACTACGTATGGGCAATTCGAATGACTGACGTCGTGTTTATTTAATGACAGGCGGTTTTCGCGGGTATTCGAACGGCGACGGAGACGCTCGGCACGCCGCTCGATCGTCTCATCGTGTACGGGAGAAGTGTCGGGACGGGCCCGGCGGCGGCGGCGGCGGCGAGGATGAGTTCTAGGAACAAACCGCCCACCGCGCTGGTCCTCCACTCGCCTTACACGTCAATACAAGACTACGCACGGGAAAAAGCGGGCAGCGCGCTGGGGTCACTCTTAGTCTCCGAACGGTGGCCGACGAAACGAAACCTGGCGCGGGTCAAGTGCCCGATTTTGCTCATACACGGCGATAGGGACGAGGTGATTCCGTTTCGGCACGCGTTGAGGCTTAAAAAAGAGAGCAAGACGTACAAGGCGTCGTGCGCGTTGCACGTGCAAAAGGGGGTGAGTTTATTTTGGCAATTATTTTGGCAATTATTTTGGCAATATTTTGGTTATTTTGGCAATCGGCACGTGTTGGCAATTAGACTGACGTCGTGTTTTGTTTATCACAGGGTGCGCACAACGACTTTGACTTTTTCGGCGACGTCCTCGATCCGCTGGCGATGTTTCTACGAAAACACGAGCGAGGGCCGTGGAGTCGGGGCGGTGTCGAGGCGCCGGAGATGGGCCTGGACCTGAAGGAGATTGCCGCGCGGGTGGCCGACGCGGGGCCGGGGGAGGTCGACGAGTACCCCTTCGCAGCGGCTGATAAAGAAAACTAAGGAGATACTCTGAACCGCAATCGCGACCGCTCACTCTTAGTCACCAGATCTGTAAGACCAATGATTCATTCTACACATTTAAGCTAGCATATTCCTTCGCACTGCACGATCACGCGTTGAAGAGGCCGAAGCGCGGCGGGGGCAGCGGCGACTGCGCCGGGTAGTTACCCGCCGGTGAATTCACCCCGAATGATGAATTCCCTCCGACTCCGAATTCATTTCCGATTGATGATCGATCACCCGCCAATAGAAGCGTGGGCGGCTCCGCGACACCCGCGGGCACCGCCGCCAGCAGCGTATCCCGTGTCCGCCTGATCAGACCCCGGAGCCGTCCGCCGTCGCCCAAACCCGACAGTTGCCCGAGCCCGCCGGATCCCTCCTTTCCGTCCTCGTTATTCCCGCCGAGATCCGTCAGCTCGGAAAGAGCGGCTATCGCCGGGGTGAGTATCGCGGACAGCTCGGCAATCTCCGACGAAGAGTAGGACGCGTTGGGCGCCGCATAACCCTGCGCCGGCGCCGATCCATCACGAACAAACGCGCTCCCCACGCCGCCGTACGGGGAGTGAGGGGTAGTACCCCCCGCGAAGGACGACCCGACGGAATACCCGTGAGACTGAATACCGGTACCCGTCGGTCGCGACCAAAGCCGTCCGAGGATGAGCTCGAGGGACGCCTCGCACGTGTGACTCAACACCCGTACCGCGCGTTCCCTCGCCGCCACCGCCGCCGCCGCCGCGCTCGCCTCCGCGGCGCCCGAAAACGGAAAAGAACCGCCGTTCAAGTTGGCCGCGGCAGCCGCCGCAGCCGCCAACTCGGCGCCACCGCTGAAGCCGCCAAAGGCGTCGGCGGCGACGGCGGCGGCCGCCGCGGCGCCGCCGTCCGCCGCGAGCCTCCGCAGCAGCCGCACGCGCGTCCGCACCTCGCACCCGAGCTCCTCGGACACGCGCGCGACGAGCCCGGCGAAGTTCGACAACGCGGGTTTGGGATTCGCGGCGGCGTCCATCTCGAGGTGACGGTTCGGGTCCGTCGCGCGAAACGTCGCGCGTCCTTGCTCCGCGAGCGCGAGCTGCGTGGAGACGAGCGCGGCGCGCACGGCGCGAAGCGATCGTTCCATCCGCGCCGCCGCCGCAGCCGCCGCGGGAGGCTCCAGGCCACCGAGCTCCGGAAAACCGCCAGAGTTATTCGCGTTGGTACCCCCGAACGCGGCGTAACCCTTGGCGCGTTCGTGCGCTAGACGGCGTGCAATCTCCGCGTGCGACGTGGACGCGGACGGGGACCCATCGGGGGACCCGGCCGCGATGTACGCGTCGTACTTGCCGTCGCCGGTGATCAGCTTAGCGGTGAGAGCGTCCAGCGCCGGGACGAACTCGTCGACTACGCGCCACCTATGGGCGCTCAGAGCAGACGGGCTCTGAGCCGGCGTCCCATTGATGGGCGCTTGGATGCCTGCCACGCCGGGGGTTCCGGTGTTGGAGCCTGCGGGACCCTGGTTGACGACGTCGTTGACATCTCCGCGCCTGTGCGCGACGAGCCTGGCGACGAGCGTCACCGCCGCTTCCAGCTCGGCGAGGTCGGAGAGGTGCGCGTGCCTCGTCCTGTCGGACAAAATCCGGGAGATGACCGACTTGTGCGCCTCGAGAAACGCGATACCGGACGCGTGCATCTCTCCACCATCGTCCGCAGCGCACAGCGCGTTGACCAGCGTACCCGCCAGACGCAACACGGGGACCAACAACGCGTGGTGTCGCGCCCGGGGCAACGGCAAAGGCGCAATCGGCGAATTCGCCAACCCCGAACCCTCCCGCGCCCCTCCCTGTCCTCCGTACGCCCCGCGTCCGTTTCCTTCGTATTCCGCATTTGGATTCGCGTTCTCGTCACGACCACCGTAGGTTGAACCGCCGTCGAAGGTTAAACCGCCCATCGAGTCGTACTCGTCGCCGGCGTCGTTAAAGTTTGAACTTCGAACGGCGGCTTGAGCGGCGACCGCGGCGGCGTCGCCGGGCCCGTCCGACGTGTACGCGTCGATCGCGCGGCAGTTCGTGAGCGCCGCCATCGCGCCCGACGACGCCAGCGCGCGTGCGCCGCCGCCGGGTAGCTGCGCCAGGCGTAGGAGCAGCGATAACGCGGCGCGGACGGACGCGAGCTTCGCCGCCGCCGCCGCGGTGGGAAGGATGAGGTCGGGGAGCGCCGCGCGCTCCACCGCGGCGAGGCACGCGCGGACGATCCCGCTCCTGGCCAAAGACTGACCGAGCGCGCCGACCGCGGGGTCCAGGTGAGTTTGCGCAGAGTCTGATTGCCCGTACGGAGTCCCGGTTGAAGTGTCGGTTCCGACACCGTTGAAAGACGATCCGTTGGGTTTGAGCCTCGACGCCGAAGCCGCCGCGCCCCTTTGAAACGCGGACCCGACAGCTGCTGGGGATCCAAAGGCGTTAAGGTTCGTTCCAAAGGCGTTACCCACGCCGTGCATCCCGAGCGGCGTCCCGGGCGCCCCACCCGCGTGGCCACCGTTTCTGTGCGAACTTACTTCCGAGGACCCGCCGCTCGCCACGACGGTGGCGGCGACGAGCGCCTCCACCGTCGCCAGCGCTGTGGCTTTCAATTCGTCATCCACGCCGTCCACGGTGACGTCACGCGCGATGAGCTCCACGAGGGGACCGGCGTCCCGGCGGATCAGCGACGACGTGGACGCCTCGAGCTCGTTCTGCTCCGCCGCCTGTACCAGCGCTTGATCAACTTTGGAAGAATCCCCTCCGCCTGTTCTCGCCGCTGACAACACCGAACCCGGCAGCTGCGCCAGCCGCGCCGGCCTGACGTACTGCAGAAAGGACAGCAGCGCGGCGTACAGCGCGGCGCGCACCTCCGGGTCGCCGCCGGAATAAGACGAACCGCCGCCTGAATACCCGTACGCGCCCCGGTTCCCGCCCGGCCGAAGCAGCGCGGAGAGTATGGCGCGAAGTAAAGCCTTGCACCTAGTCGCGGGTAATGGCGGTGATTCGAGGTTACCCAGGCTGCCGAACCGCGCCTCGACGGTCGATATCCCGGACCCCGGCGGCCCGCCGCCGATGGCGTCCGCGTCCGCGGTGCTCCGGCCGTTTTCAGTAACGGTTCCGGATGAACCGAACCCGCCGCCCCGGGCGGATGCCCTGAGTCGCCTCATCAGCGTAGCGGACAGCCTCGCCAACGGAGGGCATCTCGCGTCCCACCACCCGGCGCCGCCGCCCCCATCGCCCCCGTCCGCGTCCACCCGCGCCGCCTGGTCCAACGTATCCGACGCGAGGTGCGCCAGCACGCCGTCGCCCAGACGAAACAGCACCTCCTGCGGATCCTCGAAGGATTTAATCGCCACGCCGTCGACGGAGCCCGGTAGGCACCGCGAGGCGCAGACGGCGACGAGCTCGGACCACGCGGACACCGCGTGGACGTGCGCGGCGTGTTCCTCCACGGACGCGTTGAACGCGCGGGCCATTCGAACGGCAACCTGGATCGCCTCCTTGTGCGCAGCCTTTGAAGACTCTTCGCCGTGAGACCCCGGACTCATCCCCGGGTTCAAACCGGACCCGAAGCCGCCTCCGATTCGGTTATTGGAAGTCGAGACACGCCTGGACGCTTCTAGAAGCCTCGCGCCCAACGCGCGGACCCCGACCACCGCGTCACCACGCGCCGTCACCTCCAACACACCACCAGAGTCGAACGGACGCCGGTCCGATAACGTCTCGTGAACGCGCAGCTCCGACTGCAACGCCGAAGCGTCGGGGGACAACCGAGCGCGCCTGGCGCACTCGCGCGCCGCCGCGAGCGGCGGCGCGGGCGGCGGCGGGAGCGTCGCGAGTAACTCGAGCGCCGCCATCCTCGGACGCTCCACATCGCTCGCGTTGGCGTTACTAGTAACGCCCTCGCCGTCGCCGTCGAGGCCGAGAGATAATATATTTCGCGTCAACTCACCCGCGATGGGCGGCAAGTCATCCACGGACGCCGCCGGGAACGACCCGAACGGCGGCGCGGTCGCGTCCAGTACAAGCGCCGCGGTTCGCATGATCCACGAGCGGTAATGCGCGGACGCCGCGCGCCGCGATCCCGCGCTCCCGGGTTCGATTTCCGCGGGGGGCGAAGCCGCCAACGCGTCCGACAGCAACAGCGGCAGCCGCTGCGCCGGCGCGGGCGCACCGGGCGGCCAGCTCTGAAGCAACTCGATCGCGGGACCGCGCGTGCGCTCGTTCGCGGCGAGCTCAAACACCAAACGAGCGGCCGTCTCGGGAGCCTCGCAGTGCCCGGCGCCGCGCTCCTGATTGGCGCCTAAACCTAAACTCTGTTTACCGGCGGCGACGCTCGGAGGCGTCGACTCCATGAGCTCCAACAACACCGTCAGGCAGTTAAACTCGCCGAACGGGTCCAGCCGCGAGTTAGCCACCTCGCCACCGACGTCGAAGCCCAGGAGTAAGTGCGTCATGGACGGCGAGGCGGAGTCGGCGCCGAGGCAATCGAGTAAAACGTCGAGAACCGCGGCACCCGCGGATGAGATTTGTTCATCCGCCGCGGCATCTTCCGGGTCATCCGACGGCGGCGACAGCACCGACAGTTCCAACACACTCGCGCACCCTTCCACCAGCCCGCGCCTGGACGCGCGCGGGAGCAAATCAACGAGCCGTTCCACCCGACCGCTGAGCTCGGATAAAATCCGCACCGCCGCGAGGGACAGCGCGGGGTTGAACCGATACGACACGTAGCCCAACACCGCCGCGCACTGACTCGCGTCGCGCATGATGACCTGGTCGATGGTGCTGTGGAATGCGCCGAGGCTCGCGTCGGGTTCGAACGCGGAACCTCCGGATTGGTCAACCGCGAACTCTCGCATGGCGTCGGCGCATCTTTTGTCCATGGCCAACGCGGTGACCACGCATTCGAGGCACGCTAAGACGCAGCCCTCGAGAGCTTCGCCGTGCGCCTGCGTGCGTTCCGCGGTGAGAAACTCGTGGCCGACGGATAGCACCGCGAGGACGCCGCGGAAGGTGACGCCGTCGGAGAGGAAATCGACCATCAGATCGCGGCCCGGCGCGTACGCGTCCAACGAGGCCGAGTCGGTAACCGCGCGATCGGCGAATAAAGGGGACCTGGGTTCGATACCCGGATGGAACACATCGTTAAGACCCGGGTCCGACGTGCCCGGGTCCACCCCGTTCCATCCCCGCGTATACCGCGTCTCATCGGGCGCGCGATTGAACAGCTCCAGTTGTAACCGGAAATGTTCCACCGCGCTTCGAGCCAACGACCACCGCTCAGTCGCGCTCCTGTGCTGCCGCCGCGCCAAGTTGCCAAACACGGAGTCACGGACGAACCGGAACGCGGTGACGCTCGCGCGGCCGGCACCCGCGCTCGGACCGGATCCCGTGGCGACGGTGGCGGCGAGCAACGCGTTGACCGTCTTGACGTACGAATGCGCGTGGGGATACGTTCGCGATCGAGCCTCGCCTCGCATGAACTCGTAATTGGCGTCGGATCCCGGGACGCACAGCTGGTTCGAGAGCGTCGCGGCGCGCGCGGCGTCGCGGAGCTGCTGCTGGTGGTATGAGTGCTGCTGCTTGGCGGCGGCGGCGGCGCCGTAACCCCCCGCGCCGTTCACGAGACCGTTTCCGCCGTACGGGCTTCCGCTCAGGGAGTTTTGCAAACCGTACGGGGAAAAACCGCCGCCGATGTCGACCCCGGCGGGGTTCGAACCGACGACCCCGCGGTCCAACGCTGACTGCTCCAGCCGCCGCCACGCGTCCGCCGCGGCGGTTGGGGACCCGCCGCCGAACGCCGCGATGGCGTCCAAGATGGACGACTTCAACTTTGCGGGCACCGGGAAGCCTAATAACACGACCAGGTTATCCAGGAGCGCGAATCCGTATCGTCCCTCCAGCCACTGCGTCCACGACGACGCCTCCGCGGCTGGGGCGGCTTCGAGCAACGCGGACAGGAGACCGAGGTACGCGGAGAGACCCTGCACGTCAGCCTCGGGCATCTCCCGTTCGCGAGAAAACGCAGCCGCGTAAGGATTGACCGCTCCGACTGAATGCCCGTACCCGACTCCGCCGCCAGCCTCCCGCGCGCGTCGCTCGTTCTCCTCGAGCTCCTGGGGAGTATCGCCGCCGAACTGGAACCTGCGATTGTATCCCACCAGCGCGCTGATGAACGAATCCCAAGTCACCGACACACCCGCGCTCGGGTGCTGCATCCTACGCCAAATCTGCCTGGCGCCGTCAACCCCGGTTGAAGCCACAGCCGCCATCAACCCGACGACGCCGACTAGAGACTCCACGGAGTGCTCCCATTCCACGACGGCGTCGAGGAACCCGGGCAGGACATCGGACGCGACGGCGGGAAGGTCAGGGGCCTGTCCGTACACCTCGGAGAGTAAGCCGCACAGCGCCGTCAGCGGCGCTTCTCGAACGGCATCCTCCTCCTCGCGCTGTAAACGGAGGCGCTCCTCCTCCTCCTCGCGCTGCCGTTGGAGCTCCGCGTCCGTCTCGAACAGCGTGTTACTCTCCCAGTGCTCGTTCGCAGCCTTCTCGCGCTCCTGCTGCTGCTGCGTGGGCGCGGGGACCACCGCCGCGAGTGCTTCGCCGACGGCTGGATTTTTAAGCATCTGACCGAGCGCCCTTCGAACGACGAGGTGCGTCAACTCGAGGTAACTCCGCCGCGACGCGTCGGCGTCGTCCTGGAAGGCGCCGGTGCACAGCATCGCGCGCGCCGCGGTCAGCGCGCCCGCGTCCGCGGCGACGCTCGCGGCGGTGTCCGCCTCCTTCTTACCGAGGTCGAGTCCGGTCAACGCCGCCGCCAGCCGAACAAACTCCAACACGCCGACGAGCATCTGCGCCACCCGCTCTTCCTCGTCGTCGTCTTGGTGGGACTTGCCGTCGTGTGGACTTCCAGTCATGCCGTTCATGTGAGTGTTCATGTGTGCGTTCAACCGGTTGTCGTTCGAGCCGTAAGGGGAGGAGTTCAGCTGATTGTTGCCGGGCTGATTGTTGCCGGGCTGATTGTTGCCGCTGGCACCGAAGATTCCACCCCCCATTTGCTGCTGCTGCTGCTGGACGCCGCCGCCGAACACGCCGCCCTGGGCCTGTTGCCCGTACGGCGACACAGGGGCGCCGGGGACCGAGAGAGGAGGCCCGTACGGGCTACTGGGGCCCGGCTGCTGGCCTCCGTTGAAATTACCAAATCCGCCCGGGCCCTGACCTTGACTCTGACTTTGGAAAGGGTGATCCCCAAAGGCGCGGAGCGGGTCAATCTCGACGGGCGCCACACCCCCCGCGCGCTCGTTCGCGTCATCCACAGCCTTCTGCAGCGCGGCCGTCGCGGCCTCGATGACACGCGCGTGTGACTTCGCGCCATCCGCGCCCGGCGTGGTCGGAGTCACCGCGGCCACCGCGGCGAATGCCATGGCCGAAGCCGCGGGTAAATCCTCACACACGTCCCGCGGGAGGTCCCGGACGGGCGGCGGCGTGGACCCGGGTATGTTTCCGGAGTACTCGTCGAGCCCGCCGATGGACGCGATCGCGGCGGCGGCGGCTTGCGCGCGCGTCGCGTCGAGCGCGCGTGCTCTGGCGTCCGCGCACGCGCGCGCGACCGTCGGAGCCGCGACGTCCGCGAAGACTTCGATTATATTTTTAGCGTCCGCCGCCGTGAGCGCGCCCCCGGGTGTATCTCCCGCGCCGTCAGCCTCCGTCTTGGTGCCGGTGGCGACGACGGCGTGGTAGAGGCACTCGGCGACGACGCGGCGCTCGTTCGCGAGCCACTCGGCGCGTCGAACGAGCCGGCCCCGGTCGTCCTCGACGAACTCCAACTTTTGAAGCGAGTGGAAAGGATCGCGTTGACGGTTCACGTCGTTCGTCAACGCCCCGAGTTGACCCGGCTGCGTAGTAGGCACGAGCCCCAGCGCTGGCGTCTGACCGGGCTGCATTCCCTGCTGCTGTTGCTGCGCGCCGAAGATGCCGCCGGGTGCCGCCGAAGGGACGCCGCCGAAGAGTCCGGCGCCCATCGATGGATTCAACGGGTTCGCCGCCGGCTGAGTCGCGCCAAAGCCCGTGAACGCGCCGCCCCCCGGTGTGGTCACGCCCCCGCCCGGTGTTTGAATGAAGCTCGGCGCGGTGCCTCCGGTAGTCCCGGCCGCTCCGGGTATCGAACCTGGGACCGCGGTGTTACCGGAAAGTGGGTTCACGCCGGGCACCGGGTATGATCCCGGCGCCGGTTTTCGTAGGATCTCGACCAGGTTACCCACCAGCGTCGCGCCCCCGCTCGCGCTGGCACCCGCGAGCAGGTCCCGCGCGTACTCGTCCATCTCTCTCGCGAGCGCTGGATGCCCCGCGAGGTTGCCTTCGTCGTCCACCGCGAAGGCTTCCGGGGATGAGCGTTGGCGGAGCACGCGGAGCAGCGCTTCCGCGCGCGACGTGCGGTCTCGGAGGTGGATGCCCGCCGCGGCTCGCGCGCAGTCGTCCGGGAGCGCGCCGCGCTGCACCGCGCGGACGAGCAGCTCGACGCAGTACTTCTCGTTGAGATCCAACGCGTCGCTGTTGATCACGGGGGGGTGGGCGTGGATGGGACGGTCAGGGTGGTCGGCGGCGAGCGCGAGCGCCGGGGGAAATTTGAAAAAGTGGGGTTTGTTGGTCGAGTTGGGCACGCGAGTCATGGCATGACAGCTGTGTACGCGGTGCCGGTGTCCAGCGACGGTGCGATTCTCACCTAAGCACGAGCGCGTTCTCGACGTCGGCGCCGCCCAGGTTCAGCGCTTGGCCCGGCGTCAGCTCCACGCTCCGCGACTGCACCGCCGCGCGATCCTCGGGCTTGCGCCCAGGGAACGCGAGCGGGTCGACGAGGATGGGGCGCCCAGCCTTGAGCGCGGCGCGGCACTCCTCGAGCTCGACGTCGCTCATTCCCCCGTCCTGATCCAGCGCCGCGACCGCGCGCAGCAGCGCCGCGGTGGGATCCGAATCCTCGGCCATGGATGATCCTTGCAGCCGTGGAGGGGGAGAGCGGATCTCTGTGCACCCAAACCTTCGTGCTCAAAAGCTGCAACAAAAAGCGAGAGGCCGAGAAATCAACATCGCCGGAATTCATGACTATCAGCATGTCCGATATTTAGGTTCCATTTCCTGACTGAAGTACATACACGACTAAACATAATTAGTCCAATAAACGTATTTCGAAATTTGCAATCGAGAGAAAATCTCGCTCGTCTTCTTCTGTGAAAACCCTATTTGCACTCCCAACATCCCGGTGACTCGCCCTTTATCGACCGCGCCCGCACACGGACGTCGGCTAGTTAGCAGAGATGGTCAAGTACGCTCGTGAACCCGAGGACGCCACCAAGTCGTGCAAGGCTCGCGGCGGCGACCTTCGCACCCACTTCAAGAACATGCGCGAGACCGCCATGGCCATCAAGAAGATGGGCCTCGAGCAGGCGAAGACGTACCTCGAGGAGGTGATCGCGATGCGCCGCTGCGTCGTCTTCCGCCGCTACTGCGGCGGCGTCGGCCGCACCGCGCAGGCGAAGAACGAGGGCTCCACCAACGGCCAGGGCAGGTGGCCGAAGAAGTCCGCGGAGATGCTGCTCGGCATCCTCAAGAACGCCGAGTCCAACGCCGAGGTGCGCTAAACTTCCAACTCAACTGCTGCAAGCGGGATTTTTCACCGATGGTCGGGGACCGTCGCGGGGGCCCGAGACGCGGGGCGATGACCGACGGCGATCTCGAACGACGCGACTAAGATCCGTGATACACCACGGCTTTGTGCGCGACGCGAGATCCGCGTCGGATCCACGCCGCGCGTCCCGACCCCGCGCCTTTACCCCCCGCGCCTGACCAGGGTTTTCGGGGAAAACCCCGGCCGCCTGTCCGGATCCGTATGACCTTTTACCCTCGCGACGAACGAACACTGACCAAAACTCACCCCCAACCCCGCCAATGAACAGGTCAAGGGTCTCGACGTCGAGGCTCTCACCGTGACTCACATCCAGGTGAACCGCGCCATCCAGCAGCGCCGCCGCACCTACCGCGCGCACGGTCGCATCAACCCCTTCATGTCCAGCCCTTGCCACGTCGAGGTTGTGCTCTCGGAGAAGGTCGAGTCTGTGAAGAAGGAGGAGGATGTCGAGCGCGGCCCTAAGGTGACCCGCAAGCAGGCGGCCCGCATGCGCATCAAGAACGGCTCCACCAACGCCTAAACAACGTTCATAACTTGATGTCCGGCGTGACGACCACATGGGGGGGATCGCGCTTCGGGACCGATTCGTTTCGCAGCACTTAGTTAGGACTGTTCGATGTTGATAATTAATCCCGAGGGCGATACAAATTTCAAAACGTTTCACTGCGTAGTGCCACTAGATAGACTAGAGGAAGAGGCTGTCCGCGAAGACGATGTCTCGCTTGACCATACCCTGCATTTCCTCAAACTTATCCGCCAGCTCCGCGTCGCCCACGATGGACATGGCACCCTTGAGCTGCCACAGCACCTCGTTGATGCGCCGGATGCTTCTCACCACCGATCCTTCGTACATGCCCCGCGGCGCGATCTTCATGCACGTCTCGAACTTGGTTCCTTTGGCCCACTCGCGCGTCAGTTCCATCATCTCCGGCCTGAACGAGTTCATGAAGTCGTTGATGGAGATGTCGAGGCACTGGCACTCCTGCATCTGCTTTCCCACGATCTGCGCTGCGACGCGAACTTTTTCATACGCCTCCTTGCACTCCACGCTCATCTTGATATCCTTCGGTTCCTTCCCGGCGGAACCCACGCGCTCCGTCAGGGACGCCACGACGGCGACGCACAGGTCCGGGGGTAGTTCCTTGAACAAACCGTCGAACACGAGCTCGGTGGTGACCAACGCGTCGGCGCTCGTGATCTCGCACGCCACCCGTCCTGAAAACAAAACACGACGTCAGTCTAATTGCCCGTACGAGAATCAAAATAAACTCACCCTTCATCGCGACTACCCCGTCTTCGTCGGTGTAATTCAATCGCCGGAGCACGCGATGCATGTGCCGGAGGTCATCCTTGTGTATCATCCCTTCCGCCGCCTTTAGCCGCCGCTTCGCGATCTTGTGTTGCAACGTCAGCTCGCGTCGCTTGGCGAAGAGCGATACCTTTCCGGGGAGGTCCGGGGAGCCGTGAAGAGGGTGCCGGTTCATCATCGCTTCCAGCCCGTCGATGCGTTTCTTCAGTTTTCGAAAGTTGTCCACGTCGATCCGCATGTCCGTCTCCGGCGATAACATCGGCACGCCGTCGGGGAACCGCCGGACCACCTCGTTCACCGCGCGCTGCACCCGCATCCGACTCTCGATGCTCACCAGCTCCTTCGGCGCGTAAATGCGCACGGATGACAGGTTGTCGATCTGCGACAACGGCACCTGAACCACCCTCGGTTCCACCGTGACATCACCCGGTGACCAGGACTCATCGTGGCCGTCCTCGTGTTCCAGTCTGGTCTTGCCGTCCCAGCCCATGGGCCGAACCTTGAAGCGCGATTGCAAATTACCCTTGCGAGGCCGCGAACCGTTGTTCACCGCCTCTTCCACGTTCATCACGACGTCGATCAAGTACTCCGAGCCGTCGCGCTCGTGCTTAACGACGCACCCCCACTCGGACGCCACGCTCGCCGCCGCCAGCTGTGCGCTCCCGCCGTCCTCCCCCGCGCTCGTCGCCTCATCCGCGACCTGCCGCGGGTCCAGCACGCAAACCTTGACGCATCGGCCAACCTGCAAAAATAAATAAAACCGGTGATGTCAGTCGAATTGCCCGTACGAAAATTAAAATAAACGTACCTGCAAAAATTGAATCGCGTTATCCGCGTGGTTCAGCCAACCACGCATCTCCCCCCTCAACACGCACAACGTATCGCGCAAGTTGACGTACTCCTCCACCTGATCGTTGTCGGGGACTAGCACGGCGTCCCGTGCCGCCGCCAACTCGTCGCACCGCTTGATGAGCTTCGGAATCTCCCGATCCGTCTGGAATTGCTTGAACGACCGCTTGATGAGCTTCTCGCACTCGTCCCCACCCTCCATGCGGGTCAGGTTTAAGATCATCGGATAGTGCAGCCTGAACGCGGAGTTTAGGGGGTCACTCCGTCCGTGCAGCATACCTTTCGCGATGGAAGGGTCCATGCGCTCGTCCATCATGAGCACCACCAGGCCGCGATCGTCCAAGCCTCTGCGGCCGGCTCGTCCGGACATCTGTGGGTAATTGGTCAGTGATTGGGTGTCAGTGATTGGGTGGTAATTGGGGAATTCGTAATTGGGTGGTAATTGGGTGTTTGGTACGTGAGGGAGACTGTTTGGACACTCACCTGGACGTATTCACCCGAGGAGATCCAGCGGTATCCAAATTCCGCGCCGTCGTATTTGCGCGGCGCTGTGAACACCACTGACCTGCACGGCATGTTCAGCCCCGTGGACATGGTCTCCGTGGCGATGAGAACCTTGATCAAGCCTTCTTGGAACAGAATCTCGATCACCTCCTTCAACACGGGCAGGAGACCGGAGTGATGGAAGCCGATGCCTCTTTTTAATATCGGCAACAAACTTACAACCTGCGGTAAGTTTTGGTCCTCGGGCGAGAGTTGATCGATGGACGCCTCGAAGATGGCGTCGATCATGGACTTCTCCGTGTCGCTGTTGAGGTCCAGCCTGTCCAGCGCCTTGGCCTGCTCCTCGATCATCTTCTTATCGAACGTGAACACGATGCACGGGTCGTAGTTTTTGTCCACAATCATCTTCACAATCTTGTAAACCTGAAAACAAAAACACGATGTCAGTCATCAAATTGCCCATACGCACACGAAAATAAAAAATAAACTAACCTCCAGATGCTTCATCTCCTCGCCCTTGCCCTTACCGTCGCTTCCCCCGTTACCACCCTCGGTTCTGTTCGCCGTCTTATTCGCCGCGTACCCATCCGACGCCGGCGCGATGGCGTTGATCGCCTTCAGAAAGTTATCCTGCCTGAACTTGTTATCGCGGTCGAACGAGAGATAGATGCCGTCGCCACCCTTGGGAAAGATGTAGTGCTCCAGCGGCGTGGGGCGGTAGTCGGTGTACACCAGGTGGCACGGGTGATCGTGCGTCTTGACGATCCACTCCGCGAACTCCTTCGCGTTCGGGATCGTCGCGGATAGGAACACGTACCGCACGGCGTCTGGAAGGAAGTGTATGGTCTCTTCCCACACCACCCCGCGTTCAAAGTCCTGTTAACAAATCACGACGTCATACTAATTGCCCATACGTAAATGAAAAGAAACTCACCCGCATGTAATGAATCTCGTCGAAAATCACCCATCCGACCTCGCGCATGACCTCGCCGCCTCGGTAGAGCATTGAGCGGAGGACCTCGGTGGTCATGACGAGGCACGACGCCGTCTCGTTGATGACGGTATCGCCCGTCATGAGCCCTACGTCGGTGAACTCTTCCTTGAGCTCTCGGAACTTTTGGTTCGACAGCGCTTTCAGCGGGGATGTGTACACGACGCGTTGGCCGTCTCGGAGCGCCATGGCGATGGCGTACTCCGCCACCACGGTCTTCCCCGCGGACGTGTGCGCCGCGACCATCACGCTCTCCCGCTGTTCCATGACCTCCACGGATTTTTGCTGGAAGGTGTCCAGGCGGAACGGGTACACCTTTGCGGGATTCTTGTCGTCGTACCGGCCAGCCTTCGGGTCCGGTGTCCATCCGGGCGGGCGGACGACGTCGTGGAGGCATCCGTGCGCGGCGGCGTGTGCCGGGGGGATGCGGGTTCCACCCGCGGCGAGGACGGCTTCGATATCGTTCTTCGCCGCATCCACGTCGATCGTCTCGCCCGACTTGAGCAGCGCCTCCACCTTTGTCGCCTCTTCGTTGAAGAACGCGGCACCGTGCGCCTCATTCACGGCTGTGTCGCCGTCCGTCTTGGACCGTTTGGCGTGCGGGAGGAGGGCATCGTTATCCGCCGTGTGGGGCACGAGCTCGCTTCGCTTCGCGCCCGACATCCCGGCGGCACGCACGCACTCGCGCGACACCGCAAGTGGCGCTCCGCCGACAAACATCATCTGCCCGCAGCCGCCGCTCTGAAAATCACTTTTTGAGTTGTTCCTCGTTCCTGTCCGTTATGACACTTTCGCCAGACTCCGCGCGCGCGTTCAACATGGCGGCCGAGGGCGAGTGGACGGAGTACCTCCGCACCGCGACGCGTGTCTCCCGCGCGGTGGAATGCCTCGACGCCGTCGGCGGGCTCGACGATCCCCCGAACGCCCCAGCGCTGTCCGGGCCTGATGCCCATCTTGAGGATCCGCATATTCGGAACATGGCGATGCGGTTCCACGCCGCGCACGTGGCCAAGCGCGTCGCGTCGGCTAAGCGGGAGATGGCGGCGGACGATCGATCCATCGACGCGTCACCACTCAAAGGATCGTTAGGAAAGAGGCTCGGGTACCTGCCCCGGCAGCTCGAGGAGTACGAGCTCGACCACGGGTTGACGAGCGTTGGTTCAAACGACGACGACGACGACGCGAGGGTGGTGGCGCTGACGCGTCACATGCGCCAGCTGCCCAAGCTGGAGCTCCACGCGCACCTCAACGGGTGCGTCCGGGACTCCACGCTGCTCGACCGCGCCAAGACACGAGCTGCCGAGCAAGCCGCCGAGCGGGCGCGAGAGGAGGAGGAGGATCTCGCGCCATCGGGGGCGCCCGAGGAAACCGCCGAGAACGACCGCACGGGCGCCAACAAAAAGCCCGAACCGCGACCCCAGCAGGTATCGAACCCCAAAACCAAACACCAGGGCGGCGCGCCCGCACCACCCACGGGCTTCAGCATGGACGACGTCCGCGCGATGCTCAAGAAGCCCGACGGTCAAATCGCTCGACCGCTCCAACGATGCTTCGACCTCTTCGGCGCCATACACGATCTGTGCACCGACCACGACTCACTCCGTCGCATCGCCGCCGAGGCCGTCATGGACTTTGCCCGGGACGGCGTCGTCTACCTGGAGCTGCGAACCACGCCGAAGGACCTACCGGCGCGAGGGGTGACCAAGGGCTCGTACTGCGCCGCGGCGTTGGATGGCCTCGCGCTGGGTAAGAAACTCGCCGACGACTGGGCGGTTAAGTACTCTGAATCCTCCCGTGCGGTCCCGGGTTCGAACCCGCTGTCGCCCATCGCCAAGACAGAGTCCTTCGCCGCCATCAGCGCCAGGCTCATACTGAGCATTGACAGACGGGAGACCCCGGCGGAGGCGGTCAAGACGGTGAGTTTATTTTTATTCACATATGGGCGATTAGACTGACGGCGTGTTTTGTTAACAGGTGAAACTGGCGGCTTATTTGCGCGACTGCGGGTGCGACGTATGCGGAGTAGACCTCTCCGGTAACCCGGGTATCGGCGAGTGGTCATCGTTCGAGCCCGCGCTTTTGTTGGCCAGGCACCTTAAGCTCCCGGTGACGTTGCACTGCGGCGAGATCGACGGCACGGGTGCCGAGGAGGCGGCCATGATCGCGTTCGGGCCCGAGCGCTTCGGCCACTGCGTCAAGACGGTACGATGGTTAATCTTTATTGTAGTCATCGGGCAATGTGACTGACTGCATGTTTTTTAACACACAGGTTCGTAGTCCCGAGCGGTGGCGAGCGTTGCGATCGAGCGACACGCCGGTGGAGCTGTGCGTCTCCAGTAACGTGTTGACGGACAGCATCGACGACCAACCCCCTGGTGACGTGTCTGGGTCCGGCCGTACCGGGTGGGTATCACGCGCGAGGCGTCACCATTTGGGTCTGATGCACGCGGTGGGGCATCCAATCGCCATCTGTACCGGTACGTGTATTTTAATTCTCCCTACTGGGGCAATTTGACTGACGTTGTGTTTTATTTACCGTTACAGATGACCCCGGGGTTTTTGAAACGACGTTGAGTCGCGAGTACGCGTTAGTCGCCGTGGCGTTCGACCTGAGCGACGACGACGTCCGCGAGCTGGTCACCGCGAGCGTGCGTCAGGCGTTCATCACCGACGCGCACGACGACGCGTTCGCGCACGAGGGACTACGACTGAAGCGGCGGGTCATGCGCGGCGTCGCTAATTGGCGGGGTTTTCCCGGCGGGACTCGATGCAGCGCTAAGAGTGCCGACGGCATCGCGTCGCAGCTGATGCGGCGGATCGCGAGGTTAGGGAACGTGCTGAGTGAGTCGCTGAGTAGGTCCGCGTCGCCGACGCCCAAGGACGGGGTCAAGTACGCCGCGGACGACGACGACGACGAAGCGATTGATGATGAGTACGAGAGAACGGCGTTTGGGTTCGCATTTGCAATGCTCGTCGGGGGATCGGCGGCGTGCCTGGGACTCCACCTGTGCCGCGCGCGTGTTTAGGGTTAAGAACGCGTATCTATTAGTTTACTAGCGTCTGGAGTGTATTTCACCCACTGTGTGTGTATCCCGTCCGAGTGTGTGTAGTCTAAGAGTTTAACACTTACGATATCGAACAGCACCCCGATGCTTGCGCTCCTTGGTTTCTCTCCCCTTTGTCCCTCAACGCCGCCCTTCTTTTCATGCAGACGTCCACGGCGCTGTCGAACACAGCGCCGAGGTTATCCTGCGTCAGCGCGCTGCACTCCACGTACCGCTCCGCGCCGATCTTTTTGCCGACAGCCTCGCCCTCCTTCGTCGCCACGCACCCGTCCGCGTCGCCGCTCGCCCTGAGATCTAACTTTGTGCCCACCAGCACCACCGGCGCGCCCGGCGCCTGGGCACGAAGCTCCTTGATCCACCGCCTGTGGACATTCTCCATGCTTTTACGCGAGGTGAGGTCGAAGGCCAGGATGAACCCGTCCGCTTTGTCGTAGGAAAGCGGCCGGTACCGCGCGTACTCTTCCTGCCCCGCGGTGTCCCACAGCCCGAGTGACACCACCTGGTTGCCGTACGGCACATTCACGGCGTAGTTGTCGAAGACTGTGGCCATGTAGTCGGTGGGGAAGGTGTTGGTGGTGTAGCAGAGGAGCATGGAGGTCTTGCCGACGGCGCCGTCGCCCACGACGACGACCTTCATGGGGACGTACATCTCCTCCTTCGGGTCGGGAGGCGCCGCGTACTTGTCTGCGATGATGGGGGGGTAGATTTTGAGATGCGGGTCTTGAGACGGCGTCGCGGGGACGGGGACGGGGGCGGAGGCGGAGGCGGGGACGGAGGCGGGCGCCCGAGGAGTCGCGACGCATCGAACGCGAAGGGTGTGTACGAGGGAACGTGGGTAGTGAACGCACCCATGGTGGACGTCGGCCGCGGCGTTCGCGAGATCGACGGACGCGGGAGACTGTGACTCTCGGCCTCTGCGGGGGATTTGTTTCCCGCGGTCACCTGACTGAGTCACATCGGAAGGCACCCTCGCCCCGTGCGCACTGCCTCGATGAGCCGGCGACGCAAGCACGTGCGAAACCTGGTGGACGAGGCGCTGCCCGAGCTCACGCAGGGCGACGAGGTTTGCGTGGTCACCGAGCTTCGCGGCGGCAACCAGGTC
>Ga0302116_1000426_pt1 | contig 25317 bp, 7 predicted proteins | sample AG5_SCM_MG_FD_203124 | JGI IMG/M metagenome (GOLD analysis project Ga0302116, IMG submission 203124) | Marine microbial communities from Western Arctic Ocean, Canada - AG5_SCM | ecosystem: Environmental > Aquatic > Marine > Oceanic | place: Canada: Western Arctic Ocean | collected 2017-10-01 | reverse complement strand
GGACATCAGGGGATGGACATTCCCACAAGACGCCGACACGACGGGGATGTTCGCGGGCGCAGACACCTGGCTCTCGCTTGCCTCGCGAGACGACACAGTGAACACGAAGGACGGGCCACCCGGCGCTTGGGTCTTCAACCCGTGCCTGGAGAACGAACGCGTCGAGAACGGACTGTGCGCGCCCTGCTCCGGCGGCGGGACCAACGCCGCCGGAGATGATCCCGCAGCCGGCGACACCGGGTGCACGTTTCCCGACAGCGCCGCGCTGAAGACCGCGGTGGACAACTGCATCGCCGTCGATCCCACCGGCTTGGCGTGTTGCAACCTCGGCGCGGACTGCGGCGCCGCGGGGACTGCCGAGATACCGGACTGGGACGTGTCGCTGGTGACGGAGATGAACGAGCTGTTCTATGGCAAAGGGTCCTTCAATGCGGACATATCACGATGGGACACCTCGAGCGTCACGAACATGTACCGGATGTTTCGAGATGCCGGCTTATTCAACCAAGATATCGGTGCATGGGACACCTGGCGCGTCACGACCATGTACGAGATGTTCCGCGACGCCGACGCGTTCAACCAGCACCTATCGAGGTGGGACGTCAGCTCGGTCACGAACATGCAGTATATGTTCAAGAACACCGACGCGTTTAACACCATGCCGGTGGGCTGGGACATATCCACAGGCACGCTCTCTAATATGATATTTGAGTATGCAGTCGCATGGCCAGCGAGGTTCGAGGGCGGCACCGACAGTACCCTCCCCGGTGGCGGGTGGACGCGCAAGGATAACGCGTGCGACGCGTCCTACCCGCCCCTCAACGGCGACGTCGGCAACTGCACCGACACCCTCGTGAGCGGCACGTCCTGCGTCCCCACGTGCGACGCCGGGTACGTGCTGAAGGGCGTGACGTCGTGCACCGACCGTGTGCTGACGAAAGCTACGTGCGAGTGGCCGTTTACCGATCGCGCCGAGCTCAAGGCCACCGTGGACGTGTGCTTGGATGCTGTGCCGTCTGGGGACAGGTGCTGCTCCTCGGACAGGCTGTGCTGGCATCCCGACCCAGCGATGAGGCGGTGCGGCGCCGTTGGATGCGTGGACATGCCTGATTGGGACGTGTCGCAGGTTACAGACGCGCACGATCTGTTCGCCGGCAGATCGAGCTTTCTGCAGGGCATCACTGGCTGGACCTTCGCCGACAACGTCGACACGACGGGGATGTTCTCGGGCGCCGACACCTGGCTCTCGCGTGCCTCGCGAGACGACACAGTGAACACGAAGGACGGGCCACCCGGCGCTTGGGTGTTCAACAAGTGCCTGGAGAACGAACGCGTCGAGAACGGACTGTGCGCGCCCTGCTCCGGCGGCGGGACCAGAGCCGCGGGAGATGATCCCGCAGCCGGCGACACCGGGTGCACGTTTCCCGACAGCACCGCGCTGAAGACCGCGGTGGACAACTGCATCGCCGTCGATCCCACCGGCGTGGCGTGCTGCAGCCACGGCGCGGACTGCGGCGCCGCGGGGACGGCCGAGATGCCGGACTGGGACGTGTCGCTGGTGACGAGCATGAGCCAGCTGTTCTATGGCAAAGGGTCCTTCAACGCGGATATATCGCGATGGGACGTCAGCTCGGTCACGAACATGTACTGGATGTTCTTTGATGCCGACGCGTTCAATCAGGATATCGGCATATGGGATACCTCGCGCGTCACGACCATGCAGCAGATGTTCCAATACGCCGATGCGTTCAATCAGGATATCGGAGGCTGGGACACATCCAAGGTCACGAACATGGCGTACATGTTCAACGGCAACGGCTTCACCGCGTTCAACAAGGACATCAGGATGTGGGACACCTCGAAAGTCACGAGTTGGACACGCATATTCGACCCACAACCCGGCGGCACAACCAACGCCTGGTTGACGAGGTACCATAATTGCGGGTACAGTAGCTCCCACCCCGCGTGCAGCGAGTTCACATCCTATGTGCAGTCGAACAGTGCACTCGAGGGTCCACTCGCCGCGTGGGTGCGCATAGAAGATGCGTGCGACGCGTCTCGTCCGCCCCTCAACGGCGACGTCGGCAACTGCACCGACACCCTCATGAGCGGTGAGGTATGCGTCCCCGCGTGCCACGCCGGGTATGTGCTGAAGGGCGTGACGTCGTGCACCGACCGTGTGCTGACGGAGGATGTCGTGTGTGTCCGCCAGTTTACCGATCGCGCCGAGCTCAAGGCCACCGTGGACGCATGCTTGGATGCGGTGCCGTCTGGGGAGATGTGCTGCTCCTCGGACAGGTGGTGCTGGCATCCCGACCCGGCGATGAGGCGGTGCGGCGCCGTTGGATGCGTGGACATGCCTGATTGGGACGTGTCGCAGGTGACAGAAGCGCACGATCTGTTCGCCGGCAGATCGAGCTTCTACCAGGACATCAGGGGATGGACATTCCCACAAGACGCCGACACGACGGGTATGTTCTCGGGTGCAGACATGTGGCTGTCTCACCTTTCTCGCGGCGATGAGGTAAACGCCACGGACGGGCCGCCGAGCCAGTGGACCAGCGATCCGTGCCTTGAGAACGAGCGCGTCGAGTCCGAGTGGTGCGTCGCGTGCCGGATCGGTTGGACCAGGGCATCGGGAGACGATCCTTACGGCGAGAACACCGCGTGCTCGCTCCCGTTTCCGTCTGAAGGGCCGCACGTCTACCTCGCCACCTCCGACGCGTCCACTTGCGCAGTCTCGACCTCGGGGGAGATGAAGTGTTGGGGCAAGAATGACGTTGGGCAGCTCGGGCGTGGGGACGCCGACACCCAGGATCGTGGGGACAATGCCGACGAGATGGGCGACAACTTGCCCATTCTCGATTTAGGAGGGCCGTCGCTCGCTGTCAAGGTTAAAGCTGTCTCTGCCAGTGGATCCCACACGTGTGCGATCCTGAATGACGGCAGCGTGAAGTGCTGGGGCCAGGGCAACAACGGGCAGCTCGGCTACGGTGATACCCAGTCTCGCGGTGTCGGCGCCGACGAGATGGGCGCCAACTTACCCTCCGTTGATTTGGGGTCTGGTCGGTCGGCGAAGTTCATCGCCGCCGGTGTCGACCACACGTGCGCGCTACTGGACAACGGCGGCGTGAAGTGCTGGGGTTACAATAACAACGGGCAGCTCGGCTACGGTGATACCCAGTCTCGCGGGGATGGTGCCGACGAGATGGGCGACAGCTTACCTACGGTTGACTTGGGGTCTGGTCGGTCGGCGAAGTTCATCGCCGCCGGTGGCTACCACGCGTGCGCGCAACTGGACGACGGCGGCGTGAAGTGCTGGGGCAGGAATGACTATGGGCAGCTCGGCTACGGTGACACCCAGAATCGCGGGGACGGCGCCGACGAGATGGGCGATAATCTCAAGGCGATATACTTTACGCCTACCGTCAAGACTATTGCCGCGGGGTCTACTTTCACGTGCGCGCTACTGTACGATGGCAGCGTGAAGTGCTGGGGTGACAATAACAAAGGGCAGCTCGGCTACGGTGACACCCAGAATCGCGGGGATGGCGCCGACGAGATGGGCGCCAACTTACCCTCCGTTGATTTGGGGTCTGGTCGGTCGGCCAAGTCCATCGCCGCCGGTGTCGACCACACGTGCGCGCTACTGTACGATGGTAGCGTGAAGTGCTGGGGCAGGAATGACTATGGGCAGCTCGGCTACGGTAACAAATTTATTGGCTACGGGAAAAGCGCGGACTATATGGGCGACGGCTTACCCGCGGTTGACTTGGGGTCTGGTCGGTCGGCCAAGTTCATCGCTGCCGGTGCCGACCACGCGTGCGCGCAACTGGACGACGGCGGCGTGAAATGCTGGGGCAAGAATGAGAACGGACAGCTCGGGCTCGGCAACACCCAGAATCGCGGGGACGCTCCTCACGAGATGGGCGACAACTTGACCGCCGTTGACTTCGGCGGATTCGATGTCGCCGAGCCGTGGCCCTTCATGCCGTACCCGTGCGTGAAGATGAAAAAGTACGGGTTCAACATCGATCCGAACCGATGCGCTGCGAGGGACTACAGGCCGCACTGCCCGAGGCCCGTGCCCGTGAAGACGGGCGCTGGTGATTGGCCGAGCAGTGGCAGGGTGAACGTCAACGGGTACAGCCTGCTAAAAGATCAAGACGGCTGGCTCCTGATCGCGGCGTACGATCACAAAAAGGACACCAACCCAGATTTGGTGGAGGACACGGGTCCGTCGTCGGCGACGGAGGGGTTCTCTCACGTCTGGCCCGGCACGCACCTGGGTCTGGCCGCCTCTGACATCGTCGAGGTTCGGTTCTATTGCCACAGCAGCCTTCACAACCGCGTGATACACTTCTCGACGAAGAACGAATGGGTCAGGAACCGCATCTTGGTGGGAGGCAGCTTTTCGGGTAACTCTCCGTCGCACTGGAATTCGGGAACCACGAAGCTTGAGGGGCACACGGGCCTCCTCCCAGATGCTACTACCACAAGCACTGGCAGCAACATCATCGGTGATTATCCCTTCGTTGGGTCGGATGGGGCGAATAATATACATTGGTCCGTGAGGGGCTCCGAAAGTAGGTGGGAATGCGACGATGTTGCTCCTCAATATGGTGGAGGAAATGTCGACACCTTGCATCAGGTCTGGATCAAGTTGGCGCGATAGCTCGAGGGCGAGCGATAGATGTAAAAACGCCAAGTCGATTAAAAATCCGAGTCCACCCACCCCTCTCTATGCGCATCCCCTCTCTCTCGCATCCCTCTTCGCTCCTCACTTTCTCTTGGCCTCACCAACCGGATCCTCTGCTGTGTCGTCGTCTGCACTCGGCGGGTCGTGAGGTGGTGCGACTCCCGCTGCGGCGGCGACCATATCGTCTCCATCCCAGTATCCAGCCGCCGTCCTGTCGCCGTTCCGCACGACAGTCCCCGCGTCAATCGGCCTCGCCTCGGGCGGCGCCGACGGGTACTGCTCGAGAAGCTCCGACGTGAGCGCGGCGTCAATCGTCGGCACTCCCGAGCACGGCATCCGCGGCATCGTCGTCGTTGGTGCCGGCCACGGTTTTCGTGCGTCCCCGGCGTCCGATGCCTCCTGCGCCGCGTCAGCTTCGCCGCCTTCGCCGGCGGGTGTCTCAGGGACGGGAGTGTCTGGCTCCGGCGGCGGTGGGATAATTTCGTTTCGAGCCTTGTCGCCCTTCTTGCCCTCCTTGCCACCCTTCTTCGGAGTCGCCGCCGGCTCCGGACCTGGCTCGACATCTTCGTTTTGGCCGGGTTCGGACTGAGGCGCAGGTTCAGGCTCGAACCACCACGGGGCATCCTCCGGGGGCTCAAAGCGGCTTGAACACGGCTCGGGGGAAAAGTCCATCGTCATGAACAGCGCTTCAAAACCTCGCCATGTCAGCATCCGCTCAACCGCGGGCAGCGTCGGCGCCGGATCGTCCGTCTCCCCCGTGGCGCCGTCAGATTTTCCAGCTTTGCTTGCATCCGCGACGCGTTTTTCGGACACCGACTCCGGGGTTTCATCCGGATGTCTCGCCATCCACTCGTCAAGCGAAGACTGGAATTTCGCCCGAGCCGCAGCCGATTCCTCCGTGAGGGCACAGCAGGATAAGACCCGCTCCTCGGTTGGGTAGACTCCGCCGGTGGCGAGAGAAAGTTCTCCCATCGCGGTCTTTGCTGTCGAAACCTTCCTGTTTCCCGGTTGATCCTCTACGTCCGGCCCGAGTGCCCGCCAGTACTGGCGGAGCGGGCAGTCAAAGTCAGAAGCCGAATCCTTCGCGGCGGCTGATCTCTCCCGGCGCGCTGAAGCGAGCATCGATCTGTCCCAGTCTTTCTGGAACGCCAGGCTTGCGGTATCCGCGAGGAGTTGACCCGTCACCGAGGTTTCGACGGCTCGCAGGCGTCCATCCGGCGCTGTCCACGCCGATCGCGTCACGCGTCCCTCAGCCGAATCATTCAGGAGCAGCCATAGATGGTATGGATGACCACCACGCACTCGCTCAGCCTCGAGCCTGAGCTCGTAGCCGTCGAGATAGCCATGATCGAGCACCCAGTGTTGCTCGCTCCGATCTCCGACCCAGTCGCCGGACATTGGCTCGACGTCGACCCGGTCCCAAACGTCTGCGCCGAAAAAATCGAAGTCAACAATCGCCGATGCAGTGCCAACCGTGATGGCTTCAAAAAGCTCATTTGGAGCGACTGTCTCCAGGTCGGCAGGATCGTCGGACGCTCTTCGTTTCTTTGCACGTTTGAGTTTTCGCTCCTCGATGAGCTTGACGGCATCGGTCCGCGCGCCGTTGACACGAAGGTTGCGAAAGCACCGCCACGGAATCTCCCCGTTTGCGGCTTGCTCGCAGGCATCGCGAAGAATGTCGCGCTGTGCTTCATCGGAGAGGTCCAGGGAGTAGCGCATAGACATCGGACGCATCACGGGTGGGTCATCCTCAGGCTCGGGCTCGGGCTCGGGCTCGGGTTCTGGCTCGGGCTCGGAATCGGCATCTGAGTCATCGTCTTCCTCTTCATCCTCCTCCGCGCCCGCCGCATCGTCTTCAGCAGGTGGCTCTCCCTCGGCGGGATCGGCACCCTCCTCCGCGGTTTCCGGATTTTCTACAGGCGCATCGTCCTGTGCGATATCGTTTTGCACCTCGTCGGCGACATCGGTTGCGACTGCGGGTACGCCGTTGACCTCGGCGGCGGCCTCCTCGGCGGCGGCCTTCTCCAGCGCTTCAAACTCCTCGAGCTCAGCGTCGGCGCTTCCCTCCACCTCCCCTGAAGCCTCCACCGCGCTAGCGTCAGGACCTGACTCTGCCTGCGGTTCGGGCTCTGGTTCTGGGTCGGGTTCCAGTTCGGGCTCTTCCGGTGCCTCCGGCACACAAATGGACAGGGAAGAAGGAGCCTTCGGCCAGACACCGAGCCTGGCGCAGACCCTTGCTTGCTCTGCACCACCAAGCTGGGCCACGACTCGCCACCACTCTCCCTCGTCGATGTCGACACACACGCCGTACATCGCGACAGCCGCCTCGCACCTTGATTCAGCGCAGTCGATGCGACTGATCATGACCGCGGCTTCGGCGCACGTCGTCGTTCGATTGGCGATGACCGCCCTCAAATCGCACATTGCGTCCCCGCCGCCGATACCTCCTCTGCCGACGTAACCGGCCCGGTTTCCCCGACCGATCTCGCCCGCGAGCTCGTCACGAAGCTGCTCGACTTCGTCTGAAGTCAGTCGCGCGTCGCCGTCGATGTATTCGTTTGTCTTTGGATGACGGTACGACTTTTCGCTCGCGACGTAATCGAACCGAAGGATGCCCGATTTGGGAACGTCCCGCGCGGGCTTGATCCAGGGACCCGATGAGCCCGGAAGCTCCGGCATGGCGCACGCCACAGCCACGGGCACGTCGTCGTAGGCTACGTTTCGCCAGTTCGTGAACGACGGCGTCTCCGCTCCATCGGCTCCATCAGCCACGTCGTCGTTGCCCCGAGCTTTCAAGCAAACCTCCGCGAGTTTCACGACAATCGCGCGGTGTGCGGCGATTCCCAAGTCGAGCGCGTAGTGCCCGGTTGGATTCTTATCACTGAACAGTCCGGAGTGATGCGCGCCCGCAGTACCGACGCGGCGCATGAACCCGATCTGTTCGGACTGCGTGAGGCCCCGCAGCATGCGACGAACGTCGTCTCCGGGAGAGTCAAACGGAATTCGCGGTAGCATAGCCGCGAGCGCCTCGACTCGCTCAGCGCCGCTCTCCATCTCCCAGAGCAGTGCTTCCGCGTCGGTGGGTCGCAGGAAAAAGTTGCGGCACACCACGTCCCGAATTATTTGAAGGCGTTCCTGTGGAGAGGCCAGCGGGTGAGCGATCCGCCCGCGAAGGCCCTCGAAGTCATCGGCGGAGACGAGCTGAGACCCGGCGGGTGCGCCCTCGTGGGTGACATAGTCCATCTCGAGAATGCCGTGCGCGGGCATGTGATCCGGCCACCCGATGGCGAGAGGATCCTCCCGCATGCATTCGCCCTGGTACACCACGTTGACGATGCGCTGCCGCCTGTTGCTCCGCGTGGATTGCGAAGATGCCGCGGCGTCGGCGTCTCTTTCCATCGTCCACAGCTTGGTCGCCACGTCGAGGTCGATGGGATTGGCGAGGTCGAGCCGGTAGCGCCCATCCGGCCGCTCGGGATCAAATGCGCCGTAGCCGCTCTCGGCGAATTTGCTGTCGAGAATCAGCTCCGCCGCGTCCGCACCGCTCTTGGCTTTCTTGCCGCCTTCCTTCCCCTTGCCCTTGCCCTTCTTGGACTTTTTCCCGGCGGCGGCAACCGCCGCTTTGTTTTCGCCGTCGCGCCGCTTCAGCCCCGCGACGAGTCGGGAGTCGAGCGACTCGAGCCCGACCCCGCTGAGGGTGACGGTTTCAACTGAATTATGATCCGTGTTCTCCCCGGCTGCATTCTCACCCGATGCCGAAACCTCGCCGTCTACCCGTCGTGCGAGCGATATGAGCCTCTGACCGATCTCGGCACCCATGGGGTTGTTGTCGAGGTACACGCGTCGCAGGGGATGCACGTTCGGTCCCTCCAGAGATTTCGCGATCGCATCAGCACCCACCGGTCCAATACGGGTGGAGCTCAGGTCGATGTCCTCGATGGATTCGTTTTTGGCAATCATATCTGCGACGCGAGAAGCTCCGACGTCGCCAATCCCGTTTGCAGCCAGGGATAGGTACGACAGACTGCGGCTCAGTGAAAGGGCGCTCGAGATCTCACCCGCGCACTCGGCGTTGAAACTGTTGCCGCTCAAGTCAAGGTAGGCGCACGTTTGATTCTCCTCGACAAAGGCATGCAAAGCCCTCGACGTCTGCAGACCGAGTTTGTTGTTGGACAGGTCCAAGACGCGGACGCTGCTGTTGCTCCTCAACGCGTGCAGCAGCATCGCGCCTTCGGCGTCTGAAAGGTTGCACTTTGCGAGGCGCAGCTCCACGATGCTGGGCTGAGCTAGATGGGAGGGATCAATCACCCGCCCGATAGCCGCGACCCCGTCACGACCGGGTCCAGGATTGGTCGACAGGTTCAATATCTTCACGTGTGCATTCTCCGACAGGCAGTGCGCCACCGCCCTGAAACCCTCCGGTCCGAGCTTGTTGTCCCTCAGGTCGAGGCTAATCACGGAGGTACACATCTGCATCGCCAATGAGAGCGCCGCGACGCCATCGTCACCCAGACCCGCGTGACACAGATTGCACTCGCGCATCTGCAAACCCTGGGACGCTCGGGTGTTGGGAACGCACCCGCGCTCCTTGCAGCTCTCCGCGTACACATCCGTGATTTGTCGGTTGCCGTCATCGTCACCATGGGCACCTCCGCTTGCAGCGGGTGATCGATGTTCAGTCTTCAGCTTTGATTTGATCCCTTTGTTTTTTAGTGTTCCCCATGCGTTGGCGTCCCGGTCGTGCGTCCTGTGCGTCGCGATGTCCCACTTGTCGAAGAGACCGTGCGTCTCGGGGTCAAACTTGCGGTTGGTTTGGACATCTCCCGCGTCGCCACCGAACTTCACGCCCGTCTGAATCGTCTTGATGTACTGCTTTGTGACCGACGCCCTGACCTGTGATTCTTGGCTTTCATCGCCGCGGAACGTCACCTTCTCGGAGCCGCGGGTCAGCCTTTTGCGAGCGAGTGAGCGTGCCGTCTCAAAGATGAGTTCGTCGATGTTCTCGAGGTCGCTCTCGTCGATTATGCGACACACGACCCCCTCCGAAAAGTCCACATCGTCCTTCGAGGTTTGGGGCAATGTTTCCACGGGCTCTGGTTCAGTATCCGGCATCGCCTCCGGCTCAGACCCCGAAGCGAGGTCTCCTTCGGCTGCTTCAGCGAGCTCTGCATCGGCACCCGACTGAGCCTCAGCTTCGGCATCGTGTTCGGATTCCGCCTCGGCTTCTGCTTCGGTTTCTGCATCACCCTCTGCTTCGGGATCCGGCTCGGAAACATCTTCAGCTTGTGCGTCGGGCTCGGCATGTGCCTCGACCTCGACCCCGGGTTCGGGTTCGGGCTCGGATTCAACCTCAGCTTCTGCATCGGGCTCGGGCTCGGATTCAACCTCAGCTTCTGCATCGGGCTCGGGCTCGGGCTCGGCTTCAACCTCATCAGCTTCTGCATCGGGCTCGGGCTCGCCACCCTCGGCGCCACCCTCGGCGTCACCCTCGGGCTCGGACTGGGATGTCGCCTCTGTCGCGATACCAGGTTCGGCTTCTGCGTCGGCATCAGCCTGTGCACCAGCCTCTGGCTCTGGCGCGGCTTCAGGTTCAGCCCCGGGTTCCTCCGCCGGCTCGACCCCCTCGGGCTCGGCGAATGTGACGTCCCTCGGAGCGTCCGCCGCGGGGTCAACATCGGGCTCTGGCGCGGGGACCGAGACGGGCTTGGGCGCGTCCGGTATACCGCGTCGCCAGTTCTCCTCGCGCTCGCTCAGCGCAGCCTTGTAAGCCGACTCACACTCCGTGAGCACGCGGGCCAGCGGCCACGCGCGGAGCCTCGCCTCCAGGAGTTCGTTGTTCAGGACCCTCTGAGCGTTCTTCCTCGCGCCCGCGTGCATCCTGTCCTCGGCTCCGTGCGGGAGGAAATCGAGACGAAGGTCGTCGGCATCGCCGCGCCCGCCGCTCACGGCATCCATGAGCCTCTTGCGCTCCACAGCCTCGAGGTTAGCCTGACGAGTTTTCGTCTCGACCCAAAACTCCGATTCGCGACGCTCTATGTACGCGCGCGCGGCGCGGCGCACCTCCGCGTTGAGCGTCCCGACGCTCACCTTGGGCGGCTCAGTGCCGGCGTCCGCGGCCGCGTCGGGGGGTCGCTCGGGTTTGTCGAGCGCCGACATACGGGACTTCCCCTTCTTGCCCCGACGGGCTCCCCCGCCGATCTTGAGCGAGTCGAATCGCTTGGTCAGCGCGTCGTCTCCCGAGGGTTTCTTCCGTCCGGCGGCTCCGCTCTTCTCAGCCTTCGTGTCGTGGCTCTTCGCCGCCGCGTCGCCTCCGTCTTCTTCCCCTCGCCCCTCGCCATCGTCGGGTACGTCGCGATTGCCGTGCGTGGGCTCCCCAAACTTGGGCGCGAGTCGAGCGACGTACCTGCGCGTCGCCTCATCGCGAACCGCGTCCAGGGATTCGATCTCCTCGGGAGTCGGACCTCGGCGTGCGGTCCCGACCCGCGCGTGCGCTCCGGGAGGTGCGGTCATGCCCGCTGTCCCTACAGAGCGGCTCACCAATGGCCGATTCGGGTTTCCAATTTGGGAGTTCCACTGGTCTGCTTGCCAAGTCTGCCCGACTCTGAAAACTTCTCGGCTGGACTGCTGGGGAGATCCTGCTGTCCAGGTGTGCATCGACATATCGCCGCGCGACAGGGAGCCGGGGCAGGGTTCGCAGCCCTAAGGCCGCACGTTCGCATTTGCACGACGACCGGGTTAGCCCTCGGCGAGCGCTCTTTCGGCCATGCGGAACTTAGTACCTCTCGGCGCTCGGCGCTGGCGCCTGAAGATGGCGCCGGATCCCGACGCGGGGGAACCCGGCGCGCTCGAGACCATCGTGGGCTGCTGCTACGACCCCCAGTCGCGCGTCGTGTACGCCGTGACGAGCGCATGCAACCTCTACGGCGTACACATCGGCGGGGACTCGGGCGGCGGGGACGCGTCGCGTCCGTTCCTCCGGATGTCCCTGCTCGTCGGCGGCGGTGGCGACGGCGCGCTCGCGGACGAGGAGCCCGCGCTCCCGGTCCGGTCCGTCGCGGTCGGCGTCGAGTACATCGCCGAGCTCAGAGGCGTGTGCATAGCCGTCGCGTCGGGAGAGCTCATCCTGGTCGCGCCCGACCCGGACGACGACCACGCGACGACGACCGCGCGCGGCGGGGCGAAGGTTGGCGAGGCGGGCGTCCAAATTCCAGCCGGCGCCGTCGGCCCCGAGTGCATCCCCGAGTGCGTCGGCGCGGTTTCCTCGGGGATCCGAGCCATGCGATGGAACCCCGACGGGGAGATCCTCCTCCTCGCATCGGGCGACGGCCAACTGGTCTGCATGAACAAGGACTTCTTCGTACTCGCCGAGGCGCCGCTTTGTAGAACCACGGCGACGGCTTCGCTGAGCTGGCGCGGCGACGGCGCCTACGCCGCGTCGTTGACCCTGGAAGACGGCGACGAGACGCCCCGGCTGCGGGTATGGAGCAGGGAGGACCTCGAGCCGCACTCGGACGGAGAGGTGAGCCCGTCGTCGCCGCTCGAGTCCGGCGGCGGCGGGAAGGACGTCGCGACTGGGCTCGACTCGTCGTCCTCGCCGCCGCTCGCGTGGCAGCCGCGGGGAGCGCTCGTCGCCGCGGCGTCGGCGGGTGGAGGCGTCGTGTTCTTCGAGCGTAACGGGCTGCGACGGGGTGGGTTCGATCTTCCTCGCGACGGCGCGGGCGATCGAGTGCGCGCGTTGGCGTGGTCGTCGGATAGCTCGGCGCTCTGCGTGACGGTGTCCGGCGACTCGGCTCACGGCGTCCAGGTGTGGACGCGGGGAAACATGCACTGGTACCTCAAACGAGAGATGCGGTATCCGCGCGTGGAGGTCAGCGATGGGTCCCCTTCGCGGGCGCCGCTGGTGAGATGGGACGAAGACGACGCCGACGTTCTCCGGGTGTTCACCGCCGACGGGACTGTGGAGGAGCACTTGTTCGGGTGGGACGCGTGCGTGTCTCGAGCGGCGACAGCGGCGGTGGTCGACGGCTGCCGCGCGCTCATCACCCCGCTGGCCCGCACGCCCCTCCCGCCGCCCATGTGCGCCGCGACCGCGGTGTTCTCCGCGCCCGTCTCGGAGCTCGCGTGGCTTCCCCCCGTGGAAGGGGAGGATGAAGCCGGGGAGACCCTCCTGGCGCTCTTGGCCGACGGGACGCTCGAGATTGTTTCGTCGACGCGGGGCACGGAATGGGAGGAGACGTGCGAAGAACTCGCGGACGCGGCGAGCGCGGCAAAGGGAGACGACGGGGATGACGCGATCGCTCTCAAGGCGCGATCGGTGCGGATCGTCGAGGACGAGACCGTGGCCGCCGTCGACGCGTCCTTCTCCGGGGCGGCCAACTGCAGGGATCAAGCTCGGCGGTTGCGGCACCTCGAGTGTCCGGCGCCGAGCGTGGCGGTGATGACCGCCGACGTACCGAAGGACGGAAGCGCCGCGTTCCTCGTCCTGAACCTGCGTCGGGACGAGTTGTGCGTCGGCGCGGATCGGGACGATGGATGGAGCGGATCGATGACGCGCGCGTGTTTCCTTCCCGGGGAGGCGACTCGGGTGACCTCGTTGGAGGGCGGGACGACGGCTACGGCTTTCGTGCAGGTCAGGGGGCAGTCCACGCCCACGGTGTGGACCGGGGGCGAGGGTGACGCGGGCGGGTGTTCCCCTACGCATCTACCCGACCTCGCGCTCGGTGAGCCGTGCGCCGTCGCTCGAGCCTTCGCGACGGCGGACGGGCGGTCGCTGCTGGTCGGATTGGACGCCGGCGGGACCCTTCGATGCGGCTCTCGCGCCATGGCTACCGGGGTTCGCTCGTTCGCCGTGCACAGATGCGCCGGGGACGGTACCGTCGCCGCCGGATCCGACGCGCCCGACGTGTCGTACGCGGTCTCGTTGAGTCGCGACTCCGTTCCTCGGGTGGCTTACGTCACGCTCGCCGACGAGCTTCGGGTGGCTGAGGTTGCGAACCTCACTGAGATTGCGGACCTCACTGAGATTGCGAACCTCACGGGCGCGGGCGACTCGAGCGGGCGGGCCGCGGGACCGGCGGAGGCGGAAGCGCCTCAGGGTCGCAACGAGCTGGCATCCGCGGCGGGCGGGAAGCGCCGCGGCGGGAACTCGAGGAGCGCCGAGCGCGGCGGCGTGTACATGGACCAGCTGCACGTGTCCATGCGCGCCGCGATGCGCCCGGCGGATTGGGCTCGAGCCGCCGACTCCAGAACGCGCCGCGTCGAGGAGGGTTCTCGCATCGTCGCCGCCCCGCCGGGATCCGTGAACGTCGTGCTGCAGATGCCGCGGGGGAACTTGGAGACGGTGGCGCCGCGCTCGCTCGCGCTGCCGGCGGTCACCGCGGCGCTCGCCGCGGGACGTTTCGCCGCCGCATCCACGCTAGCCGCGCGCCACCGCGTGGACCTGAACCTGCTCGTCGACTACGCCTGGCCGAGCTTCCTGTCTCGCGCGAACGAGTTCGTCGAGAGCGTCGACGATCCCGACGTCGTCATGGAGCTCATCGAGGTGCTCGATCCCGCGGACACCACCGCGCCGGGGGGAGTGTACGCGCATCTTCGCAGGCCCGACGCCGACACTAGTAACGGATCGAGCACAGACAAAAGCGGGGCGCGGGACGAAACTGTGATAAAAGTCGCCGGGACGTGCTCGGCGATACGGGCCGCGGTCGAGGCTCGATCGTGCGCCGCCGCGGCGGTTGGGAGCGACGGGGCGGCGGTGGGTGTCCACCTCCTCGACGATCGATGGGAGCTCGTCGTCCTCTCCGCCCACGCGCGGACCGAGCCGCCGGATCTCGGCGCCGCTCTTCGACGCGTCGGCCGGCGTCGGGAGCTCGAGCTGGCAGCCGTCGCCGGCGGCGGGGGAACGGCTGGCACGGCGCTGGACTCCGCCACCGCGCTGAAGCATTTAGTCGCCCTCGTCGGCGGCGAGGCGTTGTACGACGCGGCGTTGGGGACCTACGACCTCTCGCTGGCGTACCTGGTCGGGACCCACTCGGCTATGGATCCCGGAGAGTTTGTCGCCGATCTGAAGCGGTTGCAGGATATCGAATCGGAGCCACTGCGTCGCGCGGACGTGGACGCGAGGCTGGGTCGATGGCCCTCGTGTGTGGAGAACCTACTCCGCGGTGGTAACATCGCGGGGGCGTGCGAGGTGGCGGAGAGGCGACGTCTGTTCCCCCACGCTCTCGCCGCGCTGAGCGACGTCGTCGCGGCGGAGGATCCAGCCGCGCCGAAGGAGCCCGCCGTCGAGGTCAGACGAGAGGTGACACGCGCGTACGCCGCGTTCTTATCGCGCGAGCGAAGGCACGAGGACGCGGCGGTGGCTCTTTTGTCCGTCGGCGAGTCGAGGGCCGCGCTGGACGAGTACAGGGAGGCTATCGCGTGGCGCCCCGCGCTGGCTCTCGCCGCTCGACTGGGCCTGCCCGGGAACGAGCGCGCCTCGATCGCGGAGGAGCTCTGCGAGGGTCTGGAGCTGACCGACCCGTCCTCGGCGGCGGTCGTCGCGGCGCAGCACCTCGGGGACGTGGACAGGGCCGTGGGGTCCCTCACCCGCGCCCGGGAGTGGCGCGAGTCGGCGCGGGTGGCGTACCTTCACGACCGCGCCGACCTCGTCGAGACCGTCGTCGCGCCCGCCGCCGCGGAGGCTGCGCAGGGCATCCTCTCCGAGGCCACGGAGCTTCCCGCCCGCCTGAACAAGTACCTCACGCGGCTCAGGGATCTTCGGCATCGCAGGGAGGCGATGCGTCGCGCGATCGACGCGGGCGCGGAGGCGTGGCGCGGCGGCGCGCTCGGCGGCGGCGACGACGACGACGCCGCGTCCGAGGCTCCGAGTCTCGCGTCCGGCGTGTCCGGCATGAGCGCGTACACCGACAGGACGACGGGGGCGCAGACGGCGACGTCGCACGCGCGATCGGGGGTTCCGTCCACCCAGGGCGGTCGCAAGCCGACCCGGAAGCAGCGGCGGGGTAAAAAGGCTGGAGCCGGTTTGCGCGCGGGTGGCCCGACGGAGGAGCGCGACCTCGCGGCGCACCTGGCGAGCGGCGCGGTCGCTGGATCCATCGGGGCTCCCACCGCGCTCGAGACGATCGGCGAGCTCACCGAGCTGCTCGTCTCCCTGGGTCACGCGGAGGACGCTGCCGCGCTGCAGCGGGCGGTGTCCGAGGCTGTCGCGGCGTTGGAGGCGGCGAGAGAAGAGGCGCGGCGGCGCGTCGACGCGCTCAACCGGGAGGACGCCGCCGAGGGAAATGGGGACGCGCATGAGGTGTCCGCGGGTGCGAGCGCGGCATCGAAGGAGGTCCAGACGACGACGGCGCAGTGGAAGTGGGCGGCGCTGCGTGGGAGCAACGCGCGTTGAGTTTGGGGGCTCGGCTTGGAACAACAAATTTGGAACAACAAATTTGATGAATTAGAAATTAAAACGTCGACTCAGTGCACGGCGTTGACCACCAGACGGCGCGCCTTGATGGGCGACCACATCCACCGCTTGTAATACACAGCCTGCACCGCCACCAGGCTCAGGGCGAACATGAACTTCGCCCCCATCAGCTTCCGGTCGTCCGCCTCGGGCTCCGCCGCCCACGCGAGAAACGTGGTGACATCCTTAGCCATCTGCGTCTCCGTCGCGGGGGTGTCGTCGTCGTACTCCACGCCGCCGTCGACGAGCATCTTGGGCATGGCGATCGCACCGCCCGGGAAGTACGGGTTGTAGTGAAGGCCCTCGCGGACGCTCACGCCCGCGGGGGGCTCGCGGTACCCGAGGAGGAGCGAAAATACGTAGTTTTGGCCGTCGTGTCTCGCCTTGGTGATGAGCGAAAGATCGGGCGGGTACGCGCCGTTGTTGGCGTACCTCGCGCCCTCCTCGTTGGCGTAGGGCGCGGGGAGCCTGTCGCTGAGCTTGCCGGGGCGATCGAACATCTCGCCGGTGTCGTCCGGGCCGTCGGTCACCTGCGGAGGGGAGGAAACGGTGGGGGCAATTCCATTTTAGGTTTTCCGCGGGGAGATATTTTTGGATCGCTGTGCGTCGTCCACGGGTCGCAAACCAGGAAAAACACGGGTTTAGAAATGATCGGAACACGAACGGCTCGTCGCGATCGGGCTCGCCGCGCGCGCGCTCGGCGGACGCCGTCGCGCGGCTTTCGCGGGATCTAGTGGCTATTACGTCGGTGGACGCCGGCGGTCGGGTCGCGGGTCCGGTTCGCGCCCGGGGACTCACCTCGATCTCCTCCGCCATCGCCTTGACCTCATCTTCGGTGTAGCACACCCCCACCAGGTTGCGGTACGCCACCAGGTTCAGCGAGTGGCACGCGGCGCACACCTGCTGGTACACCTGGTGCCCGCGCCTGATGGACGCGTGATCGTAGGAGTCGAACATGCCCTCGTGCGGCCAGGGGTAGGCGGCGGAGTGCAGGCCGTGCTCCGCCTCGTCCGCGTGCGCGACGCCCGCGAGGCCGAGGAGCGCGGCGGACGCGGCGCCCATAGCCGCGAAGCCGGCGTTGGGGGCCGAGCCCGGCGCGGGATCTCGGACGAGCGCGGGTCGCGCGGCGGTCCGCGCCGCGCGCGCGATGGCTGCGAAACGGGAGAACATGCCGCGCGGGCGTGTGCCTCTCCTTCTCTGCGCGGGTTCGAGTGGTGTTCACCGCCGATGATGACCTGGCCGCCTGACCTCGCAGTACAAACACAACTTCAGTCTTTTTTTCGGCGAGAGGGTCCCATACACCAAACCGCTCATCTCAACAGTCTGGAACACGATGATCAATCTGGAGCCGCGATCTGTTTCCTTTTCCCGAGCTCTCATCAGACTGTTTCTCGGTCCCTCTGAGGTTTTTTTAGGCTCCCGTGACCGACTCGGGCACAGCACACCGCTCTCGCGCCCGACGTGTGCACCCCGCGCCACATCCTCGCGCGTCGACAGCCTCTTTGAACCCCGCAGAGAGATCCGCGGCGGAGATCCGCCGCGAATCCCACCGACCGCGCGCAGCCCGCCGGGGTGTTCGCGCGCGACCCTTGGATTCGACATCCAGCTGAGTGGGGTGCGCCACCCTCGCCTGGTAAGGCCGAACCGCCCAAGCGCGCGGGTGACGTCTCGAAGCCGAACGCGAGCCGCGTCCGCGTGCTTCCTATCGCGAGATACCGCCGATACGCGTCTCACGGACGAGCGTTTACTCGATCGCAGGTGCGCACGCGCCGACGACTCCCGGGGTTCTCAGAGCTGCCCCCGCCTCGCGTCGTGTTCACCCAATCCTCCTCGAGGCGTGTTGAGCTCGACGCACGCCGCACCCGAGACTCGCGTCATCTGCGAACGATTCGCGAATCGCGGTCCCGATCACGCGTCTCCCTGGAGAGGAACCGCGCGCGAGATACGCCGGACGACACGCGCTGACGCACTTACCGATTTCGACGCCGTCGACGAGCCCCCTGACGCCGGTTTGCTCCTCCATTTCGCAGAAAATAAAGCACAGGTGTGCCCAGAAAATGTCGCCGCGCCGCGGAGGGGGACACGTCGCGGATCGCGCCTCGCGCGGCCACTCGGCTCCGCGGGCCGGGGTCCGCGCGGCGATCTACGCGCTGACACTCGCGGCGCTATTCGCGGCTCCGACGCCCGCGCTGGCCCAGGATCAGCTCGGCGGGGGATGGACCAAGGTGAGACACGTGCCCTCGGGCAACAGATGGCATCCCGCGAAGGACCGTCTCGTGGGTACGGAGACTTACGGCGACTCCAACGTCGACAGCGTCGCGTGGTCCATCGATTTCGAGAGCGCGGCGCCGGGCTACAACCAGTTTCTGCTCTCTTCGGGCGACAGCAGTCTTTGGCTCGTCGCCACGAAGAGCGCAGTCGTCGGCGAATATTACGAGAATGCGCTCCGCGACGTCATGGCGAGCTCTTCGAACGCAGACGCGTACCAGGCGAGGTGGTACAGACGAAGTGGCATTAATGAGGATCCGTGGATCTCCGTCGGGAATTTTGCGACGGGCGTTGTGTACGGCGGTAATGCAGTAGGCAATTTCGTGGCCACGGTACAAAACAACGGCGGCGCGGACGTGTACGTCAGAGCAGCGTGCGACGCGTTCACCCCGCCCTTCAACGGCGACTTCGGCACCTGCACCGGATACCTCGTGTATGGTCAGTTCTGCGTCCCCACGTGCAATCCCGGGTTCGTGCTTGAGGGCGTGACGTCGTGCACCGACGGGGTGATGACGGAGGCTGTGTGCATCCCGGACGTCGCTACCAGGGCCGAGCTCAAGGCGGCGGTGGACGCGTGCGTCGGTGATCGGATGTGCGAGATGACCATGCCCCACTGGGACGTCTCCCAGGTGACGGACATGAGCTTCCTGTTCCAGAACATGACGGGTTTCAACGTGGACATCAGCCAGTGGGAGATGTCGCAGGTGACAACCGCGGCGGGTATGTTTGAGGGCGCCGCCAGTTTCCACCAGGATATCAGGGGATTGACCCTGGCGTCCGGAGCAGACATGACGGGCATGTTCACGGGCGCCGACACCTGGCTCTCCCTTGTATCTCGAGCGGATGGATCTGCCACGACGGACGGCCCACCTACCGCTTGGGTCGCATCCGGGCTCTGCTTTATTAACGAGCACGTCCAATCGGGATGGTGCGTCGCATGCGGTGCTGGCAAGTACAACGCCCCGGGCGACAATCCCGCACTCGGTGTCGACACCAGATGCGACACTTTTCCCGACAGCGCCGCGCTGAAGACCGCGGTGGACAACTGCCTCGCCGAAGATCCCACCGGCGTGGCGTGTTGCAACCACGGCGCGGACTGCGGCGCCGCGGGGACTGTCGAGATGGCGGACTGGGATGTGTCGCCGGTGACGAGCATGAGCGAGCTGTTCTACAACAAAGGGTCCTTCAACGCGGATATATCGCGATGGGACACCTCGAGCGTCACGAACATGTACGGGATGTTCCGAGGTGCCGGGGCGTTCAACCAGGATATCGGTGCATGGGATACCTCGAGCGTCACGACCATGAAGGATATGTTCGTGTTTGCCTTCGCGTTCAATCAGCACCTATCGAGGTGGGACGTCAGCTCGGTCACGACCATGTACCAAATGTTCTACGACGCCAACGCATTCAACACCATGCCGGTGGGCTGGGACACATCCAAAGTCACGGATTCTACTTATATGTTTTATTCTGCAGCCGCATGGAAGGCGAGGTTTACGGGCGGCGGTGACCACACCCTCCCCGGCAGCGAGTGGACGCGCAAGGATAACGCGTGCGACGCGTCTCTTCCGCTCCTCAACGGCGCCGTCGGGACCTGCACCGACACCCTCGTGAGCGGCACATCCTGCGTCCCGGAGTGCGACGCCGGGTATGTACTGAGGGGCGTGACGTCGTGCACCGACCGGGTGCTGACGGAGGCTGTTTGTGCTAAGGAATTTACCGACTATGCACAGTTGAAGGCAGAGGTGGACGCATGTCTGGATGCGGTGCCGTCGGGGGAGCTGTGCTGCTCCTCGGACGAGATGTGTTTGGACCAGGACCCGGCGTACCGAAGATGTCGCATCTCGGGATGCGTGGACATGCCAAACTGGGCAACAGGTAAAGTCACCAGCATGGTGGGACTCTTTCGAGACAAGTTACAGTTCAACCAGGCGATTTCTACGTGGGACACGTCACAGGTGACCGATATGTCGTCGATGTTCTCAAACGCGACGGCTTTCGACGGAGACCTTTCAAGCTGGGACACGTCACAGGTGACCGACATGTCGTCGACGTTCTCAAACGCCGTCGCTTTCGACGGAGACCTTTCAAGCTGGGACACGTCACAGGTGACCGACATGTCGTCGATGTTCTCAAACGCCGTCGCTTTCGACGGAGACCTTTCAAGCTGGGACGTGTCCGCCGTCGAGTCGTTCGATAAGACTTTCGAATGCGCCGTCGGTGCGTGTCGGTTCAGGGGCGACGGCCTGAGCGGGTGGGACGTACGCGCCGCGACGTCGATGGCGGACATGTTCCACGGGTCGGCGACGTTCAACGCCGACGTCGCCCGATGGGACGTGAGATCCGTGACGGACATGTCCGGTATGTTCGCAAACGCCGCCGCGTTCACCGCGGACGTCACGGGCTGGCAAACGGACTCACTCCTGGACTCGCACGACATGTTCCTCGGCGCGGACGCCTGGCGGACGATTCACGCGCAGTGCGGCGATCCGAACGTCCCCCACTACGACGCCGACACGTGCGAGCACCACCCGGAGAAGGCGCTGAAGTACATGAGCTTCGGCTCCGGTCCCCCCGGGGCGTGGACCCGACTCGTCAAACGATGGACGCGCGACTTTTTCTTAAGACACCAGGGCGAGGACATCATGAAGGGCGACGGCCCGGGGCACGCGTTCGGCGTTCGCGACGGGCGCTTGTCCGTCTCGTATGAGGGCAGGCGAATCGCCGCCGCCGGGACTAACGCGGGCGCCGATGAGAGCTCTTACGTCCGCGTGTTCGAGTGGAACGTCGACGGTGTCAACTGGACGCGCGCGGGCGACGACGACGTCGCGACGGGCGTGGGTTCGAACGGCGGGATCGCGCTGTCCGGCGACGGGAAACGCCTCGCGGTGGGCGACGCGAACGGAACTCACTCATACGTCACCGCGTATCATTGGAACGCGACGACCCGCGCGTGGGATCGGCTTGGCGACGAATTCATCGACGATGACCTCATCGGTCCGGATGGCGACGGGACGTTCGGGTACGCCGTGTCGCTCTCGCGCAACGGATACAGGCTGGCCGTCGGGTCCCCGGGCGGCCGCGGCTTCACCCGGGTCTTTCAGTGGGACGCCGTGAAGGCGTCGTGGTCGCGGATGGGAGTCGATATCCGCGGACCTCCGACAACACCCACCCAGGGCTCGGATTCATCATCCGCAGGGACCCTCGACGTTTCCGGACTCGGCGCGGTCGTCCGTCTCTCCCTCGACGGAAACCGGCTCGCAGTCGCCGTCCCGGGCGCGGGCATCGCGCGGGCGTACGAATGGGACCGAGTTGAACGTAGGTGGTCGACGATGGGCGGCGATTTGACCGCCGGAACCGACGACGCGGGTGGTGGCGGTTCAATCGAACGCGTCGCCATCTCCGGCGACGGCACCGTCGTCGCCGTCGGAGCCCCAGGTGACGAAACCACGAACGGTACCGTCGCCGTGTTCCGGTGGCAACGCGGCGCGACCGCGTGGGACGTCGTCGGGGACGGTCCACTCGTCGGCGTCGGCGTCGGCGACAAATTCGGCTCGTCACTCTCGTTGTCCAGAGACGGAAGCAGACTCGCGGTGGGCGCCGAACACGGCGACGATGGATACGTCCGGGTGTTCGATTGGAACCCCGAGGACGCGCACTGGTATATGGCGCCGAAGGTTAACCTCGACGGGACCGGCAGCGACGTGGTGCTCTCCGGCAACGGCGCGATCCTGGCCGTCGCCAAACACGGCTCGGACGACAGCGGCGCGGTGATCACCCACGCGCTCGAGTGCGACGCGGAGGCGGCTGGCCCGCCGCCCAACGGCCGGTACGGCACGTGCGGCGTCAGCGCGCGGATCCTCAACGTCACCGGCTCTTCTTCTTCGTCGTCGTCGTCCGTCGGTTCGTCCGTCGACGCGTGCGTGCCGGTTTGCGACGAGGGGTTCGAGCTGACAGAGCCCAGCGTGTGCGACCCGTTCACGGGTGGTTTCAGATCCGGTCGGTGCCTGTGCCCGTGCGACGTGGCGTGGCGCGACAAGGGGTTTTACATGTGACGTGGATGGGTGCGCGAGGCGAGAGAGAGTGTTTATCGTGGATGCCACGAGGCAGCCTTGAGGAAAGTCCAATGTCACGACACCAAGCCTGTACATGACAAAGTATTTCTTCTGTTCTTCTGCTCCTCGTCGTTCTTCTGCTCGTTCCATCTCTCACTCGACGCCGCGCCGGGGCGACCCGACTCGGGCGTCCCCTCATCCCGCCGCGCCGCGCCGATGCTCGAACATCGGGGCTTGGATCGGGTCGTCGACCTGGTGCGGTACCCCCTCGCGGACCGAACCCTCCGCGAGAGGTGCGCGCGAACGCTCGAGGAGGAAGGGGCTCTCGTTCTCCCGAAGTTCCTGCATCGGCCCGCGATCGACGACGCGCTGACCCAATCGCTGGCGCGCGAGGCTGACGCCTTCTTCTGCACCAGGTCCCACAACGTCTTCCTCCTCGAGCCCGACCCGGAGCTGCCGAGCGATCACCCGAGGAACCGTGAGGTGCGAAGCTCGAAGGGGATCCTCGCCGACGACCAGGTGGATCCGCAATCTCCGCTCAGGACTCTGTACGACTCGCCCTTGTTCCGCGAGTTCCTGCGCTCGGTGACTCGCGCGAACGGCCCGTTGCATCCGTACGCGGACTCACTCGCCAGCGTCAACGTGCACGTGCAGCGCGCGGGCCAGGAGCTTGGATGGCACTTTGACAACTCCTCCTTCGCGGCGACGGTGATGCTCAGACCCGCGTCGAGCGGCGGTTCGTTCGAGTACTGCCCGGGGACCGACCGCGACGCGTGGGACGAGCGTGAGGTGATGGGCGCGGTGACGAGGTGCCTGGACGGCGTCGGCCCGGTCAGGACGTTGACGCCGGGACCCGGGGATCTCACGCTCTTCCGAGGGAGAAGAGCGCTGCACAGGGTGACGCCCACGGGTGAGAACGGCGACGCCAGGGTGATCGCCGTGCTGGCTTACAACGAGACGCCCGGCCAGCGGCTGTCGTCCACCGCGATGACGACCTTCTTCGGGAGGCTCGGGTGAGCTGTCGCGACGGGCGGGCACGGACGACGCGCTCGTTCGTCAGTAGACGCGTAGACGATGTAGACACTCTCTAGCTAGCTAACTAGACTGTAGCTCTTTAGAACGACGAAGACGGTTTGCTAGCTAGAACCCGGACGTCGTGTCCAGCAGCCTGTTCGACTCCGCGCACGATGCGCACCATCCGAGCGGGTGCTGCCCGAGCAGCGCCTTCTCCACCGGCTCGGCGCTCGGGTTGGCGACGATGCCCTTCTCTTCAGCCGCTCGAAGGGCCTCCGCGGTGGAAGCTCCACACAGGGGACACTTCAGTTTTCTTCTGGCCTCTGCAGCCTCCGGCCAGGACCCTCCGTTGCCGTAGTTTCGGTCACTGATGCCGTCGCGAACGTCCGCGAGAACGGACTGGATTCCATCCTTCGCCGCCTTATCCCTACCCTTGCGCACGCGGTCCGCCAGCGCCTGGAAACCGGTCACGCCGTCCTTATCGGGTTTGGATTGCTTATCGAAGGGATTGCGAAAGGGACCCGCTCTGACGACGAGCGGTCCTCGCGAGGATCCGACGGGCGCGCGGACCCTCGAGTGACGCGAGATCCGCGCGAGGGGCGGTGTGCCGGCGGGAACCCGCGTGAACGTCGACATGGGCGCTGGGGCGAGTGAGTCACTTGGATCAAAATGTTGCTTCTCCCCCAAAGCCGTTGTTCGCGAAAAATCGTCAAAACTCGAATTGGAGCCACGAGGCGGGCCACAACTTCCTTCGGCGAGCGAGACGACCGCGGCGGCGAGTGAAGCGCCCGTCCGTTCTCGTCCGCGTCGAGTCCCTTCCGCGACGCGTCGAACTCCGCACGTGCGGGAGCGGTCGGATCCTCAGCCCTGGGCACCCTTGGGACGTCGAATTTGATTGATCGATCAAATGGCGCCGAGATCCCGGACGGCGCTCTGGTGCCTCGCCCTGTGCCTCGCGTGCCTCGTATCGCCCGCGCTCGCCAAGGTGGAGACCGGCACGGTCAAGCTCGACAGCGCCACCACCGAGCAGCTCATCGGCAGGTTCGGCGTCACCGAGAAGGGCAGCCTGACGCTGAAGCTCACCACCGCCAAGAAGGGCTGGGAGCGCGGCGAGCACGCGCTGCACATCCTCGTCTTCCGCGACGAATCGTACAAGCGATGGCGCGACATGATCAAGAAGGGTTCGCTGTGCCAGGAACGAAACAGGCTGGCGGACATAGAGAAGGCGGTCGACCTCCCGCACCCGCTCGCCACGCACGCGGGCCACGGCTTTGAGTACTTCGTCGATCCCGAATCCGGACGCTCGTACCGCATCGACCTCGAATCCGGCGAAAGCGACTGGGCCGACCCCGACAACCACCCCGAGGGCCCGCTGAACCGCGTGGAGCACAGGGAAACCACGTTCACCACAACGCTGGCCCATCACACCCCGAAAGGCCGCGGCCGCGACGTCGAGAAGGTTCCAAAGGCGGCGCACTGGTACGTCGCCGTGTCCGATTGCCGACTTGAATTCTACGACGCGCACCCGCCGCCGATGAAGTACCACCTCACGTTCCTCCGCGGGGACGAAGGCGACGGTGTGGGTTCGCACCTCCCCGCGGATCTCAGCGGCCTCGGCGTCCTGTACTGGACCCTGCTCCTCGGCATGGTCGCGTTCGCCGTCCCCGGCCGAGCGGCGGTGGTTGGGCAGTTCCGCCGGCTGGGCAGGGTACACGCGCTGGTCCTGGGCGTGTGCGTCGCGTACGTGCTGCAGACGGCGTCGATCGCGCTGGAACTGGCGCACCTCGCCGTGTTCTCCAGGGACGGTAAGGGTTTGCAGTGGAGGTTCA